>Ga0335084_10001447_pt1 | contig 22246 bp, 23 predicted proteins | sample Lox_Sample_44_FD_206721 | JGI IMG/M metagenome (GOLD analysis project Ga0335084, IMG submission 206721) | Soil microbial communities from Loxahatchee National Wildlife Refuge, Florida, United States - Lox_Sample_4.4 | ecosystem: Environmental > Terrestrial > Soil > Wetlands | place: USA...
GCAGCAGCCAGAGCACGGCGAGTCCCGCGATCACCGGCAGCAGGGTCGAGCGCACGTCGCCGGGATTCGTCGCGGCGAGACTCCCGAGCAGCCAGTACGTGATCGCCGGGAGCTGGTTGTACGGATCGGCGAGGTACTTCACCAGCGCGATGCACGCGCCGAGCAGCGCGCCGAGCACGACGCCCGCCAGCACGAGGACGAGGATCGGGTCGTGGCCGCGCAGGCTTGCGGCGATCGCATACGCGGCGGCGACCGCGGCGAGCCCGAACACGAACGCCAACCCCTGGATGGCCCAGACGTCGAGCGACAGGAAGATGCCGAGCACCGCGCCGAATGCCGCACCCGCCGACACGCCGAGAATGTCCGGCGACACGAGCGGGTTGCGGAACAGACCCTGGTACGCCGCTCCCGAGGCGGCGAGCGCGGCGCCGACCAGCAGAGCGGCCAGGATGCGCGGGCCGCGAATGCCGAACACGACCGTCTCCACGGTCGCCGGCAGGCCGTGCGCGGTCCCGAAGAGCTTCGACTGCATCACCGCGAGGAGCTCGCCCGGGCCGATCGGATAGCGGCCGACCGCGAACGCGCCGACGACGAGCGCCGCGAGCAGCGCGATCGCGCCCGCGATCGCGAGCCCGGTCCGCCGCATCGTCAGCCCCGCCGCGCCTCGGCCGTCTGCACGAGCGCGTCGAGCTGCTCGGGCGTCGGCGTCTGGTGAAAGGCGCGGGTGTAGAACTCGCGGACGAACGGCCGCAGATCCTCCGCGAATGCGTCGGGGTACAGGCACCGGCCGAGCCAGCGCAGGCCGACGAGGCGATTGATCGACGGCGGGAAGTCGATCCAGCCGTAGGGGACGTTCGGCGAGAGGTAGACGCGCCCCGACTGCACCGCCTTGAGGTTCTGCCACAGCGGATCGCGCCAGACGCTCGAATAGAACGTCCGGTCGATCGTCACGACGACGTCCGGGTTCCAGGCGAGCACCTGCTCGACCGAGACCTGAACGAGCCCGCCTTTGCCGAGCGCCGCGGCGACGTTGGTCGCGCCCATCCGCTCGATCGACTCCATGTTGATCGAGCCGGCGAGTCCGGTGTCGAGGCCGCGCGGGCCGCGGCCGTAGTACACGCGGGGGCGGCGCTCCTGCGGGATCTTCGCGACGCGCGCGGCGACGTCGTCGAGGATGCCCTGCGCGTAACGCGCCCAGTCCTCGCCGCTCGCCGGCTCCCCGATCACCTCGCCGAGGCGCCGCAGCGTCTGCGGGATCCGGTCGAACGCCCCGTCGAAGAGGAGGTACGGGATCCCGGTCTGCGCCTGCACGCGCTCGGCGAGCGAAACGTAGGTCGCGCCGACCGAGCCGTAGTCGACGATGAGATCGGGCTTCGCGGCGAGCACCACTTCGACGTTGGCGGTGTTGCCGCGCCCGGTCAGCCGGCCGAGCGTCGGCAGGTCCGCGTACTTCGCCGGGATGAACGGGCGCTCCTCCGGGCGGAACGGCGAGGTCCAGCCGATGATCTTGTCCGGAGCGAGCGCGAACACGAGCATCGACGCCGGCGGCCCGGCGGCGTAGACGCGGGCAATCTTCGCCGGGACCTCGGCGCGGCGGCCGGTGTCGTCGGCGACCGTGCGCGTCGCCTGCGCGCGCGGCGCCGACGGCGCGAGCGCCAGCGCGGCGGCTCCGGCGAGGAACGCGCGTCGCGACGGCACGAAGCGGCTACTTGCCGACGATGACGTCGGACGCCTTGATGATCGCCGAGACCTTGTCGCCCGTCTTGAGGCCGAGGTCGTCGACCGACTCGACGGTGATCGCCGCGGTGATCGTCCGGCCGCCGCCGATGTCGATCTTGACGTGGGCGGTGGTCTGGCCGCGGTTGACGGCGGAAACCGTCCCGGGGATGACGTTGCGTGCACTGAGTTTCATTTCCCTATCTCCGTTGCGGTGATCGTCGTGAACCCGTGACGGGCGAGGATAGCCTGCCCCGCCGGGGAAAGCACGAATTGGGCAAAGCGCGCCGCATCCGGCCCCGCACCGGCGATGACGGTCAGACCGTAGTCGGCGCCCACCGCGAGCTCGTCGGGGATCGTGACGATCTGCAGACCGGGCGCCTCGGCGCGCGCCTGCATCGCGTTCGTGCAATAAGTGAGGAAGATGTCGGCCTTGCCCGAGGCGAGCGCGTCGGCGTAGGCGCTGCGGTTCCTCGGCAGCGGCGGCGAGTCCGGGCCGCCGACGAGCTGCAGCGCCTTTCCGGAGAGCACCTCGAACGCGCCCGGCCGGAGCCGCTCGGCCTTCTCGAACAGCTCCCACGCATAATCGCCGGACGGATCGGCCTTCGGCGTGGAGGTGCCGAGCTTCACCGCCGGGTCGCTCATCCGATCAAGCAGCGTCGCGCTCGTTACGCCGACCGAAGGCGCCGCGAGCGCGCACAGCCGATTGCGGGCGAACACCGCGACCGGCCCCGATCTTCCGGCCTTTGCGAGCGACTGCGGGTGCCCCATGTTCGCCGAGGCGAAGACCTGGGCAGGCTCGCCCTTTTCAATCCGCTCGCGCAGAAGCCCGGACGCGCCGTATTCAGCGACCACTTTCGTCCCGGTCGCGACGGTGAACGCCGCTGCGACCTCGTTCAGGGCCGCGCGCAGGCTGCCTGCGGCGTACAGCCGCACCGGCTCCTGCGCGCCGGCGATCTGCGACACGGCGATCGCGGCCAGCGCGGCAAGCGTGCGCATCAGCCCTTGTAGTTCGGGAAGAAGAGCTGCTCGCCGCCGACTTTGTACCCGGCGATCGTCTTCTGCCCTGCCGGCGAAGCGATCCAGTTCACGAAGGTCGTGCCCAGATCCTTCTTCACGTGCGGGTGCTTCGCCGGGTTGACGAGCATGATCCCGTACTGGTTGAACAGTTTCTGATCGCCCTCCACCAGGATCGCGAGATCGCCGCGGTTCTTGAAGGAGAGCCAGGTGCCGCGGTCGGCGAGGATGTAGGCGTTCAGCGACGAGGCGGTGTTGAGCGCCGGGCCCATCCCGGAGCCCGTTTCCTTGTACCATGGCCCTTTCTCGGCCTCGATGTTCACGCCGGCCGCCTTCCAGTAGCGGAGCTCCGCCGCGTGCGTGCCGCTCTTGTCGGCGCGGGATACGAACGGCGCCTTTGCGGCCTCGATCTTCTTCAGCGCGGCGAGCACGTCCTTGCTGCCGGCGATCTTCGCCGGGTCGGACTTCGGGCCGACGATGACGAAGTCGTTGTACATCACCTGCTTGTAGTCGACACCGTAACCCTCGTCGATGAATTTCCTCTCCGCTGCCGGGTCGTGGACGAACACGACGTCGGCGTCGCCGCGCCGCGCCATGTCGAGCGCCTGACCGGTGCCGACCGCGATCACGCGCACCTTGATCCCGGTTTCCTTCTCGAAGATCGGCAGGAGGTAGCCGAAGAGCCCCGACTGCTCGGTCGAAGTGGTCGATGCGACGGTGATGTATTTTTCCTGCGCTGCGAGCGGCAGCGCGGCCGCGGCGAGGGCCGCGGCGAGCACGATTCGGCGTTTCAGGTCCATGGGAGTTCTCCTTTCAGAAAGTCCCGTGCCTCCGCAGAGGCGGGCTGGTCGAAGAATCGATCGACGGCCGCGCGCTCGGCGAGGCGGCCCTGGTGGAGGAACAGGATCTCGTCGCCGAGGCGGCGCGCCTGGCCGAGGTTGTGCGTGCACATCACGATCTTGGTGCCCGCGGCGTGGATCGCTCCGATGATCCGCTCGACTTCCGCGGTGGCGCTCGGGTCGAGGCTTGCCGTCGGCTCGTCGAGAAACAGCACCTCGGGCCGCAGCGCCCATGCGCGGGCGAGCGCGAGGCGCTGCTGCTCGCCGCCAGACAGCACGCGCGCCGGGCGGTCGGCAAGGTGCGAGAGTCCGACGCTCTCGAGCGCGTCGCGCGCCTGGCGCGTGCGCTCGACGGCGAGGACACCGGCGATCCCGAGCGCGTACTCGATGTTCGCGATCGCCGACCGCCGGAGCATCACCGGCCGCTGGAAAACCATCGCCTGCCGGCGCCGCTCGCCCGGCCGCTCCTGCGCCGCCCACTCGATCCGGCCGGACGTCGGCGCGAGGAGACCGTGGCAGAGGCGCATCAGCACGCTCTTCCCGGCGCCGTTCGGCCCGAGGATGATCGTCCGCGGCCCGGCCTCGAGCACGAGCGCGACCCGGTTGACGATCGCCCGTTCGCCGGCGACGAACGAGACGTCCTCGAGGCGCAGCGGCAGGATCGACGTCGGGGCGCGCATTGGCTCCTCACCCATAGCGTCGCTGCGCGACTTCCTTGAACGAATACGCCGCAGCGTTGAGCAGGAGGATCAGCATCACCAGGACGATCCCCAGCCCGAGCGCGAGCGGGAGATCGCCCTTGCTCGTCTCGAGCGCGATGGTCGTGGTCATGACCCGCGTCACGCCGTCGATGTTGCCGCCGACGATCATGACCGCGCCGACCTCGGCGGCAGCGCGGCCGAGGCCCGCGAGGACCGCGGTCAGCAGCGAGAAACGGATGTCCCACACGAGCGTCAGTGCGGCACTCCACCCGCCTGCGCCGAGCGAGCGCAGCTGCTCCTGGTACTCGCGCCAGGCGTCCTCGATCGCCTGGCGGGCGAGCGCGGCGATGATCGGCAGGATCAGGATCGTCTGGGCGATCACCATCGCGGTCGGCGTGAAGAGGATCCCGAGCGGGCCGAGCGGCCCGGCCCGCGACAGGAACAGGTAGACGAGCAGCCCGACGACGACCGGTGGCAAACCCATCAGGGCGTTCAGGATCACGATGACCGTCTGCCGCCCGGGGAACTTCCCGACCGCGATCACCGCGCCGAGCGGCAGCGCGAGGACGGTCGCGAGCGAGACCGCGGTCAGGCTGACCTGGATGCTCAGCACGACGATGTCGACCAGCTTCGGGTCGAGCGCGAGCACCAGGCCGGCCGCCTCGCGGACGGCTTGCAGGATCGTTTCCACTGCCTACGGCGCCTGCCGGCTGGCGGGCGTCATGGCCAATATGCTGGATAGCGCATATATGAAGGTCATTGGCGACGCATGGTAACTGCCCCGGCATGCCGGACTGAATATGCACTCCACTTCCACTTTCGCGACCCGACGGCCGCCGTGCGCCGTGTGGAGAAGCGTGGCATCGTCCGACTGAGCTCATGGGTCCGGTTTACCTCGACTACAACGCCACGACGCCGGTCGATCCGGCGGTGCTCGGTGCGATGCTCCCGTACCTGCGGGAGCGTTTCGGCAATCCGTCGAGCGCGCACGCCTACGGCAAGGCGGCGCGCTACGCCCTCGCAGTGGCGCGCGCCGGCGTGGCCGGTCTGATCGGCGCGCAGCCCGAGGAGATTCTGTTCACCAGCGGCGGCACCGAGGCGACGAACGACGCGCTCACCGGGCTCGCGCTGCGCGCGACCCCGGGCATGCAGGTGATCGTCAGCGCAGTCGAGCACCCGGCTACCCTGGAGACGGCGCGCTTCCTGGAACGGTTCGGGCTGAAGCGGGTCGTCGTCGGCGTCGATCGCAACAGCATCGTCGACCTGCGGGGCCTCGCGCAAGCGCTCGGGCGGCCGACGCTCGTCGTCAGCCTGATGCACGCGAACAACGAGACCGGGACGCTGCAACCCGTCGCCGAAGCCGCCGCCGCCGCACATGCCGCGGGCGCGATCGTGCACGTCGATGCGGCCCAATCGGTCGGCAAGGTCCCGGTCGACGTCACGGCTCTGGGTGCCGACCTGCTCTCGCTCGCGGGCCACAAACTCTATGCGCCGAAAGGCGTCGGCGCGCTGTACATCCGCCGCGGCGTCGTGCTCGAGCCGCTGATCCGCGGCGCGGGGCAGGAATCCGGACGGCGTGCCGGCACCGAGAACGTGCCCTACGCGGTCGGCCTCGGCGAGGCGTGTCGCATCGCCGGCGAGGCGCTGCCGGCGGCCGCCGCCCGCATGCGCGAGCTGCGCGACCGCCTGTGGTCGCGCCTCAGCTCGGCGCTCGGGGACCGCGTGGTCCGCAACGGACATCCCGAGTACTGCTTGCCCAACACGCTCAACGTCAGCTTCCTCGGCTTGATCGGCGCGGACCTGCTCTCCGGGGCGCCGGAGATCGCCGCGTCGACCGGTTCGGCGTGCCACGACGGGCGGCTCTCCGTCTCGCCGGTCCTCGCCGCCATGGGCATCGAGCCGGAGATCGCGCAAGGCGCGGTTCGCCTGAGCGTCGGCCGGAACACGACCGAAAGCGAGATCGACCGCGCGGCGGAGGCGCTGGTCAATGCGACGCATCCACGTACCGGAGATCCCGCTCCCGACGAGCTGAACATCGACCGGTCCATCTACGACAACTTCCACCTCTACTGACTCGCCGGCGCGCCGGCCCGGCCGCGAGCCTAGTCCGAAGACCCGATAGTGGCGATCGCGCGCCCTCCGTAGCATCTCGCCGTGGCCCTCCCCGAGGGCGGACCGGGAAAGGAGACTGGCATATGGACGCCGCGACGAAACGCGCTGCACGGCGGACGGGCCTCGCCGCTGCCGTCTGGATGGTCTTCGGCATCGCGATCGGTTTCGTGCTCGGGCTCAACGTCGGGCAGGCGAGCTCGCAGGCCGAGGCGCCGGCGCTTGCCCAGCCCGCCGCCGCTCACGACACGCTCGCGCCTGCCGACCCGCTCGTCGCGACGGGGAAGGATCGGTCGATCTACGACCACTTCCATCTCTACTGAGTCGTCCGCAGCAGGCGCGGGCCGGGGTGGGGTCCGGTCCGCGCCTGGTCGCGGCGCGCGAGCTCGAACTTCGCCGCCCGGCGCTTGCGCAGCCACACCCAGAGGCCGGTGAACACGAGGACGAGGGGCGCGGCGCCGGTGAGGCACATCGCGATCCTCCCCGCCGCGCCGAACGCAGTCCCGCTGTGCAGCGGGAACAGCCAGTGCATGACAGTCTCGCCGCCGGTGCGCGTCCGCGGGCTGCGTTCGAGCAGCAGCTCGCCGGTCCCGGGGTGGACCCAGACCATCGTGTCGCCGAGCCGGTGCACGTCGCCGGGACCGCGCAGGTAGAAGAGATATCCCGCAGTCGGCTTCGACGGCACGTGGATCTCGGCGATCGCGTGCCGCGGGTGCGCGCGCGTGACGGTCGCGACGATCGTCTCGAACGGCGGCCACTCCGCATCGGCGCTCCCGCGCCACGGCACGGTGGGAAACGGCGCGACCTTCGAGAACAGGCTCACCAGGTCGCGCGCGTAGTTGAGGTACACGAGCGTGCTGCCGGTCACCGTCGCCAGGACGAGCAGCACCGCCAGGATCGTACCGAGCGACCGGTGCACGTCGAACAGCACCCGCGTTGCCCCCGCGCGGACCTTCACCCCGACCACCCGCCGCCATCCGCTGCGCGTGCGGGGAGCCGCGACGACGAACCCGGACACCGCCGACGCGAGCAACAGGAACCCGGCGATGCCGACGATGTTGGAGCCCGGGTAGCCGAGCAGCACGTTGCGGTGGAACTCGTAGAGGAGCTTCAGCAGGTACGGCCGCGAGAATCCGACCTCCTCCGCCTCGCGCTTCCCGAGCAGCTCGCCGGTCGCCGGGCTGAACGTCGCTTCGACCCGGTCCGACTCCACGCGCATGTGCGGCGCGACGCGCACCAGGACGCGGTACACCTCGCCGGGCGCAGCGGGCGGGCGGATCCGTTCGATGTGTCCGAGCGGGAACTCGTCCTCGGCGCGGGCGAGGATCTCGTGCGGCGGCAGCCACGGCCCGGTGCGCGGGTCGTGAAGGAGCTGCGGATTCAGGAAAGCGTCGACCAGATCCTCGTACACCAGGATCGCGCCGGTGAGGCCGACGAGCGCGAACCAGGCGCCGAGGCCGATGCCGAGCCAGCGATGGACCAGGACCCACGGCCGGCGCCGCCCGGCGCGTGGGGCCGGGCGGGGAACGACGCTGTCGTGACCGTGGCTGACCGGATGAGTCATCTGGACGAGAAGCACCACCCCCCGCTCGAGTCGCCGTCAGCCACGGCCCCGGGTCGGCGCCAGCCTACCGGAGGGCGCGGCGGCAGCGCAAGGCCGCCGCGCGCGCCCCGGGTCAGACGGAGATCGCGCGCGCGGTGATCCGGTAGCGGAAATTGTCCGGATCGAGGCAGTCGAGCAGCCCAGCCCGGGTCTCCGCCTGCGGATACATGAAGAACCCGAGCGGTGCCGCGTCCGACCCGGGGAGCTTTACGTCGTGCGCGGTGTTGTAGGCGAGCCAGTTCATCTCCCAGGCACCGAAGAGCTTCTCGCGGACCGGCGGGACGATCGGGTCGGCGAGGGTCGTGGGCTTGTCCTTCTCCTCGAGCACGACCTTGCGCACGTCGGCGGGATCGACCGGGACCCAGCCGTAGCCGGCGAGGAACACCTCCGCGCGGCAGTGCTGCGCGCGGGTGATGTTCTCGGTCCCGGCGCCGAGGCTCCGGTAGCCGAAGGCGCTCTTCGCCACGCGTACGCCGTACACGTCGCGCGCCGGGATGCCGAGCGAACGCGCCATGCCGACGAACAGCGCATTCAGGTCCGCGCACTTGCCGCCGAGGTTGCCCACCTCGAGCATCGACTTGATGTCGCCCACGCCGCAGCCGCGGACCTTCGGATCCCGGAACGTGTTGACGACGATCCACTGGTAGATGCCGCGCGCCTTCTCGAGCTCGGTGCGCGCACCCCGGGTCGCCTCCAGCGCGGTCTTCCGGACGATGCCGTCGGTGGGGATGAGCTGCGTCGGCGCCGTGAAGAAGGCGACGTCGGCGGCCGACAGGCGCTCGCCGGTGATCGGCTTCCCGAAGGTAACGGCGCGGTCGCGGGTGCTGAACCGGCTCGTTACCTCGATGACCGGCGCTTTCTCGCTCGCCGCCCACTCGGCGTAGACCATCCGCGCGCCGTACCTGCCGTCGCTCACGATGTCGGCGCGCACCGCGTTGCCAGTCCGATCGGTGGACAGCGCGCGCTGGTAGTCGGCATCGTCGAGCGGCAGCGGGATCCAGGCGCGCGCAACGCCGGCTGGTTTCGCGATCTCGACCCGCGTCGTCACCTCGAAGCTGCGCCACGCGCCCGGCTTCGGATCGAACCCCGCCTGCGCGCGCGCGACGCCAGGGACGAGCGCCGCTGATGCGAGCGCGCCGGTGGTTTGCAGAAACTCACGTCGTCTCATCTTCGCTTCCTCCTGCTCAAGTCGAAACAAGCTGGTCTCGCACCGCGGCCACGGTCCCCCGGGAGACCGCCGCGGCGTGGAGAAAGTGGCGGAAGAGAATGGGAGTCGAACCCACCAAGGAGCGGCTGACGCCCCTTACCGGGTTTGAAGCCCGGCCGCCCCACCGGGGACGCATCCCTTCCATGGCTCGGGACACGCCCGAAGCCGAAATGCCTTCGTGCCGACTCGGATCGACGCGCAGCAGCGCTCGTTCCGTCCCGCGCCAACGCCCGGCTGCCCGCACCGTCCCGGTCATGGCGTCGCATCCATTCCGCGGTCGTCCAGGCGCAGCAGGCTGTCGCCGCGGATCCGGTGATCGTCCTGCGCGCGCCGCGTGTAACCGACGCGGTCGAAGAACTCGAGAATCTGGATCGCGCGCTTGCGCCCGATGCCGAGCCGGTCGCGGAAGGCCGCGGCGCGCACCGCGCCCGATTCCGCCTCGACCTCCTGCGCGATGCGCGCGAGGCGCGCCACCGCCGCCCGGGCATAGAAGAGATCCTTGACGATCTGGAACACCTCGCCGCGCCGCATCAAGCGCAGCATGAGCACGCGCATCTCCTGCTCGCCGGTTGCGAGGCTCTTCGCGAGATCGCGTACCCAGGGCGGATCGAACGCCTGGGCCTGCAGGAGCGGCAGGATGCGCTGGGCGAGAAGCTGGTCGCGCGCCCCGAGCTCGACGCTGTGCTCGGCGAGATGCCACCACGGGCCGCTCCGCGCGAGCCGCCTCGCCGCGAGGAGCGCATCGGCGAGCGCCGCGACGACGCCGGGCGCGAGCTGCGGGAACCACATCCGCCGGATGCGCCCGAGGTCGGGGCCGAGCTCGTCGGGACGCTTCGCGTGAAACTCGGCGAGCCGTTCGAGCAGCCGCCCCTGCAGCGCCGCCCAGTGGGCGGCGGTGAACGCGAGATCCACGCCCGCTGCGGTCACGCGAACCGACTCCGCGGGCAGCACGAGTCGGTCCGCCACGCGATTCGCGGCGCGGGTGAATGCGGCGAGGTCCACGCCGCCCGGACTCGCCTCGACGAGCGAGGCGAGGCGGCGGTCCGGGTCCGGCTCGCCCATCCTCCGCAGCAGATCGAGGCGTTCCGGGGTTTTGCGCTTCCGCACCGGCGCGAACGGATCGAGCACGCGGCCGCCACCGAGCGTCCTCGTCGCCGCCGCGTCGCGCAGCACGAAGGCGTCGCCGGCGAGCACGCCGATCGGCTGGTCCAGCACGAGCTGGGCGATCGCCGCCGCGCCCGGCGCCAGCGTCTCGCCTTCCAGAAGCGCGACGCGCGCCAGCACGTGCGCCGCACCGAGGTGCAGGTGCACGCTCGTCCAGTGCCGCAGCGCCTTCGCCTCTCGTGCCGACAACGCGAGCCGGGCGTCGAAGCGCGCGCTCGGTGCATGCAGCGCCGATCCCACGACCCAGTCGCCCCGCGCCACGGCGTCCTTCGCCACGCCCGCGAGCGCGAGCGCACAGCGTTCGCCTGCCCCGCCCCGTTCGGCGGGCCGGTTCTGCGCGTGGATGCTGCGCACGCGCGCCGGGATGCCCGAGGGCGTGATCACCAGCTCGTCGCCCACCCGGACCTCCCCGGAGAACGCAGTGCCGGTCACCACCGTGCCGATCCCCGCCAGCGTGAACGAGCGGTCGACTGCGAGTCTGAACGCAGTGCCCGGCCGCACTCTGGCCGCGCCGTCGGCCGCCTCGGCGTGGAGCGCCGCGCGCAGCGCAGCGAGCCCCTCGCCCGTCACGCTCGACACCGGGTAGATCGGCGCATCGCCGAGCGCCGTCGCGGCAAGGAGCGCCCGGATCTCGCGCTCCGCCGCCGACGCCCGCGCCGGATCGCACCGGTCGATCTTGGTCATCGCCACCGCACCGCGGTCGACGCCGAGCACGCGGACGATGTCGAGGTGCTCGACCGTCTGCGGCATCGGGCCGTCGTCCGCGGCAACCACCAGCAGGACGAAGTCGATCCCGGTCGCGCCGGCGACCATGTGGTCGACGAAGCGCTCGTGGCCGGGAACGTCGACGAAGCCGAGGATCTCGGCCGGCCTGCCGTCGACCGGCTGGTACGCGTAGCCGAGCTCGATCGAGATCCCGCGCGCCTTCTCCTCCTTCAGGCGATCGGTGTCGACGCCGGTGAGCGCCTTCACCAGCGAGGTCTTGCCGTGGTCGATGTGCCCCGCGGTGCCGACGATCATGGCTCGAGCCGCGCGAGCTGCGCGGTGAATGCGGCCTCGTCCTCGAGGCAGCGCAGGTCGAGGCGGAAGGCGCCGTCGGTGACTCGCCCCACCACCGGGACCGGCAGGCGCCGGAACGCCGCCTCGAGCCGCGCCAGGAACCGGCCCGCGCCGCGGTGCGGATCGGGCGGGCGGATCGCGATGCAGGCGCTCGGCAGGAACTCGACCGGCAGCGCGCCGCTGCCGATCTGGCTCGCGCAGGGCTCGACCGCGACGAGCCCGGGACCGCCCACCGCCCGCTCGATCGCCGGCCGGAGGCGCTCGGCGAGCGCCTGGATCTCGCGCTGCGGCCGCACGAGCAGCCGGAGCGTCGTGAGCCGCCCGGCCAGGCGGTCGGGATCCCGGTAGAGGCGCAGCACCGCCTCCAGTGCGGCGAGCGTCATCTTGTCCACCCGCAGCGCCCGCTTGAGCGGGTTCTTCTTGATCCGTGCCACCAGGTCCCTCGCGCCGACGATGATCCCCGCCTGCGGGCCGCCGAGCAGCTTGTCGCCGCTGAAGGTGACTACGCCCGCGCCGTTCGCGAGCGTCTCCTGCGGCGTCGGCTCCTTCGGCAGCCCCCAGCGCGTCATGTCGACGAGCGCGCCGCTGCCGAGATCCACCATGAACGGCACGCCGCGCTCGCGCGCGAGCACCCCGAGCGCCGCCTCGTCGACCGCGACGGCGAACCCCTCCACCGAGTAGTTGCTGGTGTGCGCCTTGAGCACGAGCCCGGTTTTCGGACCGATCGCGTCGGCGTAGTCCCGGAGGTGCGTCCGGTTGGTCGTCCCGACCTCGCGCAGCCGGCAGCCCGCGCGCACCATGATGTCCGGCATCCGGAACGCGCCGCCGATCTCGATCTGCTCGCCGCGCGAGATGACGACTTCCCGGCGCGCGGCGAGGGTGTTCAGCGCGAGGAGCACCGCGGCGGCGTTGTTGTTCACGATCGTGGCGGCCTCGGCCCCGGTCAGCTCCCTCACGAGGTCGAGCACGAGGTCGTCGCGATCGCCGCGCCCGCCCGAATCGAGGTCATACTCGAGATTGCACGGGTTGCGCATCGCTGCGACCACCGCCTGCACCGCCTCGTCGGGCAGCAGCGCGCGGCCGAGATTGGTGTGCAGCACCGTGCCGGTGAGATTGAGCAGCGGCCGCAGCCGCGGACCGGCGGCGAGCGTGAGGGCGGCGCCGAGGCGCGCGGCAACCGCGGCTTCGCTCCAGTCGAGCCTCGCTGCGGGATCGGCCCCGAGCGCACGACGCGCGTCGGCGAGGAGCGAGCGCAGCGCGCCGACCGTGGCGGCGTGTCCGTGGCGCTCGAGGTGCGGCCCGACGGCCGGGAGGCCGAGCAGGCGGTCGACCGAAGGCAGGCTCGTCAGGGCCTGCTGCGCGTCACGCGCGACAGCGGGGATCTGCGCCATGTTTCGCCGGGTCCGCCCGTCGCTAGGCCTGGCCGGGAACGAAAAACAGGTTCGGCCCCACGCGTTCGTAGCCCTTCTCGTCGAGCACGACGTCGAGCGCGAGGGAGGCGAGGTCGTCCGCCACCGGGTCGATGAGCGGATCCCTCTCGGCGTTGAAGATCTTGAGGTAGGCGTGGCACTCGTCGCAGGCCTCGGCCTTCACCGCCTCGCTGCCGCCCTCGACGTGGAGGTAGGCGACCTTGGTGCGCTCCTCGCACTGGGTGCACTGCCCGCGCGGGAAGTTCCACTCGGCGTCGCAGAGCGAGCAGTGCAGATAGCGCCCCCCGGGCGCCGGCCCGTCGATCCGGATCCGGCTCGCCACGGGAGGCGAGCCGCACACGGGGCACACGTTCGGCACGTCGAGCCTGGCGAACGCCCCGACGCCGAGCGCAGCCGCGCGACGAATCCAGTGCACCTGCAGGGCGGCCGCAACGAACGGCACGGTGGCGGCGTCGAGGTTCGGGTAGTTCAGATCGAGGACGTCCGCGGCGAAGGCGTCCAGCTCCGCGGGCGCCGTGCCGCGCAGACGCCCCAGTACCCGCCGAACCGGCTCGGGCGCGGATGCGTACTCGCCGGCCAGCACCGTCGCCAGGGCGGTGCGCCAGTCGTCACCCGGCCGGTCGTCTTTCCCGAGCACTGGCAGGCCGTGCCGGCGCGAGAGCTCGAGCCGCTCGGACGTCGGGAGCGGCCCGGTGGCGCGGGTCGCGACGGCGGCCTGCTGGGCGTCGGCGATCTGCGCGAGGAGCGAGAGGTAATCCGCCGTCGCCGGCGTGCGCGCGGCGAGCACCTTCAGCCGCGCTGCGCGATCGGTGAACACGCTCGCCGGATCGGGCAGAACGAGAAAAGGGGGGTCGCTGCCGCCCCCCTTCAGGATCTCGCCCTGCGCGACGACGCGCGGAACGGCGCTCATCGGCTCACTTGCCCGCCACCTCGCGGTACCAGGCCGGATGGTGGTGCTTCGCCCACGCCCGGGTGACCGTCCCGCGGGTCATCGCCCGCATCGTGCCCTTGACCCAGATCGCGGCGTACACGTGGACGATGATGCCGGCCACGAGGACCCAGGCCGCTATGGAATGCACGAGGACCGCCGCGCGATTGAGCCAGATCGGGAAGCCGTCGGCGAAGTACGGCCGCCAGACGACGATCCCGGAGAGGATCAGGAGCCACAGCGAGACCACGATCACCCAGAAGAGGTACTTCTGCCCGGCGTTGTACTTGCCCGCCTCCGGCAGGCCCTCGTCGCGGTTCGCGATCACGTCGCGGATCCGCTTCATCCACTGCCGGTCCGCGTCGGTGATGCGGTTCAGCTTCCAGAAGCGGACCATCGTGACGAGGAAGAACGCGAACATCACGACGCCGATGAACGGATGCAGGATGCGCGCCCACGGCCCCCCGCCGAAGAGGCTCGAGAGGAAGTAGAACGCCGGGTGGAAGAACGCGAGCCCGCTGAGCGCCGCGAGGATGAAGCAGATCGCGACGATCCAGTGGGTGCGGCGCTCCTGCGGCGTGTAGCGCTGGACGTATCGGCCGTTCACTTGACGTCCTCCTTCTCCTCGTCGTCCTCGACCTCTTTCGGCCCGACCGTCACGTAGTGCAGGAATCCGCCGAGGGCGATCAGCCCGAGGCTGAGCGCCGCGAGCGGTTTGGCAAGGCCCTTCCAGAGCGAGACCGCCGGGCTCACCTGCGGGTCCTCCGGCAGGCCGACGAGCGCCGGCCTGTCGGCGTGCTTCATGACGTACATCACGTGCGTGCCGCCGACCCCGGCCGGATCGTAGACGCCCGCGCCCTTGTATCCGCGCTCGCGCAGCTCGCCGGCACGCTTCTCCGCGTACTGCTTCATGTCGACCTTCGAGCCGAAGCTGATCGCGCCGGTCGGGCAGGTCTTCACGCACGCCGGCTCGAGGCCGACGCCGACCCGGTCCGAGCAGAGCGTGCACTTGTAGGCCTTGTTGTCCTTCTTCGAGATGCGCGGGATGTTGAACGGACAGCCGGTGACGCAGTAGCCGCAGCCGATGCAGTTCTCGGAGATGAAGTCGACGATCCCGTTCGAGTACTGCACGATCGCGCCGGGGGACGGGCACGCCTTCAGGCAGCCCGGATCCGAGCAGTGCATGCAGCCGTCCTTGCGGATCAGCCACTCGAGCCGGTTCTGCTCCGGCTCGACCTCGAAGAAGCGCATCAGCGTCCACGACGACGGCGAGAGATCGTGCGGGTTGTCGTACACCCCGACGTTCTCGCCCACCGCGTCGCGCAGGTCGTTCCAGTTCATGCACGCGACCTGGCAGGCCTTGCAGCCGATGCACTTCGACTCGTCGATCAGCTTCGCGACCTCGGTGGTCTGGCGGACGCTCGGCGTCGGCGACGTCGTGCTGGAGCGGGCGGTGATATCGAGCGATTGCAGCGATGCCATGGCGCGCCCCCTATGCCTTCTCGATGTTCACGATGAACGCCTTGAATTCCGGCGTCTGGGAGTTCGCGTCGCCGACATAGGGCGTCAGGGCGTTGGCGAGATAGCCGTTCTGGGTCACCCCCTTGAAGCCCCAGTGGATCGGGACCCCGACCATGTGCACCTTCTTGCCGTTCACCTCCAGCGCGTGAATGCGCTTCGTCACCACCGCGGCCGCTTTCACCTCGCCGCGGTTCGAGCTCACCCTCACCATCTGGCCGTGCCCGATGCCCTTCTCCTTCGCCAGGTCCTCGCCGATCTCGACGAACGGCGCGGGCTGGACGATGGCGTTCGAGCGCGCGTGCTTGGTCCAGAAGTGCTGGTGCTCGGTCAGCCGGTAGGTCGTCGCGACGTACGGGAACTGGTCCGGCTTGCCGAATGCCTCGAAGTCGCCCTTGTAGACCCGCGCGGCCGGGTTGCTCACCGCCTTCGGGTTGGTCGGGCACATGAGGTTGACGCCGAGCGGGTTCTCGAACGGCTCGTAGTGCTCGGGGAACGGCCCTTCCGCCATCCCGATCGCGTGCAGCCGCGCCACGCCCTCAGGGTTCATGATGAACGGCCCGACGTGCTGGTCCGGGTGGGCATCGGGCCGCATGTCGGGAACGTCCGCACCGCCCCATTTGGCGCCGTCCCAGTGGAGATAGCGGCGCGACGGATCCCACGGCTTGCCCGCCGTGTCCGCCGAGGCGCGGTTGTACAGAATGCGGCGGTTCGCAGGCCAGGAGACACCCCAGTTCGGATAGACGCCGAGGCCGGTCGGATCCGACGTGTCGCGTCGCGCGGTGAGGTTGCCCGCGGGCGACCACTGCCCGCAGTACAGCCAGTTGCCGCACGAGGTCGATCCGTCGTCGCGGAGCTGCGCGAACGCGGAGAGCTGCGTTCCCGCCGCGACGAGGACCTTGGTCGGGTCCTTCGGGTCGGTCAGATCGACGAGCGCGCGCCCGGAGTACTCGCGCAGCAGCTCGGCCGAGGTCGGCACCTCCGCGTTCTGGTACGCCCAGGTGAGATTCAGGATCGGCTCGGGCAGCGCACCACCGTCCTTCCGGTACATCTCGCGCAGCTTGACGAACAGGCGCGCGAAGATCTCGGAGTCCGCCTTGCCCTCGCCCGGCGCGTCGGCCGCCTTCTCCTTCCACTGGTTGACGCGGCTCGAGTTGGTGAACGAGCCGGTCTCCTCGGCGAAACAGGTGCTCGGCAGGCGAAACACCTCGGTCTGGATCTGCTTCGGATCGACGTCGTTCAGCGGTCCGAAGTTCTTCCAGAACTCGGAGGTCTCGGTCTCGAGCGGGTCCATCACCACCAGGTACTTCAGCTTCGCCATCGCGGTCGACAGCTTCTTCTTGTTGGGCAGCGCCGCGAGCGGGTTGAAGCCCTGGCAGAGGAAGCCGTTCATCCTGCCCTGGTGCATCAGCTCGAACATGTGCAGGATGTCGTACGCGAGGTCCCGCTTCGGCAGCCAGTCGTACGCGAAGTCGTTCTCCTTGGTGGCGGCGGGTCCGTACCACGCCTTCATCAGGCTGGTGTGCCACTTCGGGAAGTTCTGCGTGAACGCCATCTGGTTCGGCCGCAGCGGCTTCGGCGTGCGCACCCGCAGGTAGTCCTCGCGCGTCTTGTCCGCGTCCCCCGGTGCCCCGAGGTAGCCCGGCAGCACGTCGGAGTACAGGCAGAAGTCGGTGATGCCCTGCACGTTCGCGTGGCCGCGCAGCGCGTTGACCCCGCCTCCGGGCCGACCCATGTTGCCGAGCAGGAGCTGGATCATCGCCATCGAGCGGATGTTCTGCGAGCCGACCGAGTGCTGCGTCCAGCCGAGCGCGTACAGGATCGTCATCACCTTGTTCGGCGCCGAGGTGCCGGCGATGTGCTCGCAGACCTTGAGGAAGGCCTCGCGCGGCGTGCCGGTGATCTTCGACACCTGCTCCGGCGTGTAGCGCGAGTAGTGCTTCTTCATCTGCTGGAACACGCAGCGTGGATCCTGCATCGTCTCGTCGACGACGACGTACCCGTCCTTGCCGAGCTCGTAGCCCCAGGTTGCCTTGTTGTAGACGCGCTTCTGCTCGTCGTACCCGCTGAAGAACCCGTTGTCGAACCCGAAGCCCTCCTTGGTGAGGAAGGTGGCGTCGGTGTACGCCTTGACGTACTCGTGGTGGATCTTGTCGTTCGAGAGCAGGTAGTTGATGACGCCGCCGAGGAAGGCGATGTCGGTGCCGACCCTGATCGGCGCGTAGAAGTCCGATACCGCCGCCGAGCGCGTGAAGCGCGGATCGACGACGACGAGCTTCGCCTTGCGGTGCTGCATCGCCTCGGTCACCCACTTGAAGCCGCACGGGTGGGCTTCCGCGGCGTTGCCGCCCATGATCAGAACCAGGTCAGTGTTCTTGATGTCGACCCAGTTGTTGGTCATCGCACCTCTGCCGAATGTCGGGCCCAGACTGGACACCGTCGGCGCGTGTCATATTCGTGCTTGGGTATCGATTGCGACCATGCCAAGGCCGCGCGCGACCTTGACGCTGAGATAGCCCGACTCGTTGCACGCCGCGCTCGAGGCGAGGAAGCCGGTCGTGTTCCAGCGGTTGACCGTGGTGCCGGCGGCGTTGGTGGCGATGAAGTTCTTGTCGCGGTCCGCCTTCATGTGACTGGCGATGCGCTCGACCGCCTCGTCCCAGGAGATCCGCTTCCACTCGGCGCTGCCCGGCTCGCGCACCTGCGGGTACTTGACCCGGTTCGGGCTGTGGATCATGTCGAGCACGCCGGCGCCCTTCGGGCAGAGCGTGCCGCGGTTCACCGGATGATCCGGATCGCCCTCGACGTGGATGATCGCCGGCTTCACGTTCTTCGACGTGTCGCCGAGCGTGTACATGATCACCCCGCAGCTCACCGAGCAGTAGGGACAGGTGCTCCGATGCTCGGTGGTGCGCGCGAGCTTGAACGAGCGCGCCTCGGCGAGCGCGGGGCCGGGCGAGTAGCCCATCATGGCGAGACTCGAGCTTGCCATCCCGCCGCCGCAGATCTTGAAGAACTGCCGCCGTGTGACCTTCATCTCCATGGGTCCGTCTCCTCTGGCTCGCGCTCGGGAAAAAGCCATGGCGGCCACCCCCGTGCGCGCCCTGCGCTATGTCCCGACGGAGCGCCGTCGATGCCCCGTCGTGTTTCTTCTGGGTAGAGCGGTATGCGCACTGTAAGTGCGCAGCCCCGATTGGAAGCTGAGCGCAGGGAACGAGCAATATGAATGCATGTTCCATACTCGCCCCCCGCAGAGCCGTGCGGATGCCGTCTAGGCGTCGCAACCATGCGCCGCAACATGGAGATCGGCACAGCGAGCGGCGACCGAGTGCATGGCCACCCCGGCTTCGCGCCGTACCCCCCTACGCCGCATATGTTTGAGCGTTCATAACGGGCAGGGAAAACTCGACCCGAATTGATGGACTTAGCTACCATCGGCGATGTCCGCCCGGAATAGGAACGCCGCGCCGTGATCGAGATCGAGATCACCCCCGTATGGACCATCCGGCATCGGGGTGAACGACAGTTCGACTTCGTCCTCGTAAAGCTCCTCCAGGCGATCAAGGACTCCGGCCGGCTGACGGATGCGGCGCAGCGCGCGGGCATCTCCTACCGGCACGCCTGGAACGTGATCGAGAAGTGGGGCGGGTTCTTCGGCAGCCCGCTCGTGCTGATGGCCCGCGGGCGGGGCACCCAGTTGACGCCTCTCGGCGAGAAACTCCTCTGGGCCGGCCAGCGCGTCGGCGCACGGCTCACCCCGCAGCTCGAGAGCCTGTCCTCGGAGCTCGCCCGCGCGCTCAACGAGACCCTGACGAGCACGAGCCCGGCGCTGCGGCTGCACGCGAGCCACGACTACGCCGTGGCGAAGCTGCGCGAGCAGCTGAACCAGGGCGGCCGGACCCGGCTCGACCTGCAATATCGAGGCAGCATCGACGCGCTCGCGGCGCTGTGCCACGGTGCCTGTGACGTTGCCGGCTTCCACATCGCCGACGGGCCGCTGCAGGGCGAGATCCTCGCCCGCTACGCGAAGTGGATGAAGCCGCGGATCCACCGGCTGGTGCGCCTCGTGACGCGCACTCAGGGCCTGGTCGTCGCGCCCGGCAACCCGAAGGTGATCCGCTCGGTCGCCGATCTCGCACGGCCGGGGATCCGCCTGATCAACCGGCAGCGGGGCTCGGGCACGCGCACGCTCCTCGAGCAGCTCCTCGCGCATGCCGGGGTCGACCGCGCGCGCATCGACGGCTTCGAGAACGAGGAGTACACGCACGCCGCCGTCGCGGCGCTGGTCGCCGGCCGGCTCGCCGACGTCGGCGTCGGCGTCCAGGCGGCGGCTGACCAGTTCGGCCTCGACTTCGTTCCGCTCGCGACCGAGCGCTACTTCCTGATCCTGCGCACGGAGATGCTCGAGCACGCGACCGTGCTGGAGCTGCTCGAGTTCCTGCGGGGCGACACCTTCCGCCGCCTGGTCGCCTCCCTGCCCGGCTACGCGGCGGAACACGCGGGCGAGATCGTCACGATCCAGGAAGCGCTCCCCTGGGAAGAAGTGCGGGAGCCGAGGAGCGAAGCCGCCGATTCCGGCGCCTGAACGATGGCGACGCTGCGCGGGTGCGAGTTCCCCGAGGACCGCTACTACCACCCGGAGCACAACGTCTGGGCGCAGCGCGGTCCGGACGGGCTGGCGACGATCGGCGCTACCAGCTTCGCCGTCGCTCTCGCAGTCGAATTCTGCGCGTTCGTCCCCAAGCCAAGCGGCACCCTCGTTGCGCGCGATCGCAGCTTCGGCGTAATCGAGCTCGCCAAGACGCTGGTGGCGGCCAAGGCGCCGGTGACCGGCACGATCGAAGCGGTGAACGAGGCGGTGATTGCGCGTCCCGAGCTCATCAACACCGACCCGTACGGCGCCGGCTGGCTGGTGAAGCTCCGCCCCGCTCGGTGGGAGGACGACGCGGCGACGCTTGTGACCGGCCCGGCGATCGGGCCGGCGTTCGAGCGGATGATGGCGCTCGAGAACTTCGACGGCGCACGCGGATGAAGACGCGCCTGGCGATCCTGCTATGGCGGACCGATCCGGCGGATCCGGAGCGTTGCGCCACCCCGTTCGTCCACGCCGCCGCGGCTGCCGCAATGGACGCCGAGGTCGAGGTGTACTTCACCGCCCAGTCGGTCCGCCTCCTCGCCGGCGACGTCGCCACCCGCATTCGGGCGGCCGAGCACGGCGGCGAGCCGATCGCGCATTTCATGCGGGAAGCGGCCAATCTCGGCGCACGCTTCTTCGCGTGTCCACAGGCAGTGGCCGCCTGCGGGCTCACCCGGGACGACCTAGGCCCGCTCTGCAGCGGGCAGGCCGGCGCCGCGGCGTTCGTCGCCCGCGCGCTCGACCCCGCGTGGCAAACTCTGACCTATTGATCCTCAAGGACGACCATGCCCGCCTACATCATCGCGATCGTGACCGTCACCAGGCCGGACGCCTACGAGGGGTACCGGGCGCTCGCCGGCGCCGCCGTCCAGAAGCACGGCGGCCGGTTCCTCGCCCGCGGCGGCAAACACGAGGTGCTGGAAGGCGCCTTCCCCGGCAAGCGGGTCGTGATCCTCGAGTTCCCGACGTTCGAGCAGGCGAAGGTCTTCTACGACTCGACCGAGTACCTCGCCGCGCGCGAGCAGCGCCGCGGCGCCGCCGAGTTCAATCTGCTGATCGTCGACGGCGTCTAGAGCGCCGCGCCTCAACCCTTCTGGATCACCCCGCAGGCGAGCCGCGCGCCGGCGTTCCCGGTCGGCTGCGTCTTGTAGTCGTCCGGCTGGGCGTGGACGATCAGGCCCCGGCCGACGATGCCGGTCGGGCCATCGACCACGGTGATGACGTCGAGCTCCACCGCGACGCTCGCATTCCCCGAGGCGTCCGCCTTGAGCGCGGGCATGTCGCCCGCGTGGCGGTCGGGCGTGCTGAAGTGGGCGTGGGGCTTACTTAGCGGATTGAAGTGGCCGCCGGCGCTCATCCCGTCGCCCGAGCTGCAGTCGCCCTTCTCGTGGATGTGGAAGCCGTGCTCCGCCCCGGGCGCAAGGCCGGAGACCTTCACCTCCACCAGCACCTTCCCGCCGCGTTGGGTGAAGATCGCGGTCCCGGTCACGGTGCTGCCCTTGGTCGGCTGCAGCTGGGCGGTCGCCTTCGCAATGGCCTGGGCCTGTGCCCGGGCGACCCCGGCGACGGCCAGGGCTGCCGCCACCGCGAGCGCGATCGCGCGCTTCTTCTTCATCTGGAGGCCTCCTCCAAAAAAAACGCCCGGGGCCCGGGCGCCGAATCCCTACCTTACCCTCCTCGCTATTTCTTCGCTGCCGCCTTCGCCGGCGCCGCAGCCGCGGCCCCTTTCGGCTCGTGCAGCTTCTTGTACTTCTCGGCGGTCAGATCCTGGTACTTCGTCAGCAGCTCGGCTTCCTTCTTCGCCGCTTCCGCGGCCTTCGCGGCTTTTGCCGCGGCGGCCGCCTTCTGTTCCTCGGTCATCGGCGGCGGCGCGGGAAGCTTCGCCCACAGCGGGCCGCCGATCAGCGCCAGGCAGATCGCGGCGACGATACCTGCTCTCATCCTCCAGCCCTCCTCAGTGTTGGACCTGCGCGGACTGCGGCGTGCCGGTCGCGGTGCCGGCCTTGACGCGGCCCGCCTTGACGTCCTCGTACCAGAGCTCGTGGTGTTCCTTCGCCCAGGCCTCGTCGGTGTAGCCGTAGCGCATGTTCGCGTAGGCGCCTTCCACCCCGATCGTCCCCATGTAGATGTGCCCGAGCGCGAGGAGGACCACCGCGATCGCCGCGATCGCGTGCACGATGTTCGACTGGATCATCACGGCGCGGACCTGGTCGAAGTTCGGGAACAGCAGGATCAGGCCGCTGACGCTCACGACGAGGGACAGCACGACGACGCCGAGCCAGAACCACACCTTCTCCCCGCCGTTGTACTTGCCCGAAG
>Ga0335084_10001448_pt1 | contig 22222 bp, 23 predicted proteins | sample Lox_Sample_44_FD_206721 | JGI IMG/M metagenome (GOLD analysis project Ga0335084, IMG submission 206721) | Soil microbial communities from Loxahatchee National Wildlife Refuge, Florida, United States - Lox_Sample_4.4 | ecosystem: Environmental > Terrestrial > Soil > Wetlands | place: USA...
CATGATCACCGCGCGGAAACGCGCCTTGCCTTCGTAGCGCGCTCACTCGGCTTGCCGCCGCTGCGACCGCTGAGGTTCCGTAGGGAATTGCCAGATCGGCATTGGAGATTCTCCTCCTCCGCGCGCTTCAGGTTGCCCGCCGCTTCGCGAGGGTCGCGGAGCAGCGAATCCCGGGCAACCGTGGAGTGCAGTGGCTCGGCTGCAGCTGCAGTTCGCGACGGGCAGGGAAGCCGTGTGCCGAGCCAGCGCAGAGTCTCTCCGTGGACGACGCTGGGCACGTCGCTTGCTACCGCATCCAGCACAACGGAGCTCGCATGTCCTCACCGTCGAGTCTCGACACCTTCATGGAGTACTACGACGACGCGCACCGCGATCCCAGGAACCGCGCGATTCATCACCTGGCGCACGCCTTCGCGGTGATCGGCGCCGTGCTGCTGCTGTTCCAACCCCTCGTCGGAGTGCTGTTCCTCGCCAGTGCGTTGCCGCTGTCCTGGAGCGGCCACTACCTCTTCGAGCGCAACACACCGGCTTTCTTCGATGAGCCCGCGAGCGATGCGCCCAACGCCGGCCTGGCAAAGAAACTCGAAGTCGCGCTCGGCGGCGTGCTGTGGTCCGTGGCATGCCTGTGGCGCAGTGCGGGCCGATGTGTTCGTCCATGAGCACGCCGACATGGGAACCCCGACCCCTCGAACGAACCTTCCCTCGCGGGATTCAGAACGGCTCGAATGCCCGCTCGAATGTTCCCATCGGCGCAACCCCTGTGGACCACGCTCCGGACGTGAAGGGTGTGCGATCACGCTCCAGCGCGCACCGGGTTCAGAACGAAGTCGAATTCGAGCGAGTAGAACGGCTCGTCCGGTGTGCTCCCATCGGGCGCGAGGCCTGGCTCGTGGCGTTGCCATTGCGCGATCAGAGACGAACGCACGCCGAACACGGCGTCCGAGTCGAGATACTGGTCGCCGTCGCGGAACACATGCGTGACCAGTCGCTCGTAGCCCGGCGCCGTGACCACGAAGTGCAGGTGCGCCGGCCGCCACGGGTGGCGCCCGAGCGCCTCGAGCATGCGCCCGACCGGCCCGTCGTGCGGGATCGGATACGCCTGCGCGACGATGCTGCGAAAGTGGAATGCTCCGGCAGCGTCGGCACGCAGCACGCCGCGCGCGCGCAGCGCCGCATCGGCGCCGTACTGCACGTCGTACAGGCCGTTCGCATCGGCCTGCCAGACGTCGAGTTCGGCGTCGGCAATGCCGCGGCCCTGCGGGTCGAGCACACGCCCGCGCACGAAGCACAGCTCGCCCGCCGCGCCGCGCGCGATGTCGCCGCCTAGCTCGACCGACGGCGCGCCATCGACGTGGAAGGGGCCGAGCACCGTCGCCTCGGTGCAACCCTCGGGCTTGCGCTGGTTCAGCGCCGTGACCAGCGTCGACAGCCCGAACGTGTCCGACAGCAGGACGAACTCCTGGCGCTTGTCGTCCGTGATATGGCCGACGTCGGTCAGGAAGCGGATGCCTTCGAACCACTCGGCCTCGGTGAGATCGACCTCGCGTGCGAACGAATGCAGGTGCTGCACCAGGCTGTTCACCAGTTCGCGAAGTCGCGCACTGCGCGACTTCGCGTGGCGTGCGAGCACGGTCTCCGTGATGCTGTCTTCATCCAGGTTGCGGATGGCGCTTGTCTCCTTGTCGCCCGGGCGCCTGCACGGTCCGATCTGGTCGACGTCATGTCGCCCTGGCGCGAGACGAATCCCGACGGTACGCACTGCTGCGCAACCTCGCCAAGGATCCGGTGCCGCACATCGACGCGGCGCGGTCTGGCGCGTTTCTGTCGAAACCGCGCCGAGCCTGGTATTGCAGAGCTCGCGACTTGACCACGCCCAACCCCAGCATTTCCATCAGCCTCGAGGTCCTCTCATGAACGTCACAACCCCTTCCAGCTCCGAGCGAATGATGCAGATGATCACAGGGTATTGGGTGACGCAGACCTCTACCTTCTGAGATACATCCTGCATGATTGGAATGATCAGGAGTGCATTCGGATCCTGCAAAATTGCCGACGATCCCTGCGACCCGATGGCCGTGTAGCCGTGATCGAACGTCCGCTCGGCGAAATTGGCGAACCGAGTCTCACTCCCCTGATGGACGTGAACATGATGGTCGCGTTGACAGGGCGAGAGCGCACCTATGCGGAATATCAGCAACTCCTCGAAGCAGCAGGACTGCAGCTTACGAACGTGTTTCCGACCAGCACACCCACCGCCACAATCATCGCGGCGATGGCTGCCTGAGGCCCATCGCGTGATCGCGGCGCGCTTGGCGCCCGCTGTCTTCGGGTCGATGCGGCGGTGCTCCGAATGGATTGCCAACGTGGAAACCTGATACAGCTAGAAGCAGCCAGGGGCTCGTTCGTGGCCGACTTCGCCCTCGGAGAAGCCACACGCGACCGACGTCAAAACGACTTGGCATGCCAAGCGCTCGATCACGAACGAGATTGTTGGTGCCCCCGGCAAGACTCGAACTTGCGACGCACGGTTTAGGAAACCGACGCTCTATCCCCTGAGCTACGGGGGCAGCGGACGGCAACCTAGCGGATGTCGCGACGTGTCCGTCGCGGGCGGGTCGCCTTCGATTTCCGGCGGGGTCGCGCGCGCCGCGGCGGCGCTGCGGCGGCGGTCTCGCTCTCGCGCCCGCTCTGCACGAGCCGCTCCCACAGAGCGCTTGCGGCGACGCCGTGCGGGCGGTCGCGCCGCCGCAGGGCGAAGAGCTCCATGGCGCCGGCCGCGAACTCCGGCACCTCGAGCGCGACCAGCTCGCCGGACCCGAGCGCCTCCGCCACGACGTGCTCGGGAAGTCCGCCCCACCCCATGCCGGCCTGGATCACCTCCTTCTTCGCGGCGATGTCCGTCACGCTCCAGCGAAGCCCGCCCTCCAGCACGTTGAGCGACGGTGCATCGGGGCCGTGCGCGCTGTCGCGCAGCACGATCTGCGCGTGCGCGCGCAGCAGGCGCGGGGGAATCGGCGCCCCGCAGCGCGCGAGCGCGTGGTCGGCGCGCACGACCGGCACGATGCGCACGCTGCGGAAGCGCGCCGCTTCGAGACGCGCCGCATCCATCCCGATCATCGTCGCGATCGCGAGGTCGGCGCGATTCTCGTGCAACGCGTCTGCGGCACCCGCCAGGCGTTCGGTCGTGAGCTCGATGCGCACCGACGCATATTGCCGCTCGACCGCACGAAGGATCTCGATCACGGGCGCAAGTGGCGTCACCGCCTCGATCGCGATGCGCACGATCGGCTCGAGCCGTCCCGCGAGCTCCATGCCGAAGCTCTTCAGCGACTCGGTGTGCTCGAGCACGCCGGCGGCGCGCTCGTAGAAGAGACGCCCCGCGGCGGTCAGCGACGCGCGGTACTGCTGGCGGTCGAAGAGCGCGAGCCCGAGCTCCTCCTCCAGGTTCCGCACGAGCTTGCTGACGGCCGGCTGCGACTTGTGGAGCGCCGCGGACGCCGCCGTGAAGCTGCGCTCGGAGGCGACGGCGACGAACGCGACGAGCTGGTCGTAGGTCATGATGGCCGCCGCATTCTATAGAACTCTCGGTTATCGACTCGATCCAAACATACGATTTTCTTGTTGGGGTCCGCGCGTCTAGGTTCGCCCGCGAAAGGAGGGACCCCATGTCCCGGAAGATCGATCGAGTCGTGATCACGGGCGCCAGCAGCGGCATCGGCCTCGACCTGGCGCGGCGCTTCCTGCGCGAGGGCTCGCGCCTCGTGCTGAACGCACGCGATCCCGAGAAGCTCGAGCGCGCGCGCCGCAGCCTCGGTGAGTCGGAGCGCGTCGTCGCCGTCGCGGGTCACGTCGGCGCGCCGGAGACGGCCCGCGCGATCGCGGCCACCGCCCGCGAGCGCTTCGGCGGCGTCGACGTGCTGGTGAACAACGCGGGCATCTTCGCGCCGAAGCCCTTTCTCGAGAGCAGCGTGGAAGACCTCGACCGCTTCCTCGACACGAATCTGCGCGGCACGTTCCTCGTCACGCGCGCGATGGTGCCGCTGATGATCGAGGGCGGCGGCGGCTCCATCATCAACGTCGGCACGGTGCTCGTGCAGCAGGCGCTGACGGGGCTGCCCGTGTCGGCGGCGATGGCCAGCAAGGGCGGCGTGCACGCGCTCACGGTGTCCCTCGCGGCGGAGCTCGCGCGCTACGACATCCGGGTGAACACGCTGGCGCCGGGCATCATCCGCACGCCGCTGATCGGCGACGGCGCGGACGCGATGGCCGCGTGGCACCCGCTGCAGCGCATCGGCGACGTGTGCGACACGACCGACGCCGCGCTCTTCCTCGCGACGGCGGACTTCGTCAGCGGCGCGACGCTCGACGTCGACGGCGGCTACTCGCACGGGCGCGTCGACCTGCGCGCGGCGGAGCCGCGGCCCGCGCTACGCGCGGCGTCCTAGGCGTCGGGCGGCGGAGGCGGCGGCGGACCCGCCGGCGGCGGAGGCGGCGGCGGGAGATCGCGCGACGTCGGCGGCGGCGGTCGATGAGCGCGTGGCGCCGCATACGGCGTCGGAGCAGGCTGCGGGAGCATGCTGCGCGCCATCGGGACCTGATTGCCCTTCGCGTACATGCACTGCAGGTAGGCGTTGTCGTAGCGCCGCTGCAAGGTCGCGCCCGAAGCGTCGGCGCGTCCCACTCCGGCGGCGGAGCCGAACAGCAGTCCGCTGCCGGCGCCGATCGCGGCTCCGGTCGCCGGCGCACCCGCCGCCGCGCCGATCGCAGCGCCCGCCGCGGCGCCGACCGCGGTCCCCACGACCGCGGAGCCAACGCCGGCCTCTTGCGAAGCCTGCTTCGCGGAGGTTCCGATCGACGCCGTGGCGAAGCCGCGGCACACCGAGTCGTCCTGCTGGAACTGCTCGAAGCTCGTGCTGCTCCCCGGCAGCACCAGGACGTCGGGGCCCGACGGCACCGACGCGCAGCCGGCCAGAACGAGGGCCACGCCGAGTGCACAGATTCGTGTCGGGGTGAGCGATTCCATGTCCTCACTCCGGTCGCGGCGCGACCTTGCGCCAGGGCTCCGGGCAGCTCTGGACGTCCGGGTAGTAGGCGCCGGCGCTCTCGCAGTAGTACCACCAGTCGGGCGGGGCCGTGGCATCCTGCGGAGCCCTCGACGGAGCCGGAGCCGGACCCCGCTCTACGTAGACCGGAGGCTCCTGCGGCGCGGGCGGCGAGTACACCGGCGCGGGATACGCCGGATACGCCGGATACGCCGGATAGGGATACGGATAAGGATACGGGTATGCGTAGTACGGATACGGATATCCGTAGTAGGCGGAGCCGTAGTAGTAGCCGGGCCAGCCCCAGTACGGGCCGACGCCGAAGCTGAACACGTAGTTCGAGTGGCCGCCGTCGTGATGGTTGTCTCCGTGCCAGCCTCCACCGCCGTGCCAGCCCCCACCGCCGCCACCGCCGTGCCAGCCGCCCCCGCCACCTCCGCCGCCGCCATGCCAGCCGCCCCCGCCACCTCCGCCGTGCCCGCCGGCTTGCGCAAATCCCGCGCCGGGCAGGCCCAGCGCGAGCGCGACCCCGAGAGTCGCTGCGAACGCCGTGAACCTGCTGCGGGTGCTCATCGAAACCTCCTCCCTCTCGCCCGACGGTTTGGACGCGCGGGCTCGCGCGGTGATTCATCCCCGCGGCTTTCTCCGCGTCCCAGCGTCGAAAAACGGATTCCCACCGCTACGGGAGGTAGCTGAGCGGATCCTGCGGGACGCGGTCGCGGCGCACCTCGAAATGGCAGTGCGGCCCGCTGGCGTTGCCCGTCGCGCCGACCTCGGCCAGCACGTCGCCGCGTTCGACGAAGTCGCCCTCGTCGACCAGGTTGCGCTGATTGTGGGCATAGACGGTCGACCACGTGCCGACGTGCTTCACGATCACGACGCGGCCGTAGTCTCCGAGCCAGCCGCTGTAGATCACGCGACCCGCCTCGGCCGCGTGCACGGGCGTACCCTTGCGCGCGGAGATGTCGATGCCTTCATGATGGGAGAGGCCGCGCCAGCCGTAGCGCGAGCTGAGCGTCCCGTGCACGGGCCAGTCGAAATCGAGACCCGCGGCACGCGCATCGTATGCATGCGACACCGACGGCTCGTACGCGGCGAGCGACGTCGAAGGAGCGCCCTTCCCGGCCTGCGGGATCACGAGCCGCGTGCCGACAGGAATTTCGGTCACGTCCGCGATGTGGTTGGCCGTGCGGATGTCCTCGACCGACACACCGTAGTAGCGCGAGAGCCGGTAGAGATTCTCGCCGGGCCGGAGCACGTGCACGACGCTCGTCTCGGGCGGCCCACTCGCGCACGCCGCGAGCCAGAGCGCGAGGAGCGTCGCGAGCGCGACGGCTCGCCGACTCATCCGCTCCACCCGTGGCTGCCGACGAGATCGACGAAGCGACAGCTGCCGAGCCGCTCCTCCGACCACGTGTGCGGACCGTCGCGGCGGACCCGCAGCAGGCTCTGCTCCGCGCGGCTGCCGAAGGGGCCGACCAGGCAGCCGCCCACCGCGAGCTGTTCGAGCAGCGGCGCCGGCACCTGCGGGCCTCCCGCCGTCACGACGATGCGGTCGAAGGGCGCGTCGCTCGGACGCCCGCGCGTGCCGTCGCCCCAGTAGACGAGCACGTTGTGGATGCCGAGACGGTCGAGCGCGCGGCGCGCGGTGGCCGCGAGCCGCTGCACGCGCTCGACCGACACCACGCGCGCGGCGAGCTGCGACAGGATCGCGGCCTGGTAGCCCGAGCCCGTGCCGATCTCGAGCACGCTCTCGTCGCCCCGTAGCTCGAGCGCCTCCGACATCGCGGCCACCGTACCGGGAGCCGAGATCGTCTGGCCGTCACCGATCGGGAGCGCGGCGTCGCGGTAGGCCTGCGATTGGAGCGCCTCTGGCACCAGGCGATGTCGTGGCACCGCGCCGAGCACGGCGAGCACGCGCCGGTCGCGGATGCCGCCGGCGGCCAGACGCTCGACCATGCGCCGCCGCGGCACCGTCCATTCGGCGCGCCCGGGGGATCGGCGCGCGCCTCGGACGCCGTCGTCCATCTCACCCCCGTGTTCGTGAGACCTTAGGCGCGAACCCCCGGAAATCGCAAGCGATCAGCGGCGGGCGCCTCGCGGCGCCATCAGCGCGGTGCCACGCGGCGCGATCAACGCGGTGCCTCGCGGCGCCATCAACGCGGTGCCTCGCGCGCCACCGCCTCTCGAACCTCGGGCTCGCAGACCAGCTCGAGGACCGTCAGTGCGAGCGCGCGCGCGGCCTCGAGCATCCCCGCCTCGCCACTCGGACGCGTCGTCGCCTCCGCGAATTCACGCGTGTGGAGCTTGAGGTCTCTTCCGATCGGAAAGTTCGGATGGATGGTCGGCACGACGCGCGAGACGTGCGTGATGTCGCTCGAGCCGATCGATTCGTCCGGCGCGTGCGCGGTCTCCTCGAGTCCGAGGCGCTCGAGCTGCCGGCGATAGCAGTCGACCAGCGGCAGGTTCGGGCGCATCGGCGGCGACGACCCCGCCTCGACCCGCACCTCGAGGCGCGTGCCGCTCGCAGCCGCCGCACCCTCCGCGCACGCGAGCACGCGCGCGCAGGCGTCCTCGAGCACCGGCTCCTCGAGCGCGCGCACCCAGACCCGCGCGGCCGCGCGCTCGGGGATGATGTTCGGCGCCTTGCCGCCGTCGCTCACGATCCCGTGCACGCGAACGCCGGACGACAGCTGCTGCCGCAGCAGGCCGATGCTGACGAAGAGCGCGATGACGCCGTCGAGCGCGTTGCGCCCGTGCTCCGGGGCAACGGCCGCATGGGCGGCGCGTCCGTGATAGATCAGCTCGAGCTTGCGGTTTCCGAGGAAGAGCCGGTGCGCGCGCCGCATGTCCGACGCATGCGCCATCATCGCCGCGTCCACATGCTCGAACACACCCTGCTCCACCAGGCGCCGCTTGCCGGTGCCGATCTCCTCGGCCGGACAGCCGACCACGAGCAGCGAGAGGTCCGATTCGGGCAGCACGGCCCGCAGCGCGTGCGCGGCGAGCAGGCTCGCCGGTCCCGACAGATTGTGACCGCAGGCGTGTCCGATCTCCGGCAGCGCGTCCATCTCCGCGAGCAGCGCGACGCAGAGCGGTGCCGACGCCGAGCCCGCGCGCGCGACGAAGGCGGTCTCGAGGCCCGCCGCGCCGCGCACGACCTCGAAGCGACGCGCATCGAGGTAGGCCGCGTAGCGGGCCGAGGTTTCGCGCTCCTCGAGCGAGAGCTCCGGGTGTCGCGACATCCAGCGCGCGAGCGAGAGCACCTCCTCCGCACCGGCATCGATTGCGCGCAGCAGCGCCTCGCGCTCTCGCGAGGCGTCGCGACTCATGGCGTCTGGAGGCGCGCGATCTCGACCGGGATGCGCGGCGTGCCCTCGCCGAGCAGTCCGACCAGATGCGCGGCGGTCGCGCTGGCGGCGCCGACGAGCGCGCGCTCGAGCGCCGCGTCGAGCTCGCGTCGAAGCCAGCTGCCGGCCGGGCTCTCGAGGAACGCGAGGGCGTCCTCGAGCGACTCGGAGGGAATGCCCGCGTAGCGCTGTCGCAGATCGGCGGGATCGATGCGTCCCGTGGCGAGGCGCGCGCGGAGCGTTCGCGCCATCCAGTCCATCTCCGCATCGCTGTAGCGCTGGAACGGCGGGAGCAGAGGGTTCGCGGCGCGCAGCATCGCGGCGAAGACGAGCGCTGCGTGTCGCTCGGCGCGCGCGCTGTGTCCGCTCTCGCGCTCGAAGCGGAGGAGCAGCGCGTCGCGCGCGACGGTGTCGGTGTCGCGGTCGGGAGCTGCGCCGGCCGCTTCCCCGAGCCCGCTCGTCTCGGGACCCACGACGCGCTGGAGCAGGCTCTGCGTCTCCGGACGCTCGAGCCAGCCGAGCACGGCCGGCGCGTAGTCGGGGTCGAGATGAGCCGCGAAGGTGTCGAGCGCGAGCGTGTCGAGGCGCTCGGGATCGAAGCACGTCGCGACGGTCGCTCGCAGCAGCAGCGCGTCCGCGGGCGGAAGCTGATTGGCGGGCTCCGAGACGCTCGTCGAGGCTTCGGCGGCGATCTCCTCGAGCTCGCGGCCGACGCGGAGGGCGTCGAAGATGGCGCGCGCGGGACCCTGAGCCGGGTCGGCGACGCCGCCGCGGGGGGCGAGTCCGAGCGCGCCGAGACACGCGCACGCGAGCGCGCGCCGCGCGATCAGCCTTCGCCCCTGCCCCGCCACGAAATGCAGCCTAGCGCCCACCTCCGGGCCCGGCGACCGCGGAGACCCGCGTCCATTCAGATCTTCGCCTTGCGCCGGGCCGCGCCGAGCTCGACGAGCCGCTGATAGCTCTCCGGCAGCAGCCGCTGGAGCAGCGAGAGGGCGTGCGCGTCCGGACCGACAAGTACCCGGCGCTTGCCGCGGCGCACGCCCGCGACGATCACCTCCGCGGCGCGCTCCGCCGAAGTGCGCGCGATGCGCTCGAAGCCCTCCGCGATCTCCTCGCGCGTCTGATCGCTCGGCTCGTACACTCCGATGCGCGCGTTGCGGGCGATCGCGGTCCGGATCCCACCCGGGTGGACACACGTGACGCCGATCGGCGACTTCTCGATCGCGAGCTCCATCGCGAGGCACTCGCTGAAGCCCCGCACCGCGAACTTCGCGGCGTTGTAGGCGCCCTGCCCGGGGAATCCGATCAAGCCGAACAGGCTCGAGATGTTCACGATGTGGCCGGCGCCGGCGCGTGTCAGGTGCGGCAGGAAGGCCTTCGTGCCATGCACCACGCCGCGAAAGTTGATGCCCATCAGCCAGTCGAGCTCGTCGAGCGTCATGTTGCGGATCGTGGCGCCGAACGCGACGCCGGCGTTGTTCGCGATCAGGTTCACGCGTCCGTGCTGCGTCGCGACCTCGTCCGCCCACTCGAAGACCGCGCCGCGGTCGGCGACGTCGACGCGCGCCGCGCTCACCTTCGTCCCGGCGGCGGAGAGCGCCGCGCGCGTCTGCTCGAGGCCAGCGGTGTCGACGTCGGAGAGCGCGAGCTCGCAGCCCTGCCGCGCGAGCTCGTGGGCGAGCGCGCGGCCGATGCCAGACGCGGCGCCCGTAACGGCCGCCACCCACCCCCTCAGCTCGCGCATGGCCCATTCGGTAGCGCGCCGCGTGCACGCGCGTCAGAGCCGCACGCCGTCGGCGCTTCGGCGTATGCTACGGCTGCGCGTCGCCGCCACGGAGGTCTCCATGATCGACCTGCACTACTGGCCTACGCCGAACGGCAAGAAGGTCACGATCCAGCTCGAGGAGTGCGGTCTCCCCTACCGCATCGTGCCGTGCCGCATCGGCCAGGGCGATCAGTTCAGCGACAGCTTCCTCCAGATCAGCCCCAACAACCGCATGCCCGCGATGGTCGACCACGCGCCCGCCGACCGCGGCAAGCCGATCGCGATCTTCGAGTCGGGCGCGATCATGCTCTACCTCGGAGAGAAGAGCGGGAAGTTCTATCCGCAGGAGCTGCGAAAGCGCCACGAGGTGAACCAGTGGGTGATCTGGCAGATGGCGAACCAGGGGCCGAAGACCGGCGAGTGCGGCCACTTCCGCCGGCTGAAGGACTCGCAGGGCGATCAGTCGTACGCGGTGCGCCGCTTCACCGATGAAGTGAACCGGCTCTACGGCGTGCTGAACAATCGCCTCTACGACCGCCGCTACATCGCGGGCGACGAGTACACGATCGCCGACATGATCTGTTACCCGTGGACCGTCGGCTGGGAGAGCCAGGGTCAGAGCCTCGACGACTTCCCCTACTTCAAGCGCTGGTTCGACGAGCTCTCCGCGCGCCCCGGCGTGCAGCGCGGCATGGCGGTCGGCTCGGACCTCGTGCAGGACTTCTCGCAGCTCAAGCCCGAGGAGATGGAGCGCGTGCGCAAGCTGCTCTACAACCAGCGCGCGCGGCCGGCGCCGCCCGGCGGCCTGCTCTAGCAGGCGAGCGCGCGAGGACGGGGCTCGCCGCCAGAGCGAGCGAAAGCGCGAGTGCGCCGAGCGCGGCGGGTCCGAGCGCGGGCACCGCCGTATATGCCAGCTCGACGTGATACTCGCCCGTCGACGCGAGGTCGATGAAGTCGTTGGCGAAGAAGAACGGAGACGCGTCGCCCGACGTCGAGGCCTCGAGCACGTAGGAGTCCGGCGCGAGCACGCGCGTGGAGTCCAACGGAAACGGGCCCACGGTGGCGCAGCTCGAGTCCATGCAATCCGGGTCGGTCGCGGCCACCACCTCTGCGACGGTCACTCCGCCCGCGGTCCGCAGCCGGATGCGCGAGGTCGAGTTGGCGCTGAGCCCGCCCGTCGCGCCGACGCTGCCCGTCAGGTGGATCGACGTCGGCGTGGCGACGTCGAAGCTCACTTCGAAGTGGCTGTCCGAAGATCCGCTCGACGTGGTGTAGAGGTTCGGCGGCGCGCTGAGGCCGCCGCTGCCGGTGTGGAGTCCGCTTCCGTGCGCGTGGAGCGACCCCGGCGATACACTGGAGCTCTCGCTCGCCGAGTACCCGTTGATGGGCGACACGCTGGCCGTGGCGCTGAAGGGCGAGAAGTCCGGCGCGCTGTGACTGTCGGAGTACTGAGTGGGACTGCCGACCACGGTGCAGCCCGTCGGCGGCGGGAAGCACTGGAGCGTGGTGCCGGTGATCGCGACGTCGACGTGGCGGTCCTGCGCGGTCGGCGCGAAGCCCTGCGCGTGCGCCGCGGCCGCACTCGCCACGAGCGCGGTCGCGACAAGGAGCGCATGACGAGGCCGCATTGGCCCAGCGTCTGCCGGCCGCGCGATCGCTGTCAAGCGCGCGGAGCAGAGCGCCACGCAGCGAGGCGGACGATCGCTGCTGGAACGCGCATCTACGCGACGGAGACAAGGCGCCGCGGCCGAGGCAGCGCGCCGAGCCGCGCCTTCGCCGCGATCATCCCCGCTCGTGGTTCACGAAGATCGGCGACGCCACGCGCGCTCCTCGGTCTGCGATAGACACTTAAAAGTGTCTTGTCGGCCGAAGCATGGGTCCACCTGCGTGGCAGCGCCCCTGCTCGTCGTAGCGACAGCCGAGCGGGTTCGCGTCGACGGCCGGGCTCGGCGCCTCGATCGCACGCACGTAGTCGCACATGGTGGGGAGCTATTCCGCCGACCCGATCACCCAGTTCCAGCATTCGCGGGGAGCGGTCGGTCACCCCGGCAGCGGGGACGTAGGGCGACTTCTCGGGCGCAGCGAGAATCCAGCCTTTTCTCCCCTATGGCCGATCGCCGCGGACGGGCTGGAGTTCCCGTACGGCGAGTGAGGATGTTCACAGCGGGCCAACGACCTGACGTTCAGCTGCGGATGTCCGCCCGAGCGAAGCGAGGACGGATCCGTGCGAGCAGGATTAGCGATGCGATCCCGGCGAACAGCATCCACTGCCCGTTCGGCTCCGGAATCATCAAGACGTCGACGTCGGCGACGCCGTCCGGCAGATCGATCACGAGGTCCTTGCCCGCGGCCGTGCTCGAGAGGAGTCCCTTCGCGTGAGAGATCACCACGGAGAAGTCGCCGGCGTTCGGGACGGTGAGGCGGAGCGGACCCGTGTCCTCGAAGGTCCAGTTGAGGGCCACGAGCGCGATACCGTGCTCGGAGTCGAGGCGGTCGACCTCGACCTCGGGCGCTGGGCCGGAGCTGCCGACCGCTTGGACGACGACCGGCTTCTCCGCCCCGACCATGTCAGCAGGGGCCGTCACGAGCGAGCGGACTCCGCGATCCCAGTGACAGATCGGCCCTGAGTAGTAGTCCACTGTGTCGGGGCAACTGGCGACACCTGGTCTGCAGTTCATGGAATCCGGCGTGATCCAGTATTCGAATCCCGGGAAGAACGCATACGCGATGGCGTGCCCACAAGGCGTCCCTGCCGCGCAGTAGTCCTTGAGGGTGATCCCGGCGCCCTCCACCGAGACATCGCAGCCCGTGCCGTCCGCAGCCGCCGCGAGCGTCCCCCCAGGCAGAAGCGGAGCCGATCGGCTCACCGTCGCGATCGTCGTCGGGCCGAGGGACCCCGGCTGCGCGTGCAAGGGAACGATCGGCCCACGAAGGGCGTATTCCGCATTCGCAGGGAAGGCTGGGATCCCGTGGTTCCCGAAGGAAAGGAGCGCTCGGACTTCGAGCCTCGGCTCGCCCGGCGGCGAGCACGAATGGGGCGGTGGCGGCGTAGCGACGTTCGGCGGCTTCCTGCAATACCCGGGAATCGTTCCGGTCAGCACTGCGTTGCAGATGGGCGTCGAAGTCTCGGCAATCGTGGTACGAACGGCACAGCGCCCTTCAAGTCCGAGGAGGGAGTCGATCTCTGAAACGTGGTCTTCCGGACTCGAAGGGGTGCAGCCCGAAGTGTCGCCTGTGCAGGTATCGAACTGGTCCGCCGTGAGGGCGCCGGGCATCGCGACGAGCGTGCCTCCCTCGCTGCGCACCCAGCTGGCGATCCGTTGCTGCACCGGCCACGGAACGTTGGGCTCCGTCACGTAGAGCGCACGGTAACGGGCGAGGGCGTCGCGCTCGAGGATGTCGGTAGCGTCAACGAAATCGACGACGTAGCCCGCGTGGGTCAGCGCGAAATGAAGGCCGTGCAGTTCCTGCACGTAGTGCGGAGAGGAACCATCGAGCGGCGGATTGGGATCCCAGAGTCGGCTCGCTCCGATCGTCAGGATCGCGACGCTTCCGCGCGCCGGCTGACCCGGGTAGAGGAGGCGTTCGCCCCAACCGATCTGCTGTGTCGCCTCGACCACCGGCTCGTAGAGCCCGAACCTATCCATCCACGGCTCGGATCCCGAGCCACCGCCCCAGTTGTAGACGCTGACCGCCTTGGCGCCCTTGCCCACCAGGGACAAGAGCTTGTAGCTCACGCCCGCGCGAGGTTGTCGGAGGAAGTCGTTGATGCACCGTGGGTCCGGATCGTCGCCCAGGCACAACCCGATCACATAACCGCCGAAGGGCACAGCCGCAGTCGACTCACCCGAGCGCATGGCGTCGGCGTAGAGAGACCACTTCTGCGCGTCCAGGTCAGACGTCCAGTCCTCGGTCCAGAGCGTCAGCGACGAGCTCCGCCCCAACTCGTGCGGATCGAGAAACGCCTGTGCGTTGAGAGGTTCGGTTGAGGCGCATTGATCCGTCGGCGCTGGAGAGCCGAGTGGCCGATACGTCCCGTAGACGAGCGGGTTCGTCGGCATATTGACGTACACGGAGAGATCCGGATTCTGGGTAGCCGTCGCGAGCGCAGTCGAAATACGCCCATAGAGGCGGGCGGCCGAGTCCGCGAAGAAACTTATCGACCAGTAGAAGAGACGTCGCGAGCCACGGTCTCCCCCCACCTGAGCCGGCTCGAGCGGAGCAGGTTGGCCCAGCGCGAGATCGGGCGCCCGCCCGGGGTCTGCTAGATAGGCCTCGAACGCAGCGCGGCAGTCGGTGCCGCAGCTCGTATGGCGCGGATCGCACCAGCTCGTCTCGTCGTTGACCGCGGCCATAACGATTTCACTCGGCAGGTCTGCTCCGTTCGAGAGCTGCGTGTGCTCGACCGCGCACTTTGCCCACATGTCGATGTCGCCGGAGGCGACGTCGAAGTCGAACAGCGGGCGATTGGAATCGATCGACGGACAGCTCGGAAGAACGTGCTCCAGCCGGTTGATGTTGATCTGCCGTCGCAAGCCCAGCGGGTCGAGGATCGCGTCGATGTCGGCACCCGAGACAGCAGCCTGCTGGCACACCGTGCTGCTCGAAGGGAACCAGTTCTTCACTCCGACGGTGTTGAATCCGAGCAGCGAGAGTGCCTCGGCCTGCGCCTTCAGATCTTCGGCGCAGCCTCCCTCCCCCGGGCCCTGAAGGCCGTAGGCGCTGACGATGAACTTCCTCGGACGATTGGCCTGCGAGCCATGCGCGGCCGTGAATGCCTCCTGTGCCTTCTGCAAATACAGCAAGGAATCGCTGGAGGCGGAGTCCACCGACCCGAACGAGACGAAGGCGAAGCACAACATCGTCGCCCCGGATCTAGACATCGCACGCTCTCCTACGAATTACCCCGCCTAGCCCGAGGTGAACTGTGTCGACACCGGATTGCTTCACCTGCTGCTCGCTGAGCGGCCCACCGTGGTGTCCTACGGTGCTAGCGAACACCACGCAGAGGACGCGGCTGTCGAAGGGCGAGCTACCCGTGCAGCGCTCACCGGCAACGCCGCCAGAGTTACTGTCAAGGGCGATGGGACCAGTCGCTCGAGCCGCCGTCATCTGCTCGGCTCTTATCGCTCACCCCGCTGCGCAACCATCCTAAACCGCGGGCGCAGCTCCGTCGAAAGAAATCTCGGTTCCGAGGCCAGGAGAAGTCCAGACGTGCTTGAGAGCGTCATGCCGGTTGGCGGACGTGTTGCGCTTGCGCTCGCGGAGGAGGAGGAACCGAGCACAGTACGTGGTGCCGCACATGGGTCCCACGGAATTTGACATGACTTCTCCGGCGCGCATGGGCGCCGCAAGGGTGCCACTCGGCCGGCACGAAACAGCGGACGGCCCGGCGTACAGGCGCAACTCCACCCCTTCCGGTGAACCTCTCTCGGCCCTTGGCGGAGTGCGCTCATGGCAGCCTGTCCCGACTGCGAAGGTGAGGACTTCGAGACGCGGGCCGTCCGGATCTACGACCTACGCCATGGCTTCGGCACGGCCAGGCTCGAGGCCGGCATCGACGTCAAGGACGTGGCGATCCTCATGCGACACAGCTCGACGCGAGTCACGCAGGACATCTACCAGCACGTGAGCGAGGAGCGGAAGCGCGAGTCGGCCGAGCGGATCGCAGAGGCTCTTTCGACACGCGCCTAACTGGCCGCTGTTCCCTTCAACAGAGAAGGCGCGACTCGAGCGAGAATGAACAAGCCGAGCAGCAGCGCGAAAACAGGCAGCCCGAGAGCAAAAAGCGCGCCGGCACTCGTAGCGATGACCGTTCGAGCTGCGAACCCGAACTGGCGCTTCAAATCGAGCCCGCTCCGCTGATGACGATCCTGAGCAGCTCGGAAGTTCGCCTCGGCATCGTCCGCCATCGGAACATCTCACGAGTTGCCCGGCACCCAGCGGACATCCAAGCGCGCTCCCTCGACCGCTCTAAGTGCTGGTCGGGCCGGAGAGATTCGAACTCTCGACCTCCAGACCCCCAGTCTGGCGCGCTAACCAGGCTGCGCTACGGCCCGAACCGCGCAGAGGGGTAGCAGGCGGACCCGGGCGGGTCGAGCAGCCGCGCCGTCGCCCTGATGCGCGGTTACTCGAAAACCAACGCGCGGTGCGAGGCGTCGATCTCGACCTTTCGCTCGACCACGCGACCGTTCGGGAAGCGCGCGACGAAGTGATGCGTGCCTCGCTCGAGCGCGATGCCGCCGAGCGGTGTCTCGCCGAGCTCGCGGCCGTCCACTTCGATCACGGCCCACGGCGTCGCGTTGATCGAGACTTCGATCGGTTGCGCGGGAGGAGTGGAGGCCTTCGGCGCGGCGGCCGCACGTTCGGGCTCGGGCGGCGCCGGAGCGGGCGTCGTCGGGGCCGCGGCAGACGCGGGCGGCGGCGCCGGATTCTCCGCGGCCTGCGGCTCGGGCGCGGACGCTTCGGGCGGAGCGGGCGGAGGGCTCGGCGGCGGCTCCTCGACGCGCGCCGACGGCGTGGGGCCCGGCTCGGTCGCCGGCACGCTCGGCGCCGGACGCGCCGGAGCCTCCGCACGGCCCGTCGTCCGCTGGAGGTGTGAGGCGACCGCGAAGCCGAGCAGCGCCGAGGCGATCGCGACGCCGACCACCAGCGGGAACGACGGCGTTCGCTCGGTCGTCCGCGGTCGCGGCGCCGGCTTCTTCGGGCGGCGCGCCGGAGTCGACGGCTCCCACGGCGGTCGGGGCAACGGGGCGTTCGGCTCCGAGGGCTCGGGCTCCGGCGCGACGACCGGCTCGCTCCGCCGCGGCGCGATCGGCGCCGGCTCGCGCTGTATCACGGTCTCGCGTCGCGGTGACTCGATCTCGCGTCCCGGTGTCTCGATCTCGTGTCGCGCGGGCGGCGCCGCGACGGGGCGAAGCGGCGGAGGGGTCGGCGCAGGAGACGGCGGCTCCGCGGACAGCCGGCGGCGCACGATCCGGTACTCCCCGATCGGCTCTTCGGCGCGCGCGGCAGGCGCCGGGGCGGCCGGAGGCTCGCTTCGCGGAACTGGACTCGGCTGCGCGGGTTCTGCGCGGCGAATCGGCGGCGCGGGCTCGGGCCGGATCACGGGAGGCGGCTCGACAGGCGGCGGAGTCGGCGCCGAAGGCGGAGTCGCCTCGACGGACGCCGGAAGAGGGATTGCCTCCACCGGCGCCGGAGGTGGAGTCGGCTCGATCCGCGGCGGAGGTGGAGTCGCCGCGATGGGAGGAGGAGGAGGAATCGGCTCGACCCGAAGCGGAGGAGGAGTCGCCGCGATCGGCAGCGGAGGCGGTGCGGTCTCGACGAGAGCCGCCGGCGGGCTTCCCGAAGGCGGCCGTCCCTCCGCGCGGCGGAGGATCGTCTGCGCGGCGAGGTGGAGTCGGCGCGGATTGCCCGAGGCTTCGCGCGCCAGCGCGTCGAGCACGTCGTCATCGAAGGCCGCGCGCAGCTTCGCCGAGACGCCCGCGTGGTCGAGCTGCGCGGCCACGTAGTCGCGCAGGCCAGCCTCGGAGATGCCCTCGTCGAGGGCGACGCGCAGCAGCGTATCGCCGAAGGGCGCCATCGCGTCGAGCAGCGGACCCCCTCCGATCCCGGCGAACGCGAGATGGAGCTCGTTCCTCGACTGCGCGCGCAGCGCGGCGAGCCCGCGCGCCGAATCGGGCGGGAGCAAGCCGGCGTCGTCGATCAGCAGCAGCAGCGGACGGCGTCGCGCCGCGCGCTCGGAGACGAGCTGGAGCAGCGCCGCCTCCGGGTCGCCGCTGTAGCTGCGCTCGAGCAGGCCGAGCGCCAACTGACACAGCTCGGCGGTGGAGAGCATCGGATACGGCAGGTAGACGGGCTCGAAGCGGTTCGAGAGCCGCTGTGCGAGCAGCTGGAGCAGCAGCGTCTTGCCGATTCCGGTCGGACCCTCGAGACACGGGATGGCGTCGGCCTCGAGCGCGGCGGTCATCTGCTCGAGCGCGCGCTCGCGCTCCGCGCTCGGGACGTAGGCCGCCGGATCGGACGTGAGCGCGAAGGCTTCGGAGGTGCCGAGGCGGGCGTTGCTCATCGCGTCGCTCCGGACGGGAGCGTTCCCCCCATCGCGCGCCAGCGCCACTGCCGCTCACCCGCACCGAGAGCGGGGAAGTCGACGACCTCGAGCACCCAGCGCGTGTCGGGCGGAAAGCTGCGCTCGACCACCAGCGGCGGATCGAGTCTCACGACGACGCGCGCGGCGTTGAACGGCGTCGCGACCGGCAGTCCGCCCGACTCGCTGCAGCCCCACACCGCCGAGTTCGCGCCCGCGCGCTCCACGCAGAAGCCGACCGGTTTGCGCGCCGGCGGCGGCGTGAACGGCAAGGTCGGCAGCTCGACCTCGGCGAGGCAGTCGGGCGCCGGCGCGGGGCCGAGCACCACGAGGTCGAGTCGCATGCCCCGGCGCGCCAACGCATCCGCGGCGCCGCAGAGCGACGCCTCGCAGCCGTCGTCGAGCGCGGTCCACGCGACGACACGCGCTGGAGTCGCTACCGGGCCGGCCTGCGCCTCCGCGAGGTCGAAGAGCGCCGCGGCGAGCGACCCCTGCCCCAGCGGCGCGAGGCCGTCGAGCGCGATCCGGACGGCCGCGTCGGACGCGGGGCCGGGACGCGCCAGCGGACGCGCCGGACCTCCGCAGCTGCCGCCGCGATCGCCGCCGACGGCGCGCAGCTCGACCGATGCGCCGTCGGGCAGGTCGGCGAGCCAGCGCCGGGCCGACGCGCGCGCCGCATCGAGGTAGAGGACGCCGCTCGGGTCGCGCCGCGACATCGACTGCGTCGCGTCGACGAACGCCACCGCGCGCAGCGACTCCTCGCGCGGCAGCGGTGCCGCGAAGCCCTGGAGCACGTCGAGCGCGACGAGCGCCGGCTTGCCGGGAGGCTCCGGCGGGGCCGGCGTACACGCGAGCGCGAGACATGCGAACGCTGCGGACCCGAGGCGCCTCATCGTCCCTGCCCCTGGCGCACCGCATCGAGCGCGCGGCGCACCTTCGGAGAGGTCTCCGCATCGAGCTTCAGCGACGGCTCGGCGTCGAGCGCGCGCCGCAGGCTCGCGTAGGCCTCGTCGTCGCGGCCGAGTGCGAGCTCCGCCGTCGCGGCCCAGACCTCGAGCTGCGCGGTGCGGGGCGCTCGCTGCGCGCGCTGAAGACCCGTCAGCTCGCGTCGTGCGCGCTCCGCGCTCGAGAGCGCGGCGTCGAAGCGGGCGGCGCGGACGTTCGCCTCGGTCTCGGCGACGAGTGCGTCGGCCGCCGCGGGCGACGGACCCGGGGACGGCGCGGGCGCGCGAGCGACGCGAGCCGGCTGCGGCGGTCCCGACACCGCGACCGGCGCGGAGAGCGAGCGCCAGGGATCGTGCCCCGCCAGCAGCACCTCGCCGCGCAGCAGCTCCGGCCGGTGCACGGTGACCGCCGGAAGCGGGGCGCGACTGCGGCGCTCGAGATCGGCGTCGCCCGGGGCGAGACACGCGGCATGCGCCCAGATCGAGCGAGCGCGCGCGGGATCGTCCGGATCGAGGGCGATCGCCGCGGCCGACAGCTCCCGGATGCGAAGCGTGGCCCAGCGAGCCTGCGTCGGGTCGGTGTCGAGGACCGTCGGCAGGGGCCTCGGCTCCTCGGGCCAGGGCTCGCACGGCGCCTGCGCCGACGCGGCTCCGCCGAGCAGCCAGACGGCGACGGCGGCCGCGATGCGCAGGCCCATTGCGGTGCGGAGCGGCGCTTGACCCTCGACCACGCACCCCCCTACCTTCCCGCCGCCGTTCATGTAGCCGATCCGTGCGGAGGTTGTCGTGTCGCAGGAGAGGCCCGTCCGGCGCCCGGTCAGCCGGATCGAAATCCGCCTCCAGATCGGCGAGGGCCTGCTCGCGGCCTCCGACGATCCCTTGTTCCTCGGGATCGCGGGGCCGTGCGGCCGCGAATTCCGGCTGGAGCTCGCGCACGGGCGCTCGCTCCGCCGGGGCGCCGAGGACCACTACGTGCTCGGTGCGAAGGGGGAGCCCTCCGCCAACGTGAACCACCCCGAGCTCAACGATCCGACGGAGCCGATCATCGACGCCGACGCGATCGCCGGTGTGTACCTGCGCAAGGGCACCGATCCGATCCCCAACGTGCGGGCGGTCGGCGAGCTCGACGATCGCCTCCAGGTGATCGCGGCGACGGTCGAGATCTACGCCGACGACGGATCGGCCCCGATCCGCTTCGGCCGCCGCGGTCCCATCTGGCTGGGACTGGCTTCGGGACTCCGCTTCGAGCTGGCGCGCCTCTCCAGCACGCCGTGAGGTCCCGACTCGGGCTGGTGTCGTGGCTCGGCGCGCTGGCCGCCGCCGGGTCCGCACACGCAGGGGGCGGCGCGACGCCCGGCTCCTACTGCCCGCTGCCGGCGCCCGGTGAGCAGCCGGCCTGCCTGGCGCCGGCGCGCGCCACCTACGGCGACTACTTCCGTGCGCTCGATCGCGGCGCGCTGGCCGACGCGGATGCGGCGAGCCTCGAGGCCGCCGTCGCGCAGGGCGCCGCCGCCGACCACGCGTATCTGGCGCTCTCGTCGCTGGCGCACGGCTACTACGAGCTCGCGCGGCGCGAGGCCGAACGCCCCGAGCAGGATCCGGAGGTCGCGCTGCGGCTCGCGCGCTGGAACGATCTGCTCGAGCACGCCTACGCCGCGAGCCCCGACGACGAGCGCTACCGCGCCGCGGTGAAACAGGCCGCGCAGGAGCTGCACGCGCGCGCGCCGGTGTCGCTCCCGTGTCGCGACGAGCGCGGCGATACCGCGGCGTGCAGCTCCACCGAGAGCGTGCTGCGGAGCATCGACGCCGCCGATGAGCGCGCGGGCGTGCGCGGCGCGCTCGAACGGCTGCTGCGGCGATTCTTTCCGGAGGGAGCCTCGTGAGGACCTGGCTTCGCCGCGTGCTGCACGCCTCGCTCCTCGACGCGGACACCTTCGAGGAGGTGGAGGCCGATCGGAGCGCGCTCGGGCAGGCGACCGCGGTCGTGCTGCTCGGGTGTGTCGCGGTCGCGGGCGCCCGTGCGTGGCACGGAGTGCAGGCCGGCTTGGCCTCGGACCGGCTGATCTTCCAGGCGCTGCTCGCCGCGATCGAGCCGCTCGCGCTCTGGATCGGGGGCTCGGCCTTCGCCTACATGGTCGGCGCGACCTTCCTGCGCGGTCCGGAGACTCGCACCGACTTCGCCGAGGTGCTCCGCACCACCGGCTTCGCCTTCGCTCCGGGTCTGCTGCGCGCGCTGGCGGTGCTGCCGCCCGCCGCGCTCGGGCTCTCGATCGATCTCGTCGCGCGCGCCTGGACCTTCGCCGCGGTCGTGGTCGCGATCCGACAGGCGCTCGACTTCGACACCGCGCGCGCGATCGGCACCTTCGGCGCCGCCGCGCTGCTGCTCTGGCTGATGCTGTGGGGAGCGTCGATCGCGCCCCTGCCCTTCTAGCGAACGCCAGCGAGCTTCGAGACCACGCAAACCGGGTCGATCTTCTGAAGCTTCGCTCGCCTGCGGCTCGCTGCGCGCGGGCTTCGCCGCGCTTGCTAGAGCATCCCGCGGATCGCCGTCAGCTCGTCGCGGATGTGGCGATAGCGCGCGCGATCACCGCTCTCGAGCGCGAGGCTACCCGTGTCGAGCGCGCGGCCGACGCCCATCTCGCGCAGCTTCTGTCGCGCGCCGGCGATCGTGTAGCGCTGCTCGTAGAGCAGCTTCTTGATCAGCTGGATGATCTCGACGTCGCGCTGCCGGTAGAGTCGCTGCTTCGAGCGCGACTTCTGCGGCGCCATCCAGCGGAACTCGGACTCCCAGTAGCGCAGCACGTAGGGCTTGATGCCCGTGATGCGCCCGACCTCGCCGATCCGGTAGTAGCGCTTTTCGGGCGGATCCTCTCCGCCGCTCGCGATCCGACTCGCGTGCTCCGACATGCCCCCCCCCATCGTCTCTCGCGCGTGACTCGCTGCGCGAGTCACGCTAGCGCGATGCGCTGCTCGTCTCCCCGCCTCGGCCGCTCGCCACGGCCGATTCCTCGTTCAACAGGTTCTTCAACACGAGG
>Ga0335084_10001449_pt1 | contig 22197 bp, 21 predicted proteins | sample Lox_Sample_44_FD_206721 | JGI IMG/M metagenome (GOLD analysis project Ga0335084, IMG submission 206721) | Soil microbial communities from Loxahatchee National Wildlife Refuge, Florida, United States - Lox_Sample_4.4 | ecosystem: Environmental > Terrestrial > Soil > Wetlands | place: USA...
CGACCCGAAGAGACCAAAGGCCTGCAACGGTACGAGCGAGAAGCCCGTCATCAGGTCGAAGTTCAAGCGGATCAGCCGGTAGAGGGAATACGCGGACCGGCCGGCCTGACGCGGCGCGTGCTCCACGTCGATCTCGGTGGGCCGGCGGGCAAAGCTCTGAGCAAGCGCGGGAATGAAGGTCGAGGCCTCGTCGCAGTCGTTGATCTCGTCGACGACTGGCCGCGCGTAGGCTCGCAGCATGCAGCCGAAGTCGGTCAACCTCATTCGGGTGATGGCGACCGTTACCCGATTGACGACCGCCGAAGCCAGGCGCCGGAAGGCGGAATCTTGGCGGCCTCGGCGAACTCCGCCGACCACGTCGTAACCTTCGCCCACCTTGGCCAGCAGCTTCGGAATCTCCTCCGGGGGGTTCTGGAGGTCGGCATCAAGCGTGACGACGACGTCGCCTGTCACGTCGTGAAACGCCGCCAGAATCGCCTGATGCTGACCGAAGTTGTGGGAGAGCTCGAGGACGCGAATCCGGTCGGGATGGCGCCGCGCCCACTCCTTCAGCACGCCCAGAGAACGATCCCGGCTGCCGTCGTCCACGAAGAGGATTTCGTAGGCGTTGCCCGAGGCGTCCAAGACCTTCAAGAGCCGCGGGAGCAGCTCCGGCAGGTTGCCTTCCTCGTTGTAGACGGGCACGACGACGGAAACCTTCATCTTCGGAACTCCCCCAGCACCTCCGTCACGGCTTCAATCACGTCGTCCTGATCCTCCTCCGTGAGCCCCGGAAAGAGCGGCAAAGAGAGGATTCGCTCCGAGACGAAATGCGCCTCGGGAAAGTCCTCCGGGCGCCAGCCGAACTCGGATGCATAGTACGAGAATTCGTGTGCGGCAGTGTAGTGGAGACCCGCCCCGATATTGCGCTTCTTCAGCTCCGCCAGGAAACGATCCCGGTCGATCGTCAGCCGCTCCAGGTCCAGGAGCGGCGTGTACAGGTGCCAGGCGTGCCGGACGGGATAGGAAACCCGCTGGGGCAGGATCAATCCGGACACCCCCGCGAACCTCTCGTTGTATCGGGCGGCCAGCCGCTCCCGGTCGCGCAGAAACCCCTCCAGCCGCTTCAACTGATGGAGGCCCAGGGCGGCCTGGATGTCCATCATGTTGTACTTGAAGCCGGGGACGGCCACGTCGTACCGCGGGCTCCCGGCCTTGGCGAAGCGCTTCCAGGCCTCACGGTCCATGCCGTGGAACTTCAACAGGGACGCCTTCTCGAATACGGATTCGTCCTCCGTCACGACCATCCCGCCCTCCCCCGTCGTCATGTTCTTGTTCGGGTGGAAGGAGAAGACCGATGTCGTGGGGAACGACCCGATCCGGCGCCCCTTGTATTCCGCGCCGACGGCGTGGGCCGCATCCTCGAGGACGGCCACGCCCCGGGAGGACGCGAGCTCCAGGATGGGATCGAGGTCGGCCGGCTGCCCGACGTAGTGAACGGGCACGATCGCCTTCGTCCTCGGGGACAGCAAGCGCGCAATTTCCTCGACGCGGATGTTCAGGGTCTTGGCGTCGATGTCGGCCAGGACCGGCCGGGCGCCGCAGTGGACGATGGTGTTCAGCGTCGCGACGAAGGTCATCGGCGTCGTGATCACCTCGTCCCCCGGCCCGACGCCCAAAGCGAGGAGGGCCACGTGCAACCCGGCCGTCGCCGAGGAGACCGGCACGGCATAACGGCCCTCGACGTACTCGGCGAAGGCCGCGGCGAACCGCTCGACCTTGGGGCCCGTCGTAATCCAGCCGGAGCGCAGGGTATCGAGCAGCTCCGCGATCTCCTCTTCGCCGATCCACGGACGCGCGAAGGGAAGGAAGGTCGCTCTCATCGCGGGCAGGGAGTCTACCGCCCGGCCGGAGGCTCGGGCCCCCCCGCGGCGGCAGTCCCGGTCACTTCTTCCACCGCACCTGCCCCTCGCCGCGCCAGCGGCGCGCGGGGCTCCAGACTCCCAGCGACGGCCGCTCGGAGGTCACCTCGAAGCGGAGCAGATCGCGACGGTAGTCGTACGGCGCGCCGTCTCGCGCGTGGACGGCGGCGTCCAGGCTGTAGAGCCCGCCCGCGAGTTCGAGCGCGGGGATCTCGAGCACGACGCGGGCTTGCCCCGAGAATTCCTCCGGCCGGAGACCGTCCGCCTCGGTGTTGACCCCCAGCACCGGGCTGCCGGCGATCGTCGAGATGCCAACGCCGAAAACGAAGTCCGTGAGCGGCTCGCGCGCGCGGGCCGTGAGCTCGACGGAGGCCGGCTCCCCCGCCCGCAGCCGACGGGTCTCGCGACCCTGCGCGTCGCGCAGCACGACCCTCTCGACAACCGCCTGGCCGGAGCCGATACGCGTGGCCGCGTCTCTCGAGGGTGCCACCGCGAGACGAGCCTCGCTCTCCTCGCTGGCGACCCGCTCTCGATAGAGCGCGACCGTATCGGCCGACGGCCCGTCGGCCGCCAGGCGGCCCCGATCGAGCCAGATCGCTCGGCGGCACCGGGCGGAAACGAGGGAAAGGTCGTGCGAGACGAAGACCAGAGTCTTGCCGGCCCGCTCGAACTCCGAGAACTTCTCGAGGCACCGATGCGCGAAGGACTCGTCGCCGACCGCCAGCACTTCGTCGACGAGAAGAACGTCGGGATCGCTGTGCGCCGCGATGGAGAACCCCAGGCGCACGGCCATCCCGGAGGAGTAGGTCTTGACCGGGGCGTCCAAGAAGTCCTCGATCCCGGCAAACCGAACGATCTCCCCGAACCGGGCGGCGATTTCCCGCTTCGACATTCCCAGGAGCAAGCCGCTGATCTCGATGTTGTCGCGACCCGAGATCTCTGGGTGAAACCCCGCGCCCAGCTCCAGCAACGCCGCCAAGCGCCCGGCGACTTCGACTCGTCCCGACGTCGGGCGAACGATTCCCGCGAGCAGCTTCAAGAGCGTCGACTTGCCGGAGCCATTCGCCCCGACGACCCCCACCGTCTCTCCCGCGGCGACCGTGAAGGAGACCTCCGTCAGGGCCTTCACCGAGCCCTCGGGGGACGCGCCCCGGAAGCCCTCCCCCGAGAGCAGCGCCGACTTCAGGGAGCCGAACGATCGCTGGCGCTGGTAGCGGCGATAGAACTTCGTCAGCCTCTCGGCCCGGACCGCAATGGTCCCTTCGCCCTCGACCGTCGGCCCGTCCTCGCGGCCCGAGTCGACCACTACGCCTCCTCCGCAATGGATTCGCGCAGGCGCTCGAATACTGCTCCACCCGCCGCCAGGCAAATCGCGGCGGTGCCGCCCATCACGAGCCAGTCGGCAACGGAGACGGAACGGAAGAAGAACACGGTGTCGTGAATCGCGGTCAGAAACGCCGCGAAGGGGTTGGCGCGCAGCCACGGGCGGAAGCGCTCCGGTACCGCCTCCACCGGATAGAGAACGGGCGTGAGGAAGAAGGCGAGTGTCAGCAGGTTGGCGACGAGGTCCCGCACGTCGCCAAAATGCACGGCCAAGGCAGAGACGGCGAGCGCCAGGCCGAAGACGGCGACAACCAGCAGCAAGAGCACGAGCGGCAGCTCCAGAATGGCCGGGCCCGGCGCCACGCTCCCGCGGCCCCAGGCGTAAAGCGTCGCGCCGGCCAGTACCGGCAGCGCGAGGAGGAGATGCGCCAAGCGCGCCGCCACCGCCACCGCGGGAAAGACTTCGGGCGCCACCGTCGTCTTGCGGAGCAACGGCCCGTTGTGGCGGAACGTCTCCGCCGCGTCGAGAAGGGCGGAAGAGACGAACCCCCACACGAGGACTCCGGCGAAGAGAAAGAGGGCGTACGGCCGGACCTCGGCCCTCGGCGCGAAGACGAATCGGAAGACCACGGCGTAGACGGCGAGCAGCAACAAGGGGTTGACCAACGACCAGAAGAAGCCGAGCAGCCCGCCGCGGTAGCGCGCGGACAGCTCGCGTCGCGTCAGCGCGGAGACCAGAGCGCGCTGGCGAACGGTGCGTTTGATCGGTGCAAACATGACGATTCACGCGCCCCCCGCCCGGGCGAGGGGCCGCGGTATTCTCCCATCGTGGCGGCGCGCCCTCTTCCCTCTTCCGCGGGCAGCGCTCCCGCGGTCCTTTGCCGGGGCGTGCGCAAGGTCTACGCCGGTGCAGAGCCGGTCGTGGCCCTCGATCGGGTCGACCTGGCGGTGGACCCCGGCGAGTTTCTGGCCGTCATGGGACCCTCGGGCGGCGGAAAATCTACCCTGCTGCACTTACTCGGGGGCATCGACCGGCCGACCGCCGGCGAACTTCGAGTCGCCGATCGCGACATCGGCCGCCTCCCCGAGGGCGAGCGCACGCTCTACCGCCGGCGCCAGGTCGGGATGGTGTTCCAGTTCTTCAACCTCCTGCCGCACCTGGACGTCGAGGAGAACGTCGAGCTGCCGCGCCTACTGGATGGCAAGGCGGACGCTCGAGAGCGCGCGCGCGAGCTGCTCGATCGGGTCGGGCTCGCACATCGCGCGGAGGCCCATCCGTACGAACTCTCCGGCGGCGAGATGCAACGGGTAGCGATGGCGCGCGCGCTGGTCACCGGCGCCCGGCTCCTGCTCGCCGACGAGCCGACGGGAAGTCTCGACAGCCGAAACGGCGAGCAAGTGCTCGACCTGATCGATGGAATCCGCCGCGAGCGCGGCCTGACAGTCATCCTCGCAACCCACTCTCCCGCCACCGCCCGCCGCGCGGACCGGCGTGTCGAGATCCGGGACGGTCGAATCTTCGGAGCGTAGCGCCCACCTCGGTCGGATCGCTCTGCACGGGGTCATGACGACCGGGATTGCGACCAGGCAGGCAGAAGGTCAAAAGACGAGCCCGGCTCTCCGGTATCGTGGCGGGTCGGATGGCCGATCTCTTCGGGCTTCGTCCCGTCTTTCGCGCACTCGTCCTCGGCCCCGCACGGCGGCACCCGCTGCGCTTGGCGCTGCCGGCCCTGGGCGTCGCGGTCGGTGTCGCTGCCGTCTCCGCCATCCAGCGCGCCAACACGAGCGTGACCGACTCCTTCCGGGAGGCGGCGGCCTCTCTCTCAGGACGGAGCGACTTCGTCATCACCGGCGTCAACGGCGTCCCGATCGACGCCCTGTCGCGGCTCGCGTTCCTCTGGAGGGAAGGGGCTTTCGCCCCGGCGGTGACCGGATGGGCCGTGTTGGACGACGGCTCGGGCGAGCTCGTCGAGGTGCTCGGTTTGGACCTTGCGGGCGATTCCGCGGTGCGCGACGTCTCCCTGGTGTCTGATCCCGCCGCCTCCCGGGCGGTTTCTCTCAAGGGCAACGCCGTCTTCCTGACCGCCGGGTTCGCCCGGCGGCGCGGGCTTTCGGTCGGAAGAGATCTCTGGCTCTTGGCCGGCGGCAGGCGACATCGGCTCGCCGTGGCGGGACTCCTGGCGCCGACCGGGGTGGCGCGCGCCGCGGCCGGGGACCTGCTGATCACGGACTTGTTCACCGCGCAGCGAGTTCTCGGAAAGGTCGGTCTGGTCGATCGCGTGGACGTCGTGATCGATCGGGCAGTATCGCGTGAGGCGGTGCGCCGCGAGATCCTCGAACGGCTTCCGGCCGGCCTTTCGATCGAGCCGCCGGGCCGATCCGCCGTTACCGCGGATCGAATGGTCCGCGCCTTCCGGTTCAACCTGAATGCCCTCGCGTCCCTGACGCTTCTCGTCGGCGTCTTCCTGATCGCCAATGCGGTCTCAATCTCGGTTCTTCGCCGACGGCCGGAGATCGCGACGTTGCGCTCGGTAGGAACCTCTCGGGTCTTGATCTTTGCCGTATTCCTGTTGGAGGGGCTCTTGATCGGCGCTGCGGGCACGGCTCTGGGCGAGTTCGGCGGGGTCTTGCTGTCGAGAATGGCTCTGCGGGCGGTCTCGGGAACCGTCACCAGCGTCTACCTGCCGGCCGCAAAGATCACTGACGCGGGCCCCGGCGGGGCGGCGCTGCTGGCGGCGTTGGTGGGCATGCTGTCGGCGCTCGCTGCGGCGGCCTTGCCCGCCGCCGAAGCGACCCGCGTCGAGCCTGCTCCGGCGATACGGCCGGGCTCGGTCGAGGGCGTGCGGCGGCGGCGCCTCGGCGCCCGGGGCCTCGCCGCCGGAGCGCTGCTCGCCCTGGCGGCGGTGGCTTCCCTGGCGCCGCCGGTCGACGGATTCCCTCTCTTCGGCTTCATCGCCGTCGTCCTCGTCGTCGCCGCGCTCGCATTGGTCGCGCCTCTGTGCGTGCGGGCGGCGGATCGCGTGTTGGCCGATCTTCTGGCTCGGCGATTCGGGGCGCCGGGCCGAATCGGCAGCCGGCTCTTCGGCGGCTCGCTCGCGCGAAACGGGATCTCCGTCACCGCCCTCGCCATGGCGCTCGGAATGACGCTCGCCATGATCATCACCGTCTCGTCGATCCGCGAGACGGTTCGGGTCTGGGTGGAGACGACACTCGCCTCCGATCTATGGGTCAAGTCGCCGGCCGGAAGAAGCTCCGGCATCATCGGCGACCTGCCCGAAGAAATCGTGGACTTCCTGCAGGGGATCCCCGGCGTGGAAGCCGTCGACCCGTTTCGCGCGCGCGACCAGGTTGACCCCCTCGGCCGCCCCTACACCCTCGCCTCGGGTGACTTCCGAGTGGTCGCTCGAATCGGGGGACTGCCCCTGCTCGACGGCTTGGATGCCCGCGCGGCGGCGCAGGACGCGCGGCGGCGCGGCGAAGCCATGATTTCCGAGCCGTACGCGAGACGATTCGGCGTCCGGCGCGGCGACACGCTGGCAATCCCGACGCCACGCGGGGAGCGGCGGCTCCGTGTCGCGGGGGTGTATCGCGACTATTCGAACGACCGGGGCACGATCGTGATCGACCGCGAGCTCTATCTCTCGCTCTTCGGCGACCGGCGGGTGACCAGTGTGGCGGTCCTCGCGGCCGCGGGCGTAGACGCGGCCGACCTGCGCCGGCTCATCTTCGAAGCGGCGAAGGGACGATACGCGCTGTCGATCTCGACCAATCGCGAGCTGCGACGGGAAGCGCTGCGCATCTTCGACCGGACCTTCGCCGTGACGCACGCGCTCGAGGCGATCGCGGTCGCGGTGGCCGTCCTCGGGATTGCCAATGCCCTCGTGGCTTCGGCAATCGAGCGGCGCCGCTCCTTCGGTCTGTTGCGGTCGTTCGGGGCTTCTTCCCGACAGATCCGGGTCTCGGTGCTCGTGGAGGCGGCGTTGACCGGCCTGACCGCCTCCCTCTTGGCGCTTCCCGCGGGAGCCGCCTTCGCGGGTCTGCTGCTCTTGGTCATCAACCCCCAGTCCTTTGGCTGGACCGTGGTCTCCCACGTGCCGCCCGGCCGCCTGGCACTGACGGTTGCGCTCGTTCTCGCCGCCTCTCTGCTCGCGGGCCTCTATCCCGGACGCCTGGCCGCCGGAGTCGACCCGGCAGCGGCGCTGGCCGAGGAGTGATGCGGAACGCCGTCCGTTGGGCCGGGTCCGCCGCGATCGCATCGATCGCGCTCGTCTCCTCTTCCCCTCGCGAGTCGACCGCGATCGGAGCGCCGACGGCTCCGCCTTCCGTTTCCTTTCCGCGCGACCACGGCTCCCACCCCGACGCCGCCGTGGAATGGTGGTACTACACGGGCCACCTGACCGACGCCGCCGAGAACGTCTGCGGATTTCAGCTCACATTCTTTCGCGTGGGGGAGCTTCACCTGGCCCACCTGGCCTGGACCGATTCGTCGGCGGGAACGTTCTTCTACGAGGAGAAGGCGCACCTGGGCCTTCCGGGGATCGCGTCGGCGCAGGTCGGCCGGCTCGCCGTCTCCAACGAAGACTGGTCCGCCGAGGAAACCGGCGGCGTGCACCGTCTTCGGGCCGGCCGGCGGAACTGGGAGCTTCGCCTCACCCTTCGCCCGGCCAAACCGCCCGTCCTTCACGGCTCCGAGGGAATTTCCCGGAAGGGCTCCGGGGAAGACGAGTACTCGCACTACGTCTCGATCACGCGGCTGGAGGCTGTGGCGCAACTGCGTCAGCCGGACCGGCGCCGTGAGCTCACGGGCACGGCCTGGTTCGACCACGAGTGGGGACCCGGAGCGCTCCCGGCCGGAGCGCAGGGCTGGGACTGGTTCGGCGTGCAGCTGTCCGACGGCTCGGACCTGATGCTCTACCGTCTTCGCGGGACCGACGGGCGCGCGACCCCGTTCTCGGCGGGCACCTTGGTCCCGGAGAAGGGCCCGCCGGTTCCGATTCGCTGGAGCGACGTGCGCTTCTCCGAAACGAAGACCTGGGTCTCGCCACACACCCGGGCACGCTACCCGGCGGGGTGGGAGATCGCCGTCCCCTCCCTCGATCTGCGCCTCGCGATTGCTCCGCTACTCTCCGACCAGGAGCTCATCACCGAAAAATCGACCGGCGTGACCTACTGGGAGGGAGCCTGCCGCGTCGCCGGCTCGCGCGCCGGCCGTGCCGTCACGGGACGCGCCTACGCCGAGCTGACGGGCTACGCCGGACGCGACGTGCCGGGGTTCCCCGCGACGAACCGGGTCGAGGAACCCTAGGGCGTCGGCGTCGGGGCGGCCTTCGACTTCTCCTTCTCCCGTCCCTTCTCTCGCGTCTCGACGGTGATCTGAAAGGTCTTGGCGCGGTCGAAGTACCGGTAGACGTACGGGAAGTCCACCTTGTAGTAGGCGCGATCTCCCTTGTTCAGAAAGCCCCACTGTGTCCCGCCCGAGCCGGTCGCGACGACGTTGCCCTCCTCATCGAAGACGACGACGGCGATACCGACCTCGGCGTCGATGAAGCCATTGTTGTCCACCCGTAGGGTCGCCTTGGCGCTCGACTTGCGGACCGGCGTGCCCTTCAGCGTCGAGCCCAGATCGAAGGTGATCTGATTCACGTGGATCCGCTGCACCTCCATCTGAATGTCCTGCGCGCCGGCAACCGGTTGCCACTCGAACTTCTTGGTGACCTGGTCCGCGCCCGCCGTCGATGCCGCTGCCGCCGCGAGCAAGAAGAGAACCGCCTTTCGATGAATCATGCCAACCACCTCCTCGCCGCCCTCGAACATCGGAGAGCGGACATTCCTTCCATTGCCGACTCCGACCTCAGCCCTCCCGGAGCGCGTCGGCTCTGCCCGTCCCGCCTTGAGGGCCGAAACGGCTGTGACGATAGCCGTAGAAGAAGTAAAGAACCAGACCGATCGCGAGCCAAACTCCGAACCGTATCCAGGTCGCCATCGGAAGGTTCTTCATCAAGTAGATGCAGATCGCGATCCCGGCCAACGGCACGAAGGGCACCAGCGGAGTCCGAAAGGGCCTCGGGCGATTCGGGTCCCGGTAGCGCAGGATCATCACGCCGGCGCAGACGAGGACGAAAGCGAAGAGAGTTCCGATGTTGGTCAGCTCCACGAAGACGTCGAGGTTGGCGACGGCCGCGAGAACTCCGACGACGATCCCCGTCCAGATCGTGGTGATGTGGGGTGTCCGGTACTTCGGGTGAATCCGGGCGAACGAGGGCGGGAGCAACCCGTCGCGGGCCATCGAGAAGAAGATGCGGGGCTGCCCGTACTGGAAGACCAGGAGCACGGCTGTCGTCGCCACGACCGCTCCGAACGCCACCACGCCGGCCGCCCAGTTCATCCCGAGCAGGGAGAAGGCTCGCGCGAGCGGCTCGCTCGAGCCCTGGATTTGCGAGAGCGGAACCAGGCCGGTCAACACGAGCGAGGTCGCGATGTAGAGCACCGAGCAGATGCCGAGCGAGCCGAGCATGCCGATCGGCATGTCCTTCTGCGGATTTCGGCATTCCTCCGCGGCCGTCGAGACGGCATCGAAGCCGATGTAGGCAAAGAAGATCAGGGCGGCGCCCGAGCCGATGCCCGCCCAGCCGCTCGGGGAAAACGGGTGCCAGTTGGCGGGCTTGACGTAGAAGGCGCCCACGATGATGAAGAAGATCAGGATGCTGATCTTGACGGCCACCATCGTGTCGTTGAAGCGCGAGGACTCCTTGACGCCGATCACGAGCACCCAGGTGACCAACGCCACGATGAGAAGGGCCGGCAGGTTGAACACGATCGGGATGCCAGCCAGGTGCGGCGCCGAATCCATGAAGCCGGGAGTCCGGAGCGCCGTGCGAAGATCGGTCTGCAGCCAGGCCGGCACGTCAATCCCGAATCCCTTCAGCAACTCGCAAAAATACCCCGACCAGGACACGGCCACGGCCACGTTGCCCATGGCGTATTCGATGATCAGGTCCCAGCCGATGATCCAGGCGACCAGCTCGCCCAGCGTCGCCGCCGAGTAGGTGTAGGCGCTGCCGGCGATCGGCACGAGCGCGGCAAACTCCGCATAACAGAGGGCGCAGAAGCCGCATCCGACCGCCGTGATCAGGATCGAGATGACGAGCGCGGGGCCGGCCCCCGGATGATTGGCTCCGCCCGCCGCCGCGGTTCCGATGACCGCGAAGATCCCGGCCCCCACGACCGCGCCCACGCCCAGTGAGATGAGCTGCCACGGGCCCAGCACTCTCTTGAGCTGGTGCTCCTTCCTTTCGGCGTCGACCAGAATCGCATCGAGCGACTTGGTCCGGAAGAGCCGGTTGGCGCTCAAACGCCAGGCAGAATAGCAGAGTCGGCGGAGTCGGTTAGATTCCGAGCCGAGCCGCGACTTCCGTGAGCGTCTCGATTCGATCCGGAAGCGATCCGTGCCGGCCTTCACGATCGAGCAGCAGGGCCGCGAGCCCGGCGGCGCGCGCGCCCTCGTAGTCCTCGCGCAAAGAATCCCCGACGTGGAGCGCCTCGACCGACGCGACGGCGAGCCGCCGGCAAGCGCGGCGGAAGATCTCCGGGTCGGGCTTCCCGGTTTCCTCGATCGCGGAGACCAGGACCGCCTCGAAGCGCGGCGCAAGCTCCAGAGCAGAGAGCAGCGCCGGCAGGTGCGAGTCCCAGTTCGAGACGACCGCCAGCCGCAGGCCGGCCTGCTCGAGCCGCCGGAGGGTCGGCCCAACATCCGGATACACCGCCCACGAGCTCGGGTTCCGAAAGTGACTCGCCAGCCGGCCAAACGCCGACTCCGAGACGACACCCCCGTCGAGCTCGCCGCGCACACGATTCAAGAAGGCCCGCCAGAACTCCGGCTCGCCCCGCACGCCGCCGTAGCGGTCCGCAGCGCCGCTCTCGCGCACCTGCACCCAGGCGTTCGCCAGGGCGCCGGCCAACTCGTCGGGGGAAATACTCGCCCCGTCGGCGGCCAGCTCCCGCGCGTACACCTCTTCCACGGGAGGGTCCGGATGAAGCAGCGTCGCGCCGGCGTCGAAAAGAACGGCGCGGATCGACCCTAGATTCGTCCGAGCTCCCGCAACACCCCGTCCAGCGCGCGCCGGAGAGCCTCGAGGCAGCGATTCGCCGCTGCCAGGGCTCGTTCCCGGTCCTCCGGCGTTGCCGCGACGCGCTCGAGGGCCGCCCGCTCGACCTGGCGATGCCAGCGATCGGCCTCCTCGTGGACGGTGAAGAACCGCGTCGCTTCCGAGTCCACGATCCCGTAGAAGGCCGCGAGTCCCTCGCGCTTGGTTTTCGCGATTTCCGGAATCTGCGATTCGTAGGCGTAGAGAGCCGCGAGTCCTTCCGCCACCGACCCCGACCGGGTCGTCTTCAGGAACTCCTCGACCGTGGACGCAACCTCCGGAAGGCGGGCCGTGACCCCCAGATCCGACTCGGTGGCCCCGAGCGACGCCGCAAACCTTCGCCAGAGGGCCGGATGATTCTCGGGGCCGCGCTCCTCCTCGATCAGGTTCTCCAACAGCTCTTGTCTCAACGCCGCGTCCTCGCATGCCGCGTGCACGCCCGAAACGTACCTCGGGAAGTTGGCGACCTGCGGGTAGTAGGCGATCGCGTATTGCCGCAGATCTTCTCGAGTCAGCTTCCCTTCGTTCCAAAGGAGGTAGAAGGGGTGCTGAAGCAGATGCTTTTCGGCAATGAGCGAGTCGAGCGCTCCCAGAAATTCGGTCGGTGTCATGGCGATCCTCCCTCTCTCACCCATTTCTTGGGGCCCAGTCTACAAGCACTCGCGTCTCAAGGCATCACCTGCCCCCCGTCGATCACGAAGGCTTGCCCGGTGATGTTTTTCGCCTCATCGGAGGCGAGGTAGGCGGCCAGCGAAGCAATCTCCTTCGGATCGAGCACCCGGCCGAGCGGCGCCATCTTGGCCGCCGCGTCGCGCCCGGCCTCGACTCCGGCGCCCTTCGAACGACCGATTCGGTCGAATCCCTCGCGCGCCATTTCCGTCTCCACCCACCCGGGGCACAGCGCGTTGACGGTGATTCGGCGAGGAGCGAGCTCCAGGGCGTGGGCGCGAGTCAAGCCGATGACCCCGTGCTTGGAAGCGCAATAGGCGGAGAAACCGGCGACCGCGAACCGCCCGAGAACGGAAGAGAGATTCAGGATGCGGCCGCCCTTCGGAATGAAGAGGGCCACCTCGCGCGTCATTCGGAAAACCGCCGTCAGATTGGTCGCGATGATCGCCTGCCAGGGCCCGTCGTCCGGGTCCTCGAGGGGGGTAGGGCCTCCCAGGCCCGCATTGTTGACGAGGATGTCGATGTGCCCCCAACGCGCGGCGATGGCGGCCACGGCGCCCGAAATGGAAACCGGCAGCGTGACGTCACATCCCACCGCCATCGCCTCGCCCCCGGCCTGCGCGATCTCGAGCGCGATTCTCTGGCAGGCAGCCTCGTCCCTCGCGAGGAGGGCGACACGAGCCCCCTCGGCGGCGAAGCGGCGCGCAATCGCCTCTCCGATCCCGCGCGAAGCGCCGGTGATGCACGCCACTTTCTCCGACAGGCGGCGGGCGACGGGCCGGGCGCCGTCGGTCTTGCGCCGGTGGGGCGAGGTCTCGTCCGGGTCAGCGGTCGTCATGGGGCAATGAGCGCGCCGATTCTATCTTTCGGTGCTCCCGTCCCGTATGCCGCTGCCGCAGTCGGCGAGGCCCTCCTTCAGCGCGAGCCGGCCCGAGACGGCGGCTGGGCGACGCGCTCCTCCCGGTGATACAGCGACCACTCGAGAGAGCAGGCCTCGCAGAGGTTCGCCACGGCCGGGCGGTCGCAGCCCTCGTTGGCGCACTTGCGCGGAGCCGATGGATCCTCTCGAACCTTCTCGCGTTCGTTCCTCATCTGCGTTTCCCCCTTTGCTCGGCCGGTCCGGGCCCCCCCAAGTACTGAAGGAGCTCGCGCTCGCACCGGCCGCGGTATTCCTCGAACCGACCCTCGGGATCTTTCTCGGTGAGCCACTGCATCATCAGGCCGTCGAAAATCGCCCGCATCGTGGAGGCCGCCTCGCCGGGATCGCGCACCCGAAAGACCCCCCGCCGCATGCCCTCCTCGACGATTCCGCCATCGATCGCCCGACAGCCGGCGTAGAAGCTCTCCCCCACCTCCCGGAAAGCCTCATGGCGGGAGGCGAGGCCGCAGAAATCGACGTAGGCCCGGAAGAAGGCGCGGTTCTTCGAGGGCGACGGGAAGATGAGCGCGACGAGGGCCCGGACCTTCTCGACGGGGTCCGAGACCGCCGCGACGGCCTCGCGCATGCGCTGCTGGATCGAGTCGATCAGCCAGCGAAAGACCTCCCGGAACAGGTCCTCCTTCGACGCGAAGTAGTAGAGCGTCACCCCCTTGGACACGCCGGCACGCCGCGCGATGTCGTCCAGGGTGACATCCGAGAACCCCTTCTCGGCGACCTCTCGGAAGGCGGCCTTGAGCAGCGAGAGCCGGCGCTCTGCGGCGGCCAACTCGGCAGTGCGTGCCATGCGATATTATTGACTGACTGGTCGGTCAAATGTCAAGGAGCCGAGCCGGGCGTTAGACTGCCTCCGATGACGGTGAGACTTCTGTACTTCGCCTCCTTCCGCGAGCACGTCGGGAGCGACGCCCAAACGCGCCAGGTTCCCGACGGCACGAGCGCCGGGCAGCTCTGGCGCAGGCTCGCCCGGGAAGTCCCACATTTTGCGGTGTTTCCTTCCATGCCGCCGGTCGCCGTCAACGGCGACTATGCCGAGAGCGATACGGTCCTCCGAGAGGGGGACGAAGTGGCGTTTCTGCCGCCCGTGGCCGGGGGCTAGCCCAGGACTTCGGGGGCAACGTGTATCTGTCGAGCGATCCCATCGATCTGCCCTCGCTGCTCGGCCAGGCGCGCCCCTCGGATGGAGGAATCTGCCTGTTCGTCGGCGTCGTCCGAAAGGAGAGCGAGGGCCGGGAGACGACCCGAATCGAGTACGAAGCCTACGCCGCAATGGCCGAGGCCGAGATCGAGAAGATGCTGCGATCGATCGCGCAGACGTGGCCGCAGACGCGCCTCTGGATCCGACATCGGCTAGGCAGCCTCTCCCCCGGCGAAGCGGCCGTGGCGATCCTGGCGACCGCACCCCACCGCGGCGAGGCCTTCGCCGCCTGCCGCGAGGCGATCGACCGACTGAAGACGACGGTTCCCATCTGGAAGAAGGAGTTCTACGCCGACGGAACTTCCGAGTGGGTCGATCCCACGCGGGCCTCCGGCGTCCACCGCTAGCCGATCGACTTTCCGTCTCTCCGCGCAAGTTTCCGTCCCCCTTCTCCGTTTCACTCCAGCCGATGTCAGAATGGCCGGCGATGTCCGTCGCGAAAATCATCGCTCCCGACGTCCAGGAACTGATCCGCGAGAGCCCCCAGGAACTGGCGGCGGCGGTCAAGGACCTGCATCCCGCCGACATCGCCGAGTTGCTCGACGAGCTGCCGCGCGAGGACCGCATCGTTCTGTTCGAGGTCCTGCCCACCGAGCAAGGCGCCGCGGTGCTCTCGGAGCTCAAGGGCGAGACCCTGCGCCTCATTCTGCACCGGGCTTCGCCCCAGAAGCTCGGAGCCGAGCTCGATCGCCTGCCGGCCGACGAGGTCACCTTTCTCCTCGAGCACCTCACCCAGCGCCAGCGGGAGGCGATTCTCGAAAAGATGTCGCCGCGGGACGCCGACGGGGCCAAACGACTTCTGCGCTATCCGCCGCGAACCGCCGGCCGCCTCATGTCGGAGAAGTTCGCCCGGATCCGCCCCGAGTGGACCGTGGCCGAGACGCTCGACCACTTGAAGAAGATCGACCCCGAAGTCGAGACGGTGCAGAGCCTCTATGCCCTGGACGATTCGGGCCATCTCGTCGGCTACGTCTCGCTGCGCCGGCTCTTTCCCGCGCCGCCCCTCCGGAAGATCGCCGACGTGATGGAGCGAAGGCTCCTGACGGTCCGAGCGGACGCCTCACAGGAGGAGGTCGCGCGGCTGGTTTCCAAGTACGACGTTCACGCCATCCCCGTCGTGGACGAGGAGAACCGGTTGCTCGGAATCGTGACCGTGGACGACGTCATCGACATCCTCATCGAGGAGCAGACCGAGGACGTCCTGCACCTGGGCGGCGTTTCGGCCACCGAGGAGACCGTCGAGCAGGGCTACTTCGCCACGAAGCCGTTCCGAAACGTGCGGCTGCGTTTCAACTGGCTTCTCCTCCTCTTCGTCGCCGAGACCTTCACGGGCACCGTGCTGCGTCACTTCGAAGGAGAGCTCGCCAAGGTCGTGGCACTCTCGTTCTTCATCCCGCTCTTGATCGGCACCGGCGGCAATTCGGGGTCGCAGACCGTCACGACGATCGTGCGGGGCCTGGCCGTCGGGGACATCCGGCTGCGGGACTTCTGGCGGGTGTTTCTTCGCGAGGCGGGAAGCGGGCTTCTGCTCGGCCTCATGCTGGGGGTGGTCGGCGTCGGGCGGGCCCTGCTCTGGGGATCGGCGATGCCGCTCGCCCTGACGGTTGGCATCTCGATCCTCGCCATCTGCACCTGGGCCAACGCCGTGGGAGCCACGATCCCGATGTTCGCGACCGCAATCAAGATCGACCCGACCGTCATGTCCGCGCCCCTGATTGCCACGCTGGTCGATGCCACGGGTCTCGCGATCTATTTCGTGATCGCCAAGTCGATCCTGGGCCTTTGACCGAGGCGTCGGCGGCCGCCGCCCGGCCGCGACCGCTTTGGTAGGATCTCGCTCTCGGAAGGGACCGGGCCACCGAAGCGGGCCCGGCAGACTCAAGACTCTCGGAGGAAACATGAGCACTCCCGCCACGACCCGCGACTGGACGGCACCCGATGCCGGCCTGGAGATCGTCCGCTACCGGGCGGACAACGGCATCGCCGTGATCGAAATGGACGATCCGCCGGCCAACACCTACACCTACGCCATGATGCGGCAGCTCGACGACGCGATCCTGCGCGCGCGTTTCGACGACGCGGTCCACGTGATCCTCCTGCGCGGCAAGGGAGACCGCTTCTTCTCCGCGGGAGCCAACATCGGAATGCTGAATGCCGTCACGCCTGGCTTCAAATACTTCTTCTGCCTGCACGCCAACGAGACGCTGCTGCGCCTCGAGCACACGCCCAAGCTCGTGATCGCCGCGTTGAACGGCCACACCGTCGGCGGGGGTCTCGAGATCGCCATGGCCTGCGACTTGCGCCTCGCCCGCAAGGACGCGGGGAAGATCGGGCTCCCCGAAGTGACCCTCGGAGTGCTGCCGGGCACGGGCGGGACAACGCGCCTGGCCAAGATGGTCGGCAAGTCGAAGGCCATCGAGCTGATGGTGACGGGCAACACGTTCTCCTTCGAGGAAGCGCAGGAGCTGGGCCTGGTCAACCAGGTCATCGACGCGACACCCGAGCAATGGTGGGAGCAGGTGCTGGACTATGCCCGGCAGTTCGTGCCGCCGCAGAAGGCCTCCCGGGCCGTCGGAAGGATCAAGCGATCGGTCCAGACGGGCTGGGACCTGCCGATCGAGTCGGCTCTCGCGGTCGAACGGGAGCTGCAGCAGCTGCTCTTTCAGAGCGAGGACGCCAAGGAAGGCATCGCGGCCAACCAGGAAAAGCGAGTCCCGCGATTCAAGGGCAAGTGATGGGAGAGGGGCGAGGGGCGAGGGGCCAGGTCGCTAGCGTGGCGACGGAGACGGCGCCGGCTCTGAACCTGCGCACCGATCTCTTCATCGGCGGGCAGTTCGTCACGTCTGCGTCGGGCAGGCGCTTCGCGACCGTCAACCCGGCCACGGGTGAGACGCTCGGCCAAGTGGCCGAAGCCGGCCGGGAGGATCTCGATCGCGCGGTCGAGGCCGCCCGCAACGCTTTCGAGACCGGCCCCTGGGCCTCGATGAAGCCGCGTCAACGGGGAAAGATCCTGATTCGGGCGGCCGAGCGCCTGCAATCCCGGGCGGAGGAGTTCGGACGGGTCGAGACGCTCGACAACGGCAAACCGATCTTCGAGGCATCCAAGATCGACATGCCCGCTGCCGCCGAATGTCTCGCCTACTTCGGGGAGTCCGCCGACAAGCTCTACGGGGACACGCACGCCGGACGCCCCGACGCGATGCTCCTGACTCTCCGCGAGCCGATCGGGGTGATCGCGGCGATCACGCCCTGGAACTTTCCGTTGCTCCAGGCGATGTGGAAGATCGCGCCGGCGCTCGCGCTCGGCAACAGCGTGGTCTTGAAGCCCGCCTCCGTCACGCCCCTGACCTCCCTGCTCTTCGCGGAGCTGTTGGCCGAGGCGGGGCTTCCCCCGGGCGCCTTCAACGTGGTGCCGGGCCCCGGCGCCGTGGTCGGCCAGGCGATGGCGGAGCATCCGGGCATCGACAAGATCTCCTTCACGGGCGAGACGGAAACGGGAAAGGCGATCCTGCGCGCCGCTGCCGGAACGGTCAAGCGCGTCTCCATGGAGCTCGGCGGCAAGTCACCCAACGTCGTCTTCGCCGACGCGGATCTCGAGGCGGCGGCTCGCGGCGCGATCAACGCCATCTTCTATGGCAAGGGGGAGCTTTGCTCGGCGGGCTCGCGTCTGCTGGTCGAGGAGTCGGTTCACGATGCCCTTCTCGAGAAGGTCGTGGATCGAGCCAAGAAGATGGCTCCCGCCGATCCGCTCGACCCGAAGACCCGTTTGGGCTCGCTCGTGTCCGAGAGCCAAAGGGAGAACGTGGCGCGCTACGTCGAGAGCGGCCGGAAGGAAGGAGCGAGGCTCGTGGCCGGCGGAAACCGAGCCTCCGTGAACGGCAAGGGCGCGTTCTTCGAGGCGACCGTCTTCGACGGCGTGTCCCCAACCATGACGATCGCCCGTGAAGAGATCTTCGGGCCCGTGCTCGCGACCCTGACGTTCCGCGACGAGGCCGAAGCCCTCTCGATCGGCAACTCCACGATTTACGGCCTGGCCGCCGCCGTGTGGTCCCGGGACGTGAAGAAGGCACTGCGAACCGCCAAGGCCTTGAAGGCCGGCACGGTCTGGGTCAACACGTACAACCTGTACGACCCGGGCCTTCCCTTCGGCGGCTACAAGCAGTCGGGCTTCGGCCGGGAACGCGGCCACCATGCGCTCGAGGAATACACGCAAGTCAAGTCGATCTGGATCGACCTGACGTAAAGGCGGCTCCCGGCGATCCCCGGCCCGCCGTGGGATTCAGGAGGGACGCAGATGAGTCCCCTCGGCCTGCTCCTGGCGAGCCTGCTCGTCGCCTCCGACGCGACGCCTCCCCCGAGGCCGCCCGTCGGCGCGGTCCTCGATTCGGCGGAGCGCGTCAAACAGTTTCGCGGCGTGGCGATTTCCCCCGATGGCCGCCGCGTGGCCTGGTCCGAGAAGGCGCCGGACCGCGAGAACGAAGGGAACCGGGGCAGCATCTTCGTTTCCGATCTGTCCTCCGGCGCCGTGCGCCGACTGACGGCCGGAAAGAACGGAAGAATCCACCGCGAGTCGAGCGCGGTCTTCTCGCCCGATGGCAAATCCATCGCCTTCCTGTCGGACGCCAGCCAGGACCGGCAGCTCCAGGTCTGGATCGCGCCCGCAACGGGAGGACGGGCGGCGCCTCTGACCCACGTGAAAGGGCAGCTGGCGGATCCGCGTTGGTCCCCCGACGGTCGCCGAATCGCGTTTCTCCTCGTCGAGGGCTCCGACCAGGAACCGGGCGCGCTGGTGGCCTACAAGCCGGACGACGGTGTGGTCGAAGAGACGATCGAGGAGCAGCGTATCGCGGTCGTCGACATCGAGATGGGGCGGCTCCGCGTCGTCTCGCCGCCCGATCTGTACGTCTACGACTATGACTGGTCGCCCGACGGCCGGTCCTTCGCCGCCGAGGCCGCCCGGGGTTCGGGGACGAACAACTACTGGACCGCGGAGCTCTACGTCATCGACGTCGAGCCGGGATCCGCACGTTCGATCTGGAAGCCGCCGCTGCAGATCGCCTGCCCCCGCTTTTCGCCGGACGGCGCGACGATCGCGATCATCCACGGCATCATGAGCGACGAAGGGTCGACCGGCGGCGACGTCTGGCTCGTCCCCCGATCGGGCGGCGCGGCCAGGAACGCGACCCCCGGGATGAAGGCCTCCGCGAGCGCGCTCTTCTGGCGCTCCTCGAGTCAGATTCTCTTCACCGAGTTCGTCGACGGCGGGGAGGGCCTCGCGACCCTCGATCCGGCAACTCAGACGATCGCGACATTGTGGACCGGCCCCGAGACGCTCCACGGCTTCCGCCCCGCGCGCGAAGGATCGACCTCGGCCGCCATCCGAGAATCCTTCCGCAACCCGCCCGAGGTCTACGCGGGCTCGATCGGCGATTGGAAGCCGCTCACCCGCGTCAACGCGGGGGCTACCGCCTGGTGGGGCGAAGCCCGAACGCTTCACTGGCAGAGCGATGGCCAGACCGTCCAGGGTTGGTTGCTCTACCCGAGGGACTTCGATCCGTCGCGTCGGTACCCCCTGGTCGTCTCCGTCCACGGCGGACCCTCCGCCGCCTACACGGCTGCCTGGCCCTCGCGGTGGAACGCGGTGCTGCCTTCGCAGGGCTACTTCGTCTTCTGGCCAAACCCCCGGGGCAGCTACGGATTCGGCGAGGCGTTCACGCAGGGCAACGTGAAAGACTTCGGCTCAGGCGACCTGCGCGACATCCTGACGGGGGTCGACGAAGTCCTCCGGGTCGCGCCCGTCGATCCCCGGCGGCTGGGGATCACGGGATGGAGCTACGGGGGCTACATGACCATGTGGGCCGTGACGCAGACCACTCGTTTCGCCGCCGCCGTGGCCGGAGCGGGTATCGCGAGCTGGCAGAGCTACTACGGACAGAACAAGATCGACACCTGGATGCTCCCGTTCTTCGGCGCCACCGTCTACGAAGACCCGGCCGTCTACGCGAAGTCGTCTCCGATCGAGTTCATCAAGAACGTCCGCACGCCCACCCTCGTCCTGCACGGCGACCGGGACTCCGAGGTCCCCACACCCCAGGGCTACGAGTTCTGGCACGCCCTGAAGACCCTCGGGGTGCCCACGCAATTGGTCGTCTACACGTCCGAGGGTCACGCGATTCGAAAGCCCGAACACCGGCGCGACATCGTCGAACGCGCCCTCGCGTGGTTCGACCGGTACCTCAGATCGTCGTCAGGACTTTAGCGCGTCGCGGCCCTCAAACGGCGCACCCAACAACGGGGCAAGGAGGCACCAGTTGAAGGCGCCGGCGGCGAGCGGGACGATCCCGACGACGCCGACGATCGTGCCGACGGTCGTTCCCTGTCGAAAGCCCCAGTACATGAGCAGCAAACCCGCAAGGATCCGGACACCGCGGCCCAACGGCCCGGCCATGAACCTCGCCAATGCCATGGTTCTCCTCCTCCCGATCATCTGAAGTTACTCCATCGGGAATTCATCGGGTGATGTGCCTTCATCAGGCCCGCATCGATTGGGGTATCGTCGGCCAAGAGTAGGCGAACCCGAGATGTTCGACCCGAAGATCCTCGCCGGACGTTCTATCCTCGTCACCGGAGGGGGTTCGGGCCTCGGCCTCGCGATGGCCAAGAGCTTCGCCGCGCACGGAGCGCGGGTGACGATCGCCGGAAGGAAGGCGGAGCGGCTCGAGGCCGCTGCGCGGGAGATCGCGGCGTCGGCGCGCGAAGGGGGCCAGATCGAGGCATACGCGGCCGACGTGCGCGAGCCGGAGCAGGTCGAGGCGCTGGTCGCGCACGCGGTCGAGCGCTTCGGGAGCCTCGACGGCCTGGTCAACAGCGCCGCGGGCAACTTCCTGGCGCTGTCGGAAGACCTGACGCCCAAGGGCTTCGAGACGGTCGTGCGAACGGTGCTTCACGGCTCGGTCTACTGCACCCTCGCGGTGGGCCGCCACCTGCTCAGCCGCAAGGCGCCGGGCGCCATCGTCTCGGTCTTGACAACCTACGCCTGGACGGGCACCAGCTTCGCCTTGCCCTCCGCCTGCGCGAAGGCCGGCGTGCTGGCGATGACACGCTCGCTCGCCGTGGAATGGGGCCACGCGGGCATTCGCTTGAATGCCATCGCCCCGGGACCGATCCCGACCCCGGGGGCCTTCTCGCGCTTGATGGCCGGCGCCGAGGCGGAAAAGAACGCGCTTGGCCGTATCCCCCTCGGCCGCTTCGGCCGGAAGGAGGAGATCGCCCACCTCGCCACCTTCCTCCTGTCTGACCTCTGCCCGTTCCAGACCGGCGACTGCGTCACGATGGACGGCGCCGAGTGGCTTGCCGGCGCCGGCGAGTTTTCCGACTACCGCAAGGTCCCGCGCGAAGCCCTGCGAAAGGCTTTCGAAGCGCTGCGCCCGAAGAAGGGTTAGGGGATCGCCGCCGGTTCGCCGCCGCGACCGACCGACGCGGGTAGAGCCGGCTCCGGCAGGCACACCTCGAGCAGGCGGTTCGATCCGAACTGGACCTCGCGGCCCAACCGTAGGCCCGCCGCCCGAGCCGCGCGCTCGATCCGTTCCTTCGGCTCGTCCGCGCCGAACCCGGCCCCCTCGGAGGGCACGAGGCGGTAGACGACCAGGCAGCGCGAGGAGGCAACCCGGAGGGCGGATCGCAGCGACCGGTAGAGGGGCGTCGCATCGAGGCGGGCCACCCAGCGGGCTCGGTCCTCGACGACGTCCAGGGTTTCCCGGCCGCGCCGGATGCGGTACCACAGCAGCTCGGGATCACCCGGCACGCGCAGGCGGTACGACCAGTCCCACTCGAAGCGGCGTGAAAAGAAGGCCACGACGCCAAACTGGTCCGTGTACAAGAGCTTCGTCTCCGGAAAGGACCGGGTCAACGTGCGATCCGCCTCGGCGAAGCTGGCCGGATAGTACGACTCGTAGGTGGGCAACTGCCTCGCCGAGTTCACCGCGAGCCCGAGGAAGAGAACGATGCCGCAGAGCGCGCGCGAAA
>Ga0335084_10001450_pt1 | contig 22196 bp, 23 predicted proteins | sample Lox_Sample_44_FD_206721 | JGI IMG/M metagenome (GOLD analysis project Ga0335084, IMG submission 206721) | Soil microbial communities from Loxahatchee National Wildlife Refuge, Florida, United States - Lox_Sample_4.4 | ecosystem: Environmental > Terrestrial > Soil > Wetlands | place: USA...
GCGGCTCCCATGCGCGCGACGCTGAAGCCGTGGATCGGCTGCAGCACGCGGCCGCTCGAGCGGTATTCCCCGGGATCCAGGCCGAGGCTGCCGACCACCGCCGGCGTGATCCAGCCGGCGCAGGTCTTGTCGCGCGGGAAATTCCGCTTGTCGATCACGGTGACGGACGCGCCGGCCTTCACCAGCTCGCGCGCCAGCGTCGAGCCGGCCGGGCCGCCGCCGACGATGACCGCGTCGCGGCGCTCCGCGGCGCTCACGGGTAGAGGTGCGCGCGCGTCATCGGCACGTCGTTGTTGCCGGCTCGCGCGAACAGTACCTGGAACAGCTGCATGCAGCCCGTCGTGAACGCGGCCGTCGAGCCGGCGAGGTACAGGTGCCAGGCGCGCGCGAACCACTCGCCGCGCTCGGCGCGCACCCGGTCGATCGATTCGAGGTAGCGCGCGCTCCAGTGGCGCAGCGTCTCCGCGTAATGCAGGCGCAGGTTCTCCACGTCGAGGATGCTGAACGCGCGCGGCTCGAAGATCGCCGCCATCTGGCCGAGCGAGGGCGGCTGCGCGCCGGGAAAAATGCGCCGCTCGATCCAGCCGTTCATCGGCTCGGGCCGGTTGCGCCCGATGGTATGGATGAGGCCCACGCCCCGCGGCGAGAGGCAGCGGTCGATCACTTCGCCGAGCGCGCCGTAGTTCTCGGGACCGACGTGCTCGAGCATGCCGACGGACACGAACACGTCGCACTCGCCGCGAATGTTGCGGTAGTCGTCCTCGATGAACTGCAGGCGGCCGTCCAGGCCCTCGCGGCGCGCATGCTCGGCCGCGAAGCGCACCTGCTCGTGCGAGATGTTCCAGGCGCGCACCTCTACGCCGTATTCGCGCACCATGTGGCGCGCGAAGCCGCCCCAGCCGCAACCGGCCTCGAACACGCGCTGGCCGGGGCGCAGGCGCAGCTTGCGGCACACGTGGTCCATCTTGGCGCGCTGCGCCGCCTCCAGCGTCATGCCGGGCGCGGGGAAGTAGGCGCAGGTGTATTGCATCGCGTCGCGGTCGAGCCACAGGGCGTAGAAATCGTTGCCGAGGTCGTAGTGATCGTGGATGTTGCTGCGCGCCGCCGCGATCGAGGACGCGCGCGGCGCCTGCTCGGTCCAGACGCGCCACCACGCCGATGCGCGTGCGAGGCGACCGGCCTCCAGCGCGCGGTACGTTCCCTCGAGAAAGGTCACGATGTCGCCCTCGACATCGATGCGCCCCGCGCTGTACAGGTCGCCGAAGTGCAGCGAAGGATTGCGCACCAGGCGCCGGAGCGCGCCGCGATCGTGGATATGCACGCGCAGGCCGGTCCGGTCTCCGGCGCTGCTGCCATCCCAGAGCACGACCTCGTAGCCCGCACCCGGCAGTGCATCCATCATGGTGCGCAACAGCCACCGGTCCAGCGCGCTGGCGTTGCCAGCACGGCCGCCCGGCTGGATTGCCCGGTCTGCCTGTGAAGCCATAGTCGCTCTCCTATGGTACCAACCCTATCCGCGGACGCCAAAGGGGGGTTGACGAGGATCAATAGGGGACCCTGCACATCCCCTATTCTGCGCATATGAAGCGCTGGCGGACCCTTGCGGCCTTGGTGGCGGCAGCGGCAGCCGCATACGGGTTGTTCGCGTTCTTCGCCGGCCCCCGCGTCGATGCCGCCAAGGCTGTCCGGCGCGACGTCGTCCAGACGGTCGTCGCCAGCGGGCGCGTGGCGACCCCATATCGCGTGGACATCGGCAGCCAGATTGTCGGAACGGTTGCCGAGGTTCCGGTCGCGGAAGGCCAGGCCGTGAAGGCGGGCGAGCCCCTGATCCTGCTCGATGCGACAGAGGCGCGCGCGGGGGTGCGCCAGGCCGAGGTCGCGGTGGCGCAGGCGGAAGCGCGCATGCGGCAGCTGCGCGAGCTGCAGCTGCCGGTCGCCGACCAGGCGCTGCGGCAGGCCGAAGCGAATTTCGCCAACGCGCAGGCGCAATACGAGCGCAACCAGCGCCTCGCCGAGAGCGGCTTCATCGGCAAGGCCGCCCTGGACGATCTGCAGCGCAATCTCGACGTGGCGCGCACGCAGGTCGAAACCGCGCGCAAGCAGGTCGAAACGGCAAAGCCGTCCGGCAGCGACTATGCGATGGCCGCAGCCGCTCTCGATCAGGCGCGCGCGAACCTCATGGCGGCCCGCGCGAAGCTCTCGTACACGGCCGTGAACGCCACCTGGGACGGCGTGCTGATCGCGCGCGACGTCGAGCGCGGCGACGTGGTCCAGCCGGGAAAGGTGCTGATGGTGCTCTCGCCCGCGGGGGAAACGCAGATCGTGCTGCAGATCGACGAGCGCAACCTCAGCCGTCTGAAGGAGGGGCAGAAGGCGCTGGCGTCGGCCGACGCGTTCGCGCAGGAGCGCTTTCCCGCGGAACTCGTCTACATCAACCCCGGCGTCGACGCGCAGCGCGGCACCGTGGAGGTGAAGCTGCGCGTGCCGCGGCCGCCGGCGTACCTGAAGCAGGACATGACCGTATCCGCGGACATCGAGGTCGGCCGCAGCGCCGCCGCCCTGACGGTGCCCGCCCGGGCCGTGCACGACGCGGCGGGCGGCATGCCGTGGGTCCTGCGCGTGAACGGCGGCCGCGCCGAGCGCCGCGCGGTGACGCTCGGCCTGCGCGGCAACGGCGTGGCGGAAATCCGCTCGGGCCTCGAGGAGGGCGACACCGTGCTCCTCGTGGGCAGCGCGGAGGTCGCCGCGGGCGACCGGGTCCGGCCGGTGCTGCATGAATAGCTGGCTGCCGTTCGAGTGGATCGCGGCGAGCCGCTTCCTGCGCGAGGGCCGGCTGCAGACGATCTTCATCATGCTCGGCGTCTCGATCGGCGTAGGGGTGATCATCTTCATGTCCGCCGCGCTGACCGGACAGCTCGCCAACGTGACCCGCAGGGTGCTGAGCGCTCAGGCGCACATCGTCCTGCTGCCGCCGGACGAGATCGCGCGACCGCTGCGCGACGCGCGGGGCGTGACGGAGGCGGCGAACATCCAGCGGCCGTTCCAGCGCGTGCGCTCGATCGACCAGTGGCAGACGATCATGGCGAACGTCGCGCAAATGCCGGCGGTCACCGCGGTCTCGCCGATGGCCTCGGGCTCGGTGCTGGCGGTCCGCGGCGAGGCGAGCCGCGCGGTCACGGTTCTGGGCGTGGACGCCGACCGCTATTACCGGATCGTCCCGCTGCCGGACAAGATCGTGGCGGGGATTCCGCGCCTCAATTCCGAGGACATCGTCATCGGCACCGAGCTGGCGAAGGATCTGGGCGTGACGATCGGCGACAAGCTGCGCATCGTGCCCAGCTCCGGCAACGGCGCGGCGCTCACGGTCACGGGTCTGGTCGATCTCGGCAGCAAGAGCGCGAACCAGCGCAATGCCTACGTCGCGCTGCACACCGCGCAGGCGCTGCTCGGCCTGATCGGCGGCGTCTCGAGCATCGACCTCACGGTGCGCGACATCTACGCGGCGGAGGACGTCGCCCAGGAGATCGGCGCGGCGACCGGCATCCAGGCCGACAGCTGGATCCACACCAACAACCAGCTCTACGTCGCGATCAACGCGCAGGCGATCGCGAACAGGGCGCTGCGGTTCTTCGTAGCGCTGGCGATCGCCTTCGGCATCGCCGCCGTGCTGATCGTTTCCGTGGTGCAGAAGTCGAAGGAGATCGGCATCCTGCGCGCTATGGGCGCTTCGCGCGGCCAGATCATGCGCGTGTTCCTGGTGCAGGGCGCGGTGCTGGGCCTGGGCGGCTCGCTGTTCGGCTCGGCGATCGGCGCCTCGGCGATCGTGCTGTGGAGCACTCTGGTGAAAAATGCCGACGGTACGCCGCTGATTCCGCTCACGCTCGATCCGGCGCTCTTCGTCGCGTCCGCCGTACTCGCGATGCTGACGGGCCTGGCCGCGGCAGTGGCGCCGGCCCTGCGCGGCGCGCGCCTGGACCCGGTGGTGGCGATCCGTGGCTGAAGAAGTCCTTCGCCTGGCGGGCCTGCGCAAGGCGTACAACGTCGGCACGCCGGTCGAGGTCGAGGTGCTGCACGGCATCGACTTCGTGCTCGAGCAGGGCGAGTTCTGCGCCCTGATGGGGCCTTCGGGCTCGGGCAAGAGCACGCTGCTCAACATCATCGGCCTGCTCGATCGCCCCACGAGCGGCGCCATCCACATCCAGGGCCGCGCGGCGGCCGGGCTCGGCGACAAGGCGCTCACGCGCCTGCGCGGGCACAGCATCGGCTTCGTCTTCCAGTACCACCACCTGCTGCCGGCCTTCACGGCGCTGGAGAACGTGCTGATGCCGATGCTCGTCGATCGCGGGCGCCCCGGGCCGGAGATGCGCACGCGCGCCGAGGGGCTGCTGGAGAGCGTGCAGCTGACGCCCTGGCGGGACAACCTCGCCATCAACATGTCGGGCGGCCAGCAGCAGCGCGTGGCGGTGGCGCGCGCGCTGGCCATGAACCCGGCGCTGCTGCTCGCCGACGAGCCGACCGGCAACCTCGACACCAAATCCGCGCAGGGCGTTTTCGACCTGATGCGGCGCGTGAACGCGGAGCAGGGCACGACCGTACTGATCGTCACGCACAACCATCAGCTCGCGGCGCAGTGCGGCCGGATCGTGGAGATCGTGGATGGCCGGGTGGTCAGCGACCGCCGCGCCTGAACCGTCAGGGCTTCGAGCGAACCAGGAGGCGCCATGAGATCCGTTCAGCATCTTTTCCATGCTTTTCTCGCGTCGGCGGCGCTGGCGACGGCGGCGGCAGCGGCGGACGACTACGCGGACCCGGGCCGCAGGATTTACGAGCGGCGCTGCCAGACCTGCCACGGGGGCGAGGCAGCGCGCGCGGACGTCCCGATCGGGCCGAGCCTCGCCGGCATCCTCGGCCGCCAGGCGGGCACGGGCAGTACCGGCGTGCACTCGCGCGCCGTCGTCGAGTCCGGCACGGTGTGGACGCGCAGTTCGCTGCGCCGCTTCCTGTCCGAGCCCGGCCGCGAAATCCCGGGTGCGATCATGCCCGTGCAGGTCCAGGACGCGAAGGAGCTGGACGACCTGCTGAACTACCTGCAGACCCTGCGCTGATCCCCGCAGGCGCCGGATTTGACCCGGATCAAGGGGTCTTGCCGGTGCGGGCGCATGATGGGCGCATGATCTCGCTGGAAGACTGCATCGAGCTCTGCGGCCTGAGCGAAGAGGAGGTGCTCGCCATCGCGCGGCACGAGCGCATCCCCGAAATCGCCGCGGCCGAGATGGCCAATTACCTGGTCAGCACGCCCAGCGGCAAGGTGAGCATCAGGGAGATGATCCGCGACGACCTCGCCAGGGCGGCGGGCGCGGGCGACCGCACGCGCGCACTGGCGCTCAAGCTCCTGCTGCGCAAGTTCATCGCCGAGCACCCGGCCTGCGAAGCACGCCACCTTCAGCAGATCCACTACCCGGATCGCCGGCTGAACGAGAAGGCTGGGCCGTGATCCCTGCCGAGCGCGCGCTCGTGGCGGCGCACGTGGAATCGGTCCCGGGCGCCGGCATGGACCGCGCGGCCGGCGCCGCCACGGCGCGGCTGACGGGCGGCATCTCGCCCTGGTCCATCTGGATGGCGTACGCCGACTGGCTCGTACACCTGGCCGCCTCGCCCGGCAAGCAGGCGCAGCTCGCGGCCAAGACGCTGCGCAAGCTGAACCGGTTCCTGCTCTACGCGGGCGGCAGCGGCATCGGCCGCGACGGCGGCGAGCCGTGCATCGTGCCGCTGCCGCAGGACCGGCGCTTCCGCGACCCGGCCTGGCAGCGCTGGCCGCACAACCTCTTTTACCAGGCGTTCCTGCTCGTGCAGCAGTGGTGGTACAACGCGACCACCGGCGTGCACGGTGTTTCGCGGCACGACGAGGAGCTGGTGACCTTCCTCACGCGCCAATGGCTCGACGTGTTCTCCCCGTCGAACTACGTCGCCACCAACCCGGAAGTCCTGGCGCGCACCGTGTCCAGCGGCGGCATGAACCTCGCGAAGGGCGCCACCAACCTGTTCGAGGATGCCGAGCGCCACGCCGCGGGCCGGTCCGAGCCCGGCATGGAGCGCTACCTGCCGGGCAAGTCCGTGGCATTGACGCCGGGCAAGGTCGTCTACCGCAACCACCTGCTCGAGCTGATCCAGTACGCGCCGGCCACGGCCCAGGTCAGGCCCGAGCCGATCGTCATCGTCCCTTCCTGGATCATGAAGTACTACATCCTCGACCTCAGCCCCGGCAATTCGCTGGTGCGCTACCTGGTCGGCGCCGGGCACACGGTGTTCATGCTTTCCTGGAGTAATCCAGGCGCGCAGGACCGCGACCTGGGCCTCGAGGACTACATCCACGCCATCCGCGAAGCGATCGATGCGGCCGGCCGGGTCGTCCCCGGGGTGAAGGTCCACCTCGCCGGCTACTGCATCGGCGGCACGATGGCGGCGATCAAGGCGGCGCTCGCCGGCAAGGCCGGCGAGCCCGCGCTCGCCAGCCTGACGCTGTTCGCCGCCGAAGTGGATTTCGAGGAGCCGGGCGAGCTGTCGCTGTTCGTCGACGAGAGCCAGATCGCGATGCTCGAGGACCTGATGTCCGACCAGGGCTTCCTCGACGGCAAGCAGCTCGCCGGCGCGTTCATGATGCTCAATTCGCGCGACCTGCTCTGGTCGAAGCGCACGCGCAATTACCTGCTCGGCGAGCGCGACGCGCTGACGGACCTGATGGCGTGGAACGCCGACACCACGCGGCTGCCCGCGCGCATGCACGCCGAGTTCCTGCGCGGCTTCTACCTGAACAACGACCTGGCCGAAGGCCGCTTTCGCGTCTACGGCAAGGAAGTCGCGCTGCGCGACATCGCCGTCCCGGTGTTCGCAGTGGCGACCGAGTGGGATCATATCTCGCCGTGGCGCTCGGTCTACAAGATCCACCTGCTGGTCGACACGCAGATCACGTTCCTGCTCACGAACGGCGGGCACAACGCCGGCATCGTCAGCGAGCCGGGGCGCCGCGACCGGTATTACCGACTCGCGACGCGCGAGGCGCACGTGCCGTACATCGGTCCCGACGACTGGTTCGAATCGACGCCGCGGCGGGAGGGTTCCTGGTGGCCGGCCTGGCAGGCCTGGCTCGCCGAGCGCTCGGGCGCGCCCGTCGCGCCGCCGCGCATGGGCAACCCGGAGCGCGGGCTCGTCCCCCTCGAGGACGCGCCCGGCCGCTACGTGACGATGGAATAGACAACCGGAGACCGCAATGTCGATCAAGGAGATCTGCAGCCGCGTGGTCGTATTCGTGCGCAAGGGCGAGAGCATCGCCGACGCCGCGCGCCTCATGCGCGAGCACCATGTCGGCAGCCTGGTGGTGGTCGAAGAGGCGGCCGGCAAGCGCGCTCCCGCCGGTATGCTGACCGACCGCGACATCGCCATCGGCGTGGTGGCGCTCGGGCTGGACCCGGACAGGACGCCGGTGGAGGCCGCGATGCGGGCCGACCTCGTCGCGGCACGCGAGAGCGACGGCATCGGCCGTGCCGTGACGCTGATGCGCTCGCAGGGCGTGCGCCGCGTGCCCGTGGTGGATGCGGCGGGTGCGCTCGTGGGCGTGCTCGCGGCCGACGACCTGATGGAGCTGTTCGCCGAGGAAATGACCGGCCTCGCCGCCATCATCGGGCGCGGCGCGCAGCGCGAGCGCGCGCTGCGCACCGCGTCGCTCTGACACCGGGGGCCGAGATGACGCTCGCGCCGGAGCGGATCATGGACGTCATCCACCAGCGCCGCTCGGTGCGCGCCTACGGCGACCAGCAGCCGAGCGCCTCGCTGATCCGCAGCCTGCTCGAGGCCGCAGTGCATGCGCCGACCGCCATGCACCGGGAGCCCTGGGGCTTCGTCGTCGTGCAGGACCGCGCGCTGCTCAAGCGCTATTCCGACCGCGCCAAGTCGCTGGCGCACAAGCCGGCGGAAGCGGTGGGCTGGGGCTCGTCGGGGCAGCTGCACGGCGAGCACCCGTCGATGCTCGACGACCCCTCGTTCAACATCTTCTACGACGCGGGCACGCTGATCGTGATCTGCCGCAAGGACGGCGGGCCGTTTGCCGACGCCGATTGCTGGCTGGCGGCGCAGAACCTGATGCTCGCCGCGGAGGCGAAGGGCCTCGGCAGTTGCTGCATCGGCTTCGCGGTGTCCGTGCTCAACACGGCCGAGGTGAAGCGCGAACTGGGCATTCCCGCCGACGGCGCCGCCGTCGCGCCGATCATCGTCGGCTATCCGCGCGGCCCCGTGGCGGGCGTGCCGCGCAGGCCGCCGGACATCCTCAGCTGGACGAACCCGTCTCGCGCCGCTTGACGTCGCCGCGCTGGCGGCGGGCGTGATCCTCCAGCTTGCGGCGCGCCGCGTCGAAGGCGTCGCGCACGGCGACGAAAGGGTCCTCGCTGCGGTCGCGGTTGACCGCGATCTCGCCGCGCGCGACCTTGATGTCCAGGTGCACGGTGAACTCCTTGCCCTGCTGCTTGTGGCGCGCGACTTCCTCGACCACCGCGCGGCAGCTGATGACGCCCGGATGGAAATGATCGAGCTTGCCCGCGTGCTCGCGGATCGCCTGCTCCAGCGCCGCGGAAGGCGACATGCCGTGGAACGTGACCTGGATCGGAAGCTGCATGGCCTGCCTCTCGCGAATGAACGGCCACATGGCCGATGGGTCAAGGCTATGCGTTCCGGCGCGCAGCCGTTTGACGCTGGTCAACCCGGCGCCGCAGCGGCCATGGTCTTCTAGGGGCGATGGACCCGGCCTCTCCCGCGCCGTTGCCCGCCGAGCAGCTCCGCCGGCGCTGCGATCCTGCGCGCTTCGCGTTTCGCAGCACCGAGGAACTTGCCGATCTGACCGTGGCGCCCGGCCAGGCGCGCGCCGTGGGCGCCATCCGCTTCGGGGTCGGCATGCGGGGCGACGGCTACAACCTGTATGCCATGGGCCCGGAGGGGCTCGGGCGGCGCACCATGATCCTGCGCATGCTCGAGGAGGAGGCGCGCGGGGCCGCCGTGCCGCCCGACTGGTGTTACGTGTTCAACTTCAAGACGCCGCACCAGCCGCGCGCGCTGCAGCTGCCGGCGGGCCGCGCGCCGAAATTCCAGCGCGACATGGAGCGGCTCGTGGAGGACCTGCGCGCGGGCATCCCGGCGGCGTTCGAGACCGACGAGTACCGCACGCACATGAAGGAAATCGAGTCCGCGTTCGAGCAGCGCCAGGAGCAGGCCTTCGGCGGCATCGGCGACCGCGCGCGCCGGGACGGCATCGCGCTGCTGCGCACGCCGGGCGGCTTCGGCTTCGCGCCGCTGAGCAAGGACGCGGTCATGCAGCCCGAGGAATTCGCCAAGCTTGCGCCGGCCGAGCAGGAGCGGCTGCACAAGCGCATCGGCGAGCTGCAGGAGGAGCTCGAAGGCGTGATCCACGAGGTGCCGAAGTGGCGCCGCGAGGCGCAGCGGCGCCTGCGCGAGCTCAACCGCCAGGTCACGAGCGCCGCGGTCAACAGCCTGATCGAGGAACTCGAGACCGAATACCGCGACCTGCCCGAGGTGGCGGCCTACATGGGCGAAGTGAAGGAGGACATGCTCGACCACGCGGAATCCTTCCAGCAGCCCAAGGAAGGCGACCGGCCCACGCTTTTCGGCATCGCGCTGCCGCTGCCCGAGGGCGAGGCGCCGCTGCGCCGCTATCTCGTGAACGTGCTCGTCGAGCACACCGGCGCGCAGGGCGCGCCGATCGTGCACGAGGAGAGCCCCACGCACGACAACCTTGTCGGCCGCATCGAGCACATCGCGCAGATGGGCACGCTGGTGACCGACTTCTCGCTCATCAAGGCGGGCGCGCTGCACCGCGCGAACGGCGGCTACCTCGTGCTCGACGCGCTGAAGCTGCTCGGCCAGCCGTTCGCCTGGGAGGCGCTCAAGCGGGCGCTGCGCTCGCGCGAGGTGCGCACCGAGTCGCTCGGCCAGGCGCTGAGCCTGGTCAGCACCGTGTCGCTCACGCCGCAGCCGGTCCCGCTCGAGGTCAAGGTGGTGCTGGTCGGCGCGCGCGAGGTCTACTACCTGCTGCACGCCTACGACCCGGAGTTCGCCGAGTTGTTCAGGGTGGCCGCGGACTTCGCGGACGACTTCGAGCGCGACGCGGCGGCCGACGAGCTCTATGCGCGCATGGTGGCGACGCTTGCGCGCCAGCGCAAGCTCCGGCCGCTCGACCCGGGCGCTGTGGCGCGCATCGTCGAGCAGAGCGCGCGCAGCGCGGGCGCCGCCGGGAAGCTCTCGACCAACCTCGAGGACCTGTCCAATCTCCTGCGCGAGGCCGACTACTGGGCCGGCAAGGCCGATCGCGCCGTGACCACGGCCGCGGACGTGCAGCACGCCATCGACGCGCAGGAGGCGCGCGGCAGCAGGATCCGCGACCGCGTGCAGGAGGCGATCCTGAAGGGCGAGCTGCTCATCGACACGCACGGCGAGCGCGTCGGCCAGGTGAACGGCCTCGCCGTCACGGCGCTGGGCGGGCAGGCGTTCGGCGTACCGCACCGGATCACGGCTCGCGTGCGGCTGGGCGGCGGCCAGGTCCTCGACATCGAGCGCGAGTCCGAGCTTGGCGGGCCGATCCACTCCAAAGGCGTGCTGATTCTTTCGGGTTTCCTCGCCGCGCGCTACGCCGCCAAGCGGCCGCTCGCGCTCGCGGCGAGCCTCGTGTTCGAGCAGAGCTACGGCGGCGTGGAGGGCGACAGCGCCTCCTCGGCGGAGCTCTGCGCGCTTCTTTCCGCCATCGCCGAGGCGCCGATCAGGCAGTCGCTCGCCGTCACGGGCTCGGTGAACCAGCACGGCGACATCCAGGCGATCGGCGGCGTGAACGAGAAGATCGAGGGCTACTTCGACGTCTGCCGGGCGCGCGGACTGGCCGGCGGGCAGGGCGTGATCATCCCGGCCGCGAACGTGCAGAACCTGATGCTGCGCGGCGACGTCGTGCAGGCCGTCGCCGAGGGCTCGTTCGCGATCTACCCCGTGAGCACGATCGACGAGGCGGCGGCGCTCCTTGCGGGCATGCCCGCGGGCGAGCGCGATGCGCTCGGCGCCTTCCCGCCCGGCACGCTCAACCAGCGGGTCGAGCAGAAGCTGCTGGATTTCGCGGAGCTGGCCACGGTCGCCAGGGCGCGCGCCGAGCGCAAGGCGGAGAGGACGCGGCGGCCGCGGCCGTGAGCGCGCAGCGCATCGTCGTCGCGCTGGGCGCCGGCACGCCCACGCAGGACCTGGACGCGGCGGTCGCGCTCGCCGGCCGCACCGGCGCGGAGCTGCTCGGCCTGTTCGTGGAGGACCCCGAGCTGATCCGCTTCGCGGCGCTGCCCTTCGCGCACGAGATCGGCGCCGCCTCGGCCGCGCGGCGCGAGCTCGACGTCGCCTCGCTCGAGCGCGCGCTGCGCGCGCTGGCCAACGAGGCCGAACGGCTGCTCGCGGGCGCGGCCGGCCGCTCGTCGGTGCCGTGGTCGTTCCGAGTGGCGCGAGGCATGCTCGTGGACGTGCTGCTTGCCGCGGCCGCGGAACCGCCCGCCGCCGATCCCGGGGAGGAGATCCGCCTGCTGCTGCTGGGCGGCGGCGCGTCGCCCGCGGAGCGCTGGGCCGAGCGCGCGCGCGCCGGGTTCGCGGGACGCGATCCGGCGCCGCGCGTGCGCATCGAGCATGCCGCGAGCGCGCGCGACCTCGCGCAATTGACTCTGGAGTTCTCCGCGCCCTTGCTCATCGTCCCGGCGCGCATGCTGCGGCAGACCTGAGCGCGGTGCGCAGGGCTTCTTACGGGGGCGGGACGGGCGTACGCTTGGCCTGACGGGAGGGGCGACAGCAGGCCATGGCGACATCACGAAGGCGCGTCCCGGCGAAGTCACACAAGCGCAGGGGACGCTTTCGCACGTCCATCGAAGAGGAGCTGCGCCGCTTTCGGCTTGCGATGGATGCGTCGGCGGACATGATCGCGCTCGTCGATCGAGCGACGATGAGCTTTGTCTACGCAAACAGCACCATGTGCAGGCTGCTCGGCTATACGCGCAGGGAATTGCTCGCGATGCGGTTCGAGGATCTGCTGCCGGTGACCCGTGCGGACCTGGAGGCGGCGTACGACAGGCAGATTGCCGATCCGTCCGTGCCGGGAGGCTTGAACAGCTATTACCGCTGCAAGGACGGCTCGCGCCTGCCTTTCGAGTCGAAGCGCCAGGTATTCCGCTCGGGGGGCAGATGGCTGGTCTCGATCGTCTCGCGCGACATCCGCGAGCGCCTCGAGGCGGAACGCGCGCTGCGCGCAAGCCGTCGGATGCTGGAGATCGTGATCGACGCGATCCCGATGTCGATCTTCGCCAAGGACACGAAATCGAACTACATCATGGTCAACCGCTACATGGCGGAGTTCTTCGGCGTGCCGAAGGAAGCGCTCCTGCACCACCACACCTCCGAGCTGCCGAGCCAGGACGAGACGCGACACCAGTCATTGCGGGACGACCAGTGGGTTTACCAGAACCGCCGGCCGCACCTGCACGAGACCTGGATCCAGCGGCCCGACGGCACGCCGGTTCCCTTCCACAGCAGCAAGATCCCGCTGTTCGACGAACACGGCGACCTGACCGGATTGCTCGGAATCAACCGCGACATCACGGAGCAGCGCGAAATCGAGGCAAAGCTCAAGGCGAGCGCGCTTCACTTCGCGGCCATGTTCCACGACTCGCCGGCACCCCTCGCGGCCGTGGATCCTCATACCCGCCGCTTCCAGGACATCAACCGGGCGTTCACCGATCTTTTCGGCTTCAAGCGCGACGACGTGATCGGGCGCACGTCCATGGAGTTCGGCGGCGCCCGGCCCGGAGACGAACGCAGCTCGATATACGAATCGCTGCTTCGCGACGGATTCGTGCATCGCGCCGAGCTTACGTCCCATACCGCCGCGGGCGACGCCAGCATCAGTCTCGTTTCGGGCCGGATTCTCGCGATCGACGGAAGGCAGCTTGCGCTGTTCAGCTTCATGGACATCACGGAATTGAAGCAGGCCAGGCGCCGGATCGAGGAAGCCAATGCCCTGCTGGAGGACCGCGTACGCAGGCGCACCGCCGAACTGGAAGCCGCGATCAAGGAAATGGAGTCCTTCTCCTACGCGGTATCCCATGACCTGCGCGCCCCTCTCGGGATCATCAGCGGGTTCTCGCACCTCCTGCTCAAGGACCAGGCGCCCGAGCTCTCCAGCGAGGGCAGGCGCCGCCTGTCCGTGGTCGAGGAAAATGCCAACAAGCTGACCAGGCTTGTCGACGCGCTGCTCGCCCTGTCCAGCCTGTCGAGAGCGAAGCTCGCCGACCAGGCCGTCAACCTGCAGGGGCTTGCCGCCTCCGTAGCGGAGGACCTGCGGCCGAACTACCCGTCGGCGACGATCGATGTCGAAGAGCTGCCGGCGGCGCGGGGCGACCCGACCCTGTTGCGGCAAGTGCTGTTCAACCTGATCGAGAACGCGCTCAAGTATTCATCGAAGGTCGAAAAGCCGCACGTGAAGGTGTGGTGGAGCGCGGAGAGAAACGCCTGGTGCGTGCAGGACAACGGGGCGGGTTTCGACATGGCGCACGCCGAAAAGCTTTTCGGCGCGTTCGAGAGGCTGCACGTCGACGCGGAATTTCCGGGCACCGGAATCGGCTTGGCCATCGTGAAGCGCATCGTCGAGCGCCACGGCGGCACCATCCAGGCGGAATCCTCTCCCGGGAAGGGCGCGACCTTCTACTTCACGCTCGCGTCGCCGGCGGGCTAGAACTCGGCCTCGGGCGAGGCTTGCGGGCCGCCGGCGCCGCCGCCGGGCGGCACTCCTTCCTCGACCGCTGCGTGAGTCGAGCCGCCATGAATCAATTTTCCGCTTTCGACCCAATGCGGTCATTCAATCGGATCGATTGTCAAGCGAGCAAGGTGCCGATCCAATGTCCGATGAGCATGCTCATTGCGATGACAGCGGAAGCAGTCATCAGATGTTTGACCACCTCCAGCGCGGGACTCACCTTGCGCTCTCGCGCTACCAGGTAGGTCAGGATCGCGAGCAGCACCGCACCCCACAGGATAGCTCCCTCGGCGACGTGCGCGACCGGGAACCAGGCGACTGCGGGCGCGAAGCTGATGCATAACAGGAGCCGGGTGAAGAAGTTCGTCACGGTACCGGTAAACGCATCTGTCTGATCGAGCTGCTCGGATTCCTGGAAGATATGAACACTGAGGGCATCGGTAAGGTTGTCGGCAAGCGCCGCAATGAGCAGGGCGGTCAAGATGACCGTTCTAGTCGTATTCGCGGCGCTGAGGCCGGTAATCAAGGCGGTGCTCGTCACGACTGCAGCCGATGCACCATAACTGAATCTGCTTGTCTTGATCATTGAAGCGTTCTGCGAATCGAAAGCGCCCCTGAATTTGCATCGGGCGCGCGTTCCGCAGCCGATGAAGGAGGTGGCGGCTATTTGTTGGCCAGAGGATTGGGCATGGGCTCGCCGATCTTTGTCAGCGTATTCCGATCCGTGTGATGGAATGGCTCCGACTTGCCTCGAATCAATAGCACCGTATCCTCCTCGTAAGACCAGGTACCGTCCGAATGGATACTTACCTTAATTCGGAATTCGATGGTCTTGAATGCGTACTCGAGAAACGGCGCGGAGCGAATGCCGAAGCTCTCGGAGTCGCGCGTGGCAACTAGCTCAAACTGCTTTGCGTCAGCGCTGGCGCTGCCGACCGCCATGGCAATCTGCGCGCGCGGAATCGTTAGCGTGTGGATTACCGTGCTTGTGGCGGGCTCCCATAACCAATAGCCCACCTGGTCGTGATACGTCTTTACTTGTTCCGGCTTCACCACATGGGTGTGGTACCGCAAACCGTAGAACAACTGCGGCCCATTGGTCTGCGGGTCTATCGGCTGAAGTTCAATATGCTCGACGTAAGCCTGCTTCTTGGGCCCCTCTGCTTTCGGTTTGACATCTAAGCCACGACGGCCTTCCCAAATGCCCGCCATGCCACGCAGCGGGCCAAGATTGCTCAGCGTATCAACATCCAGATTGGAGGGTTCGGTGTAGATGTCTTCTGGAAATTGGGCCATGGGCGCAGTCGTCATGTCGTGAAAAAGCGAAACCAGAAGCTTCGTGGGTGCATATCATCTGGTCGCGAACTCAACTGCAAGTCCGACTTGCAAGAGGAAAGGTTAATGAGCCATGGTATCGGGGCTTTGACACACATCAAGACAGCCTCGAACGGCCAGGCCGCGCGGCTAGCGGCCACAATCGAACGACCGCTTGCGACCCAAGGCGGTCATCCAGCGCGTAGACTTTCCGCATGGTTTCGCGAGGTTTGGCGCTCTAGCGTCCATGCAACCGAGTGCCTTTGGCGACTCGCTTCGCCTGCTGTTCACGCGGCGGTTCGGAACCTTCTGGGTTGCGAGTCTTCTTTCGAACATAGGCACCTGGGTTCAGCAGGTCGCGCAGCCATGGCTTCTGCTGAATCTGGGCGCGTCGTCGTTTTTGCTGGGACTTGACTCGTTTGCCATGGGCGGCCCGGCGCTGATCCTGCTGTTGGTGGGCGGTGTCCTCGCGGATCGCGCCGACCGTAGCCGCGTCATTGCGTATTTCCAGACGGTCCAGATGTTGTGTCCGACGTTGATCGTAGTGCTTCTTCTGACCAACGGCGTGCGGCCCTGGATGATCATCCTGCTTTCGCTCGTCGTCGGCGTCACGGACGCGCTGTCCATGCCCTCGTTCCAGTCCATCGTTCCGACGATTGTCGAGCGGAAGCAGATTCCCGCTGGAATCGCGCTGAACTCGAGCCAGTTCAATCTCTCGCGCATCGTGGGCCCGGCAATTGCTGGGGTTCTCATGGCCACCGTTGGCGCGGTCGCCTGCTTTGCGCTAAGTGCGGCATCGTATGTGCCATTCATTCTTGTTGCCATATGGGTTCTGCCGCGCTCGAGCGGCACGCTCCGCGCCAATCATGCTCTCCACTACCGGCACATATTTGCCGGCGTAGGCGAGATCTCGCGCGAAGCCAGCCTGCGGGGAGCCCTTCTCGCCGTGCTCACGACCAATTTGCTTTGTGCTCCATTGATTACGTTCTGCCCGGTCCTGGTAAAGAGTGCCTTCCATGAGGATGTCAGTCACTTCAGTTTGACCATCACCGCCCTGGGTGTTGGCGGACTGTTGGGCGCTGTGGGCCTGCTTTTCGTAGCGCCCGCCCGTGACCGGCGACCGCTCAGTTCATGGTTCGGTGCGTGCTACGGAACCACCGTCTTGCTGGCCGCACTCAACCCCTGGGCGTCGTGGCTTCCGCTGGTGTTCGTTCTTGCGGGCGTGTCGATGGCCGTAAGCAACGTCTCCGCAAATAGCTTCCTGCAGGCGATGGCGCCCGCGAGGCTGCGCGGCCAGACCGTGAGCCTGTTTATGCTCGCCTTGCGAGGCGGCGTGTCGCTTGGCAGTCTCCTGACAGGCGTTTCGGTCGAGCTTCTAGGCATACGGAACGCCTTGCTGATCAACGGCGCGTTGGCCGTCCTGGCGCTCGCCGTCCTTGGACGAGCATGGATTAAGTCTCCGCTTCCAACGACGCCCTGAGGTTTGCGGACATGAATCAATTCTGGGCAGGCCGAAGGAAATTCAGTGAAGCGGACGACCGGGCCGCAGCGCCCACTCCTTCGCTCTCGCGATGGCGATGCGGATCGCCCGTCCTTCAGGACAGCGCTCCCGGAGCAGCGCATTCGCAATCTCGATCGCCTTGCGGCGCACTGCGGGTGGCAGATTCTTCATCGAGGCCGGGTAGTAGGCTTCGCTCCAGGGCATTGCGCATGGTGGCAGCCGTCCAATCGAGCGATTTGACCTGACTCAATTGGACGAGACGATTCAGCGACAGATCGTCGAATGACCGCTTGTAGGGCTGCGGCGGTGTAACCTAATCGTCAATGGTTCCCGCGATGCGGTTCGCCTTGCCCTGTCCAATGTCATGTCGCCGTCGCGCAATCCTGGCGAGAACGGCGTGGCAATGATGGTTCGATGGCAAGACTGGGCGAATGTCCTGCTGGGGTGCTGGCTCGTCGTATCGCCGGACCAACTGGGGTATTCGCTGAACGCGGCTGCGTCTGGAAATGCATTCGGGCTGGGCGCGGTGCTCGTCATTTTCAACCTCATATCAGCGTGCCGGTTGGTCGAAAAGGGGCAGGAAATCTTCAATATCGTGCTCGGTATCTGGCTGCTCCTTTCCCCCTTTGCGCTCGGTTTCGAGCCGGAGCGGGAAGCGACCATCAACGCCATGACGGTCGGCGCACTGGTCGCAGTCCTCGCCGTCTGGCAGATGCGCGACGCCATCCGTCGCGGAACGAAGTAGGCGGCCCCGCAATCAATAAGGCCGCACGGCGTGCAAGTGGTTGACGAAGCGCGCTCCGCCCCGGCGCCGATCGGTTCGGGCAATCGATCCTTACCGAACGACCACTACCGGAATCCTGGAATGGGCGAGCACCCGGCTGGTCTCGCTGCCAAGGATCAAGCCGCCCATTGCGCCGCGGCCGTGCGAAGCCATGACAATGGCATCGCATTTCCGCGCGCGAGCGGTACGCACGATGCCTTGCCATGGCTGCGCATCGGTCACCAGCAGCGTGCGGCAGCCAACGCCCGCGGCGCGCGCAGCACGTTCGATCGCCCGGAGATGCCTCTTCGCTATGCTCTCGGTGAGCTTCCGGTACTGGGCGCGCGAAAATGGCCCGACGGAAGGCATGGCTCCTTCGATGTAGACCGGCGGAGCGAACGGAGGTGCCACGTACGCGCCGGTGACCTTCGCGCCCAGCGCCTTCGCGAGATTGACCCCAGTCCTGATTCCCTTCGCCGCCAGCCTTGAGCCGTCGGTCGTTATCAAGATGTGCTTGTACATGGAGCCTCCTTCTCTAGGAATTGTACGCGCCCCCGTCGCTTGAGGCGGATCAAGATGCCGGCCGATGGCCGTGCAAGCATGCGGGATCGCAACTTTCCATGCACGCCGCGAGTGCCGAATTCAGCCCCGGACGGATGATGTGAATCGCCGTTCTTCGATGATCCGAAGCTTCCGCCTCGCCGACTGGTTCACGGTCGCCAATTCGTTTTGCGGCATGGGCGCGGTGTTTGCCGCTATGTCGTTCCTGCAAACGCCGACGGAACAATGGCACCTTCTGCTCGCCTGCGGCCTGGTCGCGCTCGCGCTCGCTTTTGACGTGGTCGACGGCAAGGTGGCGCGCTGGCGGCACGAGGCTTCGTCGCTCGGACGCGAGCTCGACTCCCTGGCGGATGTCATTTCCTTCGGCGTCGCGCCAGCCGTGATCGCCTACGCGGCCGGCATGCAGGGACTTTGGGACCGCGTTGTGCTTCTGTGCTTCGTGGGCTGTGGCGCTTCGAGGCTTGCCCGCTTCAACGTGACGGCCGAGGCGCTGACAGGCGACAACGGCAAGGTCCGATACTACGAGGGCACGCCGATTCCGACCTCGGTGATATTGATATTCGTCCTGGCGGCCACGATCTGGCGAGGCCGCATTGGCGACGAGTTATGGGGAGGAACGCTGATGCTTGGTCCCTGGCGACTGCACCCGCTAGTGCTGCTGTTCGCCGTTTCGGGCAGTTTGATGATCAGCACAATACGCATTCCGAAGCCCTGACGTCCTCGGAGCGTCGCCTTTCGACCCCAACCGGACATTCGCCAACGCGGTAACCGCATCCGATGCCCGGAAAGGCAATACTGCAAGCTGCTGTTCTCGAAGCAAAGATGAATTGGCGCAGCGTGTGCGCCAATCGCGCCTCGACCGTTGAGGACCGGCACAAGGCCTTTGCCGCGTGGAAAAAGGCAGAAAGCGCGCTGACTCGAGTAGTCCTTCTATTGAAGAGTGGCGCTGCCGAACTGCCGTCAGAGGCGATGTTCGCGGCTCGATGGGCGGATGCGGGGCGGGTCTGGCTTTACCTGGTCGATGCGGGGCTGTTGAGAATCGGCGCGTGATCCTCGGGCCCCTTCGTGCGGACCGAGAACGCGTTCGGATTGCTCCGCACGATCGCATACGCCATCTGGTTTTCGGTCGCCGCCGGATAGCGCAGCTTGCCTGCAATGGTCATCACGGTTTCTCCCTCGCCCACCGTGTAGACGGCCGGGGCCGCCGCCTGCGCGCGGATCTCCGGCGCGGCTAGAACTCGGACTCGGGCGAGGCCTGCGGGCCGCCGGCGCCGCCGCCGCGCTGCGGCACGTGCGCGATCATCACGTCGGTGGTGAGCGCGAGCCCGGCGATCGAGGCCGCGTTCTGCAGGCCGGTGCGCGTGACCTTGCAGGGATCGAGCACGCCCATCGCCACGAGGTCGCCGTAGGCGCCGCTCGCGGCGTTGAAGCCGAAGTTGCCTTCGCCCTCGACCACCTTGGCCGTGACCACGGAGGGCTCCTCGCCGCTGTTGCGCGCGAGCTGGCGCAGCGGCTCCTCGAGCGCGCGCAGCACGATGCGCACGCCGGCGTCCTGGTCCGGGTTCGCGCCATGCACTTTGACTTTCACATTCTTGCGCGCGCGCAGCAGCCCGACGCCGCCGCCGGGCAGCACGCCTTCCTCGACCGCGGCGCGCGTGGCGTGCAGCGCGTCCTCGGTGCGGGACTTGCGCTCCTTCATCTCGGTCTCGGTCGCCGCGCCGACCTTGATCAGCGCGACGCCGCCCGAGAGCTTGGCGACGCGCTCCTGCAGCTTCTCGCGGTCGTAGTCGCTGGTCGCTTCCGTCGCCTGCTGCTTGATGATCGCCGCGCGCACCTTGATCGCGCCCGGGTCGCCGCGGCCGCCGATGATCGTCGTATCGTCCTTGTCGATCTCGACGCGCTTGGCGCGGCCGAGATCCTCCAGCGTGATCTTCTCGAGCGAGCGGCCGGCTTCCTCGGCGATCACGCTGCCGCCGGTGAGGATCGCGATGTCCTCGAGCATGGCCTTGCGCCGGTCGCCGAAGCCGGGCGCCTTGACCGCGCAGGCCTTGATGACGCCGCGGATCGAGTTCACCACCAGCGTGGCGAGCGCCTCGCCCTCGACTTCCTCGGCCACCACGAGCAGCGGCTTGCCGGCCTTCGCCAGCTGCTCGAGCAGCGGCAGCATCTCGCGGATCGTGGAGATCTTCTTGTCGTGCAGCAGGATGTAGGCGTCCTCGAGCACGACGCGCTGCTTTTCCGGGTCGTTGATGAAATAGGGCGACAGGTAGCCGCGGTCGAACTGCGTGCCTTCGACCACCTCGAGCTCGCTCTTGAGCCCCTTGCCGTCCTCGACGGTGATGACCCCCTCCTTGCCGACCTTCTCCATCGCCTCGGCGACCATCTCGCCGATGCCGGCGTCGTTGTTCGCGGAGATGGTGGCGACCTGCGCGATTTCCTTGCGCGTCGCGCAGGGCCGCGCGAGCCTCTTGATCTCCGCGACGACGGCCTCCACCGCGAGGTCGATGCCGCGCTTCAGGTCCATCGGGTTCATGCCGGCGGTCACGAACTTCATGCCCTCGGCGACGATGCCCGCGGCGAGCAGCGTCGCGGTCGTCGTGCCGTCGCCGGCCACCTCCGAGGTCTTCGAGGCGACCTCGCGCGCCATCTGCGCGCCCATGTTCTCGAACGGGTCGGCGAGCTCGATCTCCTTCGCGACGACGACGCCGGAATTGATGATCTGCGGCGCGCCGTAGCCGCGCTCGATCACGACCGTGCGCGCCTTGGGGCCGAGCGTCACGCGCACCGCGTCGGCCAGCGTGCCGACGCCCCGCAGGATTTTCGCGCGCACCTGCTCGCCGAAGAGGATCTGCTTCGCCGCCATGGTCTGGATGCCTCCGGTCCCGGTTGCGCGCGCGGCGCCTAGGCGTCGCGGCTCCAGCGCACGCGCAGGATGTTGTCGCCCCGGTTGTAGGTCTTGGTCAGGTTGCCCTTGAACGCGCTATGCAGCGCGTGGCCGATGCGCCGCGCGAGGTGCACCGAGGTCGTGGTCACGAGCAGGCCGAGCGCGCCCGCGTCCTGGGTGGCCATGATGCGCTCCAGCGGATGGTTCGACTTCTCCTCGGCCTCGCACTGGCGCACGCGCGCGAGCACTTCCTTGCCGTGCAGCTTGAGGAAGGCGCCCGAAATGGCGATGTACCCGGCCGGGTAGTCCTCGTCGATGCGCTGGCAGGCCGGGCAGCGGCGCCGGGCGGCGCCTGCGGGCGCCGCGCCCCAAGTCCAGCGGCCGCGGCGGAACACGGCCCCGCAGCGCTGGCACAGGACCGGACCCGCAGACTTGCCACCGGGCCGGAAGGCGTCTTTGCTCGCGCCGCCCATCAGTTGCAGCCTCTGGTAACGTAGTGCGCCTCGTTCGCGTCTCATTTTGTTCTCGCGGATGAATGGCCGCTTCTACGATATTGCGGACAGTCCCCGCGGTGTTGATCAGGATCAAGAAGAGATGAAGGCCGTGGCGGAGCATGGGCGCATGGAATCGCTCATCGAAGCGCTGCGCGATCCTGCCTGCTATCCGCATGCCGCGGACCGCGTCGAGCTGGAGGAAACGCACATCTCCTGGGTCCTGCTCGCCGGGGACTACGCCTACAAGCTGAAGAAGCCGGTGCGGCTGCCGTTCCTCGACTTCAGCACGCTCGCGGCGCGCCGCCACTTCTGCGAGGAAGAGCTGCGCCTGAACCGCCGCACGGCGCCGGAGCTGTACCTCGAAGTGGTGCCGATCGTGCGGGACGCCGGCGGGGCCGTTCGGGTCAACCCGGGCGCCGCCGCTCGGGCCGGCGCGCCGGCCGAGCCGCTCGAATATGCCGTGAAGATGCGCCGCTTCGCGGCGGGCGAGCTTGCCGATGCCATGGCGCGCCGCGGCGCGCTGGGCGAGGCCGAGATCGACTCGCTCGCCGCCGAGATCGCGCGCTTTCACCTTGCCGCGCCGCGAGCGGACGATTCCTCCGCCTGGGGCACGCCCGAGGGCGTCGAGGCGCCTGCGCTTGCCAACTTCGAGCAAATCGGCGCCCCACTGGATGCGCTGCGCGAATGGACGCGGCGCGAAGGCCGCCGGCTGCGGCCGGTATTCGCGGCCCGCCGCGCGCAGGGCTTCGTGCGCGAATGCCACGGCGACCTGCACCTGGGCAACGTCGCGTTCATCGGCGGCCGCGCGGTGCCCTTCGACTGCATCGAGTTCGATCCGGCGCTGCGCTGGATCG
>Ga0335084_10001452_pt1 | contig 22185 bp, 21 predicted proteins | sample Lox_Sample_44_FD_206721 | JGI IMG/M metagenome (GOLD analysis project Ga0335084, IMG submission 206721) | Soil microbial communities from Loxahatchee National Wildlife Refuge, Florida, United States - Lox_Sample_4.4 | ecosystem: Environmental > Terrestrial > Soil > Wetlands | place: USA...
CGGGGCACAGCAGCAGCTGGCGGTGGCGGGCCTGGATTTTCGGCTCTCGCGGGGAGCGCGCGAACGCGTCGAAGCGGATCTGATCCAGCGTGCCATTGCCAGTCTGAACGCGCGCGTCGCGGCCGCAGCGCAGGCGCTCGACGTGCCGAAGTCAAGGGTGCACATCGAGGAATTGAACTTCGCCGGACTGGGCAACGAACGGCCGCCTATCGTGCCGATGGCGCGCGCGATGGTCCAGTCTGCCGACGCGGTCGCCGAGCCGCAGTTCGAGCCCGGCCGATCGCTGCAACAAGCGACCGTGACCGCGCGCGTCCGTTTCGCCGCGAACTGATGAGGGGCCGCATTTCCGCGGTCCGCGTTGCGGATACCATACGCCCCGTTCGAGCACATCGGGGCTGGTTCTGAGCGTGTCTCAATACCCGCATCCTCTGTTGGCCCGCGAAGGCTGGCCATTCATCGCCGCCAGCGCGATCGCGAGTCTGGTGGTCGCGCAGTTCGCCGGGTGGTGGTGGTCCGTGCCGCTGTGGCTTGTGACGCTCTTCGTCGTGCAGTTTTTCCGCGACCCGCCACGCGAGGTGCCTGCACAGGCGAACGCCGTCCTGTCGCCGGCCGATGGCCGCATCGTCAAGGTCGAGAAGGTGCGGGATCCGTACACGCAGCGCGACACACTGCTCGTGAGCGTGTTCATGAACGTCTTCAACGTGCACAGCAACCGCTCCCCGGTGGACGGGACGGTCGAGCGGATCGAATACAGCGCGGGCAAGTTCATCAATGCCGATCTGGACAAGGCGTCGACCGAGAACGAGCGCAGCGCCATGGTGGTGAAGCTCCAAAGCGGCGAACGCATCACGGTCGTGCAGGTGGCCGGGTTGATCGCGCGGCGCATCCTCTGCTACGTGAAAGCGACCGACGCGCTCGCACGCGGCCAGCGCTATGGCTTCATTCGCTTCGGCTCGCGAGTCGATGTCTATCTTCCGCTGAGCGCGCGCCCCAAGGTCGCGGTGGGCGACGTCGTGTACGCGACCACGACCGTGATCGCCGAGCTCGCGTAGAGATGGCAATGCGCTTTCGCCGCCGCAAGCGTCCGCTCGGGGCCATGCCGGGCAGTGCGGGCGACGAATTCGCGGTGGTCGTGCGCCGCAGGCGCGGCATCTATCTCCTGCCCAACCTCTTCACGCTAGCTGCGCTCTTCGCAGGATTCTTCGCGATCGTGCAGGCGATGAACCAGCGTTTCGATTGGGCCGCGATCGCGATCTTCGCGGCCATGGTCCTCGACGGCATGGATGGCCGGGTCGCGCGCCTCACCCACACTCAGAGCGCATTCGGCGAGCAGTTCGATTCGTTGTCCGACATGACGTCGTTCGGCGTGGCTCCCGCGCTCGTGATGTACGAATGGATCCTGAACGACCTCGGCCGCTGGGGATGGGCGGGCGCGTTCGTTTATTGCGCAGGCGCGGCGCTGCGGCTGGCGCGCTTCAACGCGAATATCGGAGTGGTCGACAAGCGCTTCTTCCAGGGACTGCCGAGCCCCGCGGCGGCTGCTCTGATCGCCGGCTTCGTCTGGCTCGCGATCGACAACAAGTTCCACATCAAGGAAATCTGGATGCCGTGGCTCGCATTCGCGCTCACGGTGTACGCCGGATTGACGATGGTTTCGAACGCGCCGTTCTACAGCGGCAAGAGCTTTCACATCGGCCGCAGCGTGCCGTTCTGGGTGATGATCGTGATCGTGGTCGGGATGTTCTTCGTCTCGTCCGATCCGCCGATCGTGTTGTTCTCGCTGTTCTGCGTGTATGCCGCGTCGGGTTACGTCTATTGGGCCTGGCAATGGTGGACCGGCAGGCCGAATCCCGCCAAGCCGGTACCGCTGTCCGGCGCGACGCCAGGAGCGAAGGACGGCTAGGCGGTTGTTGCATTCGGCCATTACGCATATAGTGCGATTCATGCAGTCGCCTCGTTTCACCTCCCGCCTTCTCGCCGCAGCCCCGCATCTGGGTCTGCTGCTTGCGCTGCTGCGCCTCGCGCGCAGCTAACTCCTTCCCCACAACCCGGTAGTACCGATCGCCCGCCCAGCGCGAGCAGGGCGAAGTCCACTTGGAGCGTCCCATGACAGACCGTTTGACCATCTTCGATACGACCTTGCGTGACGGTGAACAGAGCCCCGGTGCCTCGATGACGCGGGAAGAAAAGCTGCGCATCGCCAAGCAGCTCGAGCGCCTGCGTGTCGACGTGATCGAGGCTGGTTTCGCCGCATCGTCGAACGGTGACTTCGATGCCGTGCGCGCGATCGCCAACACGATCCGCGACTCGATCGTCTGCTCGCTGGCTCGCGCGAACGACAAGGACATCGCGCGTGCCGCCGAAGCGCTGCAAGGCGCGCGCGCCAAGCGCATCCACACGTTCATCGCGACCTCGCCGCTGCACATGGAGAAAAAGCTGCGCATGACGCCCGAGCAGGTGTTCGAGCAGTCGCGGCTCTCGGTGCGTTTCGCGCGCAAGTTCACCGACAACGTCGAGTTCTCGCCCGAAGACGCCAGCCGCTCCGAGCTCGACTTCCTGTGCCGCGTGCTGGAAACGGTGATCAAGGAAGGCGCGACGACGATCAACATCCCCGATACCGTCGGTTACGCCGTGCCCGAGCAGTTCGGCGACCTGATCCGCACGCTGCGCGAGCGCATTCCCAACTCGGACAAGGCCATATGGTCGGTCCACTGCCACAACGACCTCGGCATGGCGGTCGCCAACTCGCTCGCGGGCGTGCTCAATGGAGCCCGTCAGATCGAGTGCACGATCAACGGACTCGGCGAGCGCGCCGGCAATACGTCGCTCGAGGAAGTGGTGATGGCGGCGAAGACGCGGCGCGACTTCTTCGGCCTCGAGCTTGGCATCGACACTACACAGATCGTCGCCGCCTCCAAGCTGGTCTCGAACATCACCGGGTTTCCGGTCCAGCCGAACAAGGCGGTGGTCGGCGCCAACGCGTTCGCGCACGCTTCCGGCATTCATCAGGACGGCGTGCTCAAGGCGCGCCAGACCTACGAAATCATGCGTGCCGAGGACGTGGGCTGGACCGCAAACAAGATCGTGCTCGGCAAGCTCTCCGGGCGCAACGCGTTCAAGCAGCGGGTGCACGAACTCGCCATCCCGATCGAGAGCGAGACCGAGTTGAACGCGGCCTTTGCCAAGTTCAAAGAGCTTGCCGATCGCAAGGCCGAGATATTCGACGAGGACATCCAGTCGCTGTTCTCCGACGAGGCGGTCACGCCGCACGACGAGCACTTCAAGCTGGTTTCGCTTTCCCAGCACTCGGAGACGGGTGCGCGCCCGCACGCGCGCGTCGTGATGAAGGTAGGCGGCACGCAGTTCACCTCCGAATCGGACGGCAACGGGCCGGTCGACGCGTCGCTGAAGGCGATCGAACGCGAGGTCAACAGCGGCTCCGAGTTGCTGCTCTATTCGGTGAACGCCATCACGACAGGCACCGAGTCGCAGGGCGAAGTCACGGTGCGGCTCGGACGAGCAGGGCGGATCGTCAACGGCGTGGGCGCCGATCCGGATATCGTTGCCGCCTCGGCAAAGGCGTATCTGAACGCGCTCAACAAGCTGTACACGACGGCGGAGCGGCTGAATCCCCAGACCTCGATGACGCCCTAGGGTTTCGCCGGCAATTGCCCGGGCGAAAAGGGCGGCCGCGGTCGTGCGCGGCCGCTCCTATATACTGCGCCCCCTCACGCCACGGCCTTCCTTCCGTGCGCGCGTGTAGCGAATGAAAGGGAAAAAATGGCAGTCGCAGACATCAAGAAGGGCGACATCGTCGCCAAGTATCAGCGCACCAAGACCGACACCGGCTCACCCGAGGTGCAGGTCGCGCTTCTTACCGCCCGCATCAACGAACTGACCGAGCATTTCAAGGCACACGTCAAGGATCACCATTCGCGACGCGGCCTGTTGAAGATGGTCAGCCGCCGCCGCAAATTGCTTGACTACCTCAAGGGCAGGAATCCCGAGGCGTACAAAGGGCTCATCGAGAGCCTCGGCCTGCGCAAGTAGTCGTGCACCCTGAGCCAAGACGAGCGAGCCAGCGCATGGTCGCGCTGCGATCCCGTTCGCGCCGCTCGTTCGCGGTCCCCGGCCGCGCCGCTGTATGCATGTGAGGGATCGCGTGAGCGTCTCCCCAGTTACCGGTACCGCGGCGCACGCATCCTACGGGGCAACTGCGCGTCCACATTGAGAGGAACCGCCAGTGTTCGATAAGACAACCAAGACATTCCAGTACGGGGCGCACAAGGTCACGCTGGAGACCGGCGAGATCGCTCGTCAGGCAAGCGGCAGCGTCCTCGTTTCGATGGACGACACCGTCGTCCTCGCGACCGTCGTGGCACGCCGCGAAGCCAAACCGGGCCAGGACTTCTTCCCGCTCACTGTCGACTACGTCGAGAAGACCTACGCGGCGGGACGCATTCCAGGCGGCTTCTTCAAGCGCGAGGGGCGTCCTTCGGAGAAGGAAACCCTGACGAGCCGCCTGATCGATCGTCCGATCCGTCCGCTGTTTCCCGATGGATTCTTCAACGAAGTGCAGGTCGTCATTCACGTCCTGTCCGTGAACCCGGAAATCGATCCGGACATTCCGTCGATGATCGGCGCCTCGGCCGCACTGTCGGTGTCGGGCATTCCGTTCAAGGGCCCGATCGGGGCCGCGCGGGTCGCCTATGTCGACGGGCAATACGTGCTCAACCCGAGTGCGGCCCAGCTCAAGAATTCCCAACTCGATCTCGTCGTCGCCGGCACCGAGCGTGCGGTGCTGATGGTGGAATCCGAAGCGCGCCAGCTCAGCGAAGAAACGATGCTTGGCGGTGTCGTCTTCGGCCATGAGCAGATGCAGGCGGCGATCAACGCGATCCACGAACTCGTGCGCGACGCCGGCAAGCCGGTCTGGGAGTGGCAGGCTCCAGCGAAGAACGAAGCGCTGATCGCGCGGATCATCCAGATCGCCGGCGCGGACCTGCGCGCGGCCTATGAGATCCGCAGCAAGCAGGCGCGCACGCAGAAGCTGAACGACGTGCACGCGCTGGTCGATGCGCGCCTCGCCGAAGACGCCAATGGCAGTGGCCAGCCTGTACCGGACGCCAACGACGTTGGCGCAATCCTGTTCGATCTCGAGGCGAAGATCGTGCGCAGCCAGATCCTCGACGGCGAACCGCGCATCGATGGTCGCGACACGCGCACCGTGCGTCCGATCGAGATCCGGCTCGGGGTGCTGCCGCGCACGCATGGCAGCGCACTGTTCACGCGCGGCGAAACGCAGGCGCTGGTCACCGCGACGCTCGGCACCAAGCAGGACGAACAGATCATCGATGCGCTCCAGGGCGAGTATCGCGAGCGCTTCATGCTCCACTACAACATGCCGCCTTTCGCGACCGGCGAGACCGGCCGCGTTGGCGCGCCCAAGCGGCGCGAAATCGGGCACGGCCGCCTCGCCAAGCGCGCGCTCGTCGCGATGCTGCCGAGCATGGAGGAGTTCCAGTATTCGATGCGCGTGGTCTCCGAGATCACCGAGTCGAACGGTTCATCCTCGATGGCTTCGGTCTGCGGCGGCTGCCTCGCCCTGATGGATGCCGGCGTGCCTGTGAAGGCTCACGTGGCGGGCGTCGCCATGGGCCTCATCAAGGAAGGCAACAAGTTCGCGGTGCTCACCGACATCCTCGGCGACGAGGACCATCTCGGCGACATGGACTTCAAGGTCGCCGGCACGGTCGAAGGCGTGACCGCGCTGCAGATGGATATCAAGATCGAAGGCATCACCAAAGAGATCATGTGGGCCGCGCTGCTGCAGGCACGCGAGGGCCGCATGCACATCCTGCAGAAGATGCAGGAGGCGATGGCCGGCAGCCGCGGCGAGCTGTCCGCGTTCGCGCCGCGGTTGATCAAGATGAAGATCAACCCGGAAAAGATCCGCGACGTGATCGGCAAGGGCGGCGCAGTGATCCGCGCGCTGACGGAAGAGACAGGAACGCAGATCGACATCGAGGACGACGGCACCGTCATCATCGCGTCGGTCGATCTCGACCGCGGCCGCGAGGCCGAGCGTCGCATCCGCGAACTCACCGCGGAAGTGGAAGTCGGCAAGGTCTATGACGGCACCGTTCTGCGGCTGCTCGACTTCGGCGCGATCGTGCAGGTGTTGCCCGGCCGTGACGGCCTGTTGCACATCTCGCAGATCGCGAACGAACGCGTCAATGCCGTGTCCGACTATCTCAAGGAAGGCCAGGCGGTGAAGGTCAAGGTCATCGAAGCCGACGAAAAGGGTCGCGTGCGCTTGTCGATGAAGGCGGTGTCGGAGAGCGGCAGCGCGCCGGCTCCAGCCGCCCAGCCCGCTCCGCAAGCCCAGCAGGGTTGATCCGTCCGCGACGCGAATGAAGGCGATCGAAATCACGACGCCGGGAGGCCCGGAGGTATTGCAGGTCACCGAGCGGCCGCGGCCACGGGCCGGCACCGGCGAGATCGTCATTCGCGTGCACGCGGCAGGCATCAACCGTCCCGATGTGCTGCAGCGGCGCGGCGCATATGCGCCGCCGCCGGGTGCTTCGGACATTCCGGGACTCGAAGTCGCCGGCGTCGTCGAAGAGGGCGTCGCGCCAGGATTGAAGCCGGGCGACACAGTCTGTGCATTGGTTGCCGGGGGCGGCTACGCCGAGTACTGCGTAGCGCCGGCCGGTCAGGCGCTTCCTGTTCCGCGCGGCTTGAGCTTCGCCGAAGCCGCCGGTCTGCCCGAGACGCTCTTCACGGTCTGGTCGAACGTCTTCGATCGCGCCCGGCTCACGCCAGGCGAGAGTCTGCTGGTGCAAGGCGGCTCGAGCGGAATCGGCGTCGCGGCAATCCAACTCGCAACGGCGTTGGGAAGCACGGTGTACGCGACGGCAGGAAGCGATGAGAAGTGCCGCGCGTGTGAAGGTCTTGGCGCACGGCGCGCGATCAACTATCGCACCGAGGACTTCGTCGCCGTGATCAAGGATCAGACGAAGGGCCGCGGCGTCGACGTGGTTCTCGACATGGTCGCAGGCGACTACGTGCCGCGCGAGATCGAGTGCGTTGCCGACGATGGACGCATCGCGATCATCGCGGTGCAGGGCGGAGCGTCTGCAAGCGTCAATTTCGGAACGATCCTGCGCCGACGCTTGACGATCACCGGGTCGACCTTGCGTCCGCGCTCGGTGGAATTCAAGACGGCGGTCGCGCAGAAGCTGCGTGCGAACGCGTGGCCGCTGCTCGAAGCGGGTCGCGTGAAGCCGATGCTGTTCCGCCGCTTTCCGCTCGCGGACGCCGCGGGTGCACATGCGCTGATGGAGTCGAGCCAGCACGTCGGCAAGATCGTGCTCGACGTCACGCCACAAGCGGGAGAGATTCCAGGTGCCTGACGCGAAGGGCCGCCGCAATCTCGTCGGCGCCAACTGGAAGATGAACGGCTCGCTCGAGGCAAACGCCGAGTGGCTGAAGCAATTCGCCCAAGACCCGCCCAAGTGTGAAACGGTGGTGTTTCCGCCGTTCGTCTATCTGCCACAGGTGGTGGCGGGGCTCGTAGGCGATGTCGTTGCTGGCGGGCAGAACCTGAGCCAGCACGCGCCTGGCGCCTATACCGGCGAGGTCGCGGGCGAGATGCTCGTCGAGATCGGTTGCCGCTGGGTCATCGTCGGTCACTCCGAGCGGCGCGCGCGCTTCGGCGAAATCGATCTGATGGTCGCCGCCAAGGCGCGGCGCGCGCTCGATCTCGGCTTGCGCCCGATCGTTTGCGTCGGCGAAACGCTCGCCGAACGCCAGGCTGGGAAGACGCTCGAAGTGGTCTCGCGCCAGCTCGCCGCGGTGTTGTCCGTGTGCAGCGTGGTGGAACTCGGCCAGCTTGCGATCGCGTACGAGCCGAGGTGGGCGATCGGGACGGGACACGCGGCGACGCCCGAACAGGCACAAGAGGTGCACAAGGCGATCCGCGCGCAACTCGCGGCGGCCGATCAGGCGGCGGCGAGCCTCGTGCGAGTGATCTATGGAGGCAGCGTCACGGCGGAGAATGCGTCCGCGCTGTTTGCGCAGCCCGATATCGACGGTGGATTGATCGGCGGCGCATCGCTGAACGCGCGGGATTTCCGCGCCATCTGCGCTGCTGCTGAATGAGGATTTGATCATGGCTTGGTGGACTACGTTGCTTGTCGTCGTGCAGATCGTCTGCGCGCTTGCGATCATCATCCTGGTGCTGCTCCAGCACGGCAAAGGTGCGGACATGGGAGCGGCGTTCGGTGGCGGCGCGTCGGGAAGCCTGTTCGGCGCGACAGGTTCGGCCAATTTCCTGTCACGCAGCACCGCGGCGCTGGCGACCGTGTTCTTTCTTGCGACGATCGGTCTCGCTTATAGCGGCACCAGCCATCGCCTGCCGAAGAGCGAGGGCAGCGGAGGCCTGATGAGCACCGTGCCGCAGGACGCGGCCAAGGAACCGGCGAAGGATGCAGCCAAAGAAGAGATCCCGGCAGCTCCTTCCGGCAGCAAGGCCGGCGACATTCCCAAATGAACGTGGTGTGACAAGCGAGCGTGTTCTTCTGGTGCAGGCTCGCTCAGCATTGCGTTGAAGTAGAATCCGCGCCGAACTCCGGCGCAGGGGCCGACGTGGTGGAATTGGTAGACACACCATCTTGAGGGGGTGGCGGCGAAAGCCGTGTGAGTTCGAGTCTCACCGTCGGCACCAGAGACATTGCGGGCACACCAGCAAGCATGAATCTCGAAACCTACGTTCCTGTCCTGCTCTTCATCATCGTCGGGCTCGCGGTCGGGGGCGGAGCGATGTTCGCGGGCGTGCTGATGGGCCCGAGCAAGCCCGATCCGGAAAAGCTCTCGCCGTACGAGTGCGGCTTCGAAGCCTTCGAAGATGCGCGCATGCGCTTCGACGTGCGCTATTACCTCGTCGCGATCCTGTTCATTCTGTTCGACCTCGAGATCGCGTTTCTCTTTCCGTGGGCCGTGGTGCTCGGCAACCTCGGTACGTGGGGCGTGGGCTTCTGGTCGATGATGATCTTCCTCGCGATCCTGACGGTCGGCTTTCTCTACGAGTGGAAAAAGGGCGCGTTAGACTGGGAATGATCATCACCAATCGCGGTCAATCAGGATATCCGCAATGAGTCTCGAAGGCGTCCTCAGCGAAGGTTTCGTCACGACCAGTGTCGACAAGCTGATCAACTGGTCGAAGACGGGATCGCTGTGGCCCATGACCTTCGGGCTCGCGTGCTGCGCGATCGAGATGATGCATGCAGGCGCCGCCCGCTATGACCTCGACCGTTTCGGCATCATGTTTCGCCCGAGTCCGCGCCAGTCGGACCTGATGATCGTGGCAGGAACGTTGTGCAACAAGATGGCGCCCGCGTTACGCAAGGTCTATGACCAGATGGCGGAGCCGCGCTGGGTGCTGTCGATGGGGTCGTGCGCCAACGGCGGGGGCTATTACCACTATTCCTACTCGGTAGTGCGCGGATGCGATCGCATCGTCCCTGTTGACGTCTACGTGCCTGGCTGCCCGCCGACGGCCGAGGCGCTCATCTACGGCCTGATCCAGCTGCAGAACAAGATTCGCCGCACCAACACGATCGCACGCTGATGCGCGGCCATCGTCCGGATCGAGATGACCCGCGCTGAGTCTCTGATCGAAGTCCTGAAAGCCGTCCTGGGCAAACGGGCGCGCTCGATCGTGCTCGCGCTGGGCGAGGTAACCGTCGAAGTCGACGCGGCCGACTATCTCGAAGTTGCCCGCGATCTGCGCGACGAGCCGCGCTTGCGCTTCGAGCAGTGCGTCGACCTCTCCGGCGTCGACTACTCCGCGTGGGGCGACGGCGCCTGGGAAGGCAAGCGCTTTGCGGCGGTCCTGCACCTTCTGTCGGTGACACACAACTGGCGCGTGCGGCTGCGCACGTTCTGCCCGGAAGACGACTTTCCGCGCGTCGCATCGGTGATCGACGTCTGGCCCTCGGTGGGCTGGTACGAGCGTGAGGCCTTCGACCTGTACGGCATCGTCTTCGAAGGCCATCCGGATCTGCGCCGCATCCTGACCGACTACGGATTCGTCGGACATCCTTTCCGCAAGGACTTTCCGGTCTCGGGGCATGTCGAGATGCGCTACGACCCCGAGCAGAAGCGGGTCATCTACCAGCCGGTGACGATCGAACCGCGCGAAGTCACGCCGCGCGTGATTCGCGAAGACGGGTATGGGCAAGGGCGGTAGGCGCGATGGCAGAGATCAAGAACTACACCCTCAACTTTGGTCCCCAGCATCCGGCGGCACACGGCGTGCTGCGCCTCGTGCTCGAACTCGACGGCGAGGTGATCGAGCGCGCGGATCCGCACATCGGCCTGCTCCACCGGGCGACGGAGAAACTCGCGGAGACGCGCACCTTCATCCAGTCGGTGCCGTACATGGATCGCCTCGACTACGTGTCGATGATGTCGAACGAGCACGCGTACGTGATGGCGATCGAGAAGCTGCTCCAGATCGAAGTGCCGATCCGTGCGCAGTACATCCGCGTGATGTTCGACGAGATCACGCGCATCCTGAACCACCTGCTGTGGATAGCAGGGCACGGCCTGGATGTCGGCGCGATGGCGGTGTTCCTGTATGCGTTCCGCGAGCGCGAAGACCTGCTCGATATCTACGAAGCGGTTTCGGGCGCGCGCATGCATGCCGCCTACTACCGGCCCGGTGGCGTCTACCGCGATCTTCCGGACCGCATGCCGCAGTACGAGGCATCGAAGTTCCGCGACCGCAAGGACCTCGAGCGCCTGAACGAGACGCGGCAGGGCTCGGTGCTCGATTTCATCGAAGCCTTCACCGATCGCTTCCCGAAGTACGTCGACGAATACGAGACGCTTCTCACCGACAACCGCATCTGGAAGCAGCGGCTCGTGGGCATCGGGGTCGTAGCGCCCGAGCGCGCGCTCGCGCTCGGATTCACCGGGCCGATGCTGCGCGGCTCAGGGGTCGAGTGGGATCTGCGCAAGAAGCAGCCGTACGAGGTTTACGACCGTATGGAGTTCGACGTGCCGGTCGGCCGCAACGGCGACAGCTACGACCGCTACCTCGTGCGCATGGAAGAGATGCGCCAGGCCAATCGCATCGTCCGCCAGTGCGTCGCGTGGCTGCGCGCGAACCCCGGCCCGGTGATGATCGACAACCACAAGGTGACGCCGCCCTCGCGCGTCGACATGAAATCGAACATGGAGGAGCTGATTCACCACTTCAAGCTCTTCACCGAAGGCTTCCACGTGCCGGCCGGCGAGGCCTATGCCGTGGTCGAGCATCCCAAGGGCGAGTTCGGTATCTACCTCATTTCGGATGGCGCGAACAAGCCGTATCGAATGAAGATCCGCGCGCCGGGCTTCCCGCACCTGCAGGCGCTCGACGAGATGGCGCGCGGCCACATGCTCGCCGATGTCGTTGCCATCATCGGCACGCAGGACATCGTATTCGGAGACGTCGACCGGTGAGCGCCGTGCCGCAGACGAAGCAACTGCTGTCGCAACAGGCGTATGCCGCGATCGAGCGCGAACTCGCCAAGTATCCGCCGGAGCAAAAACAGTCGGCGGTCATCTCCGCGCTCGCCATTGCGCAGTCAGAGCTGGGCTGGATCTCGCGCGAGGTGATGGAAGAGGTCGCGCGCTTCCTCGGAATGCCGCCGATCGCGGTGTTCGAAGTCGCGAGCTTCTACACGATGTTCAATCTGGAGGCGCCGGGCCGCTGCAAGATCACCATCTGCACCAATCTTCCCTGTGCGCTTTCGGGTGGAACGCGCGCGGCCGAGCATCTGAAGCGGCGCCTCGGCATCGGCTTCAACGAGACTACGCCGGACGGCAACTTCACCCTCAAGGAAGGCGAGTGCCTGGGGGCATGCGGCGACGCGCCGGTGCTCCTCGTGAACAACACGCGCATGGAAAGTTTCATGAGCAACGACAAACTCGACGCGCTGCTCGACGAGTTCAAGCGGGCGGGTTGAAACCATGACCGCGCAGACCTGTTTCCACGGCAAGCACATCAAGCCGATCATCCTTGCCGACCTCGACGGCAACAACTGGCGCTTGCGCGACTACGAGCACCGCGAAGGCTACGCAGCGCTTCGCAAGATCCTGACCGAGAAGATCACGCCCGAGGCGGTGACCGCAGAAGTGAAGAAGTCGGCGCTGCGCGGCCGCGGCGGTGCCGGATTTCCGACGGGACTGAAGTGGAGCTTCATGCCACGCCAGTTTCCGGGCGCGAAGTATCTGGTCTGCAATTCCGACGAAGGCGAGCCAGGCACCTTCAAGGATCGCGACATCCTGCGCTACAACCCGCACATCGTCATCGAAGGGATGGCGATCGCCGCCTACGCGATGGGAACCAAGGCGGGCTACAACTACATCCACGGCGAGATCTGGGACGAGTACCTGCGGTTCCAGGAAGCGCTCGACGAGGCATACGCGGCCGGATTGCTCGGGAAGAACATCCTGGGCTCGGAGTTCTCGTTCGATCTCTACGCCGCACATGGCTACGGCGCGTACATCTGCGGGGAAGAGACGGCGCTCCTCGAATCGCTGGAAGGCAAGAAGGGCCAGCCGCGCTTCAAGCCGCCGTTTCCGGCGAGCTACGGCCTGTACGGCAAGCCGACGACCATCAACAACACCGAGACGTTCGCGGCGGTGCCGTTCATCATCAATCGCGGTGCCGATGCCTTCCTCGACCTGGGCCGGCCCAACAACGGCGGCACGAAGATCTTCTCCATCTCGGGCGACGTCGCAAAGCCCGGCAACTTCGAGATTCCGCTGGGCACGCCGTTCGCGAAGCTGCTCGAACTCGCCGGCGGAATGCGCGACGGCAAGAAGATCAAGGCCGTCATCCCGGGCGGTTCGTCGATGCCGGTGTTGCCGGGCGACGTCATGATGGCCACCGACATGGACTACGACTCGATCGCGAAGGCGGGGTCGATGCTCGGCTCGGGCGCGGTGATCGTGATGGACGAGACGCGCTGCATGGTGAAGTGTCTCGAGCGGCTCTCGTATTTCTACTTCGAGGAGAGCTGCGGCCAGTGCACGCCGTGTCGCGAAGGCACGGGCTGGCTGTATCGGATGGTGCATCGGATCGAGCACGGGCAGGGGCGGATGGAGGATCTCGACGTGCTCAATTCGGTTGCCGACAACATCGCGGGACGGACGATCTGTGCACTGGGCGACGCCGCCGCGTTGCCGGTGAAGTCGTTCATCAAGCACTTTCGCGCCGAGTTCGAGCACCACGTGCATCACAAGGAATGTGCGGTACCCGAGTACGTGTGAAACGAGTCCGCTCCCCTGACGGGGGAGGGGAAAGAACGGAACCATGAATGGTTGAAGTAGAGATCGACGGCCGCAAGGTCCAGGTGCCGGAAGGCAGCACGGTGATGGATGCGACGCGCAAGCTCGACATCTACGTGCCCCATTTCTGCTACCACCGCAAGCTTTCGATCGCGGCCAACTGCCGCATGTGCCTGGTCGACATCGAGAAGGCACCCAAGCCGATGCCCGCGTGCGCCACTCCGGCAACGCAGGGGATGATCGTGCACACCGCCAACGCCAAGGCGAAGCAGGCACAGATGGGCGTGATGGAGTTCCTGCTGATCAACCATCCGCTCGACTGCCCGATCTGCGATCAAGGCGGCGAGTGCCAGCTGCAGGACCTTGCGGTCGGCTATGGCGGTTCTGCCTCGCGATACTCCGAGCCCAAGCGCGTCGTATTCCACAAGAGCATCGGCCCTCTGGTGGCGGCAGAGGAAATGACCCGCTGCATCCACTGCACGCGTTGCGTGCGGTTCGGCCAGGAAGTGGCCGGGATCATGGAACTCGGCATGGCGGGTCGCGGCGAGCATTCCGAGATCCTCGCGTTCGTCGATCGCACCGTCGACTCCGAACTCTCCGGCAACATGATCGACCTGTGCCCGGTGGGTGCGCTGACGAGCAAGCCGTTCCGCTATTCGGCGCGCACATGGGAGCTGTCGCGCCGGCGCAGCGTGAGTCCGCACGATGCCCTCGGCAGCAACCTGATCGTGCAGGTGAAGAACCAGCAGGTGATGCGCGTCCTGCCGCTGGAAAACGAAGCCGTCAACGAATGCTGGCTGTCGGATCGCGATCGGTTCTCGTATGAAGGCCTCTACGCCGCCGACCGCCTGCAGCGGCCAATGCTCAAGCAGGGCGGGCAGTGGCGCGAGGTCGACTGGAGCAAGGCGATCGAGTACGTGGCGGGAGCCCTGCGTCAGGTCAAGGAAAAACATGGCGCCGCGCAGATCGGCGCGCTCGCTTCGCCAGGCAGCACGCTCGAAGAACTGTTCCTGCTCGGACACCTGATGCGCGAGCTCGGCAGCGGCAATGTCGACTTCCGCCTGCGGCAATCCGATTTCAGAGCGGATGGTCGCCGTGCCGGCGCGCCCTTCCTCGGCATGCCGGTGGCCGCCATCAACGAACTGGATCGGCTGCTGATCGTCGGCTCGTTCCTGCGCAAGGATCACCCGCTCCTCGCGGCGCGCGTACGAGCGGCCGCGAAGCGCGGATGCCAGATCAGCGTCGTGCATGCGGCCGACGACGAGCTGCTGATGCCTGTCGCGAGCCGGCACATCGTTGCCCCCGGAGCGTGGGTCGACGCGCTCGCGCAAATCGCTGCGGCAGTCGCCGAGGCGAAGGGTGTCGCGGCGCCGGCCAACGGCACGACCGCGAGCGAAAGTGCGAAGCGCATCGCGGCGAGCCTCCTGAGCGGCAAGAACAAGGCCATCCTGCTCGGCAACGCGGCCGCCGATCATCCGCAGGCGGCGCAACTGCAGGCTTGGGCACAGTGGCTGGCCGCGCAGACGGGCGCAACGTTGGGGTTCCTTGGCGCCGCGGCGAACAGCGTCGGCGGCTATCTCGCCAATGCGTTGCCGGCGCAGGGCGCGCTGAATGCGCGAACCATGGTCGAGCAGCCGCGCAAGGCCTACCTGCTGTGGAATCTCGAGCCCGAGTACGACCACGCAAACCCCGCTGCGACGATGCGAGCTCTGGCCGGCGCGGACACTGTCATCGCGTTCTCCTGCTTCCGCAACGGCGCGCTCGAGTACGCCGACGTGATCCTGCCGATTGCGCCGTTCACGGAAACGTCCGGCACGTTCGTCAATTGCGAAGGACGCGTGCAGAGCTTCAATGGCGTCGTCAAGCCGTTCGGCGATGCGCGTCCCGGCTGGAAGGTTCTGCGCGTGATCGCCGAGGCGATCGGTTTGCTTGGATTCGAATACGACACGCCGGAAAGCGTCCGGGCGCAAGCGATTCCGCTCGACGTGGCAGCGCGGCTGTCGAACCACATCGACATGCAGCCGCAGGTCGTCGCAGCGGCGAGCGGCGCGCTCGAGCGTCTGGCAGACGTTTCCATCTACGCGGTCGATCCGATCGTGCGGCGCTCCGAGCCCTTGCAGAAGACGCGCGATGCACGGCCGCCGAAAGCCTCGGCGAACGGCCGCACGCTGGCGAAGCTCGGCCTGCGTCCGGGTGACAAGACACGCGTGCGCCAGGGCGATGCCAGCGCATTGCTCGAGTGCGTGCTCGATGACGGCCTCGCCGACGACGTGGTGCGCGTTCCCGCCGGCGATGCCTCGACCAGTACGCTCGGCGCGATGTTCGGTGCAGTGACGCTGGAGAAAGCGTGATGGATGCCATCACGATGTTCGGCGCCAATACGTTCGGCACGGCCTGGCCGGTCGTGTGGGCGGTGGTGCGGATCATCGTCATCGTCCTGCCGCTTCTGATCTGCGTTGCGTACCTGACGCTCTGGGAGCGCAAGCTGATCGGCTGGATGCACATCCGGCTCGGACCGAATCGGGTCGGCTACGGCGGCCTGCTGCAACCGTTCGCGGACGCGGTGAAGCTGATCTTCAAGGAAGTGATCGCACCGTCTTCGGCGGACCGGCCGCTCTTCTTCCTCGCCCCGATGCTGGTGATGATGCCGGCGCTCGCGGCATGGGCGGTGATTCCGTTCGGCCCCGGCCTGGTGCTCGCCAACATCAATGCCGGCCTCCTGTTCGTGATGGCCGTGACATCGGTCGGGGTCTACGGCGTCATCATCGCCGGCTGGGCATCCAACTCGAAGTACGCCTTCCTCGGCGCACTGCGCGCGGCGGCGCAGATGGTGAGCTATGAACTCGCGATGGGGTTCGTGCTCGTGACCGTGCTGCTCGTGGCGGGCAGCCTGAACCTGACCGAGGTCGTGCTCGGGCAGACCAGGGGCTACTTCGCCGCGCACGGATGGAACTTCCTGTCGTGGAACTGGCTGCCGCTGCTGCCGCTGTTTGTGATCTACGTGGTATCGAGCACGGCCGAAACCAACCGGCATCCCTTCGACGTCGTCGAGGGCGAGTCGGAGATCGTCGCCGGGCACATGGTCGAGTACTCGGGCATGACCTTCGCCGTGTTCTTCCTCGCCGAATACGCCAACATGATCCTGCTCTCGACCACGGCGACCATCATGTTCCTCGGCGGCTGGAGTGCGCCGGTCGACCTCGATCGCATGCTTGGGATCACGTCGCCGGCCTGGCTGCACACGCTGTCCGACTGGTTCTGGCTGGTCGCAAAGGTGTTCTTCGTGGTTTCACTTTTCGTCTGGTTCCGAGCGTCGTTCCCGCGCTATCGCTACGACCAGATCATGCGGCTCGGCTGGAAGGTATTCATCCCGCTTACCCTGCTGTGGCTCGTCATCATCGCGATCTGGATGCAGACCCCGTGGAACATCTGGAATTCGCCCGCGCACCCGCAGCAGGCGAACGTTTCGTTGCAGCAAGTCACCGGAATGCAATCGGCAACTTCATCCGAGCGGGCACTCTGAGCCATGGAAGCGGTCAAGGACTTCTTCGGCAGCCTGCTCCTCAAGGAGTTGCTCAAGGGGCTCGCGCTGACCGGGCGGTACATGTTCTCGCGCAAGATCACCATCCAGTACCCGGAGGAGAAAACGCCGGCATCGCCGCGCTTTCGCGGGCTGCACGCGCTGCGCCGGTACCCGAATGGCGAAGAGCGCTGCATCGCCTGCAAACTGTGCGAGGCGGTGTGCCCGGCGCTCGCGATCACGATCGAGTCGGAGCAGCGCAGCGACGGCACGCGCCGCACGACGCGCTACGACATCGATCTCACCAAGTGCATCTTCTGCGGGTTCTGCGAGGAGAGCTGCCCGGTCGATTCGATCGTCGAGACGCATATTGCCGACTATCACGGAGAGACCCGGGGGGATCTGTACTACACGAAGGAGATGTTGCTGGCCGTGGGCGACCGCTACGAAAAGGAAATTGCGGCTGCGCGTACGGCCGACGCTGCGTATCGATGAGAACGGCGGGACCCGCAGCCCGGGTTCCGCACGGCGCGCAAGGGGGCTGCGCGCCGGGACAACGAGAAAGAGATGGACTCCACGACGATCCTGTTCATTGTTTTCGCGGGCGTGCTGCTGCTGTCGGGCGTGCGCGTCGTGACGGCGCGCAACCCGGTGCACGCGGTGCTGTTCCTCGTGCTCGCGTTCTTCTCCGCTGCGTGCCTGTGGATGATGCTCAAGGCCGAATTCCTCGCCATCGCGCTGGTGCTCGTCTACGTCGGTGCGGTGATGGTGCTGTTCCTGTTCGTGGTGATGATGCTGGACATCAACATCGATCGCCTGCGCCAGGGTTTCTGGCGCCATCTGCCGCTCGCGAGCGTCGTCGCGTTCGTCATCGCGTTGCAGCTCTGGCTGGTGCTCTCGCAGGGCGATTGGCTCGCGTTGCGCCAGCCCGGGGCCGGCATCAAGGACGTGATCAACATCGAAGCGCTCGGCCGCCTGACCTTCACCGAGTACGTCTATCCGCTGCAGATCGCGGGCTGCATCCTGCTGGTTGCGATCATCGCCGCGATCGCGCTCACGCTGCGCCGGCGCAAGGACCGCAAGACGCAGGTTCCGGCGGAACAAGTCAAGGTGCGGCGCGAGGACCGTGTGCGCCTCGTTCCGATGCCAATCGATCCCGCCGGACGCCAGGGGCCGGTGGCGGGCGCGGATAAGAAGTAGGAGGAGGTCGGCGATGGTTTCCTTGTCCTGGTACCTCGGCGTCGGCGCATTGCTGTTCGCGATCAGCGTCGTCGGCATCTTCCTCAACCGCAAGAACCTGATCGTGTTGCTGATGGCCATCGAGCTGATGCTGCTCGCGGTCAACCTCAACTTCATCGCCTTCTCGCACTACCTCGGCGATTTCCACGGGCAGGTCTTCGTCTTCTTCATCCTGACGGTGGCGGCCGCCGAGTCGGCGATCGGACTGGCCATCCTGGTGGTGCTGTTCCGCAATCTGTCGACGATCAACGTCGACGAGCTGGACGCGCTGAAGGGCTGATCCGCATGAACAAGCTCTATCTGCTGATCGTCCTCGCTCCGCTCGCGGGATCGCTCATTGCCGGCCTGTTTGGCCGGCAGGTCGGCCGCGCCGGTGCGCACTGGGTGACGATCCTCGGCGTCCTGATCTCGACCATCGCGTCGTTCATCGTCTTCATCGACGCGCTCGGCGGTACGACGTTCAACGGCGACGTCTATACGTGGACCGATGTCGGCGGCGTCAAGCTCGCGATCGGATTCCTGGTCGATCCCTTGACGGCGACCATGATCCTGGTGGTCTCCTTCGTATCGCTGATGGTGCACATCTACACCATCGGCTACATGGCCGACGACCCCGGCTACCAGCGCTTCTTCTCCTACATCTCGCTGTTCACGTTCAGCATGTTGATGCTGGTCATGAGCAACAACTTCCTGCAGCTCTTCTTCGGCTGGGAGGCGGTCGGCCTCGTTTCGTACCTTCTGATCGGCTTCTGGTGGAAGCGCCCGAGCGCGATCTACGCCAACCTCAAGGCGTTCCTCGTCAACCGGGTGGGCGACTTCGGCTTCGTGCTCGGCATCGGTCTCATCTTCGCCTGGTTCGGTTCGCTCGACTACGCGACGGTATTCAAGGCGGCGCCGCAGCTCGCCACTCAGACCGTGCAGATCTGGCCCGGCTCGGACTGGATGCTGATGTCGGTGATCTGCATCTGCCTCTTCATCGGGGCGATGGGCAAGAGCGCGCAGTTTCCGCTGCATGTCTGGCTGCCCGACTCGATGGAAGGTCCGACGCCGATCTCCGCGCTGATCCACGCGGCGACGATGGTCACGGCCGGCATCTTCATGGTCGCGCGCATGTCGCCGCTGTTCGAGCTTTCCACTACCGCACTATCGGTGGTGATCGTGATCGGCGCCATCACGGCGCTGTTCATGGGCTTCCTCGGGATGGTGCAAAACGACATCAAGCGCGTCGTCGCGTACTCGACGCTGTCGCAGCTCGGCTACATGACGGTGGCGCTGGGCGCGTCCGCGTACTCGGTGGCTATCTTCCACCTGGTGACGCACGCCTTCTTCAAGGCGCTGCTGTTCCTTGCCGCCGGCTCGGTGATCATCGCCCTGCATCACGACCAGGACATTCGCAACATGGGCGGCCTGCGCCGCTACATGCCGGTGACGTGGATCACCGCGCTGGTGGGCTCGCTCGCGCTGATCGGCACGCCGTTCTTCGCGGGCTTCTATTCCAAGGACAGCATCATCGTCGCGACGCACGCGGCGCACGAGGCGGGCCAGTTCGGTGCGACCTTCGCGTACTACGCCGTGCTGTTCGGCGTGTTCGTCACCGCGTTCTATTCGTTCCGCATGTACTTCCTCGTCTTCCATGGCAAGCCGAGATTCGACACGCACGAGGGGCACGGCCACGATCATGGCCACGCGCATGCGCAGAGCGATGCACACGCGCATGAGGACCACGGCGAGCACCACGGCGGGCCACCAAAGGAATCGCCCGCGGTGGTGACCATCCCGCTCATCCTGCTTGCGATCCCGTCGGTCGTCATCGGCTTCATCGCGATCGACAAACTCGTGTTCAGCGAGTTCATGCGCAAGGCGATCTTCGTGAACGAAGCGGCGCATCCGGCGATGAAGGAACTGGCCGAGGAGTTTCACGGGCCCGTCGCGATGGGGTTGCACGGGCTTGCGACCGCACCGTTCTTCCTTGCGCTGGCGGGCGTGCTGGTGGCGGCGGTCTTCTACCTGATGCGCCCCGATATCCCGGACATGCTCGCGGCGCGCTTTGCGGCCATCTATCGGCTGCTCGCGAACAAGTACTACATCGACGAAATCAACGAGTTCCTGTTCGCCGGCGGCGCACGCCGGCTCGGCATGAGCCTCTGGAAGGGAGGCGACGGGGCCGTGATCGACGGCGTTGCCATCAACGGCACCGCGCGTCTGGTCGCCTGGGTCGCCAGCGTGATCCGCTACGTGCAGTCGGGCTTCATCTATCACTACGCATTCGCGATGCTGGTCGGCGTCGCGATCGTGCTCTTCTTCTTCCTGACGATGCCGTACTTCCTCTCGGCTTCCGCGCACTGAAACGACGACAAGAGATCAACAACAAGAATGCAGACTTTTCCCTGGCTCAGCCTGTCGATCTGGATCCCGATCATCTTCGGAGTCGTGATCCTGGGCATCGGGCGCGATCGGGCCGCGCCGCTGGTGCGCACGATCGCTCTCGTGGGCAGCCTGCTGGGCCTGCTCGCGACATTGCCGCTTTACGCCGGCTTCGACCCGGGCAAGTCCGGCATGCAGTTCGTCGAGGACGTCGTGTGGATCGGCCGCCTGAACGCACACTACCGGCTCGGCATCGACGGCATCTCGGTGTGGTTCGTGCTGCTGACCGCCTTCATCACCGTGCTCGTGGTTCTCGCCGGCTGGGAGGTCATCGAGGAGAAGGTCGCGCAGTACTACGCCTCGTTCCTCGTGTTGTCGGGCCTGATGATCGGCGTGTTCTGCGCTCTCGACGGGTTGCTGTTCTACATCTATTTCGAGGCGACCCTGATTCCGATGTACGTGATCATCGGTGTGTGGGGCGGTCCCAATCGCGTCTACGCCGCATTCAAGTTCTTCCTGTACACGCTGGCGGGCTCGCTGCTGATGCTGGTGGCGCTGATCTACCTCTACTACACGGCGGGCGGCACCTTCGACATCTTCGCCTGGTACAAGGTCAAGCTCCCCGCCCACGCGCAGACGCTGATCTTCCTCGCATTCCTCGCCGCGTTTGCGGTCAAGGTTCCCATGTGGCCGGTGCACACGTGGCTGCCCGACGCGCACGTGGAAGCGCCTACCGGTGGATCGGTCGTGCTGGCAGCGATCATGCTGAAGCTCGGTGCCTATGGCTTTCTGCGCTTCTCGCTGCCGATTGCGCCCGACGCCGCGCGCGGGCTGGACTGGCTGATCATCACGCTCTCGCTGATCGCGGTCGTCTACATCGGCTTCGTCGCCCTCGTTCAAAGCGACATGAAAAAGCTGGTCGCGTACTCGTCGGTCGCACACATGGGCTTCGTGACGCTGGGATTCTTCATCTTCAGCCAGGCGGGCGCCGAAGGCGGCATCGTGCAGATGATCTCGCACGGGTTCGTCTCCGGCGCGATGTTCCTTTGCATCGGCGTGATGTACGACCGCATGCACTCGCGCAACATCGCCGACTACGGCGGCGTGGTCAACACGATGCCGAAGTTCGCGACCTTCATGATGCTGTTCGCGATGGCCAATTGCGGCTTGCCCGCCACCAGCGGATTCGTCGGCGAATTCATCGTCATCCTGGGCGCGGTCAAGTACAACTTCTGGATCGGCGCCGCGGCCGCCACGACCATGATCCTCGGCGCCGCCTATTCGTTGTGGATGTACAAGCGCGTCATATTCGGCGAGGTGGCCAACAGCCGGGTTGCGGCGTTGATGGATATCGGAACACGCGAATTCGCCGTGCTCGGCGCGCTCGCGCTCGCGGTGCTGTGGATGGGGATCTATCCGAAGCCGTTCACCGACCTGATGCACACGTCGGTGTCGGATCTGCTGCAGCACGTGGCGCAGAGCAAGTTGCCGGTGCAGTAGGCGGAGCGAACTCATGGAATCGCTGCACACCTCTGCCGCTGCTCCCGAGATCGCTTTGCTGATCGGGGCGCTCGTGGTCCTGGTCGCCGACACGTTCGTCAGCGACCGCAACCGCAACATCACCTATGCGCTCGCCATCGGCGTCCTCGCCGTGGTGGCGGGCCTCTGCAGCATGTACCTGGCCGACGCTGCGGTGGTGTACGCCTTCGGGGGCATGT
>Ga0335084_10001453_pt1 | contig 22182 bp, 20 predicted proteins | sample Lox_Sample_44_FD_206721 | JGI IMG/M metagenome (GOLD analysis project Ga0335084, IMG submission 206721) | Soil microbial communities from Loxahatchee National Wildlife Refuge, Florida, United States - Lox_Sample_4.4 | ecosystem: Environmental > Terrestrial > Soil > Wetlands | place: USA...
AGATCGAAGCCGGCGGCGATCCGGCGGCTCGAGGGCAGGTACGCGAACGGGCTGAACGGGTTCGTGAGGAGATCGCGTTGCGCGGCGGCGACCGTGTTCCACGGCGCGAGCCAGGCGTGGCGCATTTCATGCAGCGCGTACAGCAATCGACAACCTCCTGATCCGGTGAGGATCCGTCGACGATTGGCGGGCTTTATACCAAACCGCACCCGCCGGCGCATTGTCCGGCGTCGCCCCGGCGTGAAAACGAGCATCAACTGTGCCATTCACGCCACAGTTCGCGTCCGAATAACGCCTGGCGCGCGAAACCGTGCACAATTCCCGCCCGCGCGAAGCGAAATGGGAGAGACGAGACATGCCGCAGGCGACGGCGCCGAAGATCGACATCTTTCCGCACATCTTCCCGCTCGCCTACTTCGAGCGGATGAAGGCGCTCGCGCAGGGGAACCCCGCGCTGGCGGGCCAGATCAAGCGCTGGCTGCACATCCCGGTGCTGTGGGACCTCGACGCGCGGATGCGGATGATGAAGCGCTTCCCCGGCTACCGGCAGGTGCTGACGCTGTCGATGCCGCCGATCGAGTTCCTCGCCGGACCGGAGGCCTCGCCCGAGCTCGCGCGCATCGCGAACGACGGCATGGCGGAGATCGTCGAGCGCCACCCCGACCTCTTCCCCGCCTTCGTCGCCTCGCTGCCGATGAACAACGTGCCGGCGGCGCTCGAGGAGATGGACCGGGCGATCGGCACGCTCGGCGCGCGCGGCGTGCAGATCTTCACCAACGTTAACGGCCGCCCGCTCGACGAGCCCGAGTTCTACCCGGTCTTCGAGCGGATGGTGACAAAGCACGCCCTCCCGGTCTGGGTCCACCCGACGCGCACCGCGAAGTTCGCCGACTACGCGAACGAGTCGAAGTCGAAGTACGAGATCTGGTGGGCGTTCGGCTGGCCCTACGAGACGAGCGCGTTCATGGCGCGGCTCGTCTTCTCCGGAATGTTCGAGCGGCTGCCGAAGCTGCGGATCATCACGCATCACCTCGGCGCGATGGCGCCGTTCTTCGACAAGCGGATCGGCTACGGCTGGGACCAGCTCGGCAGCCGCACCGCGGACGAGGACTACGAGTCGCTGCGGAAGAGCATGAAGAGGCGGCCGCTCGACTACTTCCGCATGTTCTACGGCGACACCTCGGTGAACGGCTCGGCCGCGGCGATCCGCTGCGGGCTCGAGTTCTTCGGCGCAAGACACGTCCTCTTTGGGACCGACTGCCCCTTCGATCCGCAGGGCGGACCGCTCTTCATCCGCGAGAACATCAAAGCGATCGACTCGCTGCAGCTCGCCAAGGACGATCTGCGCCGGATCTACTTCGGCAACGCGATCCAGATGCTGCGGCTCAAGCTGCCGAAGCCCAAGCGATAGCGGCCGGCCGGCCCTTGGGCCGGCCCTTCAGGCCGCCTTCTTCTCCCCTACCGCCTCGTCGCGCAGCGCACGGCGCAGGATCTTGCCGACGTTCGTCTTCGGCAGCTCGGTGCGAAATTCGACGTACTTCGGACGCTTGTAGCCGGTGAGGTGCGCCTCGCAGTGCTTGCGGACATCCGCCTCGGTCAGGGCCGGGTCCTTCTTGACGATGAAGAGCTTCACCGCCTCGCCCGACTTGTCGTCGGGCACGCCGATCACCGCGCACTCGAGCACACCGGGGAGCTGCGCGACCACGTCCTCGACCTCGTTCGGATACACGTTGAAACCGGACACCAGCACCATGTCCTTCTTCCGGTCGACGACCCGGACGAACCCCTGCGCGTCCACCGTCGCGATGTCGCCGGTCGCGAAGAAGCCGTCGGGACTCAACACCTTCGCCGTCTCGTCGGGCCGCTGCCAGTAGCCCTTCATCACCTGCGGCCCGCGCACGCAGAGCTCGCCGACCTCGCCGATGCCGCGCGCCTTGCCGTTGTCGTCGCGGATCTCGATCTCCGTCGACGGCAGCGGCAGCCCGATCGCGCCGTTGTATTCCTTGAGGTTGAGGGGATTGACGCAGACGCCGGGAGAAGTCTCGGTAAGCCCGTAGGCTTCGAGGAGCCCGCGGCCCGTGACCTGCTGCCAGCGCTCGGCGACCGCCTTCTGCACCGCCATGCCGCCGCCGATCGTGAGCTGAAGACGACTGAAGTCGAGCTTGCCGAAGTCCGGATGGTTCAGGAGTGCATTGAAGAGCGTATTGACGCCAGTGATCACGGTGAACTTGTGCTTGGCGAGCTCCTTCACGAACGCGGGGATGTCGCGCGGGTTGGTGATGAGGACGTTGCAGCCGCCCATCTTCATGTAGGTGAGGCAGTTTCCGGTGAGGGAGAAGATGTGGTAGAGGGGCAGCGCGGTGATCACGACCTGCGCCTGGTCGCCGAGGAACGGCTTCTGCCACCAGTACACCATCTCGAGATTGGCGAGGATGTTGCGGTGGAGCAGCATCGCGCCCTTGGCGATGCCGGTCGTGCCCCCGGTGTACTGCAGGAACGCGATGTCCTCCAGGCCGACCTCGACCGGTTTCAGCGCGTGGCGCGTGCCCTCGGCGATCACGTCGTTGAACCGCAGCGCCCCCGGCAGCTGGTAGGCGGGCACCATCTTCTTCACGTGGCGCACGACGAAGTTGACGAGCGCGCCCTTGAGCCCGAGCATGTCGCCGAGCGACGCGAGGACGATGTACTTCAGCTTCGTCCGCGCGGCGACCTGCTGCAGCGTGACGGCGAAGTTCTCGAGGATGACGATCACCTCCGCGCCCGAGTCGTTGAGCTGGTGCTCGAGCTCGCGGGCGGTGTAGAGCGGGTTGACGTTGACGACGACGCAGCCCGCGCGCAGCGTGCCGAACAGCGCGACCGGGTACTGCAGCACGTTCGGCATCATGATCGCGACGCGCGCGCCCTTCGCGAGACCCTTCGCCTGGAGCCACGCCCCGAAGCTCTGCGTGAGCCGGTCGAGATCGGCGAAGCTGAGCGTCTTGCCCATGTTGTGGTAGGCCGGGCGCTCGGCGAACTTCCTCACGCTCGCGTCGACCAGCGCACCGATCGACTGGTACTCGTCGTACCGGATCTCCGCCGGTACGCCGGGGGGATAGCTCTTGAGCCAGATCTTCTCCACGGTCCTCTCCTCGTTTTGAGCGGCCGTCCCTCGCCGGCCGCCCCGCCTGTGGTCGAGCCGCCCGCGCGAGGGGCGGCGCGAGGATTATCCGTGAACCGCCCATGGCGCGCCTAGTGTCAGGGCGTCGTCGGCGCCGGGCGGCTTGCCACCTTCGCCCCGCCGGGCCAGCCCGGCGCAGCGAACCTAGGGAATCGCCGCCGCTCGCCGTACGCTCGCGATCATCGAGCTCTGCAGCAGGAACTGGCGGGCGAGCTCGCGGTCGGCGTTCGCGCGGCGGAGCTCGTCGAACCGCGCCTTGCGCGCTGCGGGATCGCGTTCGGCGAGCGTGCGCAGGTTGCGGATCGAGCCCTCCTGGACATACTCGACGTTGACCGTCCGCCGCTGGCGCACGTAGCGATCGAGCACCGATTCGTCGGCTTCGCCGCGATACACCGCGCCGAGTGAGTCCGCGAGGCTGATCGCATCGTGGATGCCGCCGTTCAGCCCGAACGCACCGAGCGGATTGTTGAGGTGCGCCGCGTCCCCCGCGAGCAGCACGCGGCCGCGCCGGAACTCGCGCGCGACGCGCTGGTGCACCTTGTAGATGCCCTTGTACCGGATCGCATAGCGCTCGGCCCGCGTGACGAAGTACTGCATCCGCCGCTCGATCTCGGCCTCGGACAACGTGACGTCGTCCGGCTCGTCCGGGGGAACCGGAAACGCGATCCGCCACAGGCCGCCCGGCTCGGTGTCCGGCATCTTGAAGACCGCCGCCCACTGGTCGGGATCGGCGACGTAGGCGTTCGGCGTGAAGCCGTGCACCGCGAAGTCGTAGCGGGTGCTGACCACCACGAACCGCTCCGGCCAGGTGAAACCCTCGAACTCGACGCCGATCGCCTTCCGCACGGTGCTCCGGCCGCCGTCGGCGCCGACGAGCCACGCGCCTTCGATGCGCTCGACGCCCTCCGCCGTCTCGACGGCGACCCACACGCGGTCCGGGTCCTGCCCCACGTCGGCGACGCGCGCGCCGAAGCGCACGGCGGCGTGCGGGAGCCGCGCCAGGCGCTCGAAGATGATCGGCGTGAGCCGGTGCTGCTCGAGATGGAAGCGGTACGGATACGGCGTCTCGTCGGCGATCAGCGAGAGGTCCCATTCCGCGATCAGGCCTTCCCGGCGATCGCGATGCTGCCAGCGCGGCACTTCGATCCCGGTCCGGTGCATCTCCTCGGTGATGCCGTACGGCGCCATCATCTCGAGGGTCGGCGGGTGAAACGTCCCGGCGCGCAGATCGTGGGCGAGCGCGGGCTCGGCCTCGAGCACGAGCACCGGCACGTCGCGGCTCGCCAGCGCGAGCGCGGTAAGCAGACCGACCGGTCCCGCGCCCGCGACGATCACCGGCGCGCGCCCGGCGCTCATGTCCGCGCCGGCGGCAGCGCGAACCGCCGGAAGAACTTCCACATCTCCTCGTTCGCGTCGATGACGTCGGTGCCCGGGCCGAGCAGGCGCGGCAGGTAGTCGGGCCGGCCGCCAGGCCAGACGTGGCCAGCGCCCGAGAGTTTCCACAGCGCGATCTCGGTGCCCTCGCGGCAGCCGTAGAACACATACCGCGACGCGGTGTGCTCGGCCGTCGCGGTACCCGGCTTGCCCTGGCGTACCTCCTCGAGCACCGCCTTCGGCGCGCACTCGCCGAACGATGCCCAGCGATAGAGCACGTTCTCGGCGTGGGGATGAAGCGTGCGGATATTGGTGAGTGGAAACGGCTCGCCGAGGCCGCCGTAGTAGAGCGCCCGTTTGTCGTCGATGCTGTGGATGTGCATGATCGGCATCGGCCGGCGGCCGGGGACCGCGAGCACCGGCCGCGGATCGTCCGCCCGCGGCTCCGGCAGGACCATGCTGCCCGCCACCGGCGCGATCGCGGCGATACGATCGGACGCCTGCGCCGCAAGCCGGTAGGTCATCATCGCGCCGTTGGAGAGCCCGGTCGCGTAGACCCGCGCGGTATCGACCGGCGCGCGCGTACCGAGCGCGGCGAGCAGCGCGCGCACGAAGCCGACGTCGTCGATCCGCTCGGCCGCGGCATAGCCGCAGCACAGGCCCGCATTCCAGGTGAGGAGCTTGTCCTCCAGCCGCCCGGTCCCGTTCGGATAGACGACGATGAAGCCCTCGCGGTCGGCGAGCGCGTCCATGCGGACGTAGTCGCGATGCGCCGCGGCATTTCCGCCCCCGCCGTGGAAGTTGAGGATGACGGGCACCGGCTTCCCGGCGGCGATCGTGGCGGGAACGTAGACGAGCGCCGTGCGCACGCGGCCGTCGTGCTCGAGCGCGATCTCGTAGCCCCCGGAGGGCCCGAGCGGGACCTCCCGCGCCTTCGGCTGCGCGACCGCCGCCCCGGCGACGAGCGCCATGGCAAGCAGCGCGGCAGGCGATGACAACGGCATGGCGGGATTCTATGTCGGGGCTTGCCGGACGTGCCCGGCGAGCGCGATCGCGGCGAACGTCGCGACCATCGACAGCCAGCCGACCGCGCCGAAGTACAGGAGCTCGCCGCCCGGGCCGCGGGCGACGATCGCGCTCGCGGCGAGCGACGCGAGCCCGGCGGAGAGCTGCTGGAACGCGGCGTTGAAGCTCATGAAGATGCCGCGCACCTCGGGGACAACCGCGCCGGTGACGATCGTCATCGCGGGCACGAAGCGGCCGGCGAACGACGACATCAGCAGCATCTGTGCGAGCACCGCGACCCAGAGCGGGATCGGCGACAGGTGCGTGGTGACGAAGATCGCGAGGATCGACAGCCCGGCGACGAGCGCGAACACCCGCCGGCGCCCGTGCAGGTCGGTGAGCCGGCCGACGAGCCGCACGAACGCGAGCGCCGCGAGGCCGCCGAAGAAATAGGTGAACGGCAGCTCGCGCTCGCCGATGCCGACGTTCAGTACCAGATAGGCCGCGAGGAACGGCACGATCGCGAACGCCGAGAAGTTAAGGAGCGTGGTGATGCCGAACGCCGCAAGATGGTTGCGGCGCGCGAACACCGCCCGGGCGCGCGCGAGCGCCGAGCCGCCGCGAGCCGCCGCGACGTGTCCGTGCACCCGCGGCACCAGGTAGACCGCAGCGACCAGCACCACCGCGCACAGCGCGCCGTCGAAGAAGAACGGCGAGCGCCACGAGAAATGGCTCGCGAGCCAGATCCCGAGCGGGATGCCGACGATCGATGCGATTGAGCCCGAGCTCATGACCGCACCGAGCGCCCGGCCCCGTCGGCCGTCGGGGATCGTGTCGCCGACGATCGCAAGGACGGTTGCGACGAGTACCCCGGCGAAGGCGCCGGCCGCCGCGCGCGCGGCGAGCAGCCAGCCGTAGCTCTGCGCTGAAGCGGTCACCAGTGTCGTCAGCGTGAAGCAGGTGTAGAGCACGAGCAGCGTCGCGCGCCGATCGAAGCGGTCGACGACGAGGGCGGCACCGAACCCGACGGCGGCCGCGCTCGCCATGTAGACCGACACGAGGACACCGAACTCGGTCGGCGTGATCTGGAAGAGACGCATGAGCTGCGGCCCGAGCGGCATCAGCAGCATGAAGTCGAGGATGGTGGAGAACTGCACCCCGCCGAGCACGATGAGGAGCCAGCGCTCGCGGCGGCCGGTGAGCTCGACGGTCACGAGCGACGCAGGAATCCGAGGAGCGCCGGTGCCGCGATCGCACCGATGCCGAGCGTGAGGAAGGCGATGCCCCACGCGAGCCCGCTCCGGTTCCCGCCCGCGAGATCGAGCGCGAGCCCGAACACGAGCGGCGCGACGAACCCGGTGGCGAAGCCGAGCGTCGAGTGCACCGCCATCGTCGCTCCGCGCCGGTCGGGGTCGCTCGCCGCCACCATGCCGGCGGTCAGCGTCGAGGAGTCGCTCATCACGAGCAGCATGTGCACGACGACCAGCGCGAACACCAGGATCCACGGCAGATGCGCGAGGAAGCCGAGCGCGCACGTGAGGAGTCCGGAGAGCGTCATGCCAAGCACGATCACCCGGGCGCGTCCGGCACGCAGCGCTGCCTCGTTCCCGGCGATGCTCGCCAATGGCGAGACGAGGTTCGCCACCGCGTGGATCGCCGCCGGCGAGAGCGGCGCCGGCACGACGCTCTGCGCGAAGGTCAGGAACGCGACCATCCACGAGCGCGAGCCGAGGAGCTCCCAGCAATGCACCGCGTAGCCGAGGATGTAGCGTCGCGCGGACCGGTTCGCGAGCACCGGCCGGAAATCGAGCAGGTGCGCGTCGGCGCTCGCGTCGGGGGGCTTGCGGGCGGGCAGCCCGAGCACCACCATCGCTGCCGAGAGGAGTGGCCCGATCGCCGCGCACGCGAACGCCCAGTGCCAGCCGGCGGCGGCGGCGATCGAGCTTGCTAGGACGAGCGAGAAGCTCGTGCCGAAGCCGAAGGACGCGGTGTAGAACGACACCGCCCGCGTCTGCGCCGCGCCGGTCGTGTTGTCGGTGAGCGCGCGCAGGCCGGGCATGTAGGTGCCGGCGATGCCGACCCCGACCAGGAACTGGAAGAAGCCGGCAGTCAGCACGCCGTGCACGAGCCACGCGAACCCGGCGCTGCCGGACGCCGCGACGACGCTCGACGCGAGATAGATGCGCCGCGCGTCGATGCGGTCGGTGAGCGCGGTGAGCACCGGTACCGCGGCCATGTAGCCGGCGAAGAAGAGGCCGCTCACGAAGCCGGCCTCGGTGTTCGACATCGACCACTCCGCCTGGAGCGGCGGCAGCAGCGCGGGGTAGGTCGCGAACACGCTCATGCTCGCGACGTGCGCGAGGCACAGCCAGCCGATGATCTGCCAGGCCGGGCGGCGTTCAGCCGCGGCCATCGCCCGACTGCGCCTCGAGCACCCGCACCAGGCTGGAAGTGTCGTCGCTGCCCCAGCCCTCGCCCATACGGGTTACTTGTGCTTGAAGGCGGGCTTCCGCTTCTCGACGAACGCCGCCATCCCTTCCTTCTGGTCCTCGGTGGCGAAGAGCGAGTGGAAGAGACGCCGCTCGAACAGGATGCCTTCGGCGAGCGGGCTCTCGTAGGCGCGGTTGATCGCTTCCTTCGCCATCATCACCGACGGCAGGGAGAACTCGCCGATCGCGTTCGCCGCGGCGAGTGCTTCGTCGAGCAGCTTCGCCGCGGGGACGACCCGCGACGCGAGCCCGGCCCGCTCGGCCTCGGCCGCGTCCATCATCCGGCCGGTGAGGATCAGGTCCATCGCCTTCGCCTTGCCCACCGCGCGCGGCAGCCGTTGCGTCCCGCCGGCGCCGGGGATGACGCCGAGCTTGATCTCCGGCTGGCCGAACTTGGCGGTGTCGGCGGCGATCACGATGTCGCACGCGAGCGCGATCTCGCAGCCGCCGCCGAGCGCGAAGCCGGCGACCGCGGCGATGACCGGCTTGCGGATCGACCGGATGCGCTCCCAGTTGCGCGTGATGTATTCCGACTTGTAGACGTCCATGTAGGACCAGTCCTTCATCGCGCCGATGTCGGCGCCGGCCGCGAACGCCTTCTCGTTCCCGGTAATCACGATGGCGCCGATGCCCTCGTCCTTCTCGAACGCGGCGAGCGCATCGCCGAGCTCGTTCATCAGCGCGTCGTTGAGCGCGTTGAGCTGCTTCGGGCGATTCAGGGTGATGAGGCCGACGCGGCCGCGGGTCTCGGTGAGGATGTTCTCGTAAGCCATCGGCTCTCTCCTTCGCGTGTCAACCCGGCTTCAGCGCGCTCGCGATCGATCGCGCGGCCTCGCCGAGGTGGATGGTGTCCATGCCCACCGCGACGAGCGTGTAGCCCTGCGCGACGAACGCCTTCGCTTTTGCGGCCGAACCGACGTAGATGCCGAGTGCGCGGCCCGCCTTCCGGCACGCCTCCGCGACGCGCGCGATCGCGGCGAGGACATCGGGATGCTCGACTTCGCCGAGCCGTCCCATGCTGCCCGAGAGATCGTAGGGGCCGACGAAGACTGCGTCGACACCGTCGACCGCGACGATCGCATCGATCGCCTCGACCGCGGCGATGTGCTCGCACTGGACGCACACCGCCGTCGCATCGTCCGCGGTGCGGACGTAGCGCTGGAAATCGAACCCGTATCCCTGCGCCCGCACGAGTCCCACGCCGCGGACGCCCCGCGGCGGGTACTTGCAGAACGACACGATCGACTTCGCCTGCGCCGCGCTGTTCACCATCGGCACCACGACGCCCGCCGCGCCGATGTCGAGCGCCTTCTTGAGCGTCGCCTCGCCGCCGTCCGGAACGCGGACGACGCACGGCACGCGCGACGCCTGGAGCAGGCTCTGCGCCGCGAGGAAGTCGAGCGCGGCATGCTCGGTATCGACGAACAGCCAGTCGAGGCCGGCCGCCGAAAGCACCTCCGCAACCTCCGGTGCCGGCAGCGTGACGATCATCCCGACGAGCAGCTCGCGCCGCCGCAGGCGTTCGGCGAACGCCTGAGACGCTAAAGGGACGGCCGTCATCGCGCGCCGCTCTTCTTGTACGCCCCGAGCGGCAGCACGTCCGGCAGCTGGAGCCGCGGACGGTCCGGCTCGACCGCGGTCAACGCGGTCGTCTCCCTCATCGTGCGGAGGCTGCGCACCGCGAGCTCCTGGTACTGGCGCGTCGCGTCGCCTTTCCACCGCAGCTCCTCCGGGGTCAGTTCGCGCAGCACGCGTGCCGGGATGCCGGCCACGAGTGTCCGCGGCGGGACCTCCATCCCGGCTTTCACGAACGCGAGCGCGGCGACGATCGCCCACTCGCCGATCACCGCGTTGTCGTTCACCACCGCGTTCATGCCGACGAGCGCGTGAGTCCGGATGCGGCAGGCGTGCAGGATCGCGCCGTGGCCGATGTGGCCGTTCGCCTCGATCACCGTGTCCTCGTCGGGGAAGCCGTGGACCATGCAGCAGTCCTGCACGTTCGCCCCCTCCTCGATCACGATACGGCCGAAGTCGCCGCGGAGCGAGGCCGAGGGCCCGATGTACGCGCCGGGCCCGACGATCACGTCGCCGATCAGGATCGCCGACGGATGCACGAACGCCGATGGGTCCACCACCGGCGTGATGCCGTCGATCGTCCAGACTTTCACCATTGGGAGCGATTACACTTGAAGGCGTCCGATTCTAGCGCACGCTCGTGCTCCGACCCGCACTGCTGATCGCCGCCGCCGTGACGACCCAAGCCCACGCCTTCGACCTCCAGGGACATCGTGGCGCGCGCGGGCTCGCGCCGGAGAACACCCTGCCGGCGTTCGCGCGCGCGCTCACGATCGGCGTGACCACGCTCGAGCTCGATGCGGGCGTCACCGAGGACGGCGTGGTGGTGGTCGCCCACGACCGGCGGCTCAACCCCGACATCGCACGCGGGCCCGACGGCCGCTGGCTCGTCGGCCGCACGCGCACGATCCACGAGCTGACCTTCCACGAGCTCAGCCGATACGACGTCGGCCGTCTCCGCCCGGGGAGCGACTACTCGAAGCGCTTCCCCGAGCAGCGGCGCATGGACGGCGTCCGGATCCCGAAGCTCGAGGAGGTCTTCGAGCTCGCGCGCAAGGCGCACAACGGCGAGGTGCGGTTCAACATCGAGACGAAGCTCTCGCCGCTCGCCCCCGACGAGACGGCCGGCCCCGAGGCGTTCACGCGCGCCCTGATCCAGGTCGTCCGCGCGAACGGCGTCGAGCGCCGCACGATCATCCAGTCGTTCGACTGGCGGACGCTCGCGCTCGCGCAGCGCGAGGCGCCGGAGATCGCCGTCGCGTACCTGACGAGCGACGCCGAGAATGTGCGCGACGTGGGCCGCGAGCCCTCGCCGTGGACGAACGGCATCCGGTTCGCCGATCACAGGTCAGTGCCGAAAATGGTCGCGGCCGCCGCAGCGGCGGGCCCGCGCGGGACGGCGGGCGCACCGATCTGGTCGCCGAACTCCCGCGACCTGACCGAGGCGCTCGTCAAGGAAGCGAAGGCCCTCGGGCTCGCGGTGCTCCCCTGGACGGTGAACGATGCGGCCGAAATGGAGCACCTCATCGACTGGGGCGTCGACGGCCTCATCACCGACTATCCCGATCGGCTCCGCGACGTGATGGCAGCGAAGCGGTTGCCGCTACCGAAGGCGACGCCGGTTTCGCCGTAGGGCCGTTCCGCGGCCAGCGTTTTTTGGCACACTCCGCGCTTCGCTCGGGAGGAGAAAAGAATGGGAGCGGGACGAGTTGCGGCGATCATGGTGCTCGCGCTGCTGGCGGCCTGTTCGACGCCGGTCGGCACGAGCTACATGCAGATGAGCGTATCGCTCCCGCCGCTGAAGGCGGGCGAGGGCCGGGTCTTCTTCTACACGCCGAGCGTCCGGTTCGGCGGCGACGTGCAGCCGGCGATCAAGCTGAACGGCGTGATCGTCGGTTTTGCGATCGCGAGCGGGTTCTTCTTCGTCGACCGTCCGGCCGGGCGCTACGAAGCGACCGGCGTGACGGCGGCCGACGGGCGGCTCGACTTTCCGCTCGCGGCCGGCGAAACCAGGTACATCCGTGCGACGCCGCCCTCGGCATTCTCGGTCAACGCGGTCCACTTCCTGCTGGTACCCGCACCCGAAGGCCAGGCCGACATGACCGGCCTCGTCTACTCGGGAATCCGGGCGCCGCAATAGCACGGCCCCTGGGCGGCGCGGGCGCACGCCGCGGAGTAGGCTACGCCGCCATGTGGCGGATGCTCCGGCGCCTGGTCGTCTTCCTCGCTGCCACCGCGGTCGCGATGTACGCGACCGGCGCGGCGCTGCTGTGGCACTTCCCCGATCGCTTCGTTTCCTTCCCCGAGGCCGAGGTCCGGCAGACCCCGGGCATGGTCGGCCTCCGCCACTTCGATATCTGGCTGCGCGTCGGCCCCCGCCGCGAGTGGGTGCACGGCTGGTTCCTGCCGAACGACCGCCACGCGCCGGTCGTGCTGCTCCTGCACGGGACCGGGCGCACCATCGCCGGCATGGTGCACGTCGCCGCAGCGATCCACCGGGCCGGCGCCGCGGTGCTGATGATCGACTATCGCGGCCTCGGCAAGAGCAGCCGCGGGCCGCTGACCGAGGCGACGATGTACGAGGACGCGGAAGCCGCGTGGCACGAGCTCCGTTGGCATCAGCCCGATCCGGCGCTGCGCCTCGTCTACGGCCACTCCCTCGGCGCCGTGACAGCGCTCGAGCTCGCGGCGCGCTATCCCGACGTGAGCGGCGTCATCGTCGAGGGCGCCCCGACGTCGATCGCGGCCCTGCTGCGCGAGTCGTGGGCCGCGCGGGTCTACCCGATCGACGGGATGCTCGCGGGGCGGTTCGACGCGGCGGCGAAGGTCCGGCGGATCGGCGCGCCGCTACTCGTCATCCACGGCAAGCGCGACGCGATCGTTCCGCCGGCGATGGGCGTGGAGCTCTACCTGCGCGCGACCGGGGCGAAGCGGCTGCTGCTCGTGGAAGGCGCCGCCCACAGCGACGCGGCGATCGTGGCCGCACTCGAGTACCAGGCGGCGTTCGAGCGCATGCTTCCGCCTGGCCGGGAGCCGGCGCTCGCGGGCCGGCGGGGGCCCGCCGATCGATTCGCGCTATCTTCGGCGGGATTCGCCCGATTCAATGGCCCCTAGCTCCAAGCCCTTGGGAACCGCCCTGCCCGATGCGCCGCGCTTTCCGTTCCGGCGCGAATGCCCGTTCGACCCGCCGTCCCTCTACGCCCGCGCGCGCGCGGCCGGCCCGCTCTTCGCGGTGACGCTCTGGAACGGCCGGCGCGCCTGGCTGGTGACGCGCCACGAGGAGATCCGCGCGGTGCTGACGGACGACCGCCGTTTCAGCGGCGCGATGGCAGATCCCGACTTTCCCACCGTCACCGAAGCGCGCGTCACGGTCGACCGCAACGAGCGCGCGTTCGTCGGCATGGACAACCCGGCCCACGACCGCCACCGGCGCATGTTCACCCGCGAGTTCAGCGTGCGGCGGATGCTCGCGCTCAAGCCACAGATCGCCACGATCGCGGAAGGCGTGATCGACGAGCTCGTCGCGCGCGGTCCGCCCGCCGACCTGGCGGCGACGCTCGCGGTCAAGTTCCCGTCGCTCGTGATGTCCGAGCTGATCGGCTCGCCCTACGCGGATCACCGCTTCATCATCGACTGCGCGGTGGGGCGGCACGGGCTTACGCAGACGCCGGCGGAAGCGCTCGAGAAGGCGCGCGCGCTCGCGGCCTACTTCCGCCGCCTGATCGACGCCAAGGAGGCGTCGCCCGGCGACGACCTGACGAGCCGCGTGATCGAATCGCACGTGAAGCCCGGCCTGCTCAGCCGCGACGACTTCGCCGAGATCGGCGCGATGATCCTGAGGGCGGGCCACGACACCACCACCAACATGATCGGTATGGGGATGCTCCTCGTCCTCCGCGACGACGGCTTGCGGCGCCGGCTCGCCGAGCATCCCGACTCGGTTGATGGCGCAGTCGAGGAGCTCCTGCGCTACGTCACGCCGGTGCAGTTCTCGCCGCGACGCGTCGCGCTCGAGGACGTCGAGATCGGCGGCGTGACGGTGCGCAAGGGCGAAGGCCTCTTCCTGCTACTCGCCTCCGCCAATCGCGACGAGCGCGTGTTCGCCGATCCGGACCGGATCGATTTCGGGCGCGATGCCGCCGAGCATCTCACCTTCGGCTACGGCATCCACCAGTGCCTCGGGCAGACCCTCGCGCGCTACGAGCTGCAGGTGATGTATCCCGCCCTCCTCCGCCGGCTGCCGGCGCTCAGGCTGGCGGCGCCGCTCGAGGAGATCCGCTTCAAGGACGATATGCAGATCTACGGCGTGCATAATCTGCCGGTCGCGTGGTAGGGAACCGGACATGAAAGTGCACGTCGACCCGCAGCGCTGCGTGGGGTCCGGGCAGTGCGCGCGCACGGTGCCCGAGGTGTTCGACCAGCGCGACGAGGACGGCATCGTCGTCCTGCGCAGGGCGCAGCCGGACGACCGGCTCGCGCCCGCCGTGCGAAAAGCCGCCCGTCACTGTCCTTCGCGAGCGATCCGAATCGAGGAGTCATGACCGACCAGAACCGCCTGAAAGCGAAACTCGCCCGCGGCTTCGCCGCGCTCGGGCTCGCCGCCCTGATGACCGCCGCCGGCGCGCAGGACTACCCGACGCGCCCGATCCGGCTGCTGATCCCGTTCCCGCCCGGCGGCGGCACCGACTTCGTGTCGCGCGTGGTCGGCAACAAGCTCGCCGAGACGCTCAAGTGGACGGTCGTGCTCGAGAACCGGCCAGGCGCGGCGGGCAACATCGCGCTCGAGGTGGCGGCGAAGTCGCCGCCCGACGGCTACACCATCGTGATGGGCCAGTCCGACAACATCATGCTCGGGCCCTGGCTGTACGCGAACATCGGCTACGACACGCTGAAGAGCTTCGCGCCGATCGTGCAGGTCTCGGTGACGCCGCTCGCGGTGGTGAGCGCGGCGCAGTCGCGGCTCGCTCGGCCGAGCGACCTGATCGCCCAGGGCAAGACGGCCGAAGGGGTGCGTTGGGCCACCGCCGGCAACGGATCGCTCGGCCACCTGTTCGGCGAGCAGTTCCAGCGCGCGGCGGGGGTCCGGCTCCTGCAAGTGCACTACAAGGGCGCGGCGCCGGCGATGACCGACGTCATGGGCGGGCAGGTCGACGTCGCGATCCTGTCGGTCGCCTCGGTGCTGAACCTGGTGAAGAGCGGCAAGCTCAACGCGGTTGCGGTCACCTCGCGGAACCGCTCGCCGGCGCTGCCGTCGACGCCGACGTTCGCCGAATCCGGGCAGCCGAGCGTCGACGTGGTCATCTGGCTCGGCCTCTTCGCGCCGGCGGGGACGCCGCGGCCGATCGTCGAGCGGCTGAACGCCGAGGTGAACAAGGTGCTCCTGGCGCCCGACGTCGTGGAGAAGATGAACGCGCAGGGCGTCGCCCCGGCCGGCGGCGGCGTCGACGAGTTCGCGGCGTTCGTGCGCAAGGACTACGAGAGCTGGGGCCGCATCATCAAGGAAGCGGGCGTCAAAGCGGAATAGGCCGTCCGCACCGCGATGCAGCTCGAAGGCATTCGCATCGTCGACCTGACGCGCATCGTCGCGGGGCCGTTCTGCTCGATGTTCCTCGCCGACATGGGCGCCGAGGTCATCAAGGTGGAGGAGCCCGGCGCGGGCGACCCCGTGCGAAAGCAGGGCGCCGAGCGCAACGGCTACTCGCTCTACTTCGCCACCTTCAACCGCAACAAGCGCTCGATCACCCTCGACCTGCGCACCGACGAGGGGAAGGAGGTCCTGCGCCGGCTGCTCGGCAGAGCGGATGTCGTGGTCAACAACTATCGCCCCGGCGTGATGGACCGGATGGGGTTCGGACGCGACGCGCTGCGCTCGATCAAGCCCGACATCGTGAGCTGCAACGTCACCGGCTTCGGGCTCGACGGCCCCTACGCCGCGCGGCCGTCGTTCGACTTCATCGCGCAGGCGATGAGCGGCTTCATGGCGGTCAACGGCGACGCCGACGGCCCGCCGATGCGCGCGGCGCCGCCGATCTCCGACTTGGTCGCCGGCGCGTACGCCGCGATGGGCATCCTCGCGGCGCTCGTGCGGCGGAGCCGCACCGGACAGGGGGAAGAGGTCACCACCGCGCTCACCGACGGCATGACCAGCATGCTCGCGTTCCTTGCGACCAACTGGTTCGCCACCGGCGAGCTGCCGCTGCGGACCGGTAACGACCACGCGCTCGCCTCGCCCTACGGCCTCTTCGAGGCCGCCGACGGCGAGGTCGCGATCGCGCCGAGCAACGATACCTTCTACCTCAAGCTGCTCGCGGTCCTCGCCCTCGAGCACCTGAAGGACCGTCCGGAGTTCCGCACCAACGAATTGCGCTTTGCGAACCGGGCGGCGATCAACGCCGCCGTCAACGCGCGGACCCGCACCCGGCCGGTCGACCACTGGATCCGCGTGCTGAACGACGCCGGCATCCCGTGCGGGCGGGTGCTGAGCGTCGCCGAGGTGTTCGACGACCCGCAGACGCGCCACCAGCGGATGCGGCTCACCATCGAGCATCCGCGCTACGGATCGCTCGACGTGCTGGGCTTCCCGATCAAGTTCACCGACGATCCCTGCCGCATCCATCGGCCGCCGCCGGATCTGGGCGAGGACACCGCGGCGGTGCTCGGCGAGCTCGGCTACGACGACGCGGCGATCGCGCGGCTGCGGGAGCGCGGGGCATTGTAATGAGCGGCGCTTCCTGAACAGGCGCTGACGACCCGGCGCTGCCTCTCGCGTTCCGGCTCGGTCGTGTCCATCCGAGCCAGCGCTACGCCGCCTGCGGGGCCCAGCCGAGCGGCCGGTCGCGGCCGACGAGCTTCGCGCACGCGAGCAGCTGCGGGTCGGAGAAGCGCGGGCCGACGATCTGCAGGCCGACCGGCAGTCCGGACGTGGCGAGACCCGCCGGCACGCTCGCCGCCGGCAGTGCGGCAAGCGAGACGAGGAACGTTTGCGCCACCCAGTCGATGTAGCTCTCGAGCTTCTTGCCGGCGATCTCGAACGGATAGTTCTGCTCCACCGGGAACGGCAGCACCGGCGAGGTCGGCGTCAGCACCAGATCGAACCGCTCGAACAGGGCACGCCACCGATGCCAGATCTCGGCGCGCTTGTGCTCCGCGCGAGCGATGTCGCCGACCTTCACCTCGAGCCCGAGCCGGATGTTTCCCGCGAGATTGGGGTCGAGCACGTCGAGCTTGTCGATGCGGACGAGGTGGTTGCCGACCATCGCCTCGCCGCGCAGCGTGATGAAGGCGTCGCGCCCGTCCGAGAAGTCGACCGCGATCTCCTCGACCGCCGCGCCATGCCGCTGCAGCGCGAGCGCGGCGTCGCGGCACAAGCGCGCCACCTCAGGGTCGACGCCGGTGCGGCCGAGCTCCGCCGCGTAGCCGATCCGCACCCCGCGCAGATCCTCGGTGCGGGCCACGATCTCGTAGGCGCTCGGCCAGGCCGGCGGCACCGAGAGCGGTGACTTGGGCGAGAGCCCGCTCATCGCGTCGAGCATCAGCGCGCAGTCCTCGGCGTCGCGCGCCATCGGCCCCGCGACGCTCTGGTCGTGCCAGGGCAGCGTCGCGGGATAGCGCGCGACGAGCCCCGCCGTGGTCCGCAGGCCGACGACGCCGCAGAACGACGCCGGCGTCCGCAGGCTCCCGCCGAAGTCCGAGCCTTCCGCGAGCGGCATCATCGCCGCAGCGAGACCTGCCGCGCCGCCGCCGGTCGACCCGCTCGCCGAGAGGCGCAGGTCCCATGGGTTGCGGGTCGCGCCGAACAGCTTGTTCACCGTGTTGCCGCCGGCGGCGAACTCGGGCGTATTCGTCTTGCCGATGACGATGCAGCCGGCGCGCTTCAGGCGCGCCACGACCTCGGCGTCCTCGGTCGGGACGTGATCGGCGAAGAGCGTCGAACCCCACGTGGTGCGGATGCCCGCGGTCGGCGTGATGTCCTTGATGCCGACGGGGACGCCTGCAAGCGGCGGCAATGCGTCGCCGCGCGCGAGCGCCGACTCCACCGCCTGCGCCGCCGTACGGGCGGACTCCGCCGCGATCGTCACGACCGCGTTGACCTTCGGGTTCGCCCGCCCGATCGCCGCGAGATGCGCCTCCAATATCTCGACCGGGCTCGCGCGCTTCCCGCGCACGAGCCGCGCGAGCTCGCGCGCCGGGAGACGATTGAGCGCGGCGTCGGCCACTCTAGTACTTCACCAGGTACTGGTTCACGTCAACCCGCCCTTCGAGCGTCCCGATGCGGGTCGAGTAGTCGATGAAGGTCTGGAAGTCGATCCGATCCTTGTTGGTGAGGTCGCTGACCCGGGTGAACTTGACGAGCGGCACCGTCTCGACCACATCGTCGGGGGTGAAGGTGTTCTTCACCAGCGATTTCCGCGCTTCCTTCGGGTTGGAATTGATGAAGTCGATCGCCCTCAGCCACGCGTTCGCGTAGCGTCGCGCGACGTCCGGCCGGCCCTTCATGAAGTCGGTCGAGATCACACCACCGCCGACCCAGGCGTTCGCGGTCGGGTCGCCGAGGATGTACTTCGCGATCACGCCCGCTTCGAGCGTCGTCGCGACGCCGTTCTTGCGCATCACCGCGGCATTCGGCTCGAGCGTGTAGCCGGCGTCGAACGTGCCCGCGGTCATCGCGTTGACGTGCTGGCCCATGTCGAGCTGGTCGATCGTGTAGTCGCCCTCCTTCAGGCCGACCGCGGCGAGCACGGCCTTCGCCATCGTGACGTTCGCCGGCCCGGGCGCTGACATGATCTTCTTGCCCTTGAGGTCGGCGAGCGTACGCGCGTTCACGCCGCGCCTGACCACGAACTGCTCCATCTGGTACTGCGCGTTTTGGCCGTTCAGCGAGATGTACATCGCGACGCCGGGCTTCTTCAGGTTGGCGTTCATGCCTTCGATCGTGACCAGCACCGACGAGGCGTCGATCTGGTTCGTGATCAGGCCGGACACGTTCGGCGGGCCGCCGATCAGCCGGATGATCTCGACGTCGATCCGTTCGTCCTTGAAGAACCCGCGGTCCTGCGCGACGAACACCGGCAGCGACGAGCTGACCGGGAACACCCCGACCTTCACCTTGTCCTGCCCCCACGCCGGCAGCGCGACGGCCGCGACGGCGATTGCTCCCAACAGTCTGGCGATCATGGTCTTCCTCCGTGACGATCCTATTGTTTCGCGAGCGCGGCGAGCGCCTGCGTGAAGCACGCCATCGGTGCGTGCGTGATGCCGGCGCCGATCTGGCCGACGCCCGGCTCCTTGTGCGCGATGCCGGTGTTGATCACCGGCCGGATGCCGGTGTCCACCACCTTGCGGACGTCGATGCCGGCCGGCGTGCCGGCGAAATCGAGCGTCGGCAGGGTGAACGCCATGTTCCGGCCGATGGTGACATTCACCATCTCGAGCGTGTTCGCGATCGCGGTCTGCGGCGTGCCGCCGACGAACTGGACGATCGCGGGCGCTGCCGCCATCGCAAAGCCTCCGAGCCCGGCGGTCTCGGTGATCGCGCTGTCGCCGATATCGGGGCCGGCGTCCGCGCTGCTGTAGCCCGGGAAGAAGAGCCCGTCCGCGACGAGTGCCGGCGCGGTGAACCAGCGGTCGCCGCAGCCGCTCACGCGGATGCCGAACTCGGTGCCGTTGCGCGCCATTACCGTCACCATGCTCGAGCGCGGCACGCCGTGCGCCGCGTCGAGCATGCCCTTGCATGCCGCCATCGCGAGATTGAGGAAGAAGAAGTCGTTGCCGTTCACAAACTCGATCGCCGCGGCCGCGTCGTGCATGCGCGCGCCCGACTTGAGGATGCCGGCGACGATCCGCTTGACGAAGAGGCTCGATGCCGCGACGTTGCGGTTGTGGAGCTCGTCGCCCATGTGCAGCGCGCGCGCGACGAGCGGCTTCAGCTCGATCGGCCCGCCCGCCTCCAGGCCGCGCCGGAGCACCGGCCCGAGCGTCGCGCCCATCCACCGCAACCGCTCGAGCACGTCCGGGCTGTTGGCGCCGTAGCGGAGGACCTTGCCGAGGCCTTCGTTCAGGTTGCTGAACGACAGGTTGCCGTGCTTGCGGTCGCGCAGGATCCACACCGGCATGGACGGGCTGATGATCCCGGCCATCGGGCCGACCGCGGCGTGGTGATGGCAGGGGTCGAACGCGATTTCGCCCCGCTCGGCCATCGCGCGCGCGGCGTCGGCGTCCTTCGCCCAGCCTTCGAGCAGGCACGCGCCGATGACCGCGCCGCGCATCGCGCCGCCCATCCGCGCCCACGTGATCGGCGGCCCGGAGTGGAGCAGCATCCGCTCGCTCATCCCCGGCAGCACGTCGCGCGCGACGCCGATTCCTTCCAGCACCGGGTCGGCCGAGGCATACGCCTCGAATGCCTTCCTGTTGGCGGCGTCGACCGCGGGATCGGCTACGAGCCGGGCGAGCGAGCGAGCGGCGCCGGGCTCGCCGCCGGGCGGCGCCCATTCGACGCGCGCAACCGGCGCGCCCGCTTCGGCGATCGCATCCGCGAACGACCCGAGGCCGATGTTCACGACCGAGACCGGTTTACCGAACAGCGCGCTCACGCCTTCGCCCGCTTGACGATCGCGGCCGCGATCCGCACCGCCTCGGCGTTGCTCGATCCGAGAATCACACCGGCCTTCGCGAGCGCAGCCTCCTGCCGCGCGAGGCCCTGCGGATCGGTGTCGGTGCCGCAGACCGCGCCGACGAACGCGATCCGGCGCTTCCGCTTGGCCGCGGCGGCGCGCGCCGCGACGATCGCCGGGACCATCTCCGCCGCCGGGTCGGGATGGCTGCCGTAGCCGAGCACGACGTCGAAGAGGATCACCGCCACCTCCGGGTCGCCGGCCTCGCGCACCATCCGCTCGTTGCGGAGGCGATGGTCGATCATCGGGTGCGGGCGGCCGCGGGTGAAGACGTCCTCGCCGAGGTCGATGACGGTATGCCCTCGGCTCTTGAACGGATCGCCGAGCTCGTCGTCGTGGCGCACCGGCGCGTTGGACCAGACCTGCCCGAGCGCTTCGCCGAGGAGGAGCGAGGCTTCGTAGCAGAACGTGCCGCCGCTGAAGAGGCCGCGGACGAACCGCTGCCCGCGCGCGAGTCGGGGGACACCTTTGCCGAGCCGTGGGGTCGCGCCTCCTTTGGCGGGGTTTCGCCCTCGCGCGAGCGCCACCGCAGCGCGCGCCGCGTCCTCGAGCGTGCGCACCGGATGGAGATTGCTCCCCGCGAGCTTCGACGGCGACGCCCCGACGAAGCAGACGACCACCGGCTTCTTCGTCTTCGCCGCCGCCGCAAGGACCTTCTCCGCAACCGCCGCAGCGGGTGGTTTCGAGATCAGCACGATCACCTTCGTCTCGCGATCGGACGCGAGCGCGTCGAGCCCGGCGAGCATCGTGAGCCCGCCCACCTCCTCCTTCAGATCGCGCCCGCCGGTGCCGATCGCCTGCGAGAGGCCCGAGCCCAGCCGGTCGACGAGCGAGGTGACCTGCTGCAGCCCGGTGCCCGACGCGGCGACGCAGCCGATCGGCCCGCGCCGCACCCGGTTCGCGAATGCGAGCGGCACGCCGTCGATGATCGCCGTCCCGCAGTCGGGGCCCATGACGAGCAGCTCGCGGTTCGCCGCGGCCCGTTTCAACGCGATCTCGTCGGTGAGGGAGACGTTGTCGCTGAAGAGCATGACGTTCAGGCCGAACGCGAGCGCCTTCTCCGCTTCCGCCGCCGCGTATTCGCCCGGTACCGAGACGAGCGCGAGGTTCACGCCGGGCGACGCCTCGACCGCCATCCCGATCGAGCGAGGGGTCACGCTCTCCGCCGGCCCGCCCGCCGCCCGCCTCGGCGCCTTCGCCTTGAGCGCCTCCTCGACACGCGCGATCGCGGCGTTCGCTGCCGCCTCGCTCCTCGCGCGCACCACCACCAGGAGGTCGCTCGGCTGCGCGGTCATCCCGCCGTCGACGAGGCCAACCTCGGCGAGGAGCGCGAGGTTGCCCTCGGTCGCCATGATCGCGGAGGCCTCCTCCACGCCGGCGACGTCCTTCAGCGACGCCGAGAGCTGCATCAGCGACACCGAGTCGCGATAAGTGTTGGCGATGATCCGGCTGACCGTGGGCATGGCGCTATTTTCCGGCCCAGTGGACGAAGCGCTTCTCCACCAGCATGAAGAGGAGATTGAGACCGTAGCCGAGCGCGCCGGCGGCGAAGATCGCGGCGTACATATCGGGCATCGCGAACAGCTGCTGCGCCTCGAACACGCGCTGGCCGAGGCCGTCGGTCGAGCCGATGAACATTTCGGCGACCACCACGATCACGAGCGCGAGCGAGACGCCGTTGCGCAGACCAACGAAGGTCTGCGGCAGCGATTCGAGCAGCATTACGTCGGTGAGCACCCGCAGCTTCGATGCGCCCATCACCTTAGCCGCAAGGAGGCGCGTCTTCCGCGCGTTCATCACGCCGTAGGCAACGTTGAAGAGGATCACCAGGGCCGCACCGAACGAGGCGACCAGGATCTTGGTCTTGTCACCGACGCCGAAGATCACCAGGAAGAGCGGGAACATCGCCGAA
>Ga0335084_10001454_pt1 | contig 22166 bp, 20 predicted proteins | sample Lox_Sample_44_FD_206721 | JGI IMG/M metagenome (GOLD analysis project Ga0335084, IMG submission 206721) | Soil microbial communities from Loxahatchee National Wildlife Refuge, Florida, United States - Lox_Sample_4.4 | ecosystem: Environmental > Terrestrial > Soil > Wetlands | place: USA...
GAAAAATCGGCCCCGCGCCCACCCCCCTCGGCCCGGACCGTTCCAGAAAGCTTCGCATCGGACGTTGGGGAAACAGCTCCAGCCCGAGTCCCACTGCGACAACCCGCCAGCGCCCCGGGGCTCCAGGCCAGCGCCGGAGCTGCACGGCGCGCCGAGCCCCGTCCGGCCCCGCGTCCCCCACGGGCCGACTCGCCCGTGCGCCCGCGGGCCGACCTCACTCGATCAGCCGGAACCGCTCGCCGAGGTAGACGCTCCGCGCCCGCACCGACTCGGCCAGGGCGCGGGGCGTGCCCTCCTCGATCACCTGCCCCTGGGCGATCAGGTACGCCCGGTCGACGATCCGCAGCGTGTCCTGCACGTTGTGGTCGGTGATCAGCACGCCCAGCCCGCGCTCCTTGAGCGTGGAGATCTGCCGCTGCAGGTCCCCCACGTTGATCGGATCCACCCCGGCGAAGGGCTCGTCGAAGAGCATGAACCGCGGCCTGGGGATCAGCGAGCGGGCGATCTCCGCCCGGCGCCGCTCGCCACCGGAGAGCTGCTCCCCCAGCGACTCGGCCACCGTGAGCAGCCCGAACTCCTCGAGCAGCGCCTGCGCCCGGGCCTCGCGCACCTCGCGCCCGAGCGCATGGTCCAGCTCGAGCACCGCCAGGAAGTTCTGGCGCACCGTGAGCCGCCGGAAGATGGACGGCTCCTGCGGCAGGTAGCCCAGCCCGGCGCGGGCCCGGCGGTGGATGGGAAGCCCGGTGAGCTCCACCCCCCCCAGCCACACCCGCCCCGCCTCCGCCGGAACCAGCCCGACCACCATGTTGAAGGTGGTGGTCTTCCCCGCCCCGTTGGGCCCCAGCAGGCCGACGATCTCCCCCGGTCCGACCTCGAGCCGCACCCCGTCCACCACCCGCCGGCGGCGGTACGTCTTCACCAGGCCCTCGGCCAGGAGCCGGTCCGGCATCAGGGCGCCTTCGTGGGCGGGACCGGCTCGGGCTTCTTCTGGCCCGGCTCCTTGCCCTTGGACTCGAGGACGCCCTTCACCCGCTCCACCTCGATGAGGTCGGTGTCGACGTAGAACACCACCTTGTCCCCCTTCATGGTGTTGGTGCCCTGGCGCGCCTCGGGGTTCCCGGTGAGGACCAGGACCTCCTTCACCGTGTCGTAGTCGGCATGGTCGCCGTGGGCCCAGCGGTCGCCGTCGACGGCCACCACGTTCCCGAAGCACTCCAGCCGGGTGATCTGCGTGGCGTCCTTGCCCAGGTAGTGGCCGATGGAGCGGTCACAGGTGAGGGTGGTGGTGTTGCGCACCATCTTCACGTGCCCGGTGCAGACGAAGCGCTGCTGGGCCCCCTCCATCCGTCCCTTGTCGCAGTCGACGAACACCGGGTTCTCGGGCGTGGCGATCGGCGTTCGGCTGGCGTCGGGGGCTGGAGGCTCGGCGGGCTTTCCGGGCCGCGCCGGCACGGACTTCTTGCCCGCCGGCTTCTGGGCTGCGGCCGGGCTCTCCGGGTGGGCCGACGCCGGCCCGGACGCCGCGACGAGCAGCCACAGGGTGACCGCGGCACACCTCCTCACAGGGCGCTCACCCGGCTCTGGATGCGGTCGAACTCGTAGAGGTCCTCGCGCAGGTGCAGGTCGAATCCCTGCGCCCGCAGCCAGTAGCCGTTCGGACCCTGGACCTCGACCGGGCTGGCTCCGGTGGCGTGCATGGTGGGCGAGTCCAGGTGCGCGCTCTCGGTCCTTCCCAGCAGCCCGGTGGGCGTCCGCAGCTGCACCCCTCCCCAGACGTCGATGCCGCGGGACAGGAGGTTGCCCCGCGCCGCACGGGTCTCGATGCGGGTCGCCGGCGGCAGCTGCCCGGTCAGCGACGTCGCCTCGCGGGTGAGCACGTCCAGCGTTCCCGGCCCGGAGAGCACGTCGGCCGAGGAGCGCTCGTAGGCCATGCTCTCCGAGCGGCCCACCGCGGTCAGGACCGAGCCCCGGTAGCTGCGCAGGCGGACCTCGTGCAACGTGACCTCGGGCGGCGCCGGGCCGTCGTCCTTGGGCGGCGAGCCGCAGGCGGCGATCAGCAGCAGGCTTGCGAGCGCGAACCTCACCGGCACCCTCAACGGCCTAGCACGCTTTGGTCTTCCATCGCTGGTGCATCCAGACCCACTGCTCGGGGTGAGCACGGATGGCGGCCTCGATGCGGGAGGTGAACCGGGCGGTGAGCTCCACCGCGTCGCGCTCGGGGTCGCCGGATCTCGAGACCTCCACCTCCTCGGAGCTCACCCGGTACGTGCCGTCCTCGCGCCTGAGGATGAGGCTGACGAGGGCGGTGGCCCCGGTCCGGAGCACGAGGTCCGCCGCCGCGCGGGGGGTGGCCGCCGGCCGGCCGAAGAACGGGACGAAGACGTTCTGGACGTTGGTGTCCTGGTCGATGAGCATCGCGATCAGCTCGCCCTTCCGGAGCGCCCTGAGCAGCGACACGGCCGCCCCGGGCTGTCCGCGCCAGATGTTCCGCACGCCGCCCCGGGCCCGGAAGCGGTCGATGAGCCGGGTGAGGCGGGGGTCGACGTTCTCCTTGCCGACTGCGTGCAGCGGCAGCCCGTGCCGGGCGACGCCCCACGCCTGGAGCTCCCAGTTCCCCAGGTGAGCGGCGACGATGACCGCTCCCTTGCCCCGAGCATGGGCCCGCTCCATCGCCGCCAGCGCATCGCCGGAGCAGTCGACGAGCTGGTCGAACCTCGCACCGAGCCGCGGGGCCACGGCCACCTCCAGGGCCGCCCTGCCGAGGTGGCGGAAGCAGCGGCGGGCGATGTCCGCCCTCGCCTCGTCGGAGAGCTCGGGGAAGGCGACCGAGAGGCTGGCCAGGGCCTTCCTCCGCTCGCCGGGGGCGAGATGGAACGCAGCGCTCCCCAGGGCCCGGCCCAGCGCCTGGGCCCAGCCGAGCGGGAGGCGGCCAACGAGGGCCAGCGCGGCCCGGAGGAGCCCGTAGCGGAGAGTTCGCTTCAGGCGCTTGGACAGGGGTGGTGCCACCGTGGGAAACGAGGGAACCCATATGGCACAGCGGGAGTGGAACTTCGACGGACTGGTGGGACCCACCCACAACTACGCCGGGCTCTCGCCGGGGAACCTCGCCTCCCAGACCCACGAGGGCAGCGTCTCCAACCCCCGCGAGGCCGCGCTGCAGGGTCTGGAGAAGATGCGCTTCGTGGCCGGTCTGGGCGTGGGCCAGGCGGTGCTCCCGCCCCACCCGCGGCCGTCGCTGCGGGCCATGCGCGCCCTGGGCTACACGGGCAGCGACGAGCAGGTGCTGGCCCGGGTGACGGTGGAGGACGAGTTCCTCCTCCGGCTGTGCTCCAGCGCCGCAGCGATGTGGACCGCCAACGCCGCCACCTGCGCGCCGTCGTGCGACACCGCCGACGGCCGGATGCACCTCACGGTCGCCAACCTCCAGGCGATGTTTCACCGGGTGCTCGAGGGTGAGACGACCCACGCCGTGTTCCGCGCCATCTTCTCCGACGAGCGGCGCTTCGCGGTGCACGCCCCGCTGCCCGGCGGGGGCCAGTTCGCCGACGAGGGGGCGGCGAACCACATCCGGCTCTCGGTCGAGGGCCGTCCGGCGATGCATCTCTTCGCCTGGGGCCGCAGCACCTGGCGCCCGGTGAAGGGACCGGAGCGATTCCCGGCGCGGCAGACGCTGGAGGCCTCGCACGCGCTGGCGCGCCTGCACCAGCTCCACCCGGACGCGTGCCTCTTCCCGCAGCAGTCTCCGGCGGGCATCGACAGCGGCGCGTTTCACACCGACGTCCTGGCGGTGGGCAACGACGGCTTCCTGATGCTGCACGACGAGGCGTTCGTCGCCGCCGAGTCGTTGCTGGCGACGCTCCGCAACCGCCTGGGGGACCCGCTCCGCTGGGTGATGGCCACCAGCCGCGAGCTGCCGGTGTCCGAGGCGGTCTTCGGCTACCCCTTCAACAGCCAGGTGCTGACCCTCCCCGATGGGACGATGTGCATCGTGGCCCCCATCGAGTCCCGCCAGCGGCCGAGGCCGCGCGCCTTCCTCGAGCGGGTGGTGGCCGAGGACAATCCGGTGAAGCAGGTGCACTACCTGGACGTGCGCCAGTCGATGAACAACGGCGGCGGCCCGGCCTGCCTGCGCCAGCGCATCCGGCTGACCGAGGAGGAGCGGGCGGCGGTGACGGCGCGGGTGTTCCTCGACGCCGCGCTCGGCGCGGACCTCGAGGCCTGGATCCGCAAGCACTACCGGGACCGGCTGGGGGTCCGCGACCTGGCGGACCCGGCGCTGACCCGGGAGTCGATGACCGCGCTGGACGAGCTCACCCGCATTCTCGGGCTGGGCAGCGTCTACGACTTCCAGCAGACCGCCTGAGGCCGAAGCGGACGGCTCACTCGGTGTCGAGCGGGCGCGCGCGGAGCTGAGGCTGGCAGGCGGTACCGGTCGCGGCGGCGAGCGGGCAGTACGTGGCGTCGAGGTGTCCGGAGAGGTGGTCGTCGCCGAAGGTCAGGGCGACCGAGATGGCGGTATGGCCGCCGGCCTGCGCCAGCCCCACGCTGTCCACGGTCACCGAGCCGCCGTTGGTCCCCAGCGCGCCGAAGGTGAGGCACTCGCTGGTCCAGAAGAGGATGGCGTAGGCGTAGAGCCCGGCGGCGGTGATCGAGCGGGCGACGGTGTAGCTCCCGGTGACCAGGGGCTGCGTCGAGCTCCCGTTCCAGTTGACCAGGCCCACCTCGAGCAGGTTCATCTCGTGGGAGGGCCTCTGCTGCCCGTTGAGGACGCCGCAGAGGTTCTCCTGGTCGCCAGCGGCGACGATGACGTCCCCGCTGTCCAGCTGGATGAACACCGCCTCCTTCACCGAGACCTCGTGGCCGTGCACCTTGCCGTCGAGCGAGCCGGCCCCGGACCCGCACCCGAGCCACAGCGACGTGACGCCGACGACGACGCAGATCCTCGACATGACTCCCCCCAGGTCCAGAGACCTCGCAGCGGACCGACTCTAGCCCGAGGCGGGCGGCCGTGCCCCTCGGGCCGCGGCCTCTATCGCTCGCCTGACGACGCCTCGACCTGGACCTCGACTGCGGCCGCCTTGAAACCGGGTGCGGCCGCCCTGACCTCGCCGACTATTGCCGACTTGACGACGCCTCGACCTGGACCTCGACTGCAGCCGCCCTGAAACTGGGGTGCGGCCGCCCTGACCTCGCCGACTATTGCCCGCCTGACAACCCTCGACCTGGACCTCGACTGCGGCCGCCCTGAAACTGGGGTGCGGCCGCCCTGACCTCGCCGACTATTGCCCGCCTGACAACCCTCGACCTGGACCTCGACTGCGGCCGCCCTGACCTAGTCGCCGCCGGCGTGACCGAAGAACACGTCGGGCTGGGCGTGGGTGTACGGCGCGGAGGACGGAGGCGGTCCGGCTGGCCCGGTCCAGGTGCGGCGATTGTCGCCCCAGGCAGCGGTCACCCGATCGTCGCTCCCCCAGAACGTCGGGGCATTGACCGACATGTACTCGCCGATGTTGTAGCAGGAGGCGATGAGGCGGTCGTAGTTGGTGGTGGCGCGCGGGCTCACCGTCCGGATGATGTTGCTGGGGGTCAGGTCGAACGCGACGCTGCTCAACCGGTCACGCTGCACCTCGAGCTTCTTCCCGTCCGGCTCGACGGTGGCGATGTCGGTCCTGAGCCTCTCGTCCGCCTGTTGCACGTAGTAGCCGACGTAGGCCTTGCTTCCGAACCCGCCGATGTCGATCGAGGGGTGCACGTGCTGCGGCTCACGACTGGTGGATGGTGCCACCGACGCCGGTCCGACCCAGCTCTTGCCTCCGTTGGGCGAGTAGAGGACGCGGATCTCCGAGCCGGCGCTCGGGTCGCCGTAGTACGGGCTGGTGGAGGAGTTGACGGCGATGTGCAGCCGCCCGCCGAACACCGCCGTGGTCGGCTGGGTCACCAGGCGCGTGGCCTGCACATAGCTGAAGGTGCCGGGGAGCCGTCCCGGCACCGCGCTGGTGCCTTGCTTCAGGACGTTCCGAAATCCGCCGCCGTTGCAGTCGTTGAGGAGTCCCGGCTGGACGTTGGGGAGGGCGTAGGCGTCGGCGGCACCGGAGATGTTGAAGGCGATGTTCCAGGTCTCCGAAGTGGAGAAACGGGACGTAGAGCCGGCCGGTGAGCGGGTCGACCACCGGGTTGGAGAACTGGATGTAGGCCGAGTTGAACCCGTCGTCCACGGGCGCAAAGAGCTGCTTGCTGCTCCAGGTGTTCCCGCCGTCGCTGCTCTTCGCGAGCCAGAGCTCGGAGCTGCTCGCCTTGAAGCTCGTCCAGGTGACGTAGATGTTGTCCCGGCTCCACCTCTTGGGATCTAGGTGTCGCCGTTGTCCGAGGACTTGTTGATGATCAACGCGCCGTTCCCGGCCTCGTCCTGACCGAGGCTGGCGTAGAACACGTTGCCCCGTCGGTCCGTCGCCAGCGCCGGATCGCCGAAGGTGAATGGCGAGTTGGGCGACACGCCGGGGACGAAGCTGCTCTTCCAGGTCTTGCCGCCGTCGTGCGAGACCGAGACGCCGCTCAGCAGCAGCGGGGTGTAGGCCAGACCGAAGCCTGGAAAGTACTCGACCCGAGCGGCCGGGCGGGCCCTGGGGGCGGTGTCCGCGAGCGAGCGGGCCGAGACGCAACGCGTCGGTGATTGGCTCCGGGAGCCGGAAGCGAAACCTCGGTCAGAACGTCGCCGCGAGCTCGACGCCCGGAACGAAGTCATAGCGCCGGCTCGCGTCGACGCGCACCGACTGCACGTCCAGGTTGACCGAGAGCCGCACCCCCACCGGGAGCGACCGGACCTGGACTCCCGTGGAGGCGCGCGCCGACCACCCGAGCCAGTCGCCCTGGGTCTGCTCGGGCCGGGGCACCAGCGTCACCAGCCAGCCGAGGCCACCCTCCACGAAGGGCGCCCAGCGCGTCTGCCCGCTCCAGCCACCGAGCGCCATCGCCGAGAGCTGGTGCACCTTGGAGCCGTCGGTGAAGGAGGACGGCGCGTAGTCGTACCCGAGCCGCAGGCCGAAGGCCCACGGCGGGGCGCTCCGCCAGGCGAGCCCCACCCCGCCCGACACGCCGGTGCCGCCCAGCGGCGCCCTGGAGACGTTGAGCCCCACCGCGAAGATGCCGGTGCGCAGGAATCCCCTCGGCGGAGGCGGAGCGGCCTGGGCGCGGAACTCCACCGGGACCAGGTCGGTGGCCGAGACCATGTAGCCCTCGTAGAACGAGCGGTCGAACGGCACGGCGAAGAGCCCGCGCATCAGGGCCTCGGCCTCGCCGCGCTGGGCGACCTCGGACGGCACGGGCTCGGGCAGCGGCCCCTGGAGCCCCGCCTGCGCCACCACGAACTCGCCCGACCCGGTGCGGACCAGGTAGCGGTCGCGCGGGGGGAGCGCGTACCCCAGGCCCAGCGCGCCGCTGCGGTGCACGTCGAGGAGGCGGGTGCCGGAGCTGTCCTCGACCGAGACGCGGGCGAACGCCTCGCCCGGGGGGAGGCGCAGCTCGGGCCCGCCGGGGATGGGCCCGGCGAGGGCGCGCGCGGGCTGCAGCTCGGGCGGGAACGCCTTGACTTGCAGCCGCCCGGCCGGCGTCCGGACGCCGCGGATGCTCGCCGCGACGAAGGCCTCGAGCTCGCTGTAGCCCACCTGCCCGTCGCCGTTGACGTCCGCCCCGCCGAGGAGCCCGCTGCGCACCACGTGGCTGAAGACGCCGGCGCGCAGGCGAGACCACTCGTGGGTCGTGCCGTCGAGGCTCTCGGCGTAGAGCGCGCCCACCCGCGGGCGCCGGGCGAGCACCTCCCGCTCCAGCGTGGCGCGGAGCTGCTCGAGGACCCGGGCATCTGCCCCGCGGCTGCCGACGACGCCGGCGGCGTGACAGGCGTCGACGACGACGTGCACGAAATCCGCGCCCAGCGGGTCCACCAGCGCGTCGTAGAGCGTCGCCTGGTCGATGGTGCCGTCGAGCAGGGTGAGGCTCGCCTTGCCCGCGGCGTCGGTCTGGCCGTGGCCCACGTAGACCAGGTAGGCGTCCACCACCGAGCCCTCGGCGTGGTCGGTGCGGATGCGCCCGGCGAGCCGCTGCACCGCCTCGCGCACGGCGGCGCGGGACGGCTCCTGGACCCCCTGGAGCAGGCCCGGGTTCGCCGCCGCCGTCTCGGCGTCCGGGACGGTGAGCAGCTCGGCGTCGATGCCCAGCCGGCGGAACACCTCGAGCCAGCGCACCCCGTCGTCGTCGGCGTAGCGGAGGTCCGGCACGTCGGGCCGGTTGCTCCCGTTGTAGGCGATGACCAGCGCCCGGCGGACCGGGACGGGGGCGGCGGGCGCCGCGGCGGCCTCGAGCGCGCACAGGCACCCCAGCGCGAGCCCCGCCCGCACGACGTTCACCGCGCTCCCTCGACCCGCAGGTGCTGGTGCAGCAGCACCGCCCCGGCGACCCGCTCACCGCGGAGCGCGGACAGCGCGGCCTCGGGCGTCGCGGCGAAGGCGGCGGTCACCTCCACCGTCCCGGGGCTCGACAGCCGGGGCGTGGCCTCGAGCGGGACCTCGGCGCCGGGACGGCCGGAGACCTGGAACGGGCCCAGGAGCTGCCTGCCCTCGGGGCCGGAGAGCTTCACCGCCACCGAGGCGAGCTCGGGCACCGCGGCGGCGGCGAAGGCCAGCCTGGCCCCGGCCGGGCAGCCCGCCCCCGACGGCAGCTCGGCCAGCCCGGCCTGCTCGGTGGCGCAGAACATCCGGAGCACGGCCCGTCCGTCGCCGCCCCCGCGCTCGGCGAACTCGGGCGGGCGGGTGACGATGACGACGAGCGAGGCGGCCGCGGCGAGGGCGACGCCCACCCCGGCGAGGAGCGGCCAGCGGCGACGGGGCCGGGCGGCGGCGAGCGCGGCGTCGAGGCCGGAGGCAGAGGCGGCCTCGACCTCGACCTCGGTCGGCTCCCAGGGCGAGCCGCGCTCGAGGACCCGGGTGGCGAGGAGCACGCGCTCGACCGGGCCCCGGCAGGTCTCGCAGCCGCGGGCGTGCCGGAGGGCGCGGGTGAGCCGGGCGCCCTCGAGCGTGGCGACGATGGTGGGGTCCACGTGCATCAGACGACTCCCTGCAGGAGGGCCAGGAGCAGCAGCGCCGCCACCGCCCGTCCGGAGCCAGGGCCCGGGCCGGAGGAGCGACTCCCGGCGTCCATCCAGCCCTCGGCGGCGAGGAACTCGGCCAGGGCGCGCTTCAGCCGCACCTCGCGGGTCCGGGCCTCCTGCCGGGAGAGCCCCAGCGCGGCGCCGGCCTGCTCCTGCGACAGCCGTTCGACGAAGCGGAGGTCGGCGAAGCGGCGCTCCTGGGCCGACAGCCGGGAGAGGAACCCGGCCACCAGCGCGCGCATCTCGCCCTCCAGCGCCGAGTCCTCGGGCGAGGCGTGCTCGGCGGCGAGCGACTGCAGCTCGGGCGCGTCCTCGAGCGACACCGAGCTGCGCGACAGCTTCCCCGCGGCGCGCAGGGTGTCCACCGCCGCCGAGCGGGCGATGGCGAGGAGAAAGCCCTCGAAGGGCCGCAGCCCGTCGTACGCCTGCCGCACGCGCTCGGAGAAGGCGCGGACGAAGGTCTCCTGGTGCGCGGCGTCCAGGTCGAGTGGGCCCACGCGCGCGCCGCCGGTCCCCCCGTCGCTCCTCACGCGGAAGCCGCGCGACAGGTAGGCGAGCACGCGGGGCGAGTAGGCGCGGTACACGCGGGTGAGCGCGGCGCGGTCGCCGCGGCGGAAGGCGTCGAGGAGTGCCCGATCTGCCGGCAGTGGCGCGTCCATGGCTGCCTAGAGCCCCTGCACCTCGACCGGCTGGCTCCGGTCGGTGTTGGTCCCGTCGCCCAGCTGCCCCTGGTCGTTGTGGCCCCAGCAGTAGCTCTTGCCGGCCAGGGTGACGGCGCAGGTGGAGGACACCCCCACCGAGACGCTGCGGATGTTGCTGGTGAGCCCCCGGACCAGGACCGGGCTGAACCGCGGCAGGTTCGAGCCGTCGCCGAGCTGCCCGCGGGAGTTGTCGCCCCAGCAGCGGAGGAAGCGGTCGTCGGTGACGGCGCAGGTGCTGTCGCCGCCGGCGGAGACCTCCAGCACCTTGAGGCCGGAGTCGAGCGTGGGCGAGACCGGCGTGGCCGAGTCGACCCCGGTGTCGTCGCCCAGCTGGCCGGACGCGTTCGCCCCCCAGCAGCGGGCGGTGCCGCCCACCAGGAGGGCGCAGGTGTGCGCGCGGCCGCCGCTGATGGCGGTGACGGGGGCCCCGAGCTGCACCCGCTGCGGGGTGTTGAAGACGCCGCCCGCCGCGCCGGTGCCGAGCTGCCCGTGCTCGTTGGCGCCCCAGCAGTGCGCCTCGCCGTTCCCGGTGACGACGCAGCTGTGGCTGTCGCCGGCGCTGACCAGGCGGATGCCGTACGCGGCCTGCCCCTGCTCGCCCTGGACGGCGTTGGGGACGACGGAGATGGCGGCGGCGCCGGCGCCGACCTGCCACTGCGCGTTGTCGCCCCAGCACCACACGTCCCCCAGGGGCTGGATGGCGCAGGTGTGGCGCGCCCCGGCGGCGATGGCCGAGACGCCGCCGTTGGCGCCGAAGTCGATCTGCGTCGGCTCGAGCGTCTCGAGCAGCGGCTGGGTGGACCCGGGTGCGGCGGGGCCGAGCTGGCCGCGGTCCGTCCCCGTGCCCCAGCAGTAGACCAGCCCCGAGCGGGTCAGGGCGCAGCTGTGGGCCTCACCGGTGACGACGGAGACGACGTCGGGGCCGAGGCCGGCCACGCCCACCGCGGTGGGCCGGAGCGCCCGGGTGCCGTCGCCCACCAGCCCGCCCTTCCCCCAGCACTTGAGCAGCCCGTTCGCCTCGAGGCCGCAGGCGTGGGCCTCGCCCGCCGCCAGCGCCGACGCCGAGCCCGACGGGCCGGGGGGCGTGGTGGTGATGGGGTCGCAGCCCGCGAGGGCCAGGGCAGCGAGGAGGGAGATTGGGAGGCGGGACAGAGGAGTCATACGCCACGTGAAGTCAATTTGCCGCCTTGTAACGCCCTCGCCCTCCACCGCGCCAGGGCAGTGGAGGGCGGGGGCCTGCAGGGCGAGCCGGCGTCCCCGGGCTACTGGGCCGGTGACAGGGCGGCCACGGTCCAGGGCGAGACCGAGGTGGTGACGACGTAGAGCTTGACCCCGTGGCCGCCGACGTTGCCGAGCGAGCCGCCGGCGATGGCGAAGGCCCGGAGCCCGGCCGCGGTGGTGACGTCGAAGGTCACGACCGGGGTGGTGGTGCCGGCGACCGCCAGGCCCACCGGGAGGGTGGCAGCGGGGACGGAGAGGCCGGCCGTCCCGGACTCGGCGGTGTAGGGCACGTTGGCGGCGACCAGCGGGGTGGTGAGGCTGCCGTTGGCGACCACGCCGATGTCCACGGCCGGCACGTCCGGAGCGCCGTGCAGCAGGCGGATGCGGGCGTTGGCCGCGTCGGTGAGGTCGAAGCCCTCCTGGAACTTGAGGACGGTGAAGGCGTTGGTGTTGCCCGTGGGGGGCGCGAGGAAGCCGTCGGCGACGAGGAGGTACTGCTCACCGGCGTCGAGCTTGCCCGTGCCGGGGCTCGCGACCGGGTTGCCGGACGGGCGGGCGCTGCCTGCGGTGTGGGCGAAGATGTCCAGGGTGTACCCGGCGGTGGAGGGCGGCACCTGGATGCCCTTCATCTGCCCGAAGGCCAGGTCGTCGATGAGCTCGGTGGTGGCGAGGAAGGCGTCCACGGCCGGCGCGTCGGGCGAGAGGTGCAGGGCGTAGACGCGGGGGTTCTGCTTGATGAAGCCCACGCCGGCGGCGAGGAGGGCGAAGCCGTCCGCTTCGCGGGCCTGCCTGGCGAGGAGGCCGGTGGCGATGACGGTGGCGGTGGTCCCAGCGGGCAGCTTGGGGACGGTGAAGGCGGTGACCGCGGCCGCCGGGGTGCCGGCGACCACGCCCACCTGGAGCTCGGTGTCGGCAGGCAGCTCGATGCCGGCGGCGCCGGTGTCGGCGAAGCGGGCGAGGGTCGCGACCTCGACGCTCCCGTCGTTGCCGACGTCGAGCCCCACGGTCGGGGCGTCCGCGCCGGCGTGGACGATGCGGACCTTGATCTTCCCGGCCGCGGGTGCGGTGAAGCCCTGGGGGAGCGCGAGGAGGCGGAACCTGGAGTCGGCCGCGGTGCTGGCGAGCAGGCCGGCGGCGACGGCGTCGACCTTGGCGTCCTTGGTCAGGGTGAGCGAGGGCGAGGTGTAGGCCGGGGTGCTGGTGGCGGCAGTTCCGGCGGCGCGGAGCTCGACCTGGACGGTGCCGGCGTCGACCGTCTTGAGGGCGGTGGTGTCGCCGTACTTCACGTTGGTGAAGAGCGGCGTGGAGTTGCCCTTGGCGTAGACGTCGACCGCGGGCGCGTCGGGGGACGCGTGGATGACGCGGATCTGCGCCGTGTCCTGCCCCGGAGTGGGGGTGTCGTCCCCGCAGCCTGCGGCCAGCATGGCCAGGGCGGAGAGGGCGACCAGCGCCCTCGCTCGGATGCTTCTCATGTGTCCTGCCTCCCGTGTCTGGGGAGGAGGGAGGTCCGTGACCCCGCTCCTCCGCGTGTGCCTGGGGAGTACGGAACGAGGGTCGAAACCTGGTTGATGGGGGCTACTCGCCGCAGGTGGCGCTGGGCGCCCGGGCGACCGGGTAGAAGGTCGCGATGCCGTAGGTGCCGTTGCGGGTGCCGCAGGCGATCTTGAACAGCTGACCGCCGAGGTCGCTGGACTGATAGACGCCCACCGCGTTCTTGCCCTCACGGGGGCAGCAGCGGACGAAGGCGCGGGTACCGAGCGCGACGAGCGTCACCGGGTCGTGGTCCTCGGTGAAGCCGCCGACCTCCTTGACCCCGCAGGACCAGGGAGAGACGCCGGTGAACTTGAACGTGTACTGACCGTCCCGGAACGGGCCCCCGCGCTGGACGGGGCCCGCGTAGCAGACCTTCCTTTCCTGCTCGAGCTGGACGTAGCGCGGCAGCCAGTGCAGGCCGCCGATCTTCGAGCGGGTCCAGTCGTCGCCGCAGAAGACGTGGGTGAAGGCGTTGCGTGGGCCGGTGCCGATCCAGAGCTCGGTGAGCCAGGCGACGTTCTCCTCGCGATTGCCGGAGCGGCCGGCGCGGGAGAGGGCGCGCCGGAGGCGAGGGTCCTCGATGTGGGCGCGGAAGAAGCGCTCGACGTCGCCGCGGCTGACCGAGGCGTCGGGCCGGGCGGGGCAGATCTGAAGGACCTCGCGATCGGCGGCGGTGAGCGGAAGCGCCTCCCTGAAGAGCGGGACGACCTTGCAGGAGGTGGCGCAGCGGCCGTTGCCGGACCAGGTGGGTCCGGAGTCGTGCTTCGGCGGGGGGAGCGGGGCCGGGGCGGGGGCGGCGCAGACGACCCAGCCTTCACCCTTCGGCGTCTCGAGCTTGCACCAGCGCCGGTCGGGGCCGCCGATCTTCAGGAGGCGGTAGCTCTTCCCGCGCTCGAGGTGGTCGACGATGGCGTGGCTCCCGGGCTGGTCGACGGCGTCGGTCGGTGCGCCGACCAGGAAGGTGCCGAGGTCGGTGCCGGCGAGCTGGAGAACGAGCGCGGCGGCGGGCAGGAGGTGGGCGAGCGTCATCGGGCGGCGCGAGAGCAGAGCAGAAGGCGCGCGGGAAGCCGAGGTGCCAGACACCTCGTGACGGCCGGTCGTGGAGGGGGCTCAGCGCCCCTGAACACGGCGCGGCGGGGCGCCCTCCGTGCCGGCGTCGGGTGGCTCGAGGCCATCGAGGCCGCGGGCGGGGTCGAGCGCGCGGAGCGTCTCGGTGTCGACGGCCGTGCGGAGCCGCTCCATCCAGGCCCGGGTGCCCGGGTCCGCGGGCTGGCCGGAGAGCGAGACCGCGACCTCGACCTCGTGGAGGGCCTCGTGGGGGCGCTTGAGGGCCTCGTAGAGCTCGGCGGCCTGGCGGTGCAGGCCGGGCTCTCCGGGGGAGAGGCGCATGGCGGTCTGGACCAGGTCGAGCGCGCGGCCGTAGCGACCCTCGACGCGGTAGGTCTCGGCCTGGTTGAGGACGAGCCGGGTGCGGGGGCCGCCGGCGCCGAGGAAGGGCTGGATGCGGTCGAGCGCGGCGCGGGCGAGGGCGGGCCGGCCCTCGGCGACGAGGTACCCGGCGAGGGCGAAGGCGATCTCGGCGTCGCCGGGCTTGCGGGCGATGGCGGACTCGAGGGTGCGGATGGCGTCGCGGCGGCGGCCGAGCCTGGCGAGGGCCTCGGCGCGGGGGAGCGCGACGTCCTGTCCGGCCTGCTCGGCGGTCTCGAGGAGGACGAGGGCCCCCGCCGGGTCGCCGGTCTGGAGGCGGACGCGGGCGGCGGTGACGGTGAGCGCGGCGGACTCGGGGCGGCCCTCGAAGGCGAGCAGGGCGCGGTCGAGGAGCCCGCGCGCGTCGTCGGTGCGGCCGCGTTGCCAGAGCGTGGTGACCAGCAGATCGACGTGCGAGGGGTTCTCGCCGACCAGGTTCCAGAGCGCGTCGACGTCGCGGGCGCGGGGGAGCGCCTCGGCGAGGATGGCGGCGGTCTCGGCGCCGGACTCGAGGGCGAGGCGCTCCTCGACCAGGGCCTGGGTGGGGGCGCCGAGCTGGAACAGGGCACGGGCGACGACGCGGTGGGTGTCGGGGTCGAGCGGCTGCAGGAAGAGGGCGCGGTTGAGCCAGGCGAGCGCGACGCGGGGCTGGCCGCCGGGGCGGGTGGCCTCGGTCCATCCGGCGATGCGGTAGAGGACGGCGTCGGCGGGGTGGCGGTCGACCAGGGCGCGGGCCTCGTCACGGACGCTGGCAGCGTGGCCGGTGGCGTGGGCGGCGAGCCGGGCCTCGGCGCGGGCGGCCGAATCGGCGCCGCGGACCAGGCCGAGGACGGCGAGGAGGGCGACGGCGGCGAGGCCGGCGAGCGCGGGGGTGCGGCGCAGGCGCTGGTCGTGCTGCTCGACCCAGGGGCCGGAGGCGATGCCCAGGGCGACGGCGGCGGCGGTGGCGCAGGCGGGCAGCTCGAGCGCGAAGTCGAAGAGGTCGTGGAGGACCAGCGCGCCCACGCCGGCCCAGGCGGCGAGGACCAGCGGGGCTCCGTTGCGGGCGCGGGCGGTCCGGAAGGTGGCCCAGGCGGCGAGGGCGAGGAGGCCGAGGGTGGCGGGGAGGCCGAGCTCGGTGGCGAGCTGGAGGGGGAGGTTCTCCGGGTACTCGAAGGTGAAGGTCAGCGTGGAGTGGGCGGTCTGCCAGCGGGGGAAGGCGACGGCGAAGGTGCCGCGGCCGAGGCCGGTGAGCCAGGCGGCGAGCGCGGGCCGGGAGAACATGGGCCACAGGTCGACCTTGGAGCTCTGCAGCTTCTCCAGGGAATCGACGGTGGCGAGCCTGGCGCCGATGCGATCCAGGGCGAGGTAGCCGGCGACGAAGGCCACGGTGCCCACGGCGAGGGCGACGGGGATGGCCCGGCCGGCGGTGCCGGGGGCGTCTCGGCGGCGGAGGAGCAGGAGGAGGAAGGCGAGCTGTCCGGCGCACCAGAAGGCGATGCCGCCGCGGGAGAGCGAGAGGAACGCGGCGGCCCCGACGGCGACGGCGGCGCCGAGCCAGAGCGCCTGCCGGGGGCGGTGGGGATGGCTGTCCGCGGCGAGGCCGAGGAGGAGCGCGGAGGCGAGGGTGGCGAAGGCGGCGAGGTGGTTGGGGTTGCCGAAGGGGGTGAGGAACGGGAGCTGGCCGTTCTGGAATCGGTGGAGTCCGAAGAGGGTTGAAGCGTCGGCGAGCGCGTGGCCGAAGCCGATGAGGGCGACGGCGAGGCCGGTGAGGCCGATCCCCGCGGCGAGCTGCCGGCGGCGGGTGCGCGAGCGGGAGAGCCCGGCGGCGGCGATGAGGGCGGCGGCGGCGGTGAGCGAGCCGGTGAACGCGGCGGCGGTGGCGGGCGGGTCGTGGGAGAGCGGGCGCCAGCCGTCGAGGCCGAGCGGGACGAGGGCGAAGGCGCGGAGCTCGCCGAGGGGCGGACTGAGGAGCGCGAGGAGTGCGGGTGGGAGCGGGACGAGCTGGAGGGCGCAGAGGCCGGCGACGGAGAGTGGAAGGAGCGCGAGTGGAGGAACGACGAGCCGGCCCGAGTCGGAGGCGACGAGGAGGCCGAGGGCGGTGGCGGAGAGCAGCGTGGCGAGGACTGCGGCGCCGGGTGGAGCGCCTCCGAGCCAGAGCGTGGGTCCGGCGACGGCGGCCACGAGGATGGCGGCGGCGGCGCGGCGGCGTGGCTCGGTCCTTCGGGAGGGCTGCGCCATGGACGGAGGGAAGAGGGCCATGCTACGCGACCCGGCCCATGTCTCGGTATTTCCTCTGGGCGTCGGTGCTGTGCGTGCTGGTCTTCGGACCGGCGTGCAAGGGCGACTGCCGGAAGCTCGCGGAGAAGCTCTGTCAGTGCGCGGCGAACACCTCGGACCGGAACCTGTGCATCCAGAACGCGTCGACGGAGCAGGGCCGGGTGGGCACGACGCCTGCGGACGAGCAGCTCTGCGCGAGCCTGTACGACGGGTGTGACTGCCACACCATCAACACGCCCCAGGGGAGAGTGGCCTGCGGGATTGCCCGGCCGCCGCCGGATGGTGGCGTGGTGGGCGGGTAGTCAGCGCGGCACTGCGTACAGCGCCACGAGGGCTGCCGCCGCATAGAGGACGAGGTTCACGATCGTGGGCACGTCCGAGAGAAGCACCCGCTCGGGCGAACCGGTCACGTCACGGCGATGAACCAGGTACAGGTAGCGCAAGATCCCGTAGAGGACGAAGGGCAGCGTCCACTTGAGCCGGTCCGACCCGACCTTGGCGACCGTGTCCGGCGCCACCGTGTACAGCCCATACGCGAGGATGCACATGCCCGCGACGGTCGCCAGCATCTGATCGAGCAGTGGCAGCGAGTACTCGCCGAGGGAGGGACGGTGTTCGGAGGCCCCGTCCTGGAGCGAGACCAGCTCCTGACGCCGCTTGGCCAGCCCCAGGAACAGCGCGAGCAACAGCGCGCAGAGAAAGAGCCAGCCGGAGACGGGCACGTTGATCGCCACCGCGCCGGCGAGCACGCGAAGCACGAAGCCCGCGCCGATGGCGAGCACGTCGAGGATGACCTGGTGTTTCAGGACGAGGGTGTAGGCGATCTGCACGGCCAGGTATGCCGCTCCGAGCGCCACGAACCTCCACCCGAGCATCAGCCCCAGGTCGAGGCCTGCCGCCCAGCAGATCACGATGAGGAGGAGCACGGTCCGGGCGCGGATCTCGCGTGAGGCAATCGGTCGGAGCGCCTTCTGCGGATGCTTCCGGTCCTCCTCGCGATCGATCCAGTCGTTGAAGACGTAGGTTCCAGACGAGAGGAAGCAGAACGCGACGAAGGCCAGGAGCTCGCGGGCAGCGAGGTTGGGGACGAAGACCGCCTTGGCGAAGAGCAGCGGCGCGAACACCGCGAGGTTCTTCGTCCACTGCCTCGGACGCAGGACCCGAAACCAGGCCGGGAGCCGGCTGGGACTCACCGCCGCCGGAGCGGGAAGCTCAGGGGCGTCCGATGCCGAAGTAGACGAAGCCACGCTCTCGCATCCGTGCCGGGTCGAAGACGTTGCGGCCGTCGAAGACCACGGGCTGGTTCATCAGCTTCTTCATCCGGTCGAAGTCGGGCCGCCGGAACTCGTTCCACTCGGTGAGGACGAACAGGCCGTCCGCCTTCTCCAGCGCCTCGTAGGGGGTCTCGGTGTACCGGATGCGTTCGCCGAAGTGGCGCTTGGCCACGCGGGTCGCCACCGGATCGTGCGCCGAGATCGTCGCGCCCTTCCCCAGCAGGCCCTCGAGCATGACCAGCGAGGGGGCCTCGCGCATGTCGTCGGTGCGCGGCTTGAACGCCAGACCCCAGATGGCGAAGTGCTTCCCGGTGAGGTCCCCTCCGTAGTGCCGGGTGGCCTTCTGGAGCAGCAGCCGCTTCTGTCCCTCGTTGGTGCGCTCGACGGCGCGGAGCAAGTCGAACTCGATGCCGACGTCGCGTGCGGTGGCGACGAGCGCTTTCACGTCCTTGGGGAAGCAGCTCCCGCCGTAGCCCACGCCGGGAAAGAGGAACGGGTAGCCGATGCGCTTGTCGGCGCCCAGGCCCTTGCGGACCGCGTCCACGTCGGCGCCGACGCGCTCGCAGAGGAGCGCCATGTCGTTCATGAAGGAGATGCGGGTGGCGAGCATCGCGTTGGCGGCGTACTTGGTCAGCTCCGCGCTCCGCGGGTCCATGTAGAGGATGGGGTTCTCGGTGCGAACGAACGGAGCGTACAGCTCGCCCATGATCTTCCGGGCGTGCTCGGAGTTGGTGCCGATGACCACCCGATCCGGCTTGAAGAAGTCGTCGATCGCGGCGCCTTCCTTGAGGAACTCGGGGTTGGAGACCACGTCGAAGGGCTGATCGGTGACCTTGGAGATGGCCTCGCGCACCCGGTCCGAGGTGCCGACCGGGACGGTGCTCTTGTCGACGATGATCGTGTAGCGCTTGAGCGCCTTGCCGATCTGCTCGGCTGCCGAGAGCACGTGCTGCAGGTCGGCGTCGCCGGTTTCGCCCTCGGGGGTTCCCACGGCGATGAAGACCACCTCGGACTGGGCCACCGCGCCCGGGAGATCGGTCGAGAACGCCAGGCGCTTCTCACGGAAGTTCTTGTGAACGAGCTCCTCGAGGCCCGGCTCGTAGATGGGAATCTTCCCCGCGTTGAGCGCCTTGATCTTCGCGGCGTCGACGTCCACGCAGATGACGTCGTTGCCGGAATCGGCGAAGCAGGTGCCAGCCACGAGGCCGACGTAGCCCGAGCCGACGATCGTCAGTTTCATCGATGTAGGTTCCTCACTGGGAGCCCGGAGACCGTCCGCCGGTCAGAAGTCGCCGGAGACGCTCCGCTCCGCGAGTCTCACGCATTCTGCCCAGCTGGGCCAGTGGCGAAACCACCAGCCCATCGAGAAGTGCTCGACTGGTCGGCCGCAAGTCCTGCGCCAGGGAGTCGACCAGGGGCGCCGTCTCGGGGAAGAGCGCGGCGACGATGCGGGTCGACGCGTACACCGCCCTCTGGATCCGCCATCGTTCTGCCCGCGCTCGGACCTGGGCGAGGTCGAGGGGGCGCGAGTAAGCGCCCTGCACGGAGGGCGCACCCAGGATCAGTTCGCGCAGGTCGACGAAGGTGATGGTCGGGACGGAGTAGCCGGCATGGGCCTGCTCGAGGATGGAGGCGAGCAGGGCGTCCTCGGCGGCGAGCCGGAAGAAGGACGGGCCGAAGGCACGGACCGGGAGCGCGCGGTCGAGCAGGGCCCGGTCCTCGTCTTCGAATCCGGGGCCGAGGAGTCCACCGTGAAGGGTGATCTGCGTGCGGCCGTCGGAGAGCACGCGCACTCGCGGGTACGACGCCACGGGCTTGAATTCGGACTGCCCCAGGAACCCGGCGAGGCCCTCCATGTCCGCGGCCGGAAGGAGCAGGTCCAGATCGAGCACCGGCCGGAAGGCGACGTGCGGATACAGTGACTCGGCGTAGCTGGCGGCTCCCAGGAGGACGATGCGCCGCCCCTCGAGCTCGTCCACGGCGCGCTTGAAGTTCACCAGCTTCATCACGTTGTCATTGAGCGAGCCCTGGTAGACCGAGAGGAGGCGGTCGCGGGCCCACTCGGGCGCGTCGCCGCCCCCGAGCCGGTACTCGAGGTTGTACGCAGCGAGCGGGGCCAGACCCTGGCCGATGGACCAGTCGACGTAGTCTTCCCACGGCGCACCCTTCAGCGAGATGCGGGACGGAGAGAAGGACGCGAGGACGCGGAAGGTGTCGAGCAGCGACGGCACGGGACGCCGGCCCTGTAGCACGACCTCAGGCGATGGGAAGGTCGGCGAGGCGCCAGAGCGCCATGGTCCGTCGCACCGTTCCTGGTCCGGCCTCGTCGGGCCCGTCGTCGAGCTCCCTCATTGGAGCCGGGAGGTCGAACGGCGCGCGCCTCAGATTCAGCGGGCGGAAGCTTCCGGTCACGATGTCCACGTTCGCCGGGTGGTCGGGGTTGGTGCTGCAGAGGAGGTACGTGGAGCCGGAGCGCTTGAAGTTGGCCAGGACACGGCGCGCGTGCCGGAAGGAGAGGTGGATCAGCAGGTCGCGGCAGAGAATCAGGTCTGCTCTCGGTGGAGCTGCCTCGGTCAGATCCAGCACCTGAAAAGTTGCAGACGGTGAGGCGTATCGGGCCGTGTTCGCAGCGATGAGCGCCGGGACGGAATCCAGGCCCCGGTAGCGTTCGAGCTCCAGCTTCGCTCTCCGGAGCCAGTAGTCACCGCAGGGCGCGTCGACCACGGTACGGACCCCGAGCTCCTGGAGCAGTCCGGGAAGCGAACGGCAAAGGATGGCCGTTGCCTCGGTGGTCGAGCCCACTCCCGAGCGCGACTCGCTGTTGCCCCACAGGTTCTGGAGATAGATGCGCTCGAAGGGGCGGCTCGGCGACCCCAGGTAATTCCGAGCGGCGCGCCGCGCCCTGCGGAAGAGTTCGAGCATCTCCGGCGAATGCTCGGCGACGAACGCCCTGAGGCTGGAGCGCAGGTCGATCACTTGCGGAGCGGGACGACCTTCGCGCCGTCGACGATCGGCGGGATGCTGATTCGAACGATCGTGGTGGAGACTCCCTGGGCCACCTGCTCGAGGGCAAGCTCGTCATCTCGGTCGACCTCGCGGCGGCCGTCTCGCCAGCAGGCCCGGATCAGCCCGAGGCTCGCTCCGTCCACGGTGTCGAGCTCGACCGCCAGTTCGATGGGCTGTGTCGTTCCGGCAGTTCGTTCGAGATCATAGTGAAGCCCCTCGCGCTCACCGGACGCGGTGCGCGGAGCATAAAACCAGAACTCGAATCGCGCCGCGTCCAGCTCGCCGGCCAGCGGCCGCAGGGCATTCCAGACCTCGGTCAGGCTGGTGGCGACCTCGATGGCGTGAAGCGTGGTCCTGACCACGTGCCTGAGCTGGAGGTTACGACGGCGGATCGCGTTGGCGGCCTGCGCGCCTTTTGGATCGAAGTAGCCGAGCTTCCGGACGAGCACGACCACCACGACCGAGATCGTGGCCAGCAGCAGCGCGCTCTGCACGCTGTTGGCGCTTGCCAGGCCGAGCGCGGTCGCTCCGAAGAGGACGCTCAGCGCATAGAGGACGAGGACCGCATCACGGTGGCTGAGGTTCAGCCGCGACATGAGCCGGTGGTGGATGTGATCGCGGTCCGCGTCGAACATGCTGCGGCCGAGGACCGCACGCCGGAACATCGCCAGCAGGGTGTCGGTGATGGGGAGGCCGAGCGCGATGACTGGCACGATCATCGCCACCGCCGTTCCCGACTTGGTCGAGGTCTTGATGCTCACCGTGGCCAGGACGAAGCCCAGGAACATGCTCCCGGTGTCACCCATGAAGATGGTGGCGGGATTGAAGTTGAAGACCAGGAACCCGAGCACCGCGCCAGCGAGGGCGGCCATGCACAGCGCCATGAGCACGTCACCGCGAGTGAGCGCAAGGACCAGGTTTGTACCGGCGGCGAAGAACGCGACACCGCCCGCGAGCCCATCGAGCCCGTCGATGAGATTGACCGCGTTCACCACCCCTACGACCCAGAGCAGCGTGAACGGTAGTGATAGCACGCCCAGTGAGATGGGCGGGCCGAACGGGGAGGTGATGCTCTCGATCCGGAGCCCGACGCCATACAGCGCCAGGGCCACCGTGAACTGGACGGTGAACTTGAGCCGGGCTCCGGACCCGCGGAAATCGTCGTAGACGCCGAGCAGCGCGATGACGCTGCCGCCGAGGAAGAGCGCAAGGACCAGATCGCGGTTGGCGAGGAACTGGCGTCCCACGCCAGAGTCCACGACCAACAGAGCCGTCAGCGGGGCGAAGAACGCGACGACGATGGCGATGCCGCCGAGACGCGGGACGGGTCGCGAGTGGACCTTCCGGGTGGACCTGGCTTGGTCGTACCATCCCGCCTGGACCGCCTGGTTTCGCACGAGCAGCGTGAGCACCGCGCCGACCATCAGTGAGACGAGGAAGGCAACGGCGTAGGTGACCATCGCGGGGGCGCGAGTCTGGCATGATGCCGTGCGTGTCCGGAAGCTGTGCGCGGCGAACGATCCAGGTCGAAAATTCCAGGCGATCGTGAGCGCGACGCACTGGCAT
>Ga0335084_10001455_pt1 | contig 22165 bp, 20 predicted proteins | sample Lox_Sample_44_FD_206721 | JGI IMG/M metagenome (GOLD analysis project Ga0335084, IMG submission 206721) | Soil microbial communities from Loxahatchee National Wildlife Refuge, Florida, United States - Lox_Sample_4.4 | ecosystem: Environmental > Terrestrial > Soil > Wetlands | place: USA...
GCAATCCCCGCATCCGGGCTCGCGATCTTTCCAAAGACCGGCCACGCGGTGAATCTTGAAGAGCCGGAGCTGTTCAATCAGGTGGTCGGCGATTTCCTGTCACGCGTCGATGGCGGCAGCTGGTTACCGCGCGACCCACGCTCTCGCGCGGCCAAGCCCTCGTCATAGGGATGGAACCCGGTGGCAGCCCTGCTCATTATCGGGGCGAAAACCGGAAGGAGTGCTGCCGATGCTGAAATGGGCTGTCATTTTCCTGATTATCGCGGTAATCGCAGGCATTTTCGGCTTCACCGACGTCGAAGCCGCGTCAGCCACAATCGCACAATGGCTGTTTGGCATATTTCTGGTGCTGTTCCTGGGCGCGCTGGTTATCGGGTTGACCATAGGCGCCAGGCTCACCTCATGACTAACGACCCTCGATAACCATGCCGGAATTCTCCCGCTACCTCTGGTGCTTTTCCGGTTATTATCGCCGTCGTTCAGAACTTCAGCAGGGTGCCAGTCATGCGTAACATCGTCTTGGCAATACTGACGTTAGGTTTGTTTGCATCGCTTGGCGGCTCCGCCAATGCCGCAGATCTTTATCCCAATCGCTCTTACGGCTGGCGATCGCACGTCTGGTATGGCAGCGATTGTTGCCGCCGCGGCGAACGTTACGGGCCCGGCATTCGCGTTGTCGAGCAGGTGCCTTATTGCGGCAATTGCGACAATCTCATTGGGCCGAACACCTACAATGTGGCGATGAGCTACATCGGCTACCTTCCGTGGACGCGCGGCTGCGCGCTCGGTGGCTGCTACGGTTATTACGGCGTCTACGGCGGCTGCTACTGGAAGGAAGTGCCGGTTCCGGACGGCCGCGGCGGTTGGGTCCGCGGCGTCGAGAAGATTTGCAGCTAGGCTGATTTAAGCGCACGCCGGCGTAGCGTCAGATATCCACGCTCGCGGCGAGCGCGTTCTGCTCGATGAAGAGCCGGCGTGGCTCGACCAGTTCGCCCATCAGTTCCGTGAAGATGTTGTCGGCGTCCTCGCCTTCCTTCACTTTGACTTGCAAGAGCGAGCGCGCATTGGCGTCGAGCGTGGTTTCCCAGAGCTGCTCGGGATTCATCTCGCCCAGACCCTTGTAGCGCTGGAGCGTAACGCCCTTGCGCCCGGCGCCGGTCACCGCTTCGAACAGGCCGACCGGTCCGTGAATCGCGATTGTTTCGTCCTTGCGGCGGAGCATGGCTGGTGGCGTTGGGCGCGGGAAGACCGCCTGCAGCGAGGGCGCATATTCATCGAGCTTGCGCGCGTCGGCTGAGCCGAGCAGTGCCTGGTCGATGACAGCGGCTTCCTTGACGCCGCGCACCGTGCGCGCGAAATGAAAGCCCGCATCGTCAAAGGTGCCCTGCCAGCCGCGCTCGGTTTCGTCCTCCAGCGCGTCCAGCCGCTTGCCGATATAGGCGGCTGCGGCGGCGCCCTTTTTCGTATCTTCAGTGACGGCCGGGTTGAGCACGCCGGCGATCGCCGCCTGTTCGATGACCTTGCGATTGTAACGGCTGTGCAGACCCGACAGGATGTTCCGGATCTGTCGCGCCTCTTCCACGAGCTTGCGCAGGTCGGCCCTGGCGCGCTCCTCGCCTGACGCGAGCCGCAACACAGCATCCTCGATGCCGGTAGCGATCAAATAATCTTCCAGCGCGCGTTCGTCCTTCAGGTATTGCTCGGACTTGCCACGCGTGACCTTGTACAGCGGCGGCTGCGCGATAAAGAGATTGCCGCGGTCGATCAGCGACGGCATCTGCCGGAAGAAGAACGTCAGCAGCAGCGTGCGGATATGGGCGCCGTCCACGTCGGCGTCGGTCATGATGATGATCTTGTGATAGCGCAGCTTTTCCGGGTTGAATTCGTCGCTAATGCCGGTTCCGAGCGCGGTGATGAGCGTGCCGATTTCCTGGCTCGACAACATCTTGTCGAGGCGCGCGCGCTCCACGTTCAGGATCTTGCCGCGCAACGGCAACACCGCCTGGAATTCGCGGTTGCGACCCTGTTTTGCGGAGCCGCCGGCGCTGTCACCCTCGACGATGAACAGCTCGGATTTGGCCGGGTCGCGTTCCTGACAATCGGCGAGCTTGCCAGGCAGCGAAGAGACGTCGAGCGCACCCTTGCGGCGGGTCAATTCGCGCGCCTTGCGCGCCGCCTCGCGGGCGGCGGCGGCCTCCACCACCTTGCCAACAATCACCTTTGCTTCTGAAGGATGTATTTCGAACCAATCCTGCAGAGCCTGGTTGATAACGTTTTCGACCACCGGCCGTACTTCGGAGGAGACCAGCTTGTCCTTGGTCTGCGAGGAGAACTTGGGGTCCGGCACCTTGCAGGACAGCACGGCCGTCAATCCCTCGCGGCAATCGTCGCCGGTGAGCGCGACCTTCTCCTTGTGCGCGGTACCGATGGTCTCGGCGTATTGCGTTATCTGGCGCGTGAGCGCACCGCGGAAGCCGGCGAGATGGGTGCCGCCGTCGCGCTGGGGGATATTGTTGGTAAAACAAAGCACGCTCTCGTGGTAGCTGTCGTTCCACCACAACGCGCACTCGACCGTAATGCCTTCGCGTTCGGACTTGATCATCACCGGGGCGGGGATCAACGATTTCTTGTTGCGATCGAGGAACTTCACGAAGGCCTCGACGCCACCTTCGTATTTCATCTCCTCGCGCTTTTCGACCGCGTGCCGCTGATCGGCGAGAACAATCAAAACACCGGAATTCAGGAATGCGAGCTCACGCAAGCGATGTTCGAGCGTCGCGAAGTCGAACTCCACCATCGTGAACGTCTTCGTCGATGGCAAGAAAGTAACTTCCGTGCCGCGCTTGCCCTTGGCGTCGCCGGTCGCTTTTAGCGGAGCTACCGCGACGCCATCACGGAACTCCATGAAGTGCTTCTTGCCGTCGCGCCAAATGGTGAGCTTGAGCCAGCTCGAGAGCGCGTTCACCACCGAGACGCCGACGCCGTGCAACCCGCCGGATACCTTGTAGGAGTTCTGGTCGAATTTTCCGCCGGCGTGCAACTGGGTCATGATGACCTCGGCCGCCGACACGCCTTCGCCCTTGTGGATGCCGGTGGGGATGCCGCGGCCGTTGTCATGGACAGTGCAGGAGCCGTCCGGGTTGAGGGTCACGGCAACTTCGGTGGCAAATCCCGCAAGGGCTTCGTCGATAGCATTGTCTACCACCTCATAGACCATGTGATGGAGGCCCGAGCCGTCATCGGTATCGCCAATGTACATGCCCGGCCGCTTGCGCACGGCGTCGAGGCCCTTGAGGACCTTGATCGACTCGGCGCCATAGTCGGACGGATTTTTGCGGGCCGGTTCAACCATTGGCGGCACCTTCCAGACGAGCAGAAAATTGAGTCGGAATAGGCAGTTTGTGTGACACGAAAATAGGGCTCCGTACAGGGTAAAGTCAGTGCCTTTAATATGTTGATCTAGCAGTGTTTTTTAAAGGGCACGGGGTATAGAAATCCCCACTTTTTTCGTCGCATTTTTAGTCCGAATCAGGCCTCCAAATCACGTCGTAAATGACCCCAAATCGAAGCAGGTTTTGGTGCGTTGAATCCATTGCTTGCACCGGGTGCCGCCATGGCATTTAAGCCATCAACGTTGCCAACCTGATTGATTGTTCTGATGCGTTTGGTTCCCCGCCAGCTCGAGGTCCCGCACCGACTGCGCGCCATCGTGCGCGCGCGGGAATCGAGCGTCATTGTGCTGGCGGTGATCATCGGTGCGATTGCCGGCCTGGCCGTTGCCGCGATGGGCGAAGCGGTCGGGCTCATGCATCAGGTTTTTTTCGGCCTCGATCCGGGCGAGCGACTGTCGGGCCGCGTTTCGCTTGATCCGCTCCGCGCGTTCATGGTGCCCTGCATCGGCGGCCTGCTTTTCGGTCTCGTCACGGCTTACGTCACGCGGCGGCGCGGCACCGAAGTCGATCCGATTGAAGCCAATGCGCTCCACGGCGGCCGCATGTCGATGCGCGGCAGTCTGATCGTGGCGGCGCAGACCGTCTGGTCGAGCGGGGTCGGCGCATCAGTCGGACTTGAAGCCGGCTACACGCAACTCGCCAGCGGCATCGCATCGGCAATCGGGCGCGCGTTTCGTCTGCGGCGGAGCGACTTGCGCGTGCTGGTCGGCTGCGGCGCGGCCGCCGCGATCGCCGGCGCCTTCGGCGCTCCCTTGGGCGGCGCCTTCTATGGCTTCGAACTGATCATCGGCAGCTATTCGATCGCCTCGCTGGCCCCGGTCGGGATGGCATCCTTGGTCGGCTTTTTGACTGCGCGAGCGTTCACGCCAGACCGGCTGGGCATTGAGACGGGCGCGGTGTCCAATCTCGCGGTCCACGATGTCGTCATCGCTGCTTTTGTCGGAGTGCTCGCAGCCGCGTTCGGCATTCTTGTGATGCGCGGCGTCGCTGCCTGCGATCTGATATTCACGCGACTCCAGGTGCGACCGGCGCTACGGCCGATGATAGGCGGCGCGCTGGTGGGATTGATGGCGATCCTCTCGCCGCAGGTGATGTCGTCCGGGCACGGAGCCTTGCACCTGACGGGTATCTTCAAGCTGCCGCTCACGACGATCGCGCTGATCTTCGTGTTAAAGACGATCGCTTCCGTTGTCTCGCTTGGCTCCGGTTTTCGTGGCGGCCTGTTCTTTGCGTCGCTGCTCCTTGGCGCGCTCGGCGGCCAATTGTTCGCATTCGGGCTCGGCGACGCTTGGCCCGGACTTCATATCGATCCGGACTCATACGCGATCATCGGCATGTGCGCGCTGTCAGTCTCGGTGATTGGTGGCCCCCTGACCATGACCTTCATCGCGCTGGAAACCACCGGCGACCTTTGGCTGACCACCGCGGTGCTGATTGCCGCGATTATCGCCATGCAGGTGACGCGGGAATTTTTCGGCTATTCCTTCGCGACCTGGCGCTTCCATCTCCGTGGCGAGAGCATCCGCAGCGCTGCCGATGTCGGCTGGATCCGCGATCTGACGGTTGCTCGCATGATGCGATCGGACGTGCGCACCGCGCCGGCGGAAACGCCGGTTGCCGTATTCCGCGAGGAATTTCCCCTTGGGTCGACCAGCCAGGTTATCGCGGTCGACGAGGATGGTCGCTATGCCGGCATGGTGATCGTAGCGGAAGCGCATGCCGCCGAGCTTGCCGCCACCGCATCAGTACGCGGCATCCTCCACCACGCCGATCACATGTTATTGCCGCAGATGACCGCGCAGGAAGCGATTGCGGCCTTCGATCGCTACGAAGCAGAAGCGCTGGCTGTAGTCGATTCCCTGGAGCGCCGGCAGGTGACCGGGCTGCTCACCGAGGCACACGCGTTGCGTCGCTATTCCGACGCTTCCGAGCGGCAGCGGCGCGATTTACTCGGAGAAACCTGAGCGCATCGAGGAAGGTGCCTTAATCCGAGGATAATTCCCGCGCGGCAAGACCCCGCCTTCGCAGGTGCTGGAACCGTGGTTCGTAGTCGGGGATAGGCTTGCTGAATGCCGCGAGACCCGCAGCCAGGAGCTCGATCCGGTCGAGCTCGACGCGCGTTTTTTCGAACGCGCGATTAAGTTCGCTTTTGACCCGATCAATTGCAGTGTCTGTCGTCATTACAGCCCGTGCCTTTGCAGGGATAAGGCGATCGCTGGGTGATGGTTCCTGTTTTCGGATAATTGATCGTAGTTCGATTAACAAAACGTGAGCGCTCAGTCGCGGAACAGTGCCGCCACCGGTTCCACAGTGCCACCATGAACCATGAATAAATTTGCGCGGCCGACGATATCGCCAAAGGCCGCCGGATCGGCTCCGGTCATCCACACTTGCGCGCCCAGCGAGGACAGTGCGTCGTTAAGCGCCGCACGACGTTTTGGATCGAGATGAGCGACCACCTCGTCAAGTAACAGCAATGGCGCAAAGCCCGTCATCTGCTTGATCAGACCGGCGTGGGCGAGCACAAGGCGAATTAACAGCGCCTTTTGCTCGCCGGTAGACGCTTCGGCGGCGGAAATATCCTTGCCGGCGTGGCTGACGGCGAGATCGGACAGATGCGGACCATCGAGCGTGCGTCCCGCGGCCGCGTCCCGTGCGCGATTGTCCTTCAAGAGCTCGCGATAGCGGTCTTCGATCTCGACCGCGCTGTGATCGGGCAACAGCTGCTCCATCCAGCCCCGCAATGCGATTCTTGCCTGCGGAAACTCCGGCGCCTCATTTCGCGAGGCATCGAGCGTTGCCGATAAACGATTGACGGCATCCGCGCGCGCGGCCGCGACCGCGACCGCAACTTCGGCTGTTTCATGCTCGATTGCGTCGAGCCAATGCGGATCGTTGGTTGCGTCTTCGAGCAGGCGGTTGCGCGAGCGCAGGGAACGCTCTAGTGCGGCAACGCGGCTTGAATGCTGCGCATCGACGGCCAGCACCAGCCGGTCAAGGAAGCGCCGCCGCTCGGAGGCTGGGCCATTGAACAGCGGATCCATGGCCGGCGTCAGCCACACCACGCGCAGGTGGTCGGCGAAAGCTGCCGCCGAGCTGACGCTTTCGCGGTCAATGCGGCATTTGCGTATCGGTGCGGATTCTTCGCCCGCTGGCGGATCGATGCCGGTTCCGAGAGTCGCAAGCCCCAGCATGCCTTCAATTTCGGCCGAGACGGCCCACGCGCCGTCGCCTTCCGCGAAGGCGAGCTCTTCCATGGTGGCGCGGCGCAGCCCGCGGCCCGGTGCCAGCAACGAGATTGCCTCGATCAGGTTGGTTTTGCCCGCTCCATTGGCGCCGGTGAGAACCACAGGACCGGCGCGACCGAGCACGACTTGCGCGGCGTGATAGCTGCGGAAATTGGTGAGCGTCAGGCGTTGAACGAAGGCGGCGGTCATTGACGAGCCATACCACCCTCTCGCTTATCGAGAGAAGCTCACACTCGCATCGGCATCAGCACATAGAGCGCGCCTTTGGCATCCTTGTCCTGGATCAGCGTGGGCGAGCCGGGGTCGGCGAGCTTGAGCACCGCAACTTCGCCCTCGATCTGGGCGGCGATGTCGAGCAAGTAACGCGAGTTGAATCCGATATCGAGCGGGTCGGCTGTGTATTCGACCTCTATCTCTTCGGTCGCGCTGCCTGAATCGGGATTGGTCACCGACAATACCAGCCGGCCGCCGGTGATCGAGAGTTTGACCGCGCGGCCGCGTTCGCTTGACACAGTCGAGACACGGTCTACGGCAGCCTCGAAATCCTTTTTGTCGACGATCAGGCTCTTGTCATTGTTGACCGGAATGACGCGCGCGTAGTCGGGGAAGGTGCCGTCGATCAGCTTCGAAGTAAGAACCACGTTTCCGATCGTGAAGCGGATCTTGCCGGCGGAAAGTTCGACCGCGACGTCGCCTTCGCCGCTCTCGACCAGCCGTTGCACTTCGCCAACGGTCTTGCGGGGCACGATGATGCCCGGCATACCGGCGGCGCCTTGCGGGAGCGGCAATTCCACCTGGGCAAGACGATGCCCGTCGGTCGCGACCGCGCGCAGCATGCCCGCCTTGGCCGTGCCTGCCGTATGCAGATAGATTCCGTTCAGGTAGTAGCGCGTCTCCTCAGTCGAGATCGCGAACTGGGTCTTGTCGATCAGGCGCTTGAGATCGGCGGCGGCGAGCTTGAAGGAGTGGCTCATCTCGCCGGCAGCGAGATCGGGAAAATCGCTTTCCGGCAATGTCTGCAGCGTGAAGCGTGAGCGCCCTGCGCGCAGCGAAAGGACCGCCCGGTCTCCTGATCCTTCGAGCACGATCTGCGCGCCTTCCGGCAACTTGCGCACGATTTCGTAAAACATATGCGCCGGAACAGTCGTCGAGCCGCCAGGCGAAACCTCGGCCGCGATCGAGTCGGTGATCTCGAGGTCAAGGTCGGTGGCCTTGAGGCTCAATTTGCCGCGATCGGCCTTCACCAGGACGTTCGCGAGAATTGGAATGGTATTGCGCCGCTCGACCACACGATGGACGTGGCCCAGCGACTTCAAAAGCTCTGAACGCTCGATAGTAACCTTCATGGGAGACCCGCTTCGGCGCCTGCGAAACGCATCCTAAAACCAGGCGCAACAGCAAGCCGGCACTCGCGGAATGCGAAGCCGGGGAGCAAAGGTGACGAAAGAGCGCGCCTTTCGCAAGGGCGTGTTTTTGGCCCGGGAGCATATCCCCAGGCGTCCACAAGCGGCGAAAAAGCCAAAGGCCCCGCCCGTATACGGAACAGGGCCTTTTGCCAACCGGGCGCCAGGGTCCCTATTCCTGCAATTGCCGCTTGAGGATTTCGATCTCCTCGGCCAGCGCCATATCGTTGCCGACCAGGCCTTCGATCTTGCGCACCGCATGCAGGACCGTGGTGTGGTCACGGCCGCCAAAGCGCCGGCCGATCTCGGGTAACGAGCGCAGGGTCAATGTTTTCGCGAGATACATGGCCACCTGTCGGGGGCGAACCACGTTCGCAGTGCGCCGCGACGACAGAAGATCGGAGCGGCTGACATTGTACTGGCGCGCCACGACCCGCTGGATGTCCTCGATCTTGACCCGCTTGGGTTCTTGCGGGCGGATCAGGTCACGCACCTCGCGCTCGGCCATTTCCAACGTCACGGCATGACCGGTGAGCTTGTTGTGGGCGAGCAGGCGGTTGAGCGCGCCTTCGAGGTCGCGGCCATTGTGGGTGACGGTCTTGGCAATGTAGCCGAGCACCGGCAGCGGCACGTCGAAGGCCGGATGATGTACGCGCGCCGCCATTACCCGGGCTTTGAGGATTTCGAAACGCAATTCCTCGCCGAGGGGCCCCATTTCCACAACCAGACCGCCGGCCAACCGCGAGCGCACGCGATCATCGAGGCTTTCCAGGTCCGATGGCGGGCGGTCGGAGGCGATGACGACCTGACGGCCAGCATCGATCAGGGCATTGAGGGTATGGCAGAACTCAGCCTGGGTCGATTTGCCTTGCAGGAATTGCAAGTCGTCGATGACCAGCACGCCGATTCCGCGAAGCGCTTCCTTGAAAGCAAGGGCCGTCTGTGTGCGCAAGGCCGAGACAAAGCCGTACATGAATTTCTCGGCTGTCAGATAGAGCACCTTGCGTTCATTGGCGGCATTTCCGGCCCACGTCACCGCCTGCAACAGATGGGTTTTGCCAAGCCCGACACCCGAATGGATGTAAAGCGGGTTAAACATCACGGCGTCACCGCGCTTGGCGCCCGACACTTGTTTTGCCGCGGCGTGCGCAAGGGTATTGGAGCGGCCAATGACGAACGTGTCGAATGTCAGACGCGGGTCGAGAGGCGAGCCGCCGAGCGCCTCATGCACGCTCGGGTCGCCAACCGACATAGGCCGGCTACCGCCGTTCGCGTAGCGGCCGCCATTTTCCGCCAACCCGATGTCCGGCTTGGCCTTGGGCAGCATCGCAGATTTTAGTACCGCCGAGCGTACGACCAGCTCGACGCGGGTCACTTTCTCTTCCTGGGCCTGCCAGCAGGCCAAAACCCGTTCGGCATAGTGCGACTGAATCCAGCTTTTGAGGAAGCGGGTCGGTACGGATAAACGCACCGCGCCTTCCTCAATTGCCTCCAGATCCATGCGCGCAAACCAGCTCGAATAAACGTCGTCACCCACGTCTGCGCGCAAGCGCTCTTTAACTCGTGACCAGCTCTCCTGCTCCCCGTTCGACATTGTATTCTTCTCGATCCGATTAAAGGTGGGACGGACTCGGTTGCCCGGCCTGGCGGCGCGACCGCCAACACGCCGGAAACGGGACGCAACAGCACTCGCCTGATGATGTCGTCTGTGAGATGCGGGCTCTGCCGGAATAGTCAGGGTAGGCAGAGGGCATTCGACGAGAAGTCGAGAAGCGTTGCGTCTAGCCCGCGGGTGGTGGAGTAGCGCCTCGGATTCCGATTGTGAAGGTCGAAGCCGTACGGGACATATGACGGCTGAAATAAACACGATATGAAAGTGGGGCTGATTGACCGACGATGCGGGCTACAGCGACACACGAACCTGCACTGGACAACGCCCATCCAATGCCACCAGCCTTGGTCACCGACCCTGTTTCTTCGCCTGTCATGACATCACCCCTCGAATAACTTGCGGGCTTTCGCCCTGTGGTTTTGTTTATTGCCAGTATTTGGTTTTTTCCGGTGCCGCGCATGAAATCCAGCTGCGCGCCGAACTTGCTGACCTTCATCCTTTTATTGCACCGGACTGTCACGGCGTAGCGAACAGGCTAGAAATTTGACGCAAGTGGCAAACCAAAGCCGTTCTCATCCGCCGATGAGCAGTGACGCGGAACCTTGTTTCTGAACGCGCGCCGGAGAATTCCCGTGCGCGTTTTCAAGATACACAAGCGAAAAGGCCTCGCAACGAAATTTACGAATGTGGCGGTAACTGAAAACACTATTTGCGTTGCTGTTGCGCGAACGCCACGCTTTTGTTTTATGCAACGTCTTGGAGTCGCGCGTAATTTCGACGCGGAAAATATGTGGCGGTATTCGACGAGCAATAAGACATTTTAAAATCTACCGCCGACCAAAAATGCTTGTCACATATGCATTTTTGGGGTCCTTGCGTCGCTTTCCTCTTAAGTCATTATCGAGGCAAAAAAAAATCTGAGCGAATTCTCAGGTAGCCCCCGTTTTTAAAGTCCTGTGCTGTCGGCGGCCGGCGCAATCCGGCCGGTGATTTGGCAAGCAATTGCTTGGCGAGCAAATTTCTCTGACGCCGCGATGACGTTTTGACTACAGCGACGTTTGGACGATCCGTTTCCTGCCGGATGCGTCTCGTTCGCACGTCTTTTACAGGAATTTGGAGCGAATTAGTCCCGCACGTGCTGCAGTCGAAGCCAATCGTCTACTTGCCGAGCTTGGCAATGCGATGAGCGAGGCGCGAGACTTTCCGGCTGGCATTATTCTTATGTACGATTCCGCGCTGCGCGGATCGCATGATGACCGGCTCCGCTACTTTGAAAGCCGCCAAAGCCGCCTTGCGGTCACCGCTTTGGATCGCTTCCTCGACCTTGCGCACCGAATTTCGCAGTACCGAACGCCGCGCCTTGTTCACTTCGGTCCGGCGCGCGATCACGCGCGTGGCTTTGCGGGCGGACTTGGTATTGGCCATCAGTCTCTCATTCGCAGTTGGTGCCTCCGGCGGATGTCCGCGAAAGCGACTAGGATTTACAAGAAGTTACGGCCGCGAAAAAACTTCGCCGCCAAGGCAGAGGCTTATAGTAAGGCCGCGCGCAGGCGTCAACGTCCGCAAACACAGGCTTATGCCACGCGCTTGGCTCGCACCGCGTCGTGACCGGCGATGACCGATGCGCGGTCGGCGGCCGAGAATGGTGCCAAGGGCGGTCTCACGCGTGCCAAGCCCGCGTCGCTATGGATATGAGCAAGCAGCGCTTTCACGCCTGACACGAGGGGTTTGCCATCGAACAGTTTGCGGATCGCGACTGCCTCATCGAGCGCGCCGGTATCACCTTGACCCCAAGCCCGCGCGCAGAGGTCGGCGTTGAGATTGGCGGTCGCGGAGATGCAACCGGCGAAGGCGCCGGAGCGTGCTTCGGTCAGGCATGCCTCGGTTGACGGAAAGACCGCGAAGCTCTTTGAGATCGCTGCGGCCGAGCGGGCATAGGCCATGTCGCCGGAGGAATCCTTGAGGCCCACAATGCGGGACGAGAACGAGTCGAGTAATCGGCGGATCAGGGCCACGTGCCAAGGCAATCCCGACATCGCCGGGAAGTGATAAAGATAAATCGGAATCGGCTTTCGTTCGGTCGCCTTCACCAGGTTTTCGATATAGGCGATCAAGCCGTCGTCGGGCACACCCTTGTAGTAAAAGGGCGGTAGAACGAGCGCGCCTGCAAAGCCCAGCTCGGCCGCGTGACGCGTCAGCGCGACTGCATCCGATACCGCGGCGGCGCCGGTACCGACCATCAGGCGATGTAACGGCAGTCCGTTAGCCTTATAGGCGTCCATGACGCCTTTGCGTTCGTCGACCGAGAATGAGGTCGCTTCACCTGTCGTACCGAGCACATTGAGGCCATCGCACCCGTTGTCGAGCAGATAGCGCGCCAGATTGACTGCGCGCTTGAGATCGGGCGCCCCGCTCTCATCGATTGGCGTGGCGATGGCCGCGATGACACCAGAAAGAGGCTTGCTCAAAGTCTTCTCCGCTTCGTAATGGCTTGCTAGCCGCTGACATTATAGGCGGCAAGCGCTGCCATGTTGACCAGTTGGTTGTCCTTGGCCCCGAGCTGCACGATTTGAACTGGCCGATCGAGCCCGACCAGCAGCGGGCCAATGACCGTGGCTCCACCAAGTTCCTGCAGCATTTTCGTGGAGATCGAGGCCGAGTGAAAGGCCGGCATAACCAGCACGTTAGCCGGACCCGAAAGGCGGCAGAACGGATAGGCCGCCGCCAGCTCGACATTGAGCGCGACGTCAGCAGCCATTTCGCCGTCGTACTCGAAATCGACTCGCTTGCTATCGAGAATTTTTACCGCCTCGATGACGCGCGCCGATCGCTCGCCCGGAGGATGACCGAATGTGGAGAAGGCGAGCAGCGCCAGCCGGGGTTCATAGCCGAGCCGACGCGCAACGCCCGCAGCTTCTATAGCGATTTCGGCAATCTCTTGCGCTCCCGGCATTTCGGTCACGGCGGTGTCGGCCACCAGGACGGTGCGCCCGCGCGCCACGACAAGCGAGACCCCGATCACACGGTGCCCGGGCTTGGGATCGATGACGTGACAAATGTCCTCAAGTGCGACGGAGAAATTGCGGGTCACGCCAGTCACCATCGCATCGGCATCGCCAAGTGCGACCATGCAGGCCGCGAAATGATTGCGGTCCTGGTTCACCAGCCGCTGGCAATCGCGCACCAGATAGCCGTGCCGCTGCAGCCGCTCGTACAAAAAATTGATGTAGGCGGCGTTGCGGGTCGAAAGCCGTGCATTGACGATCTCGATGTCATCACCAAGCTCGATGCCGTTGTCGCGCGCGGATTGGCGCACACGATCTTCGCGTCCGACCAGAAGTGCAGTGCCGAGCCCCTGATGCACGAAACTTGCCGCGGCGCGGATCACCTGTTCTTCCTCGCCTTCGGCGAAGACGACGCGCTTGGGCTGCCGGCGCAGCCTTTCGAACACCTGCACCAGCGTGCCTGCAATCGGGTCGCGCCGCGCGTTCAATTGGTGCCGGTATGCATCCATGTCGACGATCGGCTTGCGCGCGACGCCGGTATCCATGGCGGCCTGCGCCACCGCCGGCGGCACGTAGGAGATCAGACGCGGGTCGAATGGCACGGGGATGATGTAGTCAGGTCCGAATTTTGGCCGCGCGCCATAGGCGCTGGCAACTTCGTCCGGTACGTCCTCTCGTGCCAGTTGGGCGAGCGCGCGGGCAGCGGCGATTTTCATTTCCATGTTGATGGCGGAGGCGCGCACGTCGAGCGCACCGCGGAAAATATAGGGGAAGCCGAGGACGTTGTTGATCTGGTTCGGATAGTCCGATCGGCCCGTTGCCATAATGGCATCGTCGCGTATGGCGGCCACTTCTTCGGGAGTTATCTCTGCGTCGGGGTTGGCCATGGCAAAAATAATCGGTTTGCCCGCCATCGACTTGACCATGTCCGCAGTGAAGGCGCCCTTGACCGAGAGGCCGAAGGCCACATCAGCGCCCTCGAAAGCTTCGGCCAGCGTCCGCTTCGACGTTTTGATGGCGTAGCCGGACTTCCACTGGTTCATGCCGTCCTTGCGGCCCTGGTAGATCACGCCCTTGGTGTCGCAGAGGATCAGGTTGTCGGGCTTGAATCCGATCGCCTTGAGCAATTCCAGGCAGGCGATGCCGGCGGCGCCGGCACCGTTGCAGACCAGTTTGGTGGTTGCGATCTCGCGGTCCGTCAGGTCGAGCGCATTGAGCAAGCCGGCAGCTGCGATGATGGCAGTCCCGTGCTGATCATCGTGAAAGACAGGTATATCCATCAGCTCGCGCAGACGCTGTTCGATCACGAAGCATTCCGGCGCCTTGATGTCTTCGAGATTGATGCCGCCCCAGCCCTTGCCCAGCAGCTTGACGCAATTGACGATCTCGTCGGAGTCCTCGGAATCGACTTCGAGATCGATCGAGTCGATATCGGCGAACCGCTTGAACAGGACGGCCTTGCCTTCCATCACGGGTTTTGCCGCCAGTGCGCCGCGATTGCCGAGGCCAAGAATGGCGGTCCCGTTGGTGATGACGGCGACAAAATTGCCTTTGGTGGTGTAGTCGTAGGCGCGGCTTTCATCCTCGGCGATGGCGAGGACGGGTACGGCGACCCCGGGCGAATAGGCGAGCGAAAGGTCGCGCTGGGTTGCCATCGGCTTGGTCGCGATGACTTCCAGCTTGCCCGGTCGGCCAACGCTGTGAAATTGCAGGGCTTCCTGGTCGGTAAAGGTCGGCCGGCTGCGGCCAGCGGGGGGCTTGGGCATTTTTACTCCATGGACGCGACCGGGACGCCGGTGCCGGCGACGTTAGCGGATGCAACCGCAATGACTCAAGGGAAGGGAACTGCTGCCGGTGGTACGGTTGAATGAAAGAGAGCCGCGGGTTAATCGGTGCCACGCAAACGATTCATATGAATGGGGCCTATGATCCGTTTTCTTTTCCGCTTCGTCGGTCTGATCTGCCTGGCTGCCGGGTTTATCCTGCTGATCTATGACGGCACCAAGTCGATTGCCGGCAATGCTGTTTTCCTCACCAGCGTGCGTACGCTGTGGGAATTGTTCAATGCGGGCAGCCTCGCAAGGCTCGAGCCGATCATCCGGCCCTACGCCGGCGGTTACCTCTGGGACCCGGTTATGGTCACGATCCTGTCGGCGCCGAGCTGGGGCCTGCTTGGCGTTTTCGGCATCCTTCTCCTTGTGCTCGGCCGGAAGAAGAAGCCGCTGATCGGTTATGCACGGCCGTAACCTTTCGTGTCCGGCACGCCCAGGCGGCAGCTTTCCAAAACGTGATTGCCATGGGCGTTCATGGGCGTTTCAGGGAGGCTCCGCCCGACATATATTTGCAGCGACGATTGCAGGAGAACCCAAGCATGTTCGGCTTCAAGAAAGTTGCCATGCCAAAGCCCGGTGAAGCGCTGCCGGGCCGTGCAAATCCGATCCGCACCGCCACCGCTCATTTCGTCAATCATCGCGCACTCAAGGGCCCTTACCCGGAAGGGTTCGAAAAGGCGATGTTCGGTCTGGGCTGCTTCTGGGGTGCCGAGCGCATATTCTGGAAATTGGGTGACGGCATTCATGTCACGGCGGTCGGCTATGCCGGCGGGATGACGCCCAATCCGACCTATGAGGAAGTCTGCTCGGGGCGCACCGGCCACAACGAGGTCGTGCTGGTGGTCTACGACCCGAAGAAAATCTCGTACGACACGCTGCTCAAGACCTTTTGGGAGAGCCACGACCCGACCCAGGGCATGCGCCAGGGCAACGACGTCGGCACCCAATATCGCTCGGGCATCTATACGTTCAATGCCGCACAGCGTCAGGCGGCTGAGGCCTCAAAAGCGATGTACGAGCAGGAATTAAAGAAAAAACGCTACGGCGCGATCACCACCGAGATCGTCGATGCTCCGGAGTTCTATTTCGCCGAGGATTATCACCAGCAGTACCTGGCCAAGAATCCGATGGGTTATTGCGGCCTTGGCGGCACCGGAGTGTCTTGCCCGATCGGCACCGGCGCCAAGCTGACGCACAGCGCGCCGGCATAGGTGTCGTTACGACCTCGCGCGGAAGACAAGAATTGATTTCGTCATGGCCGGGCTCGTCCGGCCATGTCGCTGAGGAGTCTCAGATTCGTTTTACGAAATCACCGGGTCGCGGCGCTTGGCGCCGGACCTGTGGTGACATCCAGAGACGTCACTTCTTCATGTGCCTGGCAAGAAATTCCTGCGTGCGCTTCCACGCGAGGTCGCCGGCTTCCTTGCGGTAGCTCGCGCGTTCATCGCAATAGAACCCGTGCGGAGCGTCCGGGTAGGTGTAGATTTCCGCCTGTGGCTGTTTCTTCTTGATGCTCTCCACGACGTCCATCGGAATGCCATCATCCTTCTCGCCGAAATGCATCTGTATCGGGCACTTCGGCTTCTCGTCGGCAAACTTGCCGATCATGCCACCGTAGAAGGCAACCGCCGCCGAGAACCCCGGAATGCGACAGGCGGCGAGAAACGCCGCGGTACCGCCCATGCAGAAGCCGACAACACCGAGTGGCCCTGTGCCTTTCAGGTCGCCCTGTGCGGCGGCGATGTCGGCGATCATGTGGTCCCAATTGAGGTTGCCGAGATAACTTCGGGCATGGGCTATTTCATCCGGTGTGTAGCCGCTTTCGAAATTACGCACGAAACGGTCAAACACCGCCGGCGCGACCGCGACGTAGCCGAGCGCGGCGAGCCGGTCGCAGACCGCGCGGATGTGGTGGTTGACCCCGAAAATCTCCTGCACCACCACCATGCCGCCTTTTGGCGTTCCCGACGGATCGGCGCGATAGGCGCCGAGCGAGTGCTTGTCGGTGGTGGTCAGAGTGAATTGCTTACCCAATGGTACCTCCCGTAATTTTTCAGGCCAGAAAACCCGGAAGGGCTTTTAGCATGGCCCGCCAGCGTCTAACCAGTCGGAGTGCCCCGGATGCGATGCAGCGCGAGCGCAGCGAAATGGTGCAGCACTGATCCGGGGCCGTTCAAAACTCTGAAGTTGCAACGGTCCCGGGGTCTGCAGCGCACCGCCGCGCGCTGCGCTGCGCCCGGGACACGAAGTCACGTAAATGCCTTCGCCAGCAACTCGTAGGAGCGTTTCCGCGCCGCATGATCGAACAGCATTGTCGTGACCATGAGCTCGTCGGCTTTGGTGGATTCGATCAAAGGCATAAGCTTCGTCTTCACCGTTGCTGGCGCGCCGACCGATAGCCGTGCGCGGTTCTGTGCGATGCGCGCCCGATCGACTGGCGTGTACTCATAGCTTGCGGCGTCTTCCGGCGAAGCGAGCGGTAGAAACTCGCCTTTGGCGCGACGTACAATGTTGAGATCGACGGTTGCCGCCAGCCTTTCAGCTTCCTGGTCGGTGGCGGCACAGACCACATGGGTCGCCAAAATGGCATAGGGTTTTTCGTGCGATGGCGACGGCTTGAAATTGTCGCGGTAAAGCCGCATCGCCTCGACTGCATCGAAATTCGCGAAGTGATGCGCGAAGGAAAATGCCGCGCCGATGTGCCCCGCAAGTTGGGCACTGTAGTCCGAGGAGCCGAGCAGATAGATCGGCGGCAGCCTGACGTCCGAGGGCATCGCGCGCACATTGTGAAAGGGGTGCCCGGCGGGAAATCCGCGGCTCTCCAGCAGCATCAATTCGTTGAAGCGGTCGAGGAAATCGTCCTCCTCGCTGATGCCTTGCCGGCGCCGAAGCGCATAGGACGTCGCCGGATCGGTGCCAGGCGCACGACCGAGGCCAAGATCTATGCGGCCCGGAAAGAGCGCCTCCAGCACCTTGAAGCGCTCAGCCACCATCAAGGGAGCGTGGTTCGGCAGCATCACGCCGCCGGAACCGACGCGCATATTCCGGGTCACCGCGGCGATCTGCCCGATCATGATGTCGGGTGCCGAGCTCGCGATCGCCGGCAAATTATGATGTTCGGCCACCCAATAGCGCGTAAAGCCGAGGCCATCGGCGAGCCGCGCAAGATCGAGGGAATTGCGCAGGGCCTGTGCGGCCGTGGAGCCAGCGGAGACCGGTGAGAGGTCGAGGATGGAGAGCGGGATCATGGCAGGTTGCTCACACTAACATGTGAGCGCCGTCTTTTCGCCCGCATGATCCGGCGTATGATATGTGGGCCCCAGGGGAGCGCTTTCGATGGCTTCATTGATCGAATGGAAAGTGCCACAGTCGGTGCAGCCGCGCGGGGAGGACTATTCCTATGATCTCGAGCGTGCGCTGTCCTCGGTGGTCGGCCTCCATTCAATCATCCCGCCGGATGCCTTCACCGCCGACACACTCGGCGTCGAACGCGCCGGCAACGGCGTCCTCATCGACGATGGCCTTGTGCTCACCATTGGCTATCTGATCACCGAAGCCGATACCGTGTGGCTTCATCTCGGCGACGGCCGCGTCGTGCAAGGGCACGCGCTCGGTTTCGACCAGGAAACCGGTTTCGGCCTCGTGCAGGCGCTCGGCAAGATCGATCTTCCCTCGCTTGAGATCGGCTCTTCGAAAACGGCGGAAGTGGGCGAACGCGTCGTCGTCGGTGGTGCGGGCGGGCGCACGCGGTCGCTTGGGGGCCGCATCGCCGCCAAGCAGGAGTTTGCCGGCTATTGGGAATATGTGCTTGACGAGGCCATCTTCACGTATCCCGCGCATCCCAACTGGGGCGGCACCGCGCTGATCTCAAGTGAGGGCAAGCTGATCGGGATCGGCTCGCTGCAACTCGAGCGCGCGCGCGAAGGCAAGAACGAACATCTCAATATGGTCGTGCCGATCGATCTGCTGAATCCGGTGCTCGATGATCTGCGCAAGTTCGGGCGATCCAATCGGCCGGTCAGGCCATGGCTCGGGCTTTATTCGACCGAGATCGAAGACAAGATCGTGGCAGTCGGCATCGCGCCCAAGGGCCCGGCGGCGCGTGCAGAAATCAAGACGGGCGACGTGGTGGTGGCTGTCAAAGGAGAGCGTGTGTCGACGCTTGCCGCCTTCTACCGCAAGGTCTGGGCGCTCGGGCGCGCCGGCGTGGAAGTGCCGCTTACGCTTTATCGCGAGGGCGTTACATTCGACGTGCGGGTCAATTCATCTGACCGCGCGAAATTCCTCAAGGGTCCGCGGCTGCACTAAGCATACGTTGTGCGTGCCCCGGACGCGGCGCAGCACAAGCGCAAGCGAAGTGATGCGCCGCAGATCCGGGGCCTTTGCAATTTTTGAATTTGTTACGGTCCCGGGTCTGCAACGCACCGTTCGCTTTGCTCACGTTGCGCTGCGCCCGGGACACATTGTTGATGAGTCCCTGTCAAATCTCTTCAATCTTGTCCACGCGGTCCGGATAAAACGCCAGATGCTCCCTGATTTCGCCAACCGCCGGAAAGGGCTGCTCGTAAGTCCACACCGCGTTCTCGGCGCTGCGGCCGTCAGCGACAATAGTGAAATAATTTGCATCGCCCTTGTAGGGACAATGCGTCTGATGATCGGTGCGCTTGAGCAGGCTCATATCAGCATCAGCACGCGGAATATAGAAGACAGGCTTGTAGCTCGCTTCCTTCAGGATGAGCGGATGCATGCTCTCGGCGATGATGCGGTCCGCGAACATGACGCGCACGCGTTTGCCGTTTTTGGCAATTGTGATCGGATGGTCGGGGCCGGGAAGTTTCATTGCGCTCGCCTCACTGTCCCTATGGATAATGGTTTGTAAACCACAACGCACGCGGATACAGCGCGCCTCATTTAATTAGGTGCTGCATTCCGTGCCTTCCACGGCAGATTGCGAAAAGTTGAACGATAGCCCTCAATGAAATTACAGAGTCGGCGGCCTAGATTGCCGGGCGACTGAACGCAAACGTTCCCCGCGGTTTTCATGGCCAACAAGCAAATCGAAAAGATGCTCCAGGGTCTCAATATCCTGGTGGTCGATGACAACGCCTATATGCGCCGGCTCACGCGCCTGATGCTGACCAATCTTGGCGCCAAGTCGGTGCTTGAGGCTACCGACGGCCTCGCCGCGCTCGAGGCCATCCGCACCTGCGATCCTGATGTCATGCTGCTCGATTGGGACATGCCAGTACTCAACGGTATCGAAGTATTGCGCATCGTTCGTTCGCCCGGTGTGTTTCCGCGCCCCAACATTCCGGTGATTATGCTGACGACGCGCGCGCAACGGACGCAGGTGAACGAAGCACTGCGTGCCGGTGCGAACGAATTCCTGCTCAAGCCGACGTCGCCTAAAGCATTATGCGACCGCTTGATCTCGATCGTGTTCAAGCCAAGACCGATGGTGAAGCTCGGCAGCTATTATGTGCCCGAACCACGGCGCATGTCGGCGCCACGCGAGGCAGCGATGGCGGACCAGAACTGACGGAGACAGTTCGGCGCCCATAAGATTTTTGCGCACGTCATTCGTTTGGATGATCCCAACGGCTTTTCATCGTGACATAAGCCGGGCCCATTCCGCGTTTTAAGCCAATCCAACGACGCACAGGACATGTTGGGACTACACCGACAGGAGTATCCTATGGACTTTCGACGACGCCGATTTTTGTGCCTGGCAGCGAGTGCCGCCGTACTCCAGGCAACGCGGGGACCTGTAAGGGCACAAACCTATCCGGCGCGGCCGGTGCGCGTGATCGTGCCATTTTCGCCCGGCGGACCAACCGACGTATTTGCGCGGATCGTCACAGTGAATCTCTCACGAAGTCTCGGCCAGCAGTTCTATGTCGAGAATCAACCGGGTGCCGGCGGCAATCTTGGCATGGGTGCCGGCGCGAGGGCGGCCTCCGATGGCTACACGGTTACAGTTGTCACCACGAGCTACGTCGTCAATCCCAGCCTCTACGCAAAAATTCCCTATGACCCCTTCAAGGATTTTGCGCCGGTCACGCTGGCGGCCGCGACTCCCAATGTCCTGGTGGTCCATCCCTCGATCCCCGCGACCACAGTCAAGGAGCTGATTGAGTTTCTCAAGGCAAATCCCGGCAAGTATAGCTATGCCCACTCAGGTATCGGGACCACGTCACAGCTCTCGGGCGAAATGTTCAGGCACTCGCAAGATCTTGATCTTGTGGCGGTGCCATTTAACGGTTCGGCGCCTGCCGTACAGTCGGCACTCGCCGGTCACACGCCGGTCGGCTTTACCGTGCTCACCCCGGCGGTTCCCCAAATCAGGGACGGAAAGTTACGGGCATTGGCGGTGACCACGGCGAAACGTACGCCGGCCCTACCCGATGTGCCGACGATGGCGGAGGCCGGATTTCCCGGGCAGGAATCCGATACGATGTTGGGCGTCCTCGTTCCCGCCCATACGTCGGATGCAATTATCGCACTGCTCCATCGTGAGATCGGCAAGGCGATGATCGAAACGGACGCCGCTCAGAAGCTTGCATCACTCGGATTTGAGACGATCGACAGTACGCCGGAGGAATTTTCAGCCCGCATCCATGCCGACATCCCGAAATGGGCGAAGGTAATCGAGGCGGCTCACATCAAGGCGGAATAGGGCAATGGCGCGCCCGAGACGATTCGAACGTCCGACCTTTGCCTTCGGAGGGCAACGCTCTATCCAGCTGAGCTACGGGCGCGCGTAAGTCCTCAATAGACGAAAGGCTTGCGAGCGGCAACGGGCCGGGACCGCTCCAGGCCGGCACGAAATGCGTCGCGCATTGAGCTTTCTGTGGTTAAGCCTGCCGACTGCGGCGTCTCGGCTATGCGCCTTCGGAAGAATCCCTTACTGCTTGACTGTTCGCGCATTTTGCGCCGCAAGGAGCATTTTCAAATGGTAGCAGCTGCTTCACCCAAGCCGAAAGCCGGCAAGCCGGTCACCACCAGGCACTTGGCCGCCGCGCTTTCGGAACAGCATCAGCTCAGCAAGAAGCAGGGGCTGGAGATGATGGAAGACCTGATCGGCTTGATCACCAAACACCTGAAGAAGGGTGAGCGGGTTAAGATTTCCGGCCTCGGAATTCTGGTGGTGCGCAAGCGCGCCGCTCGCATGGGCCGCAACCCGATGACCGGCGAAGCGATAAAAATCAAAGCCAGCAGGAAAGTCGCGTTCCGCGCCGCCAAGGATCTCAAGATGGCGATCTAACGACCATCGGTTTCCGTCCTGTAAAACCCCGCCGCTCACCGGCGGGGTTTTTGTTTGCGCGCTGTGCCTCGGGAACGAGGTTATCACGAGATTGCTATTGACTTTATTCCTAGAGAATGTATTCCTATATCCGTCCTGCTCGATTGAGGGCGTCATCTAGAGGCGTCTTGATGGTGGAGCAGGATGCGGCGCCCGCGGGCGTGCCTCGCAAAGCACGCGCTCGGGCGGCATCGGAACTCCGCCCGGCGGCCAATACGGGCTGCCCGCCAGGAGCTTGGCTGACGGCGGACAAGCACGGTGTGCTTATCCCCCGCAAAGCGCGGCCGATGCCGGAAGAAGAACGCCGTGA
>Ga0335084_10001456_pt1 | contig 22165 bp, 21 predicted proteins | sample Lox_Sample_44_FD_206721 | JGI IMG/M metagenome (GOLD analysis project Ga0335084, IMG submission 206721) | Soil microbial communities from Loxahatchee National Wildlife Refuge, Florida, United States - Lox_Sample_4.4 | ecosystem: Environmental > Terrestrial > Soil > Wetlands | place: USA...
GACGCGGAGGTGGTGGTGGCGGGCGGCGTCGAGTCGATGTCGCGGGCGCCCTGGGCGCTCGCCAAGCCGGACCGCGCCCACCCTCGCGGAAACGTCACCGCCTTCGACACCGCGCTGGGATGGCGCTTCGTGAACCCGAGGATGGAGCGGCTCGGGCACACCGATCCGCTCGGGGTCACGGCCGAGACCCTGGCGCGCGAGCGCGGGATCGGCCGCGAGGCGCAGGATCGGTTCGCCCTCGCCAGCCACCGGAAGGCGGTGGCGGCGCAGGACGGCGGCCACTTCGACGCCGAGATCGTGCCGGTCGAGGCGGACGGCGCGGCGGTCCGGATCGACGAGTGCCCGCGCCGGGACACCTCCCTGGCGCGGCTCGCGGCGCTCCCTCCGGCGTTCGCGCCGGGCGGCACCGTCTCCGCGGGGAACTCGAGCCCGCTCAACGACGGCGCCGCCGCGCTCCTCCTCGCGTCGGACGCCTGGGCCCGCGGGCACCGGCTCGCGCCGCTGGCCCGCCTCCGCGCCAGCGCGGCCGCGGGCGTTCCGCCGCGGATCATGGGCATCGGGCCGGTCCCGGCCGCGGCGAGCGCGCTCCGGCGGGCCGGGCTGCGCTGGCCCGACCTGGAGCGGATCGAGCTCAACGAGGCGTTCGCGGCGCAGGTGCTGGCGGTGCTGGCCGGCTGGGAGGTCGACCCGGACGACCCCCGCCTCAACCCCTCGGGCGGCGCGATCGCGCTCGGGCACCCGCTCGGCTGCTCCGGGGCGCGGGTGCTCACCACCCTCGTCCACGGCCTGCGCCGGACCGGGCAGGGCCTCGGGCTCGCCGCGATGTGCGTCGGCGTGGGGCAGGGCATCGCGGCGGTGGTGGAGCGGATGACGTGACCTCGCGCGCGCCCAGGGAGGAACCGACCATGGCGGAGCTCGCCGGCTACCGCCGTCCGGCCCCCGGGACGCAGCCCGAATACCTGCATCCGCCGTATGCGTCCTCCACCCGCCGCGCGCCGACGCGCCGGCTGGTGCTCCTCCCGCACACGCGCTCCGAGGTGACGGGCCCGGTCTTCGGCCACGGCTCGGTGCAGCCCGGCGACGCGGACCTGACCCGGCAGCACGCCGGCGACCCCATCGGCGAGCGGATCGTGATCGCCGGGCGCGTCCTCGACGAGGACGAGCGGCCGGTGCCGCACGCGCTCGTCGAGGTGTGGCAGGCCAACGCCGCGGGCCGCTACGCGCACCAGGTGGACGACCATGCGGCGCCCCTCGACCCGAACTTCACCGGCTGCGGCCGCGCGGTCACCGACGCCCACGGCCGGTACCGGTTCGTCACCATCCGGCCGGGCGCCTATCCGTGGCGGAACCACCCGAACGCCTGGCGCCCCGCCCACGTGCACTTCTCGCTCTTCGGCCCGGCCTTCGCCACCCGGCTCGTGACGCAGATGTACTTCCCGGGCGATCCGCTGCTCCCCTTCGACCCCATCTTCAACTCCACGGCCGACGAGCGCGCCCGCGTGCGGCTGGTGTCCGCCTTCGACTGGGACCACACCGTCCCGGAGCGCGCCCTGGGCTTCCGCTTCGACGTGGTGCTGCGAGGCCGGGCCGCCACGCCCCTGGATCCGCCATGAGCCTCCCCGCCACGCCCTCCCAGACCGCCGGTCCGTACTTCCACATCGGGCTCGGCTGGCTCGTCCGGACGGAGCTGTTCGGCCCGGCCGCGCGCGGCGAGCGCGTCACCGTGTGGGGCCGCGTCCTCGACGGCGACGGGCGGCCGGTCGAGGACGCGCTGCTCGAGATCTGGCAGGCCGACGCCGACGGCCGCTATCCGCGCCCCGCCGTGCCCGGGGAAGGGGCGGGCGCCCCGGCGCTGGACGGGTTCGGCCGGATCCCGACCGACCGCGACGGCAGGTTCCGCTTCGGCACGATCGTGCCCGGGCCCGTGCCTGGACCGGGAGGGCGGACGCAGGCGCCTCACCTCCTCGTCTCGGTCTTCATGCGCGGCCTCCTCCGCCGCCTGGTGACGAGGGTCTACTTCCCCGGCCAGCCCGGCAACGCCGACGACCCGGTGCTCGGCCTGGTGGAGCCGGACCGGCGCGGGACGCTCGTCGCCCGCCGCGGCAGGAAGGACCCCGCCCTCCTCGAGTGGAACGTGGTCCTCCAGGGCGACGCCGAGACCGTCTTCTTCGACTGCTGAGCGCCCATGACCTCGAGCCCCCTGCTCCAGCCCCTCTTCACCACGGCGCGCATGGCCGAGACGTTCTCGGATCGCGCTCGCCTCCAGGCGATGCTCGACTTCGAGGCGGCCCTGGCGCGGGGGTCGGCCCGCGCCGGGGCGATCCCGGCGGAGGCGGCCGGGCCCATCGCCGCCCGGTGCCGCGCCGAGCTGCTCGAGGCGGAGGGGATCGCGCGCGAGGCGGCGGAGGCGGGGAACCCCGCCATCCCCATGGTGAGGGCGCTCACCGCCCTGGTGGCGCGGGACGACGAGCGCGCCGCCCGCTGGGTGCACTTCGGCGCCACCAGCCAGGACGCGATGGACACCGGCCTCGTCCTCCAGCTCCGCGCGGCGCTCGCCCACCTCGAGGCGGATCTCGATCGCCTCTCCGCCGCCCTCGCCGGTCTGGCCGCCGCGCACCGCGGCACGGTGCTGGCCGGCCGGACCTGGCTCCAGCAGGCCGCGCCGGTGACCTTCGGGCTCAAGGCGGCGGGCTGGCTCTCCGCCGTGGAGCGTCACGGCGAGCGGCTGCGCGAGCTCCTCCCGCGCCTGCTGGTCCTCCAGCTGGGCGGCGCGGTCGGCACGCTCGCCGCGTTCGGCCCGACGGGCCTCGCGGTGGCGGAGCGGACGGCGGAGGACCTCGGGCTGGGGGTCCCGGACCTCCCCTGGCATGCCCACCGGGACCGGATCGCCGAGGTCGCCACCGCCCTCGGGCTCCTCGTCGGCACGCTCGGGAAGATCGCGCGCGACGTCGCGCTCCTCGCCCAGACCGAGGTGGCGGAGGTGGCCGAGCCGTCCGCGCCCGGACGCGGCGGGTCCACGGCCATGCCCCAGAAGCAGAACCCGGTCGGCTCCGCGGTGGCGCTGGCGGCGGCAGTGCGCGTGCCCGGCCTGGTCTCGGTGATGCTGGCGGCGATGGCGCAGGAGCACGAGCGCGGGCTCGGCGGCTGGCAGGCGGAGTGGGAGACGCTCCCGGAGATCTGCGCGCTCGCGGCCGGCGCCCTCGATCGGATGGCGCAGGTGATGGAAGGGATCGTCCTCGATCCGGTGCGCATGCGGCTCAACGCCGAGGCCGGGGCGGGCGCCCTCCACGCCTCCGCCGTGGCCGACGCGCTCGCGCGCTCGCTGGGGCGGTCGGGGGCGCACGCCCTGGTGGCCGAGGCGGCGCGGCGCGCGCGCGCCGAGGGGCGCCACCTCCGCGACGTCCTCGGCGCCGACGAGCGCGTCGCCGCGCACCTCTCGGCGGCCGAGCTCCGCCGGCTCTTCGAGCCCGGCGCCGGGAGCGCCGGCGCCCTCGTCGATCGGGCCCTGGAGCGCCTGGCCCGGCGCGGCGGGAGGCGGGGATGACCTACGCCGCCGTTCCCGGCGGGTTCGTCCGCTACGACTTGCGGGGGCCTCCCGGCGCACCGGCGGTGGTGCTCTGCGGGTCGCTCGGGTCGGATCTGGGGATGTGGGACCAGCAGATCCCGGCGCTCGCCAGGCGCCACCGCGTCCTCCGGTACGATTGCCGCGGGCACGGCGCCTCCACGGTGACCCCCGGGCCCTGCACGATCGACCGGCTGGCCCGGGACGTCCTCGCGCTGCTCGACGGCATGGACATCGCCAGGGCCAGCGTCTGCGGCCTGTCCATGGGGGGACAGGTCGGCCTCTGGCTCGGGATCTACGCAGCGGAGCGGGTCGACCGGCTGGTGCTCGCGAACACGGGGGCGCAGATCGGCTCGCGGGAGGGGTGGGACGCGCGCATCGCCGCGGTGCAGCGCGGAGGCGTCGCCGCGGTGGCGGACGGGATCCTGGACCGGTGGTTGTCGGAGCCGTACCGGAGCGCCCATCCGGACCAGGTGGCGTGGCTCCGGGGGATGCTCCTGCGGACGCCGGCCGCGGGGTATGCGGCCTGCTGCGCGGCGGTGCGGGACTGCGACCTGCGGGGCGCGGCCGCCGAGGTGCGCGCCCCCACGCTGGTGGTCGCGGGGGCGCTGGACGCCGCCACGCCGCCGGCGGAGGCGCGGGCCCTGGCCGGACGGATCCGCGGGGCGAGCTACCTCGAGCTGCCGGCGGCGCACCTCTCGAACGTGGAGTCGGCCGAGCGCTTCACGGCCGCCCTGCTGCAGCACCTCGACGCCTAGGAGGGGATCGTGGACGAGCGCGAGCGGTTCCGGAAGGGCCTGGAGGTGCGGCGCGCCGTGCTCGGCGACGCGCACGTCGAGGCGGCGCTGGCCGGGCGGACCTCCTTCACCGAGGCCTTCCAGGATCTCCTCACCCGCTACGCCTGGGGCGAGATCTGGTCGCGTCCCGGGCTGGACCGGCGCACCCGGAGCCTGGTGACGCTGGCGCTGCTCGCCGGGCAGGGGCGGGGCGAGGAGCTCCGGATGCACGTTCGCGCGGCGCTCCGGAACGGCGTCACGCCAGCGGAGCTGGAGGAGCTGCTCCTCCAGGTGGCCGTCTACTGCGGCCTTCCGGCCGCGAACGCCGCGTTCCACCTGGCCGAGGAGGCGCTCGCGGCGGAGCAGGGCACCAGCTGAGACGGCGCGCCCCCGATGCGTGGGAGGCGCGCGGACAGGAGACGACGACGTGATCCAGAGAGCGCTGTGGACGACGGCCCTGCTGGCGGTGGCGACGCCGCCGGCGTGGGCGGCGGAGCCCATCCGCATCGGGCTCATCGCCCCGTTTTCCGGCCCCTTCGCCGAGTACGGCAAGCAGATGCAGGCCGGGATGCAGGCCTACGTGAAGCTGAACGGCGACACGGTGGCGGGCCGCAAGGTCGAGGTGATCGTGCGCGACACCACCGGGCCGGTTCCGGAGGTGGCGAAGCGGCTCGCCCAGGAGCTGGTGGTCCGCGAGAAGGTGGACTTCCTGGCGGGGTTCGGGCTCACGCCGGAGGCGCTGGCGGTCGCCGACGTCGCCACCCAGGCGAAGAAGCCGATGATCGTCATGAACGCCGCCAGCTCGGTGATCACCACGCGCTCGCCCTACGTGGTGCGCGTCTCGATGACGCTGCCCCAGATCACCGTGCCCATCGCGGGCTGGGCGGCGAAGAACGGCATCAAGAAGGTCTTCATCCTGGTGTCGGACTACGCCCCCGGCCTCGACGCCGAGGCCGCCTTCCGCAAGGCCTTCACCGGCGCGGGCGGCGAGATCGTGGACGCGATCCGGGTCCCGCTCCGCAACCCCGAGTTCGCCCCGTTCATCCAGCGGGTCAAGGACGCCAGGCCGGAGGCGGTCTTCGTCTTCGTGCCCGCGGGCGAGCAGGGGATCGCCTTCATGAAGGGCTTCCAGGAGCGCGGCCTCGCCGCGGCGGGGATCAAGGTGATCGCGACCGGCGACATCACCGACGACCACGTCGTCGACGCCATGGGCGACGCCGCCGTCGGCATGATCACCAGCTTCCACTACTCGGCCGCGCACGACTCGCCGGAGAACCGCGCCTTCCTGAAGGCGTACGGCGAGGTGGCGGGCGGCGCCGGGCGGGCGAACTTCATGGCCGTGGCCGGCTACGACGGGATGGCCGCCATGTACGAGGCGGCCCGCAAGCTCGAGGGGAGGCTCGACGGCGACCGCGTGGTCGAGGCGCTCAAGGGCTGGAAGCGCGAGAGCCCGCGGGGCCCCATCTCCATCGACCCGGAGACCCGGGACGTCGTGCAGACCATCTACATCCGCCGCGTGGAGGCGCGCGACGGCCACAACTGGAACGTGGAGTTCGACCAGACCGCGCCCATGAAGGACCCGGGCAAGGCGTAGGCACGGCGCGGCGGAGACCGAGGAGGCGGGATGGTGGCGAGGCTCGCGGGCGTCCTGTTCGACGGGATCGCGTACGGCAGCCTGCTCTACCTCGTGAGCATCGGCCTCTCGGTCACCATGGGGCTGATGCGGTTCGTGAACCTGGCGCACGGCGCCTTCGCCATGCTGGGCGGCTACCTGTCCGTCGCGCTGGTGCGCCAGGGCGTGCCCTTCCTCGCCACGCTCCCGCTGGTCTTCGTGGCGGTCGCGCTGGCCGGGGGCGTCCTCGAGCGCGCGCTCTACCGCCGGCTGTACCGGGCTCCGCAGCTCGACCAGGTCCTCTTCTCCATCGGCCTCACCTTCATGGCGGTCGCCGCCGCCACCTGGGTCTTCGGTCCCTCGCAGCAGCCGGTCCGGCTGCCGGAGCCGCTCCGCGGCCAGATCCGCCTGGCCGGGCTCGACCTGGGCCGCTACCGCCTCTTCCTGGTGGCGCTGGTCGCCGCCCTGGCGATCCTCCTGCGCCTCCTGGTCGAGCGCACCCGGTTCGGCGCTCGCCTCCGGGCCGCGGTGGACGATCCCGCCGTGGCGGCGGCGATGGGGATCGACGTGGCCCGGGTCTCGGCCGTCACCTTCGCGCTCGGGACCGGCCTCGCCGGGCTTGGCGGCGCGCTCGGGGTGGAGGTGCTCGGCCTCGACCCCACCTTCCCCGTGAAGTACCTCGTCTACTTCCTCCTCGCGGTGGTGGTGGGCGGGGCGGGGAGCCTCCAGGGAACCGCGGTGGCGGCCCTGGCGCTCGGCGTCTTCGACGTGGCGGGGAAGTACTACGTCCCGCAGCTCGGCGCGTTCGTGATCTACGCGCTCATGGTGGTGCTGCTGGTGGCCTTCCCGGCGGGGCTCTACGGGAGGCGGGCGTGATGGCCGAGCGCGCCGAGCGGCTCGTCGAGGTCGAGCCGGCGCCGGCACCGGCCGTGGCGAGGTTGCCGGACGGCCGCTGGCGGCCGCTCGAGCTGGCCTTCTGGCTCCTCCCGGTCGCCTGCTTCTTCCTCTTCCCGGGATACCTGGTGCTGTGGAGCCAGGTGTTCGTCACCGCGCTCCTGGCGCTGTCGCTCGACCTCGTCCTCGGTTACGCCGGCCTGGTCTCGCTCGGCCACGCCGCCTTCTTCGGCGTCGGCGCCTACACGGCCGGGCTGCTCGCGGCGCACGGGTGGGGCGAGCCGCTGACCGGGCTGGTGGCCGCGGCCGCGGCCGGCGCGGCGGCGGGGTTCGGGGTGAGCTTCCTGGTGGTGCGCGGCCAGGACCTCGCCCGGCTCATGGTGACGCTCGGCGTCGGGCTCCTCTTCTTCGAGGGGGCGAACGAGGCCGCCTCGATCACCGGCGGCGTGGACGGGCTCTCCGGCGTCCGCATGTGGCGGCTCCTGGGGCTCTTTCCCTTCGACCTCGAGGGCAGGACCGCCTTCGTGTACGCCCTCGCCGTCCTGCTCGGCTGCTTCGCGGCGGCGAGGCGCCTGGTGGCGTCGCCGTTCGGTCTCTCGCTCCGGGGCATCCGGGAGAACGCGCGGCGCATGCCGGCGCTGGGCGCGCCGGTCGGGCGCCGCCTGGTGGCGATCTTCACGGTCTCCGCCGGGATGGCCGGGATCGCCGGCGGGGTCCTCGCGCAGACCACGCAGTTCGTCGGCCTCGACGCGCTCGGGTTCACGCGCTCGGCCGAGGTGATCATCGTCCTGGTGCTGGGCGGGACGGGGCGGCTCTACGGGGCGCTGGTGGGGGCGGGCCTGTTCATGCTCGCCCAGGACTGGCTCTCCGGGATCGACCCCGTGTACTGGCAGTTCTGGCTGGGGCTGCTCCTGGTGGTGGTGGTGCTGTTCGGGCGGGGCGGCGTGCTGGGCGGCCTCCAGCGCATCCAGCGGCGGCTCCTGCCGGGGAGCGCTGCCGATCGCACCGGGGGGTGCAGAGTCGCGCCCCCCGGTCCCTCCGGGGCGCGCTCCGGGGCAGGCTCATCCGCCCGCCCCTGCGCTCGCGGTCCAGTCCCGCTGCGGACCGTGGGGCTCACCAAGGCGTTCGGGGCGCTGGTCGCCAACGCCGAGATCGGGCTCAGCCTGCCCGGGGGCGCCCGGCACGCGCTCATCGGCCCGAACGGCGCGGGCAAGACCACCCTCATCGACCTCCTCACCGGCGTGCAGGCGCCCACCGCCGGCGACGTCTTCCTCGGCGACGAGCGGGTCACGCACCTGCCGCAGCACGAGCGGGCCCGGCGCGGGATGACGCGCACCTACCAGATCAGCGCCCTCTTCCCGGGCCTGACGGTGCTCGAGTCGGTGGTGCTCGCCGTCTGCGAGCGGCGGGGGCGCGCGACCGCCTGGTGGACGCCGGTCGCCAGCCGCGGGGAGGAGGTGGACGAGGCGCTCGCCCTGCTCGACGCGCTCCACCTCGGGCGCGAGGCGGGGGAGGAGACGCGCTTCCTGCCCTACGGCAAGCAGCGCCTGCTGGAGGTGGCGCTCGCCCTCGCCACCCGTCCCCGCATCCTCCTCCTCGACGAGCCCGCCGCCGGCATCCCGGCCGGCGAGAGCGCCGAGGTGCTCGAGGTGGTCTCGCGGCTCCCGGAGGACGTCACCATCCTCCTCATCGAGCACGACATGGAGCTCGTCTTCCGCTTCGCCCGGCGGATCACCGTGCTGGTGGGCGGGCGGGTGCTCACCGAGGGGACGCCGGCGGAGATCGCAGGGGATCGGAGCGTGCGCGAGGTCTACCTCGGGGAGGCGCAGCGTGGGTGAGCTGCTGCGGCTGGACGGCGTCACCGCCGGCTACGGCGAGTCCGTGGTCCTCGACGGCATCTCGTTCTCGCTGGACGCGGGCGAGAGCCTGGCGCTCCTCGGGCGCAACGGGGCCGGGAAGACGACGCTCCTGGCCACGCTGATGGGGCTGACGCGCCTGCACCGGGGCGCGCTCCGGTGGCGGGGAGGCGACCTCGCCGCGCGGCCGACGCACGCCCGGGCCCGCGCCGGGCTGGGCTGGGTGCCGCAGCAGCGCGCCATGTTCCCGTCGCTGACCGTGGAGGAGCACCTCACCGCCGTCGCCCGGCCCGGACCCTGGACGCCGGAGCGGGCCTGGGGGGTCTTCCCCCGCCTGCGCGAGCGCCGCCGGAACATGGGGAACCAGCTCTCGGGGGGCGAGCAGCAGATGCTGGCCATCGCGCGCGCGCTGGTGGTGAACCCGACCCTGCTCCTGCTCGACGAGCCGATGGAGGGGCTCGCGCCCCTCATCGTCCAGGAGCTGCTCAACGTGATCCGGGAGCTCGTCTCCGAGGCGGGGATGGCGGTGATCCTGGTCGAGCAGCACGCCCGCCTGGCGCTGCAGGTCACCGCGTCCGCGATCGTCCTGGACCGCGGCCGGGTCGTCCACCGGTCGGGGAGCGGGAGCCTGCTGGCCGAGCCCGAGACCCTGGGCCGGCTCGTCGCCCCGTCCTGAAGGAGGCTCGATGCCAGTGGCCCAGTCGATCATCCGGGACGAGCACCGCTCGCTGGCAGCGGTGCTGCACGGCCTCGCCTTCCTGGTGGCGGAGATCCAGGCGAGGCGGGCGGTGCCGGACTTCCGCCTCCTCGAGGCGATGCTGCGCTACGTCGAGGAGTTCCCCGAGAAGCTCCACCACCCCAAGGAGGACCGCCACCTCTTTCGCGCGCTGCGGGAGCGGGATCCGGGCGCGGCCGCCCTCCTGGCCGAGCTGGAGGAGGAGCACGCGCGCGGGCGGGGGCTGCTCGCCGACCTGTCGGGCGCGCTGGCCCGCTACCGGGCCGGCGCCGGGGTCGCGTCGTTCGCGGTGGCGCTGGACGCCTACGCCAGGTTCCACTGGGAGCACATGCGGAAGGAGGAGGACGTCCTCCTGCCGCGCGCCGAGCGGGCCCTCACCGGCGAGGACTGGCAGGAGGTGGACGCCGCGTTCCAGGCCAACGCCGACCCGCTCGCCGCGGTGGACAAAAGGGCGCTGCGCGAGCTCTTCCGGACCATCGCCCACCTCGCGCCGCCTCCCATCGGCGTCGGGCCGGCGCGGCGCGCGCCGGGGGAGGAGGGCGGGTGACGATCCGCACGCAGGTCGGGATCGTCGGGGCGGGGCCGGCCGGGCTCTTCCTCTCGCACCTCCTCCACCTCCGCGGGATCGAGTCGGTCGTGCTCGAGAACCGCAGCCGGGAGGCGATCGAGTCCACCGTCCGGGCAGGCGTCCTGGAGCAGGGGACCGTGGATCTCATGAACGCCACCGGGGTCGGGGAGCGGGTGACGCGCGAGGGGGCGGTGCACCGAGGGATCCGGCTCCGGTTCCGGGGTCGGGACCACCGCATCGCCCTCTCGGAGCTGAGCGGCGGCCGCGCCATCACCCTCTACCCGCAGCACGAGGTGATCCGCGATCTCGTCGCGGCGCGCCTGGTCGCGGGGGGAGAGATCCGGTTCGGCGTGAGCGAGGTGGCGTTCCGCGGGCTCGACGGAGATCGGCCCGGGGTCCGGTGGCTGGAGGCCGGCCGCGAGGAGGTGCTGTCCTGCGACTACGTGGCGGGCTGCGACGGGTTCCACGGGGTGAGCCGGCCCGCCGTCGCCGCCGCGCTCACCACCTGGTCGAGGTCCTACCCGTTCGGCTGGTTCGGGATCCTGGCCGAGGTGCCGCTCCTCTCGCCGGAGCTGGTCTACGCCCACCACGCCCGCGGCTTCGCGCTGGTGAGCACCCGCTCGCCCGTCCTGCAGCGGCTCTACTTCCAGTGCGACCCGCGCGAGGACCCGGGCCCCTGGTCCGAGGAGCGGATCTGGGACGAGCTGGAGCGACGGCTCGAGAGCGAGGAGGGGTGGAAGCTGGTCCGCGGGCCCATCGTGCAGAAGAACGTGGTGGGGATGCGGAGCTTCGTGGCCGAGCCGATGCGGCTGGGCCGCCTGTTCCTGGCCGGCGACGCCGCGCACATCGTCCCCGCCACCGGCGCGAAGGGCCTGAACCTCGCGGTGGCCGACGTGTTCGTCCTCTCGCGGGCGCTCGCCCACCGGTACGCCACCGGCCGCGACGACCTCCTCGACCGGTACTCGGAGACCTGCCTGCGCCGGGTCTGGAGCGCGGAGCGCTTCTCCTGGCGGATGACCACGCTCCTCCACCTCTTCCCCGACGACGACGACTTCGCGAGGAGGATGCGCCTCGCCGAGCTCGACCACGTGGTGGGCTCGCCGACGGCATCCGCCGACCTGGCGGAGGGCTACGTGGGCCGGCCCTTCGAGTGAGCGAGCGCCGACGCGTCCCGCGAGAGACCTTGCGCCCAGCGGGGGCGCCGGGCCAGGAGGTGTCCGACAACCCGGAGGAACGATGACGCGCTGGAGCACGAGGAGCATGGCGGCGGCGCTGGCCTGCGCCGCCGCGACGGCCCGCCATCCTCGTGCAGACGGGCGCCGCCGACCCCATGATCCCGCCGGCGCGCGTGGCCGAGTTCGAGAAGGAGATGAAGGACGCGGGCGCGAACGTGAAGGTGGTGAGCTACCCCGGCGCGAAGCACAGCTTCACCAACCCGGACGCGGACAAGGCGGGGATGGAGGGGCTCGCCTACGACGCGGCGGCCGACCGGGAGTCGTGGGAGGCGGCCATGAAGTTCCTGAAGCAGGTGCTCGGATCGTGAGCGGGCGCCGGCGGCGGTGATGCGGCTGCACCTCGTCGACGGGACGTTCGAGCTGTTCCGGGCCCACTTCTCCAGGCGGCCCGGACACCTCGCGCCGGACGGCCGGGAGGCGAAGGCCACCGTCGGCCTCGCCGCCTCGTTGCTCGCGCTCCTGCACGACGAGCGGGAGGCGGTGACGCACCTCGCGGTGGCGTTCGACAACCCCATCCGCTCGTTCCGCAACGCGCTCTGGCCCGGCTACAAGACGGAGGAGGGCGTCGCCCCCGAGCTGCTGGCGCAGTTCGACGCCGCCGAGGACGCGGTCCGCGCGCTGGGCGTGACCGTCTGGTCGATGCGCGAGTTCGAGGCCGACGACGCGCTCGCCACCGGCGCCGCCCGCTTTCGAGACGCGGTGGAGCAGGTCCGCATCCTCACGCCCGACAAGGACCTGGGGCAGTGCCTCGCCGGCCGGCGGGTGGTGCAGGTGGATCGCATCCGCGGTCGCGAGATCGACGAGGAGGCGCTGCAGGCGCGGCGGGGGATCCGGCCGGAGAGCGTCCCAGACTGGCTCGCGCTCGTCGGCGACGACGCGGACGGCATTCCGGGGCTCCCCGGATTCGGCGAGAAGACCGCCGCGAGGCTCCTGGCGGAGCACCTCCATCTGGAGTTCATCCCGGCGGACCCGTCGCGCTGGCCTGCGGAGATCCGCGGCGCCGCGCAGCTCGCCCTCGAGCTGGAGCGCGGGCGGGAGGAGGCCGCGCTCTACCGGCGGCTCGCGACGCTCGTGACCGACGTGCCGCTCGCGGAGTCGCTCGAGGACCTGCGCTGGCGGGGCATCCCGCGCGGCCGGTTCGAGCGGTGGGCCGGCGCGCTCGGCGCGCGCGGGCTGCGTCCGGGGGCGGAGGAGCGCCGGACGCGCTGGGCCCCGGCCGACGCCGGGGAATGATCAGACCGCGGAGCCGCAGGCCCGGCAGCGCCGCGCGGCGGCGGGGATGATCTCCAGGCACTCGGGGCACGCCTTGGTCGCCGGGGCGGGCACGGCCGGAGCGGGCCGCACCAGCGCCTTCAGCACGAGGAACACCACGACGGCCACGATGGCGAAGTCCACCAGCCGGCCGATGAGATCGCCGTAGGCGATGGCGTTCCCGGCCGAGCCGAGCGCCAGCCGGGCGAGCCGCCACTCGCCCTGGCCGGGCAGGACCATGCCGACGATCGGCATGAGGACGTCGTCCACGATCCCGCTCACCACCTTGCCGATGGCCGCCCCGATGACCACGCCCGCGGCGAGCGCGACGACGTTCTGCTTGAGGAGGAACTCCCGGAACTCCTTCGCGACTCCGCGCGCCGCCTGCGCGGCCTTCGCTGCCTTCTCCATCCCCGGCTGTGCGGTCGCCATGTGGTGCCTCCCTGCTCTCCTGGTCGTGGGCCGGCGCATCGCCGCCCGGGGGCCATCATCGCTCCGCCGCCGCCGTCCGGGAGTTCACGGGCGGGTAGGCCGTGCGGGTGATATGTTGGAGGCCGTGGGCGACGAGACCATCCAGTTCGCGTCCCGCTACTCGACCGCGGTGAGCTGCCTCGCGGCGCTCGCCGGGGACGACGGGTATCGGGAGCTGGCGAGGCTCCACGGCGCGAAGCTCGCCGCCGTGGTGCGCGACGCCCTCGACGCGGTGCAGGCGGTCTACGACACCGCGACCAAGGACGTCCGGAACTGGCCCGAGCAGCGGCGCCGGGCCCTCGCGCAGATCGCGGCGATGCGCGAGGCGCTCGACCGGTCGGGCATGGGCGAGGACGTCCGGGGGATGGCCCGCGCCCTGGTCGCGATCATCGAGCCGCGGCCGGCCCGGCGCTGACGCGTCCATCCGCCTCGGCCCTGGCCGGCGGACGGCGCAGCATCAGCACGTTGCCGATCAGCACCAGCGCCATCCCCGCGAGCGCGGGCCCGGACCAGCGGTAGCCCTCGAAGACCGTCGACGTCGCCATCGCCAGGACCGGGATCACCACCGCCGTGTAGCCCGCGCGCCCGGCCCCGATGCGCCGGACCAGCGTCAGGTAGGCGACGAAGGCGAAGACCGACCCGAAGAGCGTGAGGTAGGCGAGCGAGGCCAGGTACGGGAGCGAGGCGTCGAAGGCGAACGGCACGCCGCGGACGGCGCAGGAGGCGGCCACCGCCAGCGCGCCGTAGAGCATCGCCCAGGCGGTTCCGGGGGCGACGGCGACGCCGTTCCGGTAGACGCGCTGCGACCAGAGGTTCCCGGCGGACGCGGCGAGCGTCCCGAGCACGGCGAGGGCGATGCCCCAGGCCTGTCCCGGCGCGCCCCGGATCTGGCCGAGATCGGGCCAGACCACGAGCGTCACGCCGAGCAGGCCCGACGCGGCGCCGACGGCGACCGGGACGCGGAGCGCCGTGCCGAAGAAGGCGCGGGCGCCGACGAGGTTCCACAGCACGAGGAGCCCGAACAGCAGGGCGACCAGCCCGGACGTCAGGTGCTGCTCGGCCAGGTAGACGCAGACGTAGTTGAGGTCGAACTGGAGGACCCCGAGCAGCGCCAGCGCCGCGTGCGTGCGCGCGTCGAACCGGAGGCGGATGCCGCGGACCGCGCACCAGCCGAACAGGAGGAGCGAGGCGAGGCCGAACCGGTAGGCCACCGACGCCTCCGGCGCGACGGCGCCGAGCTGGAACTTGATGGCGAGCCAGGTCGTGCCCCAGATGAACGAGGGGGCGAGGAAGAGGAGCCAGTCGGCGGCGGCGCCGCGGGAGCGGAGATCGAGATCCACGCGGGCTTATACACCACCTGGGAGGGGTGGCGCCGGTGGCTCACCCCGATTGCCGGGCCCCGCACAGGTTGCGACGAGGCCCGCCGGGAATATTCCCCTCTCCATTGATCCATTGCCCGCCGGGGGCGCCTCCGGAGGCCGGGGGGCGCCTCGAATCCGACGCCCGGCAAAATCCGACGGATTCGGTGCGTAACGAAGATTGACCGCTGCGCCTATTGACGGAGCGCGGGGGTTCGCTCTGAATGTGCACGGACGGGAGCGCTCCGCGCGGCGGATAGGTCGCCCGCGAGGCGTCCTCCGGCCCCGAGGTTCGATGAGGTCAGTGCGCCGTATCGCGGGAACTGCCTCCGCTCCAGGCTCGCGCACCAGCGAGGGGCTTCACCGCGGCGGGCGCGCGCGAGCCCTCGGGTCGTGAGTGGAACGAATTGGGAGCAACTCACCAGATCATCGATGTCGAGGAGTGCGTGACATGCGCGACAACGTCTGGAATCAGTTGAGCTCGCTCGTGCTGGCCGGTGCGCTGGCCGTCGCCGGTTGCTCCGGGAGCACCGGTTCCCAGGGACCGCAGGGTCCCCCGGGCGATCCCGGCACGCCGGGTACCCCCGGCACCCCGGGCACGCCGGGCACCAGCACCGGGACGATCACCGGGACGGTGACCGTCGCGGGGACGACACCGGCGGTGCCCGTCGCCAACCTCACCGTGGGGCTGTCGCCCGCCGTCACGGGCGTCACCCTCGTCACCAGCGCCACGGGCACCTACACCGGCACGGTGCCCATCGGCGTCTACACGCTGACCTTCGCCGGGTCGAGCTTCACCACGCAGACCGCGGCCGTCAGCGTCGTCGCCGGCCAGACGGCGACGAAGAACGTCGCGCTGGCCGCCGTCGCACCGGTGGTGGTGACGCTCTCCGTCACCGGCAACGCCGTGCCGGGCGCCACGCTCAACGTCAGCGCGGCCACCACGCCGCTCGACGGCTCCACCTTCCAGAGCATCGCCTGGTCGAGCGGCGCGGTCCCGGTGACCTTCGGCAGTCCGACCACCACGGCCACCACGGCGACGCTCCCGAACGCCGCGGCCTTCAAGGACAACCTGTTCCGCGTCCTCGACCTCTCGCCGCTGGCGGACGTGGACGACGACCCCAACGCGCCCAACGAGGACGGGTTCCCGCTCAACGCGACGGTCCAGGACCGCTTCAAGGTCCAGGCGATCAACAACCTCGACCTGGAGCGGGCCGGCGAGGTCACGCTGACCGCGACGGTCACGACCACCTCGGGGTCGTACGTCTCCTCCACGGCCGCGAACGTGACGGTGCCCTTCGCCCTCTCCAGCGGCATCACGCAGATCCCGGTGGGCGTACCGGTGGTGGTCCACGGCAAGGCGCACGCCGCGGGGGTCCTCTACAACTACAAGCTCACCGCGCCGAACGGCTCGGACGCCACCAGCCTCCTCGACGATCCGACGTCCCAGAACCCGGTCTTCACTCCGACCACCTCGGGGACGTACGCGCTCGTGGAGCAGGTCGGCCCCTCCTCGACGCTCGCCATCGCCGCGGGCACCTTCCACGGCGTCATCGATCCGGCCGCCACCCTCGCCAGCCTCAACGCCTCGGGCGCGGGTAACCCGGTGGCGACCACCGACTGCACGCAGTGCCACCAGGCCGGCGGGAGCGCCCCCGACATGTTCACGCCGTGGTCGCAGTCGGGGCACGCGTCGATCTTCACGCAGAACGTCAACGCGGGAGGCCACTACACCGAGGCCTGCTTCGACTGCCACACCATCGGCTTCAACAAGACGGTGACCAACAACGGCATCGACGAGCAGAGCGACTACACGAACATGCTGAACGGCATCTTCACCGCCGCCGGCTCGCCGGTCGCGAACCCGCTCAACTGGAAGAACATCCTGACGAACTACCCGAACTCGGCGGCGATGGCGAACATCCAGTGCGAGAGCTGCCACGGCCCGCAGAACGTCACCAGCCAGAACCACACCCAGGCCGCGGTGCTCGCGGCGCGCGCCAGCATGGACGCGGGCATGTGCGGTCGCTGCCACGGCGAGCCGGCGCGCCACGGCCGGTACCAGGAGTGGGCCATCAGCGGCCACGCCGACTTCACCACCGCGATCGGCGAGGGGCTCGACGCGACCGGCGCCATCCGGACCACCTGCGCCGGCTGCCACACCGCGCAGGGCGCCCTCCAGTACTTCGCCCAGCTCCAGAGCGGCAACGCCTCGCGCACGCTCACCCCGGCGAGCATCGCGGCCATGGGCACTCTCACGGTCGACAACGTCGAGCCGCAGACCTGCGCCGTCTGCCACGACCCGCACTTCCCCGGTACGACGTCCGGCAACACGACCGACGTGCAGCCGCGGATCACCGGGGACACGCCGCTGCTCCCCGGCGGCTTCAGGGCGGTGGGCGTCGGCAAGGGCGCGATGTGCATCACCTGCCACAACTCGCGCAACGGCGAGAAGGTCTCCGGCTCGGGGATCGTGGCACTCCACGAGGACAACGACCCGACCTTCGGCACGCTCACCGCCTACTCGGCGCCGCACGAGGCCTGCCAGGGCGACGTGCTGATGGGCCGCAACGGCTACTTCGTGGACGGCGTCCGCGCCGCGCACTCGAACCTGCCCAACGCCTGCGTCACCTGCCACATGGTGTCGGTCTCGCCGCCGGCCCCCATCGGCTACCCGACCGGCCAGACGAACCACACCTTCGTGGCGGACCTCACCATCTGCTCGAACTGCCACGGCACGTTCGACGGCTCCGGCCTGCAGTCGTCCGTGACCGCGCAGCTCGCCGCCGTCCTGACCTCCTACCAGAACGCGCTCCACCGCGTGTATGCGCCGGCCGCGAGCACGGTGGTGGTCGTCCCCGGACGCTCGGTGACGGTCACCGTGGACGGCGTGTCCATGGACATCACCGCGCTGGTCCCGCCGACCACGAACCCCGTCAACACCGACGTCTTCGCCAAGGCCAACTGGAACTACGAGCTCGTGGACGTGGACGACTCGAAGGGCGTGCACAACCCCTCGTTCGTGCAGGACGTGCTCTTCCGCACGACGCAGCAGCTGGACGCCATCACCACGGCCCATTGACGGCCGGTCCAGTCCGTTCACGGGGTGGGCTCCTCGCGGGGCCCCCCCGTGCTCCGGGCCGCTCCTGGACGGCGCCCCCGGCGGCGCCGGCGCCACGGTCGGCGCGGAGCAGCCGATCTCGAATCGCGGATCGTCGTCTAGCGCAGGACGCACAGGGCGGCGCCGAGCGCCCCGACGAGCTGCGGCTCCGGGACCACGCGCACGGGCCGCGCCAGGGCGTCCCGGAGCGCGGCGCCCATGGCGGCGTTGAGCGCGACGCCGCCGCTCAAGAACATCTCCGGGGCGCCGGAGGCCACCGCGCGCGCCAGGGCGGCCACGCGCGACGCCAGGGCCTGGTGCAGCCCCTTCACGATGCCGTCGGGGGGTGCCCCTCCGGCGACGAGGGAGATGACCTCGCTCTCGGCGAAGACGGTGCAGGTGGACGACACGGTCACGGCCTTCGCCGCGCCCCCGGCCAGCGCGCCGACCTCGTCGAAGGGGACGCGCAGCCGGCCGAGGATGACCTCGAGGAAGCGTCCGGTGCCCGCCGCGCACTTGTCGTTCATGGCGAAGTCGAGCACCTCGCCGGCGGCGCCGACGCGGATCACCTTCGTGTCCTGGCCGCCCATGTCCACGAGCACCCCGGGCCGCCCGGTCCGCGCGTAGGCGCCGCGCGCGTGGCAGGTGATCTCGGTGACGGCGCGCCCGGCCTTCACGCGCTTCCGCCCGTAGCCGGTGGCGCCGAGCGGCACCTCCGGCCCGGCGCCGCCGCCGACGGCCGCCACCAGCCGCTCCACCTGGGGCTCGATGCGCGGGTCGAGCGGCTCGACCGCCCGGGCGAGGATGCGGCCGTCCGCGTCGATCGCCACCGCCTTGCAGGTGGTCGAGCCGACGTCCACGCCGATCGCGGCCGGGGTCACGCGAAGCCCTCCATGAACGCGGTGAGCCGGTTCTCGCCCTGCTCCGCCGCCCAGGCGCGCGGGTCCGAGTGGTCGGCCTCGAGGAGGAGGACGCGGATCCCCAGCTCGGCCGCGAGCCGCTCCTTCAGGTCCACCTGGCCGATCGAGTACGGCTTGCAGGAGCGGTCGCTGTGCAGCACCGCGCCGTCGGCGGCGTAGTCGCGCGCCAGGCGCCGCAGGATGCCGAGCCGGTTCGGGAGGTCCTGGTTGAGGATGACGTGCGTGTACGCCGACGCCGCGGAGCCGAGCGGATCGGCCGGGTCGATCCTGCTCCCGGCCTCGGCCCAGGCGTTGGTGTAGCTGGTGCAGACGAAGTTGAAGCCCCGCTCGGCGAACAGGGTGGACAGCTCCCGCACCGCGAACCAGATGGGAAGGTTGTCCCAGAGCAGGCGGTGGCGCTCGTCGCGGATCCCGCCGACGCCGCGGCGGACGCGATCCGCCAGCTCGTCGCGGAGCAGGCGGTAGTAGGCGTTGCACGCCTCGGAGCCGCGGAGCGAGACGATGGGCGCCATGTGGAAGAAGCCGTCGATGGCGGTCCACGGCGCGGGGCGGTGCCGCCCCAGCGCCAGGCACTCGCCCCACAGGTCCGTGCCGACCTTGGCGAGGCGCGCCGCCTCCGCCAGCGCCTCCGGTTCCGTGCGGCGGCCGGAGACCCGCTCCGCGACCCGGACCAGCTCCTCGAGCTGGTCCCGCACGTACCGGAGGAGATGGGGCTTGGCCTCGCGCCCGTACACGTACGGCGTGTCGACGAGCACGAGCGGGACGCCGAGGCGCTCGGCGAGGGCGCGGTACCAGTAGAGCACCGTCTGGCAGATGTTGGTGCAGCAGGCGAGGAGGTCGGGACGGGGCAGCCGGCCCACCGGCGTCCGGCCGGCGATGACGCTCCCGAGGTCGGTGCGGGCGTAGCTGCACAGGTCCCGCGAGAAGCCCTCCGCCTCGGCGGCGTCGGAGAGGGCGGGGACGAGCCGCTGCACGCCGCAGATCGCGGCGTGGTTCTCGGGGTAGACGGCGTGGAACCCGAGCGGCCTCAGGACCTCGACCGGGAAGCCGCTCGTGACCCATGCCACCGGCACGGCGCCGTCCGCGAAGCGCCCCTGGTAGTAGTGGACCGCCATCAGCTCCTTCAGCTTGCGGGTGGACTGGAGGGGCGGGCCGAAGGGGCCGGCGCGCGGCCGTCCGCGGCGGCGCCGGAGCCGCCGCTGCCAGGCGTCGAGCGAGGCGAGCACGGGGCCGACCACGCGGCGAGCGGCCTCGTACTGGACGCGCCGGAGGATCATGCGGCTTCCCTCGCGGATACCAGCTCGACGAACGCCTCGATGCGGGTCACCGCCTGGGCGGAAAGCTCGGCCTCCAGCTCGCCCTCCAGGACCAGCACGGGCGTTCCTCGCGCGGCGAACGCCTGGCGGATGGCGGGGACGTCGAACAGCTCGGGCTCGCAGAACTTGACGACGTGCAGGAGCACGCCGCGGGCCCCGGAGCGCTCGGCGAGCGCGACGAGGTGCGCCGCGCGCGCGCCGGGATCGGCGGAGCGGGTGGGGCAGGGTGGCGCCGCCCAGCAGCGAGCCACCAGCCGATCCCACGGGTCCTCCTCCGGCCCGGCGGAGCCGGGCGCGCCGGGGCGGACCACGCGCCTCCCCACCGCCGCGTAGTCGTCCGCCGCGACGTACGCCCCGACCGCGCCGAGCGCCTCGAGGATCGCGGGCGGCTCCGGCACGTAGCCCGACACCAGGATCGGTACGCCCTGCACGGCGGGGCGATCGGCCATGACCGCCCGCGCGGCGCGCAGCTCGGCGAGGTGCTCCTCGGGCCACAGCCACTCGCCGCGCCGCAGCAGGGCGTACAGCTCCGGATCGGACAGGGCGACCCGGGGCCGCTGGTCGAGGAGCGCGGCGCGCGCCGCGTGGATCTCGGCGTGGAGCTCCAGGGCCCAGGCCAGCTTCGCCGGCGTGAGCGATCTCCCGGCGAGCGGCTCCAGCGCGGCTGCGAGCGATCGCAGCTCGGCGCGCAGGAACGCCCGCGCGCTCGGCCGGGGCGGTCCCCGGGGGTGCAGGAACGTGAACGCGGGCCTCGACCAGCCGCCGAAGTCGGCGGCGAGCGTGGCGAGCCCCTGGATCGAGTCACAGGTGTGCGGGAAGAGGACCCCGTCCACCGCGTCGGCGCCGCCCGAGGCGAGGAACGCGAGCGCGTTCCGGGCCAGCGCGCAGACGTACGGCTGCAGCCGTCCCGCCGCGTCGCCGCGCGGTGGGCCGGGCGGCCCCCACAGCTCGACCGCCAGGACGCCGAGCGCGGTGAGGAGCTCCTTCGGGTAGTGGACGGGGAGCACCGCCACCGACGGACGGCCGTGCAGCGCCCGCTGGCGCGCGACGTACTCCTTCCGTGTCGGCCGTGGCCCGGTCACCGGTCCGAGGAGACCACAAGCGGAGTGGCGCGTCGATGCGCCAGGCCACCGGATGCGCTCGGGGAAGCGGTCCGGGCACGCGGGCGGCCGACCCGCCCGCGGCTCCCGTCAGCCGAGCCGGTCGGCCTCGCGGACGCCCACCTCCCAGGCCTCGACCTGGGTCATGTATCTGCCGGTGACCAGCGTGCCGTCGACCGCGACCGTCCAGCGGCGATCCTGCAGCATCGCGAGGGTGAGGGTGTGCACCCCTGCCTGGAACGTCGTCGGGATCAGCTCGGATGCATTGGGGGGGACCTGCCTCATTGGGCGCGACATGGCTCCAGTCTACGCGCGCGGGCCCCGGCGGCGCACGCCCACCTTGTGGGTGGGCGGCACCGCCGGCCGACGGCGAGGGATGGGCAGGCGCGGCGGTCCGGGGTATGGGTTTCGCCCTCATGGCAGCGGACGGCGGCGACGGTGGACGGCCCGACCTCGACGCGGCGGACCTCGCTGCGGCGCTCCGGGCCCTCGAGGCCGTGGCCCGGGACCGGACCGTGCTCGCGCGGGTGAACGCCGAGACGCGCGTCGCGCTCCAGCGGCTCGCGGGCGAGGTCGCGCGCCCCGAGCTGAAGGCACGCAGGAAGCTCCAGAAGGCCCTCCTCCGAGAGCAGCACCGGGAGCGCCGCGCGGGGGACGAGGCGCTGCGGAGGGCGACCGGGATCCAGCAGCTCAGGCAGGCTCCGGTCTTCGCGGCGCCGCTCCCCGAGCTGCCGCCGCCGGGCGCCGACGCGTCGGCGTGGTGGCCCGCGCTCCCCGCACCCGGGCCGGCTCCGGGCGCCCCGCCTCCGGAGGAGGAGGGGCCGGAGCTGACCGAGCCTCGCAAGTGCTACGTCTGCAAGGCGCCCTACCGGCGGCTCCACCCGTTCTACGATCAGCTGTGCCGCGCCTGCGGCGACGAGAACCGCGCGCGCCGGACGGCGACGGCGGACCTGCGCGGGCGCGTGGCGCTGGTCACCGGCGCCCGCGTGAAGATCGGCTACCAGGCCGCCCTGCTGCTCCTGCGCGCCGGCTGCCGGGTCGTGGCCTGCACCCGGTTCCCGCGCGACGCGGCGTCGCGTTACGCGCGCGAGCCGGACTTCGCGGCCTGGAGGGACCGGCTCTCCGTCTACGGGGTGGACCTGCGCCACACCCCGAGCGTCGAGCTGCTCTGCCGGCGGCTGGACGCGACGCTGCCGCGGCTCGACTTCCAGGTCCACAACGCCTGCCAGACCGTGCGGCGTCCGCCGGGGTTCTACGCGCACCTGGTCGAGGGGGAGCAGGCGCCGCTCGACCGGATCCCGCCCGCCGAACGCGAGCTGATGGGGTTTCTTGCTGGGGGGCGTCTCGCCCCCCAGACCCCTGGTCACTCCGGGCCAGGCTCATCCGCCTGGCCCTCCGCTCTCGATCTCG
>Ga0335084_10001457_pt1 | contig 22164 bp, 15 predicted proteins | sample Lox_Sample_44_FD_206721 | JGI IMG/M metagenome (GOLD analysis project Ga0335084, IMG submission 206721) | Soil microbial communities from Loxahatchee National Wildlife Refuge, Florida, United States - Lox_Sample_4.4 | ecosystem: Environmental > Terrestrial > Soil > Wetlands | place: USA...
CCATTGGCGCAGCCCGGGCCGCGGCCATCGCCGTCGTTCATCGGGCGCGCGAGTACAGTCGCTCAACTGAACAGAGCGTGGGACCGCGCCCGGCAGGGCCGGCGCCAGGTCGTCTGGATCGCCGGCGAACCGGGGATCGGCAAGACCACCCTGATCGAACATTTCGTCGACGGGCTGGGCCAGGTTGCATTTGCGCGCGGTCAGTGCGTGGAGCACTACGGCACCGGCGAGTCCTACCTGCCGGTGCTGGAAGCACTGGCCGAGCTGTGCCGCAACGACCCGGCACTGCCGCCGCTGATGCGGACTGTGGCGCCGACCTGGCTGCTGCAACTGCCGTGGCTGAGCGCCACGGAGGAGCGCGACGCGCTGCGGCGCGAACTCGCCGGCGTGAGCCCCGACCGCATGCTGCGCGAGATGGGCGAACTGCTGGACCGCTACACCGAGCAGCGGCCCCTGTTGCTGGTCACGGAAGACCTGCATTGGAGTGACCGGGCGACGATCCAGCTCATCGACCACGTCGCGCGGCGGCGCAGCCGCGCCTGCCTGATGTGGCTGGCGACCTTCCGCGTGGCCGAGGTGGTCGCGATGGAGCATCCGCTCAACCCGCTGCGGCGGGAGCTGCGCCTGCACCAGCTGAGCGAGGAGGTGATGCTCGACCCGTTCTCGGAGGCCGAGGTGGCCGACTACATCGCGCGGCGTTCGCCGCTGCTCGCGCGCGACGAGACGTTTGTCCGCGCCCTGCACGAGCGCACGGATGGCGTGCCGCTGTTCGTCTCGTCGGTCGTCATCGAGATGATGGAGCGCAGCGGCGATGACGCGGACGCGAAGGCCCGACTGGCGGCGGTGGCCGTGCCCGAAAACCTCGCTGCCATCATCGACCACTACATTGCCAGGCTCGGCAGCGAGCAGCGCGCGCTGCTCGCTGCGGCGGCCGTCTGCGGAGTCGAGTTCCGGCCCGACACGCTCGCGCTGGCCCTGGGGCGCGACGTCGCGTCGGTGGCCCTGGCCTACGACGAGCTGGTGCGCGAGCAGGTGTGGCTCGCGGCGCCGCGTGCCGGTGAAGGTGGCGATGCGCTGGCGCGACCGTATTCGTTCCGGCATGCGCTATTCCGCCAGGCGCTGTACGACCGCACACCACTTTCGGCGCGCATTCAACTGCACGGCGAGGTTGGCGCGGCCCTCGAGCGGGAACGCTCGCTCGGCACCGCCGTTGCCGCCTCGGAGATGGCGATGCACTTTGAGCGCGGGCGGCAGCCGATGACCGCACTGCGCTACTACGCCGAGGCGGCGCAAGCCGCGATGCGGCACTTCAGCCCGGCGTCGTGCCTGAGCCATACCGAACGCGCCTCGGCACTGCTGCGGCAGGCGCCGGAGGGGGAAGAGCGCAACGCACTCGAGATCGTGATCGCCACGTTGCATGGCGCGGCGGCCTTCCAATCGCTGGGCGTCGGCAGCGAAGCCAGAAACTCCTTCGAGCGTGCTTACACGCTGCTGCCGGCCATGCCCGGGCACCCGCTGCGCGGGCGCCTGCTGTACGGCTTCGGCTACGTGCTGAGCCTTCGCGGCGAGTATGCGCAGGCGCTGGCGGTGGCGCAGCGCGCCGAGGCGCTCGCGTCGGAATCGAACGATTCGGCGCTGTTGCTGGTGGCATGCATCGTGCACGGCCAGGTGCACCATTTGCAGGGCCGGCCGCAGGCAGCGCGTGCATGGTTCGAGCGCGGGCTTGTCGCCGCCGAGGCGGTGGACACGGCAGCCACGGAGATTTTCGTCGCCGACACGCAGGTGACGCTGCACGGCCTGCTGGCCATGCAGTTCGTGCAGCGCGGCTTGATCGGGCAGGCTTACGCGCATGCGCAGCGTTCGCGCGAGCGCGCACTCGAGCTGCGCCACCCGATGACGCGCCTCGACGCCACCTGGCGGCAGGCGCTGTTCGAGGTGCGCCTTGGCAACGCCGAACGCGTCGCAGCCCTGGCCAACGAAATGCAGGCGCTGGTCGACGAGTTCTCGCTGGCGCAGGGCATGACCGCGTGTCGCTGGTTCCGTGGTTGGGCACAGGCGCTGAACGGGGCGCCGCTCGAAGGCCACCGCCTGATCCGCGAGGCGTTTGAAGAGAACTCCCGGCTTGGCATGCGCTCCGGGGCGAGCGAGGTACTGGGCTATGCGACGCAGGCCCTGCTGCTGGCCGGCGACCTTGATGCGGCGCAAGCGCAGTTGCAGGAAGCGCTGCAGGTCGCGGACGAACTGGCCGAGCGTGTGTACCTGCCGCAGTTGCTCCTCCTCGAAGCAGCGATCTCGCGTGGACGAGGGCGCTTCGATGACGGCGCCGCGTCGGCGCGGCGCGCCATTGAAGAGGCGCGGGCCCAGGACGCGCCATGGCTCGAGCTGCTCGCGCTGCTCGACCTGTGCGAGCACCACGACGCCACCGCCGGGGAGGTCCTGGCGCTAGAAGCGCTGGTCGCGCGGCTGCCGGAGGCGGCCGATACCGCCAAGGTCGCCAGGGCACGGTCCCTGGTCGAGTGCACGAAGCCCGATTGACCGGGCGCTGCGCCTTGCGTCAACCGCCGGCCTCGCGGCCGCGCTGCTTCCACAGCTCCCTGGCGAGGCTGAGCACGATCGGGCCGATCACCAGCCCGGCCAGCCCGAGCACGCCGAAGCCGCCGATGCAGCCCATCAGCACCCAGACGAACGGCAACCCCATGCCGCCGCGCGCCACCATCGGCCGCACCAGCTTGTCGCCGGCGAGCAGCACCGCGCTGCCCAACATCAACGCCAGCGGCGCCGTCGCGGTCGCACCCTGCAGCGCCAGCAGCAGCGCCAGCGCCGCCACGGCCGCATAGCCGAGAAAGGGCACCGCAGCCAGCGCGCCGGTGATGCCGGCCCAAAGCAACGGGCGCGGCGCACCGGCGACCGCGTAGGCCAGTGCCGTGGCCAAGGCGTCGAACAGGCCGACGACCAGCATGCTGGTCGCCGAGCTGCGCACGGCGCGCGTGCCCACCTCCAGATAGCGCGCGGCCCGGTCGCCGATGGCCTGGCGCAGCGCGCCGCTCAGTTCGCGCGCCAGCGATTCGCCTTCCTGGTAGAGGAAGCCCAGCAGCAGGATCGTGAACGCGCCGATCAGCGCATGGCGGAACGTGAACTGCCCCAATGACTGCGCCCAGCCGAGCAGGGCGGCGGGATCGGTGTGCTGTGTCAGCATCTGCAGCGAGCCGGGCCCGCCGAGATGCTGTTGCCAGCGTGCGGCCAACCAGGGGCCGAGCACCGGCGTGTCCGCCAGCCCTCCGGGCAGCGCGAGGCCCTGGCTGTCGACGGCCGCCAGGCCGTGCAGCAGCGTCTGTGCCTCGCTGAGCAACGCCCAGCAGGCGAACACCAGCGGCGCGAGCAGGAACACCGTGATCGCGATCGTGAAGATCGCGGCCCCCCCGCTCTTGCCCACACTGCGCGGCATCCGAGCCCGGAAGGCGGCATACAGCGGCCAGCTCGCGATCGCGATCACGCAGGCGGCCAGCAGGGCCTCGATGAAGCCGTGCACGATCCAGACGGACAGGATGACGATTGCGGCGGCGAGGACGCGCCCCGGTGTGAGCTTGGGGTCCATACGCCGGGATGCTAGGGATGACCGCTTCCCGAGTCGTCAGCGTCCGGTCGCCATTCCGTCGCGGTGCGGGGGACCGGCCGTCGCGACCGAAGTACGACCTTTCGCTGACGACCCCGCCAGGGGACCGGCCTAGGCTGTCTCCCAGTCTTCCTGATCCCTGGTCTGCGATGGAGTCTGCGATGGTCCTCAACCCTGAATCCAAGTACCCCAACCGGCGCGCCTATGTCGTGAAGCTGCGTCGCGACGCCACGCCGCAGGTCTTCGCGGGCCGCCTCGAGAACCTGGTCACCGGGCGACAGCGTGAGTTTTCGTCCGCGGAGGAGCTTCTGGCGTCGCTGGTCGCCGACCTTGCGTCGACTACCAGCGAAGGCGCGGCGGACGCGGGTGGCGAGTGACGTCCCCATTCATCCCATTCATGACTGAGCGCTCGAAAAGGCGACCGAACGCAGACCCAACGCTGACGACTTCGCGCGCACCGCGCCCTACGCTGACAGCCACTCGAATCCACGCGAGACCCTTCCGATGCCGCGCCTTCCAACTTCCCTTGCGCCGACCCGCCAATCCGGGCAGCCGACCTTGCAACATGCCGAACGCCTAGTCGGCCTCTTCGTTGCGGCAGCGCTCGCCGCATCGATCGCCCTGGTGTTCACCGGTTGTTCCACGCCGGTGGCCAAGCCGTCTCTGGACGTGCCGGCCAAGTTCGCCACGGCTGCCGAATCGGACCTCGAACCCGAAGTCGCCTGGTGGCAGAGTTACGGCGACCCGGTGTTGACCGACCTGATCGTCCGCGCCGCGCGCGAGAACCGCGACGTGAAGATTGCCGCCGAACGCGTCCTCGCGGCGCGTGCCGGCGAAGTGATCAGCAAGTCGCGACTGTATCCGAGCATCGGCGTAGGCGTCAGCGGATCGGATCAGAGGACCGGCTACGACTCGCAGACAAAGCGGTCGGGCGTCGCCGATGCCGCCGATGCCAAGGGCTGGAAAGGCGGAGTCGACGTGTCGTGGGAAGTCGACATCTCCGGCCGCTTGCGCGCGGGCGCACAAGCGGCTGCGGCCGACACGCTGGCGACCGAGGCCAGCGCACGCGGCATCCAGTTGATCGTCCTGACCGATGTGGCGACCAACTACTTCACGTTGGTCGGTGCGCTTCGCCAGCTCGATTCGTTGCGTGCCATCTCGGCGGCGTACGACGAAACGCTGCGATTGACATTGGCACGCCAACGCGTCGGGCTCGCGACACCGTTCGACGTCGAGCGTGCGCAAAGCGACGCGTCGAGAGCGCGCGCGGCGTTACCGCCGTATGAAACGCTGGCCGCGATGTCGCGCAACCGCATCGCCGTGCTGATCGGCGATCAGGCGTTCAACGCGGCGAGCATCGCACCCGGACGCCTTGATCCGTCGGTTCCGGCCGCGCGGCCCGGACAACCGGCAGATCTCTTGCAGCGCAGGCCCGACCTGCTGGCGGCGCAGGCCGAGCTCGACGCCGCCAACGCGCGCCGGCAGCAGGCCCACGCGGAGTGGTTCCCGCGGCTCTTCCTCGGCGCTCTGTTCGGCGGCGAAGGAATCAGCGTAAACGGCGCCTCGCTTGGCACCGCGCGCTACACCAACGTCGCCGCGATGCTCGCGATGCCGATCTTCAATGCGGGGCGCACGCAATCGATCGACGACATCGCGCAGAGCAATCAACGGACAGCGGTTCTGAGTTACGAACAGGCGATCGCGAAGGCGCTCGAGGAAGTCGAGAACGGGCTGACCGCGCTCGCGCAAGAGCGCCAGCGGACGGCGCTGTTGCAGAGTGCTTCGGCATCCGCCGAGTCCGCGCTGGGCCGCGCGCAGTCGCTTTTTAACCGCGGCCAGATCGACCTTCTGCCGCTCCTCGACGCTCAGCGCGCGCGCCTCACCGTGAGCGTGAGCGCGATCGAGAGCAATACGCAGCTGCTGCTCGACAGCGTGCAGCTCTACAAGGCGCTCGGCGGCGGCTGGCAAGTGTTCGAGCCCGTCGCCGCGAATACCGCCCGCTCGCCTAACTCCTGAATCCATTTACCGATACGAGGAAACCGTCGTGAACCACTCTCTTCCCATGGCCGCCGTGCTGGTGCTGATCGCCTTGCTGTCGGCCTGCTCGCCGAAGCCCGCTGCCGAGCCGCTTCGAATGGTGCGGACCGCTGAGATCCGCTACGACAAGACGCAGGAAACGGACCGCTACTTCGGCTCCGTGCAGGCACGCTACGAGGTCGACCAGGCATTCCGCGTCGGCGGCAAGGTCGTGAGCCGCAGGGTCGACGTCGGACAAAAGGTGCGGCAGGGCGACGTCATCGCGGTGCTCGACGTCACCGACTACAAGCTCGCCGTCGAAGCTGCGCAGCAGCAGCTCACCGCCGCCCAGGCGCAGGCGCGGCAGGCGGAGTCGGATCGGCAACGCCTAAGTGCGCTGAAGATCGACGGCTCGGTCAGTCCTTCGGACGACGAGAAAGCGCAGAGCAACGCGCAAACGACGCATGCGACCGCCGAAGCCAGCGCGCGAGCACTCGAGCTGGCGCGCAACCGCCTCGAATACACGACGCTGCGCGCATCGCAGGACGGTGTCGTCACCGGCGTGAAGTTCGAGGTCGGCCAGGTCGTCGCCGAAGGACTGCCGGTCGTCTCGATCGCCAAGGACATCGAGCCGGAGATCGTCGTCAACGTGCCGGAGGATCGGCTGGCCGCGTTCAAGACGTCGAAGTACAAGGCCACGCTGACCAGCGCGCCCGACCAATCCTTCGACGTCGTGCTGCGCGAACTGTCCCCGCAAGCGGCTGCGACGACGCGCACCTTCCGTGCCCGGCTGAAGCCGGCTACGCCGCGGCCACTGCCGCTTGGCGCCAGTGCGACGCTGGTGGTGCAACGCCCGAGCAGCGAAAGCGCCGCGGCGACGATTCCCGCGACAGCGATCACGCAGAGCAAGGGCCAGCCCGCGGTGTGGGTGGTCCGTCGAGAAGGCGCCGAGCCGGTCGGATCGGTCGCCCTGGTCGGGGTCTCGGTGCACGGCTATCGAAACGACGAGGTGCTCGTCTCGGGGCCCACCGCCGGTGAGATGGTCGTCACGGCGGGCGTGCAGAAGATGGCGCCCGGCCTGAAGGTCGCGCTTCCCGGCGCCGCCGCCAATCTCGAAGCCAAGCAGGCCGCACGATGAAATCGTTCAATCTCACCGAATGGGCGCTCAACCATCGCGCCACCGTGCTGTTCCTGATCCTCGCGATCATGATCGGCGGCGGGCTGGGCTTCAACAAGCTCGGCCAGCTCGAAGACCCGAAATTTTCGGTGCCTTCGATGACTGTGCTGCTCATGTGGCCGGGCGCGACCGCTCAGCAGATGCAGGACGAGGTGCTCAACCGGATGGAGAAGAAGTTCGAGCAGCTCGACCACTTCGAGAAGGTCGTCACGTATGCGCGGCAGGGCTACGCCGGCATGACGATCACGGTCAAGGGTGGCACCTCGCACGCGGACCAGCGCGAGGCGTGGTACCAGGCACGCAAGAAGTTCAGCGACCTCAAGCTCGAGCTGCCCGACGGCGTCGTCGGGCCGATCTTCAATGACGAATACGGCGACGTCACCGGGCTGCTGTATGCCGTCAAGGGCGACGGCGTCGGCCTCGCCGAGCTTTCCGACGTCTCCGAAGACATCAAGCGCCGGCTCCTCAAGGTGCCGACGGTCAAGAAGATCGACATCTACGGCAAGCAGGCCAAGAAGGTCTACGTGGAGTTCTCCAACGAGCGTCTGGCCGCGCTGGGCATCACGCCGCTGATGATCGCCGAGAGCCTGCGCAATCAGAACGCGATGCTGGCCAGCGGCCAGATCGACACGAGCTCCGACCGCGTCCTGGTGAGGGTGAGCGGGCAGTTCAGCGACCTCGACGACATCCGCAACGTGCCGATCTCGGCGGGCGGGCGCGAGCTCAGGCTCGGCGACTTCACGACCGTCACCCGCGGCTACGAGGATCCGCCGCAGTACACGGTGCGACACAACGGCCAGCAGGTGCTGATGCTGGGCATCGTGATGACCGACGAAGGCAACATCGTCGAGCTCGGCAAGTTGCTGGAGACTGCTGTCGCCAAGGTCCAGTCGGAGCTTCCGTACGGTGTCGAGCTCGAGCGAGTGGCCGACCAGCCGACCGTCGTCAGCGAATCCGTCTGGGAGTTCGAACGCTCGCTGCTGGAGGCGCTTGCGATCGTGCTGGCGGTGTGCCTGCTCAGCCTCGGCTGGCGCACGGGCATCGTGGTCGGGCTGTCGGTGCCGATCGTGCTCGGCGTTGTCGCGCTCGTCATGCTCGCGATGGGCTGGAACCTCGAGCGCGTTTCGCTTGGCTCGCTGATCATCGCACTGGGCCTGCTGGTCGACGACGGCATCATCGCAGTCGAGATGATGGTCGTGAAGATGGAAGAGGGATGGGACCGCGTGAAAGCGGCCGCCTTCTCTTACGCCTCGACCGCGATGCCACGATTGACCGGCGCGCTGATCACGGCGGCCGCGTTCATGCCGATCGGCTTCTCCCAGTCGACAACCGGCGAGTACGCGGGCGGCATTTTCTGGATCGTCGGCACGGCGGTCGTGTTCTCGTGGTTCGTGTCGGGGGTCATCACGCCGTATCTCGCGGTCAAGATGCTGCCGGACTTCAAAAAGCATGAGCACGGCGGTGACCCGTACCAGACGCCGTTCTACAAGAGACTGCGCGGCTGGATCGACCTGGCGATCGCGCGACGCTGGTGGGTGATCGGCGCCACGGCTGCTGCATTCGCTCTGGCCATCGTGGGAAGCCGGTTCGTGCCGCAGCAGTTCTTCCCGAACAGCGACCGGCCCGAGCTCGTCGTCGAACTGCGACTCAAGGAAGGCTCCTCGTTCGAAGCGACGACCGTGCAGGTCAAGAAGATGGAAGCGGTGCTTGCCAAGGACGAGGATGTGCGGTTCTACACCGCCTACACAGGTGCCGGTCAGCCGCGCTTCTACCTCTCGCTCAATCCTGAGCTGCCCAACCCCGGCTACGCGGCATTTGTCGTCATGACAAAGGGCGTGGATGCGCGAGAAAAGGTGCGCTCACGGCTGATGGCGATGGTCAACGACGAATTCCCGGAGGTCTGGGTCCGCGTCACGCGCCTCGAGCTCGGCCCGCCGGTCGGCTTCCCGGTGCAGTTCCGCGTGGTCGGACCCGACACGCAGAAGGTGCGCGATATCGCGCGCGAAGTCGAAGCGGTCGTCGCTGCGAGCCCGATGGTGCGTGACGTGCAGCTCGACTGGAACGACCCGGTTCGCACGCTGCGAGTCGACGTCGACCAGGACAAGGCGCGTGCGCTCGGCCTTGCGCCGGCGGATGTGGCGCTCGTCACCAATACGCTGATGACGGGCGCGACGCTGTCGCACCTGCGTGAGCGCGAAGACCTGATCGACATCGTCGCGCGTGCAGTGCCCTCGGAACGGCTCAATCTGGATACGCTGAAGAACGTCAACCTCTACACGCGTCAAGGCACCGTCGTGCCGCTGTCGCAGGTGGCGCGGGTGCGCTACGAGCTGGAAGAGCCGGTGCTGTGGCGGCGCAACCGTGACATGGCGATCACCGTGCGCGCCGACGTCAAGGACGGCGAGCAGGGCGTGACCGCCACGCAGTCGATGCTGCCGCAGTTGCATGACATCCAGGCGCAGCTGCCTTCGGGCTATCGCATCGACGTCGGCGGCGCCGTCGAGGAAAGCATCAAGGCGAACAAGGCCCTGGCGGCCGTCGCGCCGGTGATGCTGGTCGTGATCTTGGCGATCCTGATGCTGCAGCTGCAAAGCTTCTCCACCATGTTCATGGTGCTGCTCACCGCGCCGCTCGGGCTGATCGGTGTCGTCGTGGCATTGCTCGTGTTCCAGGCGCCGCTGGGTTTCGTTGCGATCCTCGGCGTCACCGCGCTGTGCGGCATGATCATGCGCAACTCGGTGATCCTGATCGACCAGGTCAGGGAAGAGATGGCACTCGGTCTGGATCCCTGGAACGCGGTGCTGGAAGCCGCCGTGCACCGGACCCGACCGGTCATGCTGACGGCGGCGGCGACGGTGCTCGCGATGATCCCGCTGACGCGCAGCATCTTCTGGGGTCCGATGGCGCTCGCGATCATGGGCGGCCTCACCGTCGCCACCGTGCTGACGATCTTCTTCGTGCCGGCGCTGTACGCCGCGTGGTTCAAGGTCCGCCGCCAAGCGGACGGCGGCACCGCCGCGGCGCCCGGCAACGTGGTGCTCGCCACCTGATACGCAACGGCGATGGCCAGGCGCCCCATCCTCAGCGACGAAGAAGTCCTTCGGCGAGCCCGTGCGGTCTTCGTCGAGTGGGGATACGGGGCACGGACCAAGCAGATCTCCGCGGCCGTCGGCCTGACATGGGGCGCGATTGCCTTGCGGTTCGGCGACAAGCGGCAGCTGTTCAGGCGGGCCATGGCGGGCCCGCTGCTGGAGCCGGGCGAGCCCCGGTGCGATCACGCGGCCGGCGCGGACCTGCGCGGTCTGCTGGAGGGACTGAGATCGCACTTGTGGGAACGCTGGCCGCAACGCCTGCAGTACCGCCTGGCCATGAAGACGGCCGACCGCGACGGCGAGCCCGACGGGCTGCAAGACTGGTTGGCCGCCGCATTGGAACGCGCGCGCGGTGGGGTGGTGCGGTCCGACCTGAGCGCCAGGGAGCTGGCGCAGGCAGTCCTGATGTTTCTTGTCGGCGACGTGGCGCGGCGGTTCATGGCGCGCGAGCAGACGTTGACGCAAGACCCGGTGTTCATCGACAGCTTGGTCGTTCTCTTGTCAGGAAGCTGATGCGATGCTTGGCGACCTGCAGCACTACTGGAGCGGCGCGTTTCTCGCCGCCAACGCATTCATCGGACTCAACCTGCTGGGTGCGCTCCTGCTCGGCATGCTGGTGGGCTACGAGCGTTCGTACAACGGCCGCGCCGCTGGCATGCGCACCTACGGGCTGGTCTGCATGGCCTCGACGGCGCTCACGGTGTTCGTCGGCCATGCCGCCCTCTGGTACGGCGGCACGGCCGGCCCTATGGCGGCCGATCCCACCCGGGTGGTGCAGGGCGTGGTCACGGGAATCGGGTTCCTGGGGGCCGGCGTCATCATGAGGGACGGCCTCAGCATCAGCGGCCTCACGACGGCCGCATCGATCTGGGCGTCCTCGGCCATCGGCGTGCTGCTGGGCGTGGGCTTCTATGCCGCGGCGCTGCTGCTGGCGCTGCTGTGCATGGTGTCGATGTCGGTGCTGCACCGGCTCGAAGCCCGGCTTCCCGGCCGCTCGACGCTGGAGGTGTGCCTCACCTTTCGCCCCGTGGCGCCGCCGCCGTTCGACGAGCTGGCGCAGGTGGCGGCTGCCCGCGGCTACCGCGTGCTGCGCGACAGCCTGCGCATCACGTTCGCCGACAGCCAGCCGGTGTGGCGCTTCTGCGTGGTGGCGCTGGAGCGGTCGCGCGCCGCGTCACCGGACCTGCTCGCCGGAGAGATCGCCGCATCGGAGGGCGTGGCGAGCTTCAGCATCGTTCCCGTGCGCAACTGACCATGAGACCTGCAATCAGGAGACCCAGCGAATGAAGCTCTACTACAGCCCGGGAGCCTGCTCCCTGTCGCCCCACATCGCCCTCTACGAGTCGGGGCTGCCGTTCCAGGCCGTGCTGGCCAGCACCCGCACGCACAAGCTGCAGGACGGCACCGACTACTACACGATCAATCCCAAGGGCTACGTGCCGCTGCTGGAGTTCGACGACGGCACCCGGCTGGCCGAAGGCCCGGCCATCGTGCAGTGGATCGCCGACCAGGTGCCCGAGAAGCGCTTGGCCCCCGCGGCCGGCACGATGGAGCGCTACCGCCTGCAGGAGTGGCTCACCTTCATTGGCACCGAGATCCACAAGCAGTTCAGCCCGCAGTTCTATCCCGCGATGCCGGAAGAGGCCAAGGCGCTGTTCCGGCAGAAGGTCCTCGACCGCCTGGCCTACGTGAACCAGCAGCTCGAGGGTCGCGCCTACCTGCTCGGCAGCCAGTTCAGCGTGGCCGACGGCTACCTCTACACCGTGACGCGCTGGACGGGTCCGCTGAAGCTCGACATCTCCGGCCTGGCCAACCTCAACGCCTTCATGGCGCGCCTGGCGGCGCGGCCTGCGGTGCAGCAGGCGATCAAAGCCGAGGGCCTGCCGGGCTGAAGCCGCTCGATCCAGCGGGATCGATCACGCCACAGCGCCGTGGGCGACCCAGCGCGCCATCGCACACTGCGCCTCGCGCTGCGCCTCGCGCTGCGCCTCGGCACCGGCACGCGTCGCCCAGCCCGGCACCAGCAACCTGCGATCTGACGCGTCCACGCAGCCACCATGGTCGGCCACCGCCTCGCCTGCTGGATCGTCGTCGTCGCAGCCTTGCTGGCCGGCTGCGCCGGCATGCCCGCGGTCGACGGCCGCCCGATCAGCCACGCCGAGCAGGCCAGCACACAAACAAGCCTCGGCCGCTTCGCGCAGCGCATCGATCTGCCGGCGGGCCAATCGGGCTTCTGGTCGCTGCCGCAGGCCGAGTTTGCGCTCGACGCCCGCATCGAGTTGATTCGGCGTGCCGAACGCGCCGTCGACCTGCAGACCTATCAGATCGGCAACGACGGCGTCGGGCGCGCGATCCTCAAGGAACTGCGCGATGCCGCACGCCGCGGCGTGCGCGTACGGCTGTTGGTCGATGACTTCTACACGCTCGGGCTGGACCGCGCGCTGCTGCAGCTGGCGGCGCACGACCACGTCGAGGTCCGCCTGTTCAACCCGTTCGTCTTCGGCCGCGACAGCGCGGCCGGCCGTGTCTGGAATCTGCTGACCGACCTGAGCCGGCTCAACCACCGCATGCACAACAAGTTGTTCGTCGTCGACGGAGCACTTGCCATCGCCGGCGGCCGCAATCTCACCGACGCCTACTTCATGCTCGGTACCGACGACGACTTCATCGACTTCGAGTTCCTCATTGCGGGCGCGCTGGTGCCGCAGCTGGGGGACCTGTTCGATCGCTACTGGAACCATCCGCGCGTGATCGACATCCGGCGGTTGTCCGACGACGGCCTGTCGGGCGAGCAGCTGCAGGCGGACTTCGAGACGCTTGTCGCCACGGCGCCGCCGCACCGCCAGCCCACCGGCGCCGATCTCCTCGGCGTGCCCGCCATCGGCATGGCCCTCGATGGCGGGCCTACGCGCTTTCGCGCGGCCAGCGCCCAGGTCTACGCCGACGACCCCAGCAAGACGATCGATCCGCAAGGGCCGTCCGACTCGCCCCAGCCCCAGAGCACGTTGGCCTGGGTCGAGCCGCGCGCGCTGCAAGTGATGTCCGAGTCGATCCTGATTTCGCCGTATTTCCTGCCCGAGCGGAGAGTCCGACAGCACATGCGCCAGGCCGCGGGCCGCGGCGTCAGCATCAAGATCGTTTCGAACGGTGTTGCGGCCAGCGACGAGCCGGTGGTCGCCCTCGCCGCCCAGCGCCATCGTGATGAGTTGCTGAAGGCGGGCGTGCGTCTGTTCGAGGTCAACCCGACGCCGGCGACGCGCACGCCGCTCACGGAAGGCGCCCCGCCCGGGGCAAAGATCCGCCTGCACGCCAAGATGGGCATTTTCGACCGCAAGACGCTCGCCTTCGGATCGATCAACCTCGACCCGCGCTCGCACCGCATCAACACCGAGATCGCGATCACGATCGAGTCGCCCGCGCTGGCCGCCGACATTGCCAATGCAATAGAGGCCTGGCTGCAGACCGACGGCGTCTACGAAGTGACGCCTTCGACGCAAGGCGTGCAATGGCGCGTCGGCAATGGCGCCCAGCACAAGCAGCTCGACGACGAGCCGGGCACCGGCTGGTGGACACGTCTGCGTCTGGGGCTGCTGTATCTGCTGGTGCCCGACGAGTGGTTGTAGCCGAGCAGGCGAGCCAGCTGACTGAATGAAGCGCTCGGCACTGGAGTTGGTACGCCCAACGGCTGTTTGCTCTGTTTGCCTGAGCAGCACCTTCGCTCGGCGCTGTGGGCCGCGAACTGCGCGCGCTGCGACGGCCAGGAGGCACCGAGCGACGTCACGCCCCCGACGAGCGAGCCCGCCAGCGCCACGAAGGCCGAGAAGTCGGCGCTGTCCATGGACCGTTCATCAGCGTTTGTCGTCGTCGCAGCGGCGCGCCGCAGCCGCAGCGTCGATGACGGCTCGCGGGTCACGCCCGATCGCGTCGACCGGTGCGGCGCCGCCCAGGCGCGCGTTCGGCAAGGCGAACCAGCTGGCGAGTTCGAGGTCCTTCAGCGTCCCGTCGAGGATCTCGAACACCGGACGGCGCACCGTCGCGCCGGCGAGGTCGAACTGGAAAGCCGGCAGCAGGTAGTCGCCGCGCCACGCCACGCTGACGACGAGCGTATCGACGATCCAGCGCGCCAGCAGCGAGAGCGGCTGCGCCGTGCGACGGCGGAGCATGCGGACCGCCTCGTCGCTGGTGCAGAGGCCGCCTGATCGTTCGAAGGCGTTCAGGACCGCGTTCGCTCGCGATTGGCCGTCGATCCCGAGCGGCCCGCGTCCGTACCGGAGAACTCGCCCTGGCCCGCGGGGATCAGCGTGCCGTCGGCGCGCGCTTCGGGCGCTGCTTCGGCGTTTCGGCGCGCGTGACGCTCGACGGACCGGACGCCCTCTGTCGTAGTCCTGTCGTTGGGGAGTGCGGCGTACGCCTGCAGCGGTCGCTGCACGGCGAGGGCAAGGATTGCCGGGTGTGGGCCGACGAGACGATGCTCAATCAAGAGTCTGACGATCTCGTCGTGGGACTTCTTCGCGCGTAGTGCACAGGCGCATTGCCGCCGCGCAAGCTGCCGAACTCAAGGCCGCGTGCCATCACGATTGAGGGGCCGTCACACGGCCTCGTTCAAGACCGGTGTCTGGTTGCTCGGGACGATCACCACCCAGTCGCATCAAAGCCATGACCTGCCGCATGCGGCGGGCAACGACCGCCTCGATGTGCTGCCGGCGCGCGTCGCTTTCACGTTGCTGGGCGGGCTTCATGACAGGTACTCTGCGCCAGCAAACTTCGAGGAGAGGGGCTCGCGTTCGAGCGCGGCCGCGACCGTATGGATGAGGTGGGCGAGCGCGGCATCGCTACGGCACAGTACGGTGAGCACTGCCTGGACGGAATGGCCGGGCCCGCCCCCGGCAATGGCATCGACGGCGGCCGCTTCTCGCAAAGGTGCACTGACCGCCGCTCCGATGAAGCGATAGCCGCGGCGCGACACCGTCTCGATGCAGCGCGGCTGCTTCGGGTCGTCCTGCAGCACGGCGCGCACGTCGCTGATCGCGGACTTGAGCACCGAGTCGGTGACGAACCGATGGCCCCAGACTGCGTCGAGCAAGGCGCTCTTGGTCACGAGCCTGTGTGGCGTGCGCGCGAGCGCGCAGAGCACGGCGAACGGCTTGGGCGCGAGGGCGACGGGTTCGCCGGCGCACGTGAGCATTGCATCGGCCTCATCGAGCTCGAAACGATCGAAGCGCACGCGGATCGGAGTTACGGCAGCCAGGTTTGCAGGCCCGTGAAGCCCTGCGTGAGACGCGCTCAGCGGGATGACATTGGCAGCATTCATTTCGAACCTCCAGGAACTGGGCTTGCACTGGTCGCCACTATCGCGCCGGCTGTCAATTGCTCGCGAGCCCACGTTGGTGTCGACTTCCGGCTCGATCGGTGTTCCGTCCGACCACCGGAGAGCAGGTTGCGCGCGCAAAGAGGGGCTCGCGAGACCCTCAATAGGAGGGTGGCTCGCGCCTCTTGTTGGAACCGTGTTCGGCGCCGCTACGGATCTCGACGCGCCTCCAGCCGAAGAGGCGCGCATCGATGGACCACGCGCCAGGCCCAAGCAGCGCAAGCGCGGCACCGAGCGTTGCGAGCATCAGGTAAAAGCCTGCGTCGGTGGGGGCGAGGAACCCGTGCACGACCGCATAGATCGCCGCAAGCGAGGCAACGAGCGGGGTCCATAGACCCACGAGAACGAGCGCGCCCAGCACGGCGCAGACGACATGGAATACGTCGGAGGCCGACGCCGATGCATTGGCCAGCGAAGCGACGCTGTGAAACAGCAGCGCACCGCCTGCGGCCAGGCGCATGAGCAGAAGCCCGGCGCCGGGGGCGCCATGGGCGAACGTCGAGAAGAGCCTACGCACCGGTCGAGTCTACGAACGACCCGACCGCGGCGGAAAGCCTCGAAAGAGCGAAGCCGCCTGCCCTTTTGGGGGCCGGCCGTTCAGGCGTGACGCTGACCTAGAACTCGATGATCCCGCGCTTGAGCCCGATCATCGCGGCATGCGTGCGATCCTTCGCTCCCAGCTTCGACAGGATGTTTCGTACCTGGCCTTTGACGGTTTCCTCGCTGAGTGAGAGCGCTTTGGCGATCTCCTTGTTCGCGTTGCCCTGCGCGATGAGCCGCAGCACCCGTATCTCCGCTTGCGTGAGCGCGTCGTCCATCGCGTGCTCGGCGAGCTCGAACGATACTTCCGCTGCGAGCGCCTTGCGCCCCGCGTGCACTGCGCGGATGGTGTCGACCAGCTCCTTGTGCAACGCGTTCTTGAGAAGGTAGCCGCGCGCACCGGCCTTGAGCGCCCGCAGCGCCTGCGCGTCGCCGGTATACGTGGTGAGCACGATGATGCGCGCGTCGGGAAACTCTCCGCGGATGGCAGCGATCGCGTCGAGGCCCCCCATCTCCGGCATCTGCAGATCCATGAGGGTCACGTCCGGACGGTGTTCGCGGAATTGCTGGATCGCCTCACGTCCGTTCGAAGCTTCGGCGACGAGCGCCATATCGGGATGCACGGCGACGAGGCCGGCGATACCCTGTCGCACGACGAGATGATCGTCGACGCAGAGAATCCGGATGCGTTGCGAATCGGCGCTCATGAATCGCTGGTTTCTCTCGACCCGAGCACCTTTCGTGCGAGCCAGGACCGGGCCGTCGATGGCCTACGGTACGCGCGCAACCCGGGGATCGTCAATTCGACTTCGGTTCCGGCATCGAGGCCGCTCCAGACTGCGAGCTTCCCGCCGGCGAGCTTCGCCCGCTCGCGCATGCCACGCAAGCCGAAATGGCCCTCCCGCCCCTCCTCACGCAGCACCTCCGGGTCGATCCCTTTGCCGTCGTCACGCACGCGGACACGAAGCTGCCGCTCGTCGTAGCGAATCTCCACTTCGATCTGCTTGGCACCCGCGTGGCGGAAAGCATTGCGCAAAGCTTCGCCGGCGATGCGGAAGACCTCGTCGCGCACGATCGGATGCAGCGCGTGCGGCGTGCCCTGCATCTCGACGCGCAGCGATCCATCAATGGCGTTCTCGTGCGCGAGCTCCTCGCCCAGCGCCCGCAAAGCGTCGGCGAGATCGTTCATCTCGGTCACCGATGTGCGCAGTCCCTGGACCGCGTCACGGCCGTCTGTGATCGCTTCTGCCGCCTGGTCGATGCTGCTCGCGAGAACCTGCTTCGCTTCGGCCGGACGATCCGGCAACAACTCAAGTGCGGTCTGGAACCGCAGCAGCAGCCCGTGGAAGCTCTGTAACAGCGTGTCGTGGAGGTCGCGTGCAATGCGCGTCCGTTCGGCCACACGCGCCTCGATCGTCATCTCGAACTGACGGTGCAAGTGGCGGGCCCGCAAGCGGTGGGCCGTCCACAGCAATGCCAGCAAGAGGCCGGCGCACAGCAGCCGGAACCAGGTCGTCTGGAAATATGCCGGGGCGATCGAGAAAGCGAGCGCGGCGGCGTTCTGGTTCCAGACGCCGTCGGCGTTCGCCGACATCACGCGGAAGTTGTACTGGCCGGGCGGCAGGTCGGTGTAAAAAGCCTGCCGGCGTGTGCCTGCGTCGTGCCAGTCTCTATCGTAGGGGTCGAGCCGATAGCGAAACCTTACTTTCTGGGGGGCCGTGAACGTGGGCGAGGTGTAATCGATCTGCAAGTCGCGCGGCCGCGGCGCGAGCGCCAGGTTCGCCGTTGGCGCGAATGGCCTCCGGTCGACGACCACGGATTCGATGTACGTCGCCGCGGGCAAGGCTTCTCGCGACACGCGGGACGGGTCCACCATCTGCACGATTCTTCCGTTGGCAAACCAAACGCGCCCATCGCCGGAGTACGCGGCAGAGTTGAAATACGGCTGGCCTGGCCGCGCGCCGTCGAACACGTCGTACACGCGCGCACGCACGATCGCTTTCGGGTCGGCCCACCACCGCTCGAGCTCGGAACCGGCCAACTCGACGACGCCGCAATCCGCGTAAAGCCACGTGCGTCTATCCCTGTCCTCGACAAAGGAAATGACCCCGTTGCACGGCAGGCCGTTGTCGGTCGTCATGCGCTGCACTTTGCCTTGCCGCAATCCGACGAGTCCGTCCTCGGAGGCGACAAGCACCGAGCCGTCGGCGTTGGCAGCTATCCGGCGGCTGACCGGATCGCCCTTCGGGTTCAACGAGAATCTTTCGAGTGCGCCATTGCGCAGACGCAGGAGCTCGCCTTTCGTCGTTCCGATCCAGATTCCTCCCTGCGGATCGGCTGCGAGTGTGCGGGCCGGCGGAATTCGCGACGTGGGGAATTCTTCGCGCACCTGGAAATCGCGAATGCGCACGAGCTTGCGCGGATTACCCGCGCAAGCCGCCCAGATGTCGTCGTCGATGTCCTGCGCGATTCCGACCACCAGCCCAAGCCGCTCCCCTTTCGGTCCGGTAATGGGTCGAAAGCGTTCGTCCTTCAGGACATAGAGTGAGTCGTCGACGCCGACCCACAGGTTGCCGGCGCGATCTTCGAGCAAGGACGCAACCTGGTGCCCCGGGAGCCCGTTGCGCGCGCGAATGGAGGAGACGCGCCCGTTGGCGATGCGATCGAGCGAGCCGTCGTTCGCAACCCAGATCGAGCCGTCTCTGCTTGCGAGGATCCCTGCCGCCGCATCCTTTCCAAGGCCTTCCGATGCGGAGAATGTCGTGACGCGTGCGTCTCGAAAGCTGTCCATTCCATTCGATGTCCCGGCCCAAACGATCCCCTCCCTGTCTTCGAACAGAAGGTTCACGTCATCGCTGGACAAGCCATCGGTACGTCCGTAGTGATCCACCGAGTCGCCGCGAATGCGATACAGCCCCTTGCCGCGCGTGGCCACCCAGAGGTTGCCGTCGCGGTCGAACGTCGTGGCGAAGACCTCGACTTTGCTCCCGTCGAACGTCGGCGTCACGAACGGCTTGACGACGCCCCCCTTCAGTTGCCCGAGTCCGAGGCCGTGCCCTTCGGCGAGCATGCCTACCCACAGCGTCTCATCAGGACCCAGCGCCAGGCTCACGATCCCGTGTTGCCCTACGTTCGATTTCAGCCCTTCAATCGGGTAGGTCTCGGATACACCGTCATGCCAGTGGACGAGCGTCGTCTGTCCTCCGAGCCAAAAGCCGCCCTTGCCATCGGCCAATATCGAATCGATCGGCGCGATTGGTATGCCGTCGGCCTTTCCGATACATTTCGCCGCGCGCTCAGTGATGTGGCACAGCGGCGCGTTCGAGACAGTGCTCGCGGCGAGCGCGACCCACAACGACCCGTCAGGACTCTCGCTCACGTTCTGGAACGACGAAAGGCCCTCCAAGGGGATTTGCGATTTGATGACCCCGTCTTTGAGGAAAACGATCCCACGGTTGCCTATCGCCCATAGACCGCCCGCGCGATCGCCAACGACCTTGAATATCTTGTTGGTCGAACCACTCTGCGACGGAAGTTCCAACGCAAGAAATCGAACGCCGTCGAACTTGTAGATCGCTGGTGAAAAAGCGGACAACCAAATGAATTCATCCGACGTTTGGGCTACCGTGAACATACTGGCCGGCGCCGACCCATCTTGTATTCGCCAGGACGTGTGCAGGTACTGGGTGAGACGTCTCTCAGGATCGAGAGCGTGAGCTGGGTGTACGAGGAACAGTAAGCAGCCGAGAACACATATGCGCGCGACCAGGATCGCGGTGCGGACCGCGATTGCGTGAAGCCGAGCGAACGTCGCCGACGAGACGACTGAAGAATTCTGGGTTAACGGCACGGAAGACACATCTCCGTCGAAAGGGCGTCGCCATCCTTGTGCAAGATGCGCGCCAACCAATTTAACACTGCGTCTGCGTGCGGCTGCGGCCAAGCCGTCGCCCGCGCTGATCGCGCCAAGGACTGGCGATTGCAATGCGGCGGTCCGGCACCGGTGTGGGCTGATTAGTGGCCTTCGCCGACCGCGTCATCGCGCATCAACATAATCGTGCGACGCGAATCGCCATAGCGACGTAGCCTTCGAACACCACTGCGGCGTTCGCTGCGGTTTCCTCCCTCGAGGCTTGTCGGACACCTGCTCTCAGGCCGGCGCACACCGATGCCTTGGCGCGTGCGAGGGCAGTTGTGCGACAACCCTCAACTTTTGTCGTCGTCGCAGCGGCGGGCCGCAGCCGCAACGTCGATGACGGCTCGCGGGTCACGCCCGATCGCGTCGGCCGGTGCGGCGCCGCCCAGGCGCGCGTTCGGCGAGGCGAACCAGCTGGCGAGTTCGAGGTCCTTCACCGTCCCGTCGAGGGTCTCGAGGATCTCGAACACCGGACGGCGCACCGTCGCGCCGGCGAGGTCGAACTGGAATGCGGGCAGCAGGTAGTCGCCGCGCCACGCCACGCTGACGACGAGCGTATCGACGATCCAGCGCGCGAGCAGCGAGAGCGGCTGCGCCGTGCGACGGCGGAGCATGCGGACCGCCTCGTCGCTGGCCCAGAGGCCGCCTGATCGTTCGAAGGCGTTCAGGACCGCGTTCGCTCGCGGTTGGCCGTCGATCCAGACCGGCACGGAGGCGGGCCGCGCGGGTCGCCGCGGCAACGACGGCACCGCAGTGACCAGCTGCAGCGAGGGACGACGCTCGAAGCGCTCGATGGTGTTGCTCATGCGGTCCCTCCTTTCGGTGGCGCTCACCTTAGTCACCTGGGTCGGAAACGTCGTGGCGGAATGGTTCGGAAATGGTCGGCATATGGTGAAGCCGCCAAGAACGCGAGGGCCTGTCGAAGCGAGGCGCGGCGACGACGCGTCGGCTCACTTGGACGAACACGCGAACAGGCCTTGAAGGGGTTGCCGAGGTGAGCGGCTCGCGTGGCCGGCTCCGCGCCGGAGAACCGCCCTGGCCCGCGTGGATCAGGGGTGCCGTCGGCGCGCGCTTCGAGCGCTGCTCCGGCGTTGCGGCGCGCAAGACGCTCGAATCTGACGGTCTCGTGGTGGGACTTCTTCGCGCGTGGTGCACCGGCGTATTGCCGAGGTCGCCTCGCGTCGAACGCCGAGCACCAGCCGCAACCAGATCGCGACCGAAACGCCACGCCTTTCGGACGACACGGCGGCCATCCACGGTGAAAACTGAAGGCTGCTCACTCGGCTCTTTTGCGCACGAGCGGCGAACTACCACTTGCTGAATCGGATTTCCCATCAATTGAACGGAGTGTTCTTATGTATCAGTCGATTTCCTCGTATGCGGTTCTCGGGTGGTGCGGTTTACTGGCTGCCTGTATTGCCCTCAACGAACTGTGCCGGAGCAGCAAATGGTTCTCGCTTCTGATGTTCGCGGGCCTGCCGGCCATCCTGACCTTCACCCTGTGGCCGCACACCGCCGGCCCCGGTACAACCATGAACACATGGTTCTACTGGGTCAAGACCTATTCCGTCATGGCCGGTTGCCTGGGCTTCATGGCCATCCGCTTCGTGCCTGCCTTGGCCAAAAACAAGTGGGCCCTCGCGTTTCCCCCCCTCATCCTGGCGGTGAACATCGCGGAGGCGGTCATCCGCGATTTCCAGGTCTACGGCCTCCATGCCACCGGCCAACTCATCGAGGGCATGGCCACGCTGAGCGGCCCCTGGAACATCATGAACGGCATCGCCGGCATCCTGAACATCTTGACCATCTCCGGCTGGCTCGGCATCTTCATCACCAGGGACAAGAAGAAGGACATGGTCTGGCCGGACATGCTCTGGTTCTGGGTCCTCGCCTATGACGTGTGGAACCTGGCCTACGGCTACAACTGCGTCGGCGACCAATCTTTCTACTCCGGATTCTGCATGCTCGCCGCCTGCACCATCCCGGCCTTGATATGGCGCAAGGGCGCTTATCTGCAGCACCGCGCGCAGACCCTGGCCTACTGGATGATGCTCTGCATGAGCTTCTCGTACGTCCTGGACGATTCCGTATTCGCCGTGAAGGCCTCGCTCAACCCCACCGCCCTGTTCCTGGTCAGCATCCTGGCACTCGTCGTGAACATCGCGGTCTGCGTCTACCACTTCGCCAAGGTACTCAAGTACAAGAGCAATATCACCGTCGGCGTGCACTCCGACTTGGGTGAGTACCAGGACCTGCTCGCCGAACGCGGGGACCAGACGCCCGGATCGCGCGTGCGCGCGCCGGCGTTGACCAAATCTCTTGCATGAGCGACCTCCTGAAGATGTGCAACGATCCGGCTGCCGACGCGCTGACCGTCGTCGAGAACACACGGCCCAGTGGCGCTCCTCTGCTCAGACCTCGAATCGACGGTCCGGCAGAGGG
>Ga0335084_10001459_pt1 | contig 22147 bp, 17 predicted proteins | sample Lox_Sample_44_FD_206721 | JGI IMG/M metagenome (GOLD analysis project Ga0335084, IMG submission 206721) | Soil microbial communities from Loxahatchee National Wildlife Refuge, Florida, United States - Lox_Sample_4.4 | ecosystem: Environmental > Terrestrial > Soil > Wetlands | place: USA...
CGCCGGGTTCGCCTTCGCGTCCGGCATGGCAGCGACCGCGACCGTGCTCGAGCTGCTCGACAGCGGCGCCCACGTCGTCGCGCTCGACGACCTGTACGGCGGCACGCGGCGCCTCTTCGAGCGCGTCCGCAAGCGCAGCGCCGGGCTGCGGTTCACCTACATCCCGTTCGCGCAGGCGGGCGAGCTGGAAGCCGCGCTGCAACCCGATACGCGCATGGTCTGGGTCGAGTCCCCGTCGAACCCGCTTCTCAAGCTGGTTGATCTCGAAGGCGTGGCGGCGATCGCACGCCGCCGCGGCATCCTCAGCGTCGCCGACAACACGTTCGCGTCCCCGTGGATCCAGCGGCCGCTCGAGCTCGGCTTCGACCTGGTCGTCCATTCGGCGACCAAGTACCTGAACGGCCACTCGGACGTCATCAACGGCGTGGTAGTCACGCGGTCTAAGGAGCTCGCGGACAAGCTCGGGTTCATGCAGAACGCGATCGGCTCGGTCGCGAGCCCGTTCGATTCGTTCCTGGTGACGCGCGGGCTGAAGACGCTCGCGGTGCGGATGGAGCGCCACTGCGCCAACGCGCAGGCGCTCGCGGCCCGGCTCGAGCGGCACGCGAAGGTCGAGCGCGTGATCTATCCCGGACTGCCGTCGCATCCGCAGCACGCGCTCGCCCGGCGGCAGATGCCGGGCTACGGCGGCATGGTCTCGGTGCTGCTCCGGGCCGGGCTCGACGGCACGAAGCGCTTCCTCGAGCGCTGCGAGCTCTTCGCGCTCGCCGAGAGCCTCGGCGGCGTCGAGAGCCTGATCGAGCATCCGGCGATCATGACCCATGCGTCGGTGCCCGCGGACGTGCGCGCGGCGCTCGGCATCGGCGACAACCTGGTGCGGCTGTCGGTCGGCATCGAGGACCTCGACGACCTCGCCGCCGACCTCGAGCACGCCCTCGCGGCGGTCTAGGCCCGCTCCAGGCTCTCGAGCAGGAGCGCGAGCGCCGCGGCGGCGAACGTCCGCATGTTCGCCACGCGGTCGGATTTTCCGGTCTCCAGCGTGATCGCCCGCTCCACGCTGCCGACGACGGCGATGCACGCGTGACCCGCCGCATCGCCGTAGCGGTTGCCGGTCGGCCCGCTCGCGCCGGTTTCGGACAGCGCCCAGGTCGCCGACAGCCGCGCGCGAACCGCGCGCGCAAGCAGCAGCGCATAGGGCTCGGTGGAAGGTCGTGTGCCCGCGAGCTCGCTCTCCGGGATGCCGAGCAGTCCCGCGCGTGCTTTCCGCGTGTACACGACCGCGCCGCCGAGAAAGAACGCCGACGCGCCGGGCACCGCGACGAGCGCGGCCGAGATCAGCCCGCCGGCCGAGGACTCGGCGATGGCAATGGTTTCGTTGCGCGTCTTCAACAGGCTGCCTGCCCGTTCCGCGAGCGGGAGGAGATCGTTCATTGCGCCCGTACCTTACCAGACCTCACGACCCGGGGCGCTCAGCCGAATCGCGCGAGCGCGTACCGCTCGACCGGCAGGCTCGCCCGCCCGTGCGCGACCAGCTCGGCGGTGAGGTGTCCGACGATCGGCGCGAGCGTGTAGCCGTTCGACGTCACCGCGTTGAAGAGGCCGGGCACCCCCGGTGCCTCCCCGACGATCGGCGCGCCGTCGATGTTCACGTTCATCGCGGCCCAGGCGCGGATCACGTGCAACCGGTCGAGGGCGGGAAGCACGCGTCGCGCGACCCAGAGATTGCCCTCGATGCTCGCCCGCAACGTACGCGTGAAGCCGGTGTCCGCGTCTGCGGTCGCGCTCCAGCCGCCGCCGACGATCAGCCCGCCGGTCGCCGCCTGTTTCAGGCTCAGATGTCGGTCGGCGTGCGCGACGAGCTGCGTGACGAGCGGCGGCGCGGGCTCGGTGATGACCATCTGCAGCGGGGCCCCGTGCACCGGCAGCTTGCAGCCGACCATGGCCGCGATGCGCGGCGACCACGGGCCGGCAGCGTTCACGATCCGCCCGCAGCGAACCGCGCCGCGCGTCGTCGCGATCGTCCAGCGCGTACTTTCGCGCGCGATCGCCGTCACCTCGGCGCCCTTCACGAACCGCGCACCGCGGGCCTGCGCGAGGTCCGCCACCGCGTACGTCGCGCGCAGCGGATTGATTTTCCCTTCGAGCGGGCAGAGCTCCGCACCAGCGAGATCTCCGGCGAGCGCGGGGGCAAGCGGTCGCAGCTCCGCCGCGGTGAGGAGCTCCGCCTCGATGCCGTGCGCACGCTCGACCGCGATCTTCGCGCGCAAAAAATCGAGCTGCGCGGCGTTTTCCGCCACCATCAGGCCGCCGGTGATCCGAATCTCGAGATCGTCGCCCGACTCGCGCTCGATCGACTGCCACAGCCGCACGCTCTCGGGGCCGAGCGGCAGCGTATCCGCCGCCGGATGTCCGCCCGCCTGCGCCTTCGCGCCGAAGTCAAACGACAGCAGCTGCACGTGCAGGCTGCCGGCGTTGGCGCCCGAGGCCTGCAGGTTCACTTCGTCGCGCTCGAGCACGAGGACGTCCAGTCCCTCGCGGGCAAGGTAGAGCGCGCAGCAGCTCCCCACCGCGCCGGCTCCGATCACGACCACGTCGGCGCTGAGCGGGCCGGCTGCCTGGACGACCGACGCGATGCGGGCGAGCGGCGGCGGCGCGTCGACCTCCCGATGTCCGGCCCATTCCGGCCGCTCGAACGCGATTGCGGCGAGGGGTACTGGTTTCGCCGGCACGCGCGGCGCGAACAGGCTGAGCTCGCCGAGCGGCACGGTGCCGGCGATGCGCGCCGCGACCGCGGCGCAGTACCTCCCCTGGCAGCGGCCCATACCGCAGCGCGTGTGGCGCTTCACCGCGCCGAGGTGGGGGTAACCTCCGGCGACGACTCGGCGGATCTCGCCGGCCGTCACCTCTTCGCACTGGCACACCACCGTCGCATCGTCGAGTGCATCGGGCCGGAAGGGCGCCGGGCGAAAGACGCGCCACAGCGCGGCCTGGAATGCGTCCTCGTGCGCGAGTTTCCGCCGCATGAAGTCGCGCGGCGGCACCGTGCGACCGAGCGCCTCGGCCGCTGCGAGCCCCGCGAGCATCCCGCGCTCGACCGCGATCGAAGCGCCGCCGATCGTCGCCCCGTCGCCGATCGCGAACACCCCGGGAACGCTGGTGCGGCCGTCGCCGTCGCTTTCGGTCGCGAGATAGCCGACGTGGCGATCGACAAAGCGGTGCCGGCATCCGAGGCTGCGGGCGAGCTCGGTCGAGGGCACGAATCCGTAGCCGAGCGCGAGCACCTCGGCGACGAGTTCCCGCTCGGTGCCGGCGATCGGGTCACCGTCCGGACCGATTCGCTGGAGGCGGGCGCGTTCGAACCGAGATTCCCCGATCGCCGCAACGATGGCGTGACCCCAGAGCATCGGCACCCCGCGCGCGCGGAGCGTGGCGAGGTAGCCGAACCCCTGACGCGCAAGATCCGCACGGTGCCGGCCGAGCGCGAGAGCGTCGCGCCACGCCGCGAGGCCGGGCCGCGGCGCCGACTCGACGACGGCGACCAGTTCGGCGCCCGAACCGACGAGCTCCACGGCAAGCTGCAGGTTGAGCGGGCCGTTGCCGGCGATGAGCACGCGCCGACCGGGAGATACACGATAGGCGCGGGCGAGCGTCTGCAGCGCACCGCTCGTCATCACGCCGGGCAGCGTCCAACCGGGAATCGGGACCGGCCGCTCGTACGCCCCGGTGGCGAGGATGAGTTGCCGCGGTCGATACACGATCGACCGCCCACCTACGACCGCAGCGACCTCGCCGGGCGCGAACGCACCCCACACCGTCGCTTCGGACTCGATCGTCGCGCCGGCGGCGCGCACGCGCTGCTCGAGCGAGCGGCCGGCGCGGAACTGATGGTCCGCTGCGGACTCGCGAACAAAGCGCTGCGAGGGCGCTAGCGGCTTGAAGTATTGGCCGCCGGGCTGCGCGCGCTCGTCGAGCACGACGACGCTCGCGCCCGAGCTCGCTGCAGCGAGCGCTGCGCTTAGCCCCCCCGGACCGGCGCCGACGACTAGCACGTCGCAGCGACGTTCCTCGGGCGCGCCGCCCGCGGCGTCGGGCGCGAGCGGCACGGCAGGCGTCGCCTGCGACTGGATCCGCATGCCGGCCCGGACCTTCGCCATGCACGCCCGCTGATTCGCCGCGCCGTCGATCGTGACGAGGCAGTCGAAGCACGCACCCATCCCGCACCACAGCCCCCGCGGCGCGCCCAAACGCGTCCTGCGGAACGCCACGATGGCGGCGGCGCTCAACGCCGCAGCGACCGCCTCGCCCTCGAGCGCGTCGAGCGGCGTGCCGTCGAACGTGATGGTCGCGAACGGGGCGGCGGGAGCGGTCTTGCCGGAGAGTCTCACGGGTCGGTTATGCGGAGCGGGTGCGGCGCCATCATAGTGTGCGCGCACCGGTTGACCAATCGCGTTGGGGTATGATGATTGCGCCCGATCCCCGACGACCGAAATGGCGAAGACGTTCCGCGGCACCTACACCGTGCTCATCACGCCGTTCACCGCGGGCGGCGAGCGGGTCGACGTGCCGGCGCTGCGGCGGCTCGTCGAGTTCCAGATCGAGCAGGGCATCCACGGCCTCATCCCGCTCGGCAGCACCGGGGAGTTCCTGTCGCTCACGCGCGACGAGCGCCAGCAGGTGATCGAAACGGTCGTGAGCGAGGCGCGCGGCCGGGTCCCGGTGCTGATCGGCACCGGGGCGGAATGGACCGACGAGTGCGTCGAGCTGTCGCGCGAAGCGGAGCGGATGGGCGCCGACGGCGTGATGATCATCCCGCCCTTCTACTCCACCCCCACTGCCGACGAGCTCTTCGCGCACTACGCCCGCGTCGGGAGCGCGCTCTCGATACCGATCATGGTCTACAACAACCCGGCGACGGCGAACGTCGATCTCGTGCCCGAGCTCGTCGCGCGGCTCGCGCGCATCGACAACGTGCGCTACGTCAAGGAGTCGACGCTCGAGGTGACCCGGGTGCGCGACATCCTCCGGCTCTGCGGCGACCGGATCACGGTGTTTGCCGGCATCCTCGGCTACGAGTCGTTCTGGCTCGGCGCGCAGGGCTGGGTCGCCGTGTGCTCGAACATCATCCCCCGCGAGTCGGCCGAACTGTTCACGCTCGTCGCGGACCGCCAGGACCAGGCGCGTGCCCTCGCCCTCTACCACCGCATCCTGCCCGTCGTGCAGTGGGTCGGCGGGCATCGCTACGTGAGCGCGACGAAAGCCGCGTTCGAGATGATGGGCATGCCGATGGGCCCGCCGCGAGCGCCGCGACTGCCCCTGCCGAAGGATGAGCTGACGGAGCTGAGGAACGCGCTCGAACCGCTCGGCCTCCTCGCCGCCCGCGCGGCGGCGTGAGATTTCCGTCCACACAGGGAGGGAGGAAGATCGATGACCCGAATGCTCGCCTTTGCCGCCGTCGCGGTTGCGGCTGCGGTCGCCGTCGCGCCGGTGGTCGCGCAGGACTGCAGGCCGCGGGTTCCCGATGCCGCGCTCACGAAGCCAGGCACGCTCGTCATGTCGACCAACCCGACGCTGCCGCCGATGCAGTTCGTGAACCAGAGGGGTGAGCTGCAGGGTATGCGGATCGAGCTCGGGACCGAGCTCGCGAAGCGTCTCTGTCTCAAGCCGGAGTACGTACGGATCGAGTTCTCGGCGATGATCCCCGGCCTGCAGGGCGGCCGCTGGGACCTCATCAACACCGGCATCTTCTTCACCGACGAGCGGGCGAAGATCATGCAGATGATCCCCTACGAGAACCAGGCGATCAGCATCTCGGCCGCGCTCAACAATCCGCAGGGCGTGAAGACCCCCGACGACCTCGCCGGCAAGACGGTCGGCGTGGAGATCGGCGGGTTCGAGGAACGCAAGATCAAGGAGCTCGACGCCGACCTGCGGAAGAAGGGGCTCACGCCGATGAACATCCGCACCTTCGACAATTTCGCCACCGCGTACCAGGCGCTACGCGCCGGGCAGGTCCAGGCGGTTGTGAGCATCGACTCGGTGGCGAAGGAATACCAGGACCGCGGCGACTTCACGCGCGTGCTCTCGGGCCTGTATCCGACCCCGGTCGCCCTGGCGATGAAGAATCCGCAGCTCGCGGCGGAGGTGGCGAAGGCGCTGAACGAGATGAAGAAGGACGGCTACTACGACAAGCTCTTCGCCCGCTACGGGCTGGCCCCGTTCCCTACGGCCGAGTTTGCGATCAAGGGTCCCGCGCAGTAGTCGCATCCCGCTCCCGTCCGAACGGGGGCGGGCGAGTCTCCTGACCGCCGGACGATCGACCGGGCCGCCTGTGCGCGGCCCGGTCCCTTTTTGAGGGGGCGCGCAAGTGAAAGGCTTCAACTGGCCGGGCTTCTTCGAGTACCTCCACAACGAGTTCCTCTTCTGGGGTGCGGTCACGACGATCTGGCTGACCCTGGCGGCGATCGCCGCCGGCCTCGTCATCGGCTTCGCGATCGCGATGATGCGGCTCTCGCCGCGCGAGTGGCTGTCCGCGCCGGCGAAGTTCTACGTGTGGGTGTTCCGCGGCACGCCGCTGCTCGTCCAGCTCATCATCATCTACACCGGGCTCCCGCAGCTCGGCGTCAAGCTGGGCGTGATCGAATCGGCGCTGATCGGGCTCTCGCTCAACGAGGCCGCGTATCTCGCCGAGATCATCCGGGCCGGAGTCCTCTCGATCTCCAGGGGGCAGACGAACGCGGCGATGGCGGTCGGCCTCACGCGCGCGCAGACGATGCGCTATGTGGTAATGCCACAGGCCCTGCGGGTGATCATCCCGCCGCTCGGGAACAGCGTGAACGGGCTGCTGAAGACGACGTCGATCTGCTCGGTGATTTCGATGGAGGAGCTGCTTCGCCGCACCCAGATCCTGATGCAGGAGAAATTCCTGGTGCTGGAGCTGTTTCTGGTCGCGGCGATCTATTATCTGATCATGACGACTGCCTGGGAGTTTGTGCAGCGTGCGCTCGAGCGGCGCTTCGGCCGCGGCTTCGACCACGCGCTCGCAGAGGCCGATCAGCGGTAACCAGCGGTACGGTGCGCGGCGATTGACAGCCGATCGCGGCGCGGGCAGTGTTGGGCGTGTCCGGGCGACGTACGCGCCGGGATCGGGAGGAGACGCAAAACATGCACGATCTGGTCATCGACAACGCCCGGCTGATCGACGGCACCGGCGCGCCGGCGCGGCACGGCAGCCTCGCCGTCGCGGACGGCCGCATCGCCGCGATGGGCCGCGACGTGGGCAGCGGGCGCGCCCGGGTGGACGCGCGCGGGCTCGCCCTCGCCCCGGGCATCGTCGACCTCCACACGCACTTCGACGCGCAGCTCACCTGGGACCCGTTCGCCTCGCCGTCGGTGGCGCTCGGCGTCACGAGCATGGTGATCGGCAACTGCGGGTTCACCATCGCCCCGTGCCGGCCCACCGACCGCGACCTCACCCTGCGCAACCTGACTCACGTGGAAGGCATGCCGCTCGACGCGCTGCGCGCCGGGGTGAAATGGGAGTTCGAGACCTATCCCGACTACCTGCGCATGCTCGAGCGCGCCGGCATGGTGCCCAACGTCGCGTCGTTCATCGGCCACTCGTCGGTGCGCACTTACGTCCTGCGCGAGGACGCGGCGAAGCGCGCGGCGACCGCGGCCGAAGTGGCGGAGATGAAGCGCCTCGTGATCGAGGGCCTGCGCGCCGGGGCGGTCGGCTTCTCCACTTCGACGCTCGAGCAGCACAACGGCGAGAACGGGATCCCGATGCCCTCGCGCCTCGCCGACGAGCACGAGCTCTTCGAGCTCACCGGCGCGTTGGGCGAGCTCGGCAAGGGTGTCTTCATGCTGACGAAGGGCATGACGACGACCATCCCCTGGCTCGAGCGGCTCGCCGAGCGCAACCGCCGGCCGGTCAACATCGCCGCGCTGTTCGTGGATCCGAACGATCCGGAGCGCGTCTTCGGCGAGTTCCTCGAGATCGACGCGGCGCGCAAGCGGGGTCGCGAGCTGTGGGGCCACGTCAGTTGCTTCCCGCTCGGCATGGAGTTCACGCTGCGCCACCCGTATCCGCTGGAAGCCCTGATCGCGTGGCGGCCGGCGATCAAGGCCGAAGGCTCCGACGACTATCGCCGCACCCTCGCCGACCCTGCGTTCCGGAGCGCGATCAAGACCGAGGCGCGCGGGCGCGGCGGCGTTCCCAACCGCTTCTCCTACCACTCGCTCGAGCACATGACGATCAAGTCGGTCGAGCGGGCGGACCACGCGGGGCTCGTCGGCCGCAACGTCGCGGAGCTCGCGCGGGCCGCGGGCGAGGATCCGTTCGACTGGCTGCTCGACTTCGGACTCGACGGCGAGCTCGACGCAATGATGGACTGCAAGCTCTTCAACACGAACGAGGAGCAGGTGCGCGAGCTGATCCGCCAGCCGAACTCGCAGATCACGCTCTCGGACGCCGGCGCGCACCTTTCCTTCCTGTGCGACGCGGGCTTCGGTCTGCACCTCTTCGGGCACTGGGTCCGCGAGCGCGGCGACCTCGCGCTCGAGCAGGCGGTGCAGGCGGTGACCAGCCGGCCGGCGGCGCTCTACCGGATCCCCGACCGGGGCCGGCTCACCCCGGGTGCGTGGGCCGATCTCATCCTCTTCGATCCGGCGACGGTGGGCCGCGGCCCCAAGCGCCGCGTGTTCGATCTGCCGGCGGGCGCGAGCCGAATCGACACGCCCGCCACCGGGCTGCACGGGGTCTGGGTCAACGGCACGCGCGTCGTGGACGAAAACGGACCGCTCGCCGACTGCGGGCGCCCGGGCAGGCTGCTGCGGGAGTTCGACGCCTGAGGCCGCGCGCGCGACCGCTTTAGGGAATACCCGCAAAACGCCGCTCGACGGCGCTTTGCGGCTCGGGTGGCGGGGATGCGCGAAGGGGGCGGGCCCCTCTCGCAGCGTTTCGCTAGTCGCGGTAGTCGGGCTCGCGCCGGTCGAGCATCCGCTTCAGCGCGTCGAAGTGGTGCTCCCAGTGCGGCTTGCCGCCGTACTTCGGCCCGCCGATCGTGCGCATCGTCTGCTCGATGACCGGCTGCGGCAGGTGCTTGAGCTTCTGCCCGGTCCACATCGCATACAGCTGCACCTGCGCGACGCGCTCCAGGTAATAGAGAAGATCGTAGGCCTCCGCGACCGACCCGCCCACGGTGAGCACGCCGTGGTTCGACATGAACATCACCTTGCTGTCGCCGAGCACGCGCGCGAGGCGCTCCCCTTCGGCGGGGTCGAACGCCGGGCCGGTGTACAGCTCGTCGTAGACGACGTGCCGCATCAGGCCGACCTCGGTCTGGCCGATCGGCTTGATCGCCGGATCCTCGAGCCGCGAGAGCGCGCTCGCGAACGGCATGTGGGTGTGCATCACGCACACCGCGCCGGGATTGAGGCGGTGGATCGGCGCGTGGATGCAGTAGCAGGAGAGCTCCACCTCGCCCTCTCCCTGCAGCGCCTTCGGCGCGGCGTAGCTCACCTCCATGAACGAGCTCGCCGTCACCTCCGACCAGTGCATGCCGAACGGGATCTGCAGGTAACGGTCGGTGCGTCCGGGCACCGCGCAGGTGAGGTGGTTGAAGATCCCTTCGCTGAAGCCGTGCTCGAAGGCGAGGCGGTGCGCCGCGGCGAGATCGACCCGCATCCGCCATTCAGCGGTATCGCGGCGAACTTCCTTCGCCTTGCGCGACTTTGGTTGGGACGAAACGAGCTTCATCGCAGTCTCCCTCCGGTTCGGTCGATCAATGCTTCGCCACCGCGGATGATACGCCGGGGCCCGCCGGCCCCTAGCGCAGCAGGTTCATCGTGAAGTACTTCCCGCCGATCGCGTTGTAGATCTGCTCCGTCGTCAGGAAGCCGCGCATCGGCGCCCCCTGCGGCCACCCGCATTGAAGCGTGTAGCCCGGTCGGTTCGGATCGGTCGCGAGCGCAATCCGGGTGACGCTTACCATGCCGCTCGTCGTGCCGATCTCCCGCTCGTCGTAGTTCACCGCACCGACCGTGAAGCTGCCGGGGGCGATCGTTCCGGGGTTGCCGCTCTCCGGGGTGAGCTTGCAGTAAGGCATGTCGCGCGAGAGCTTGCCCGAGGGCACCACCTGCTCGTTCTGGAAGAGCAGCTCCGAGCGCCCGGGCGGGAAACTGAGCGGCGTCGACAGCGTCAGCCGGGACCCGGTCTCGACCTGTTGCGGCGGCATTGCGACCGGCGGCGGCGGCTGGTGCTCGCACGCCGCGAGAAGAACGAACGTGGCCAGCGCTGCGGCAGCCGGGATAGGTCTCGAATTCATGCGCTCGCGGTCTCCATCACGATGAATCTGCCATCCAGCGGCGCCGAATATGGCACAGAAAGCGCCGATTTGGGGTCGCCTAGGATTTTCCGGCGCGTGTGGCGATCGCGACGCCGGCGAAGATGAGGCCCATTCCCACCGCGTGATAGAGCTCGAAGCGTTCGCCCAGGAACGCCATGCCGAGGATGCTGCCGAACACCGGCATCAGGTACATGAAGACGCCCGCCCGGGCCGCGCCCACCGCGCGCACGCCGATGTCCCAGAACAGATACGCGAGCAGCGCCGGAAAGATCGCGATGTAGAGCATCCCGCCCACCGAGGTCGCGTTGAGGACGATGCGCTTGCCTGCCGCATGCTCGAGCGCATACCCGATCCCGACCGGCACCAGTGCGACGATCGCGAAGCACGCGAGAAACGACAGCGCGTCGAGGCCCGCCGGCCGCCGGCGAAGGCCCACCGTGTATCCCGACAGCATCACCATCGAGACGAGGATCAGCAGGTCGCCGGGGTTCGGCCCCACCGCAGCGAGCATCGAGAAGTCGAGCCGCGTGATCAGCGCCAGCGCGCCCGCGAAGGCGATCACGGCGCCGGTCGCGGCCCGGCGCGGGAACGGGTCCCCGAAGACGAGCGTCGCGAGCACGATGATCAGCACCGGCGTGGTGGCGTTGAAGATCGCGCCGTTCGTCGCGAGCGTGTACTTGAGGCCCCAGTACTGCAGGACGTTGTGCAGGCCACCCCCGAGCAGTCCGAGCGCGACGATCGGGCGCCACTCGCGCACGAGCAGCCGGCGGGCCGCCCAAAGGCGCGGCCCGACGACCGGCATGAGGAGCGCCACCGCGATCGCCCAGCGCCAGAAGGTGAGCGCCGACGGCGGCACCAGGTCGGCGAGCAGGCGGCCCGCGACCCAGTTACCGGTCCAGAACAGCGCGGCGAGCGCGAGGAGCGCGTAGGCGAGCGTCGGGCTCAACGAACCGGCCCGGCGCTACTCGGGTTCGATCCCGGCGATGCGCACCGCCTCGGCCTGCTTGCGGATCTCCGCGCTCACGAACTGCTTGAACTCTGCGGGCGGGGTTGCGACCGGATCGACCCCGAGCGCGGCGAGTTTCGCCGCGACGCCGGGATCCGCTATCGCCATGCGCACCTCGCGATGCAGCTTGTCGACGATCTCGGGTGGCGTGTTCGCCGGCGCGAACATGCCGAACCACCCGCCGTCGATCTGGTAGCTCGGAAGACCGGCCTCGGTGGTCGTCGGCACGTCGGGCATCGCGGGATGCCGCTTCGGCCCGGTGTAGGCGATCGCGCGAACGCGGCCGCTCTTCAGATGCGGCATCGCCGGGGCCGGCGAGGAGAACATCGCCTGCACTTCGCCCGAAACCACCGCCGCGGCCGCCAGCCCACCGCCTTTGTACGGGACGTGCAGCATGTGGGTGCCTGCGCGCGCGTTGAACAGCGCCCCGGCGATATGAAGCGTGTTGCCGACTCCCGGCGAGCTATAGGCGATCTTGGTGTCGGGGGCCTTTGCGAGCACGATGAACTCCTGCAGCGTCTGCGCCGGAACGGCCGGATTCACCACGATGAACAGGCCGTCGTTGATGACAATGTTGGTGACCGGGACGAAGTCGTGCTCGGTGTCGTACGGGAGCTTCTTGTAGATCGCCGGGTTGATGACGAAGCCGGAGGAGTACACCATCAGCGTGTAACCGTCGGGCGGCGCCTTGGCGACCAGGTCGGCGCCGAGGATGCCGTTCGCGCCGGGCCTGTTCTCGACGATGAAGGACTGCCCGGTCTGCACCGTGAGCTGGGCCGCGACGAGGCGGGCGACGACGTCCGGGCCGCCGGTCGCCGCGGGCACGATGATCCGGACGGTCTTGGCGGGATACGTCTGGGGCCACGCCGTCCCGGCGACGAGCGCCGTGCAGACGGTCAGGCAGGCGAGCAGCATTCTCGGCATCGGCACCTCCTCCGCGGCAAATCTTAGCCAACAATCCGGTTGCCCGCCGCTCGAGCGGCCGCTAACCTTCCACGGCGAAGATCGCTCCCGAATCGAGGTCCCGATGAAGATCACCGCACTTCAGGTTTACATCCTGCGCGCGCCGGACACCGGGCGCCCGCACTGGGTCAGCCACTTCGTCGTGCCGAAGGCGAACGAGATCCTGGTCCGCGTGCAGACCGACGAAGGGCTCGAAGGGATCGGCATTGCGACGAGCTACACGCCGATCGAGGCGGCGGTGCACGCGTTCCGAAGCGGCATCGGCGAGCTCGTCGTCGGCGCCGACCCGCTCGCGCCGGAGCGCCTGTACCGGAAGCTCTTCGGCCTCACCTGGCAGCGGCTCGCCTTCGAGAAGGGCTGGTCGCGCGAGGCGCTCGTGCGGATCTCCGCCGCGGTCGACATCGCCTGCTGGGATCTCGTCGGCAAGGTGTCCGGTCTCCCGCTCTACCGGCTCTTCGGCGGCTATCGCGACGAGGTGCCGTGCTACGTCACGTGCGCCTACTACCGCGATGGCAAGACGCTCTCGGAGCTGCGCGACGAGATCCAGATGCTGAGGGCGCAGGGCCACACCGGCTTCAAGGCGAAAGCCGGCGGCGCCCCGCTCGACGAGGACCTGGAGCGCATGGCGCTCGTGCGCGAGATCATCGGCGACGACCGGGATCTCATGATCGACGTGAACCGCGGCTGGGATCTCCCGACCGCGATCGAGGGCGCGCGGCTCCTCGAGCCGCTGCGGCCGCGCTGGCTCGAGGAGCCGGTACGCTGGGCCGACGACCGCCGCGAGCTGAAGCTGCTCGCGCAGAAGACCGCGATCCCGCTCTCGGCGGGCGAGAGCGAGCTCACGAGCTATGGCTGCCGCGCGCTGCTCGAGGAGCAGGCGATCGAGATCCTGCAGTTCGACTGCACGATGATGGGCGGCTTCACCGAGGGCCGCAAGCTGGCGGCGCTGTGCGAGCTGAACAGCGTGCAGGTGGCGCCCCACCACGACTGCTTCATCCACGCGCACATCGTCGCCGGGAGTCCGGCCGGAGTGATCGTCGAGTCTTTCACCGATCCTGAGCGCGATCCGCTGCAGGCCGAGCTGTTCGAGGACCCGCCGAAGATCGCGAAGGGCCGGCTGAAGCTGAAAGAGCAGCCGGGATTGGGGCTGACGCTCTCGGAAGCCGCGGTTAAGAAGTTCGGCGAACGGATCCTCTGAGCCGGGAGGCGGGCGCGATGGCACGCGCGACCAGCCCCGTTGCCAATGCCGCCCGCGGCCTGATCGCGGCGCTCTGCCTCGCGTCGACGGCGTTCGCGCAGGACTACCCGTCGAAGCCGATCCGCTTCATCGTGCCCTACCCGCCCGGGGGCGGGACGGACGTCATCGCCCGCATCGTCCAGCAGCGGCTGGGGGAAGGCCTCGGGCAGCCGATCGTCATCGAGAACCGCGGCGGCGCGGGCGGCGCCGTCGGCACCGAGGCGGCGGCGAAGAGCGCACCGGACGGCTACACGTTCCTGTTCACGCTCTCCTCGCACACGATCAACCCTGTGCTCTACAAGCTCCCCTACGACGTGGAGCGCGACTTCATGCCGGTGTCGCTGATTGTGAGCGTCCCGCAGCTCATCGCGGCCAACCCGGGCGTCCCGGTGATGACGCTCCAGGACATGGTCGCGATGGCGCGGAAGGAGCCGGGCAGGTACGCGTACGCATCGGTCGGGAACGGCACGCCCGCGCACATCGCCGGTGAGCTGCTCAAGCTCCAGACCGGGATCCAGCTCGTGCACGTGCCCTACAAGGGCGGCGGACCCGCCATCACCGACGCCGTGTCCGGCCAGGTGCCGTTCCTCATCGTTTCCGCCCCGGCGGCGCTCGGGCAGGTGCGAGCGGGACGGCTGCGGCCGCTCGCGGTGACGACGCTCAAGCGCACCCCGGCCGCGCCGGAGGTTCCGACCGTCGCCGAAGAGCTCGGCCTTCCCGACTACGAGGTGGATTCCTGGTACGCGATGTTCGCGCCGGCGCGGACGCCGCCCGCGATCGTCGCGCGGATGCAGAAGGAAGCCGCCCGTGTCGTGCACCTTCCCGACGTCAAGCAGAAGCTCCTGGAGCAGGGAGCGGACTCGGTCGGCAGCACCCCGGAGGAGCTCGACCGGGTCGTGAAGGCCGAGCTCAAGCGGTGGGCCGACGTCATCCGCGACGCCGGCATCAAGCTGGAGTGAACGAAGGGGCTACTGCGCCGCGCGCTGCGGTGCGCCCGACCCCTTGATCTGGGTGCGGTGCATCACGCGGCGCGCCCTGGGGTCGAACGCGTCCCGGCGATGCATGGTGGTGCGGTTGTCCCACAGCACCAGGTCGCCCAGCGCCCACTTGTGGACGTAGACGGCGGCGTCGACGTACGACCAGATCTCGTCAAGGAGCCGCTCCGACTCGGCGAGCGCCAATCCCACGATGTAGGCGTTCCGGCGGCGGCCGAGGTACAGCCCGCGGTCGCCCGACACCGGGTGCTCGATCACGATCGGGTGCGCCGTGCCGACCGACGTGCGCGGGTCGGCCGAAGCGGCCATGCCCTTGCGCAGGTAGCCGCCGGAGTCGTAGGTGCCGTCGTGCTTGATGTCGAGTTGCGCGATCCGCTCGACGAGCGCTCGCGGCATCTTCGCGAGCGCCGCCTTCATGCTGCAGAACCAGGTGTCGCCGCCCTCCCCCGGGATCTCGAGCGAGTACAGCATGGAGGCGTCCGGCGGCTGCGCCACGTAGCTCATGTCGGTGTGCCAGAGCGCTTCGCCGTCGCCGAGGGCGCCGATCGGCTCGCCCTTGTCGTCGAGGACGTTCGACACGACGTACACGTCCGGATACCCGGGCGGAGACTTGCGGCCCGCCCCCTGATTCGGCGGCGGATCGAGCGTGCCGAAATGCCGCGAAAACGCAAGGAGATGGTCGTCGGTCAGCCGCTGGTTGCGGAAGACGAGGACATCGTGCCGGTACCAGGCCTGCTTGATGGCGCCGATCTCGTCGGCGGTGACGGTCGCGAGATCGACCCCCGCTACCGTCGCACCGACCGTTCCGGTGGGGACGACTTTGATTGCTGAGGGCATGATGCGGAGACTTTAGCCCAGGCGTGCCGGCGCTTCAACGCCAGGGGTCAAGCGGCGAAGCGCGTCAGCACCTGTCCCGGTCCCTCGGCGAAGACCCTGCCGCGCTTGCCGTCGTAGACCTTCGTGCCGTTGACCCACACGCCCTCGACCCCCTGCGGGCGGCGGGTCATGCGCGAGCCTCCGCCGGGGAGATCCGCGACGCGCTCGAGTCCGGAGAGCCCGACGGTCCGCGGATCGAAAAGCATGAGGTCCGCCCACATGCCGGGCGCGATCCGCCCTCGCTCGGGGATCCGATACAGCGCCGCCGGGTGGCTCGTCAGCCGCCGCACGCCCTCCTCCAGCGCGAACGTCCCGGTCTCGCGCACCCAGTGCTTCAGGAAGTACAGCCCGAAGCCGGCATCGCACATGTAGATGAGGTGCGCGCCCGCATCCGACAGCGCGATCACGCCGGCGGGATGCCGCAGGAGCGGGGCGACGCCGGCGTCGTGGTTCTGGAAGAGCTTGCCGACGAAGTGCGCGTCGAGGCCGCTCGCCAGCGCGAAGTCGAAGAAGAAATCGAGCGGGTCCTTGCCCCGCTCCTGCGCCAGCGCGGCGACGCTGCGCCCCTCGGCCGCGCGTTGCGCCGGCGCTGCCGCCACCTCGATCGTCGCCCAGTTCCCGTAGAACAGGATGCCGGCCCTCGGCCGGGCGAGGTTTTCCCGGAAGCGATTGCGGAACGCGGGATCGGCGTAGATGGCGCCGAGCTCGTCCGGCCCGGCGGTCTTCACCCGGTCGAACGCGTCGTGCGAGAGCAGGAGGTACGGATCGCGCAGCGTGAAATCGAATGACAGCGGCTGGCAGGTGGTCTGGATGTACACCTCGTGGCCGCGCGCGAGCGCCGCGGCGCACCGCTCGTAGTAGCCCAGGCCGCGCTCCGGCTCGGCTTCCGAGTACATCGTGAGCACGGTGGAGATGAACGCCGGCCGCCCGGTCGCCTCGACGAGCGACTCCATGAACTCGGGCGTCGCGCGCGGCCCGGTCGCCATCATGAAGACCCCGCGCCCCGCCTCGCCGAGCGTGCCGACGAGCGCGCGGAGCTCCGCGTCGCTCGCGATCGTCGAGGGCATCGGCAGACCCGCGAAGCCGGAGTGGTTCGGCGAGAAGGACGAAGCGAAGCCGACCGCGCCGGCGTCGAGCGCCTCGCGGACGAGCGCCTGCATCCGGGCAAGCTCCTCGTCGGTCGGCTCGCGGCGCGTCGACGCGTCGCCGCCCATCACCGCCGTGCGGATCGTCGAATGCTGGGCGAACACGCCGACGTTGATCGCCGGCTTCACCCGCCGCAGCAGCGCGAGGTAGTCGGGGAAGGACTCGAAGTCCCAGCGCGTCCCTGCCGCGAGCGCGTCGAGGTCCATCCCCTCGACCACCGACAGGTTACGCACCATCGTCTCGCGCAGGTCCCGCGGACACGGCGCGATGCCGAACCCGCAGTTGCCGAGGATGGCGGTGGTGACCCCTAGCGACGGGGACGGCGACAGCGTCGGATCCCAGGTGATCTGCGCGTCGTAGTGCGTGTGCAGGTCGACGATCCCCGGCATCAGCGCGCGGCCGGACGCGTCCACCGTCTCGCGCGCGGCACCCGCGACGCGCCCCAGTTCCGCGATTCGCCCGTCGCGTACGGCGACGTCGGCGGTTCGTCCGGGCGTTCCGCTGCCGTCGTAGACGGTCGCGCCGCGCAGGATCAGGTCGAACATGGGAGTATCCCAAGACGGGGTCGGGTCGAGGAGGGGCCGATATTAACCGGCTTGGGTGCGATCACGGGCGCCCGCGAACGCAGGCCGGCCGTTCGACGCACGCCGCTTGATTCCGGTCAACCGGGGGTGGACCGTCGCGGCGATCATGCGCACGGTCGCATCGGATTGTGGGGGGGGGTGTGATTGCCGCATCATCGGCAGCACGTCTGTTCGCAACCGGGAGGACCGGCTTCTGATGACGAGCGAGACGACGCCCCCGACCGCGGCCCCGTTCTGGATTCGCCCCTTGAGCGAGCTGCGCGCCGAGCTGGCTGCGGACGCGCAGGGCCTCTCGAGCACGGCGGCCGCGGCCCGGCTCGCCACGTTCGGCGCCAACGAGCTGCGTCCGCGGCGTCGCAGCGCACTCGCGTGGGAGTACCTGGCGCATTTCCGCAACCCGCTGGTGCTGCTGCTGCTGGCAGCGAGCTTCGCGTCGGCACTGCTCGGCGACGTGACGAGCTTCGTGGTCATCGCGATCATCGTGCTAGGCAGCGTCACGCTCGACTTCGTTCAAGAGCACCGCGCCGGCAACGCAGCCGAGCGCTTGCGTCAGTCGGTCGCCTTGCGCGCCACCGTCAAACGCGACGGCAGCTGGGTGCCTCTGCCCGCCTCGCAAATCGTGCCGGGCGACCTGGTGCAGCTCGCCGCGGGCGACGTGATTCCCGCCGACGGCCGCGTCATCGAGGCGCGCGACTTCTTCGTGCGCCAGGCGTTGCTCACTGGCGAGGCGTTTCCGGTCGAAAAACAGCCGGGCGAGCTGTCGGGCACCGAGGTCGATCTGGTGAGCGCCGGCAATGCGGCCTTCATGGGCTCGTCGGTGCTCAGCGGCAGCGCCTCCGTGCTGATCTGCCGGACCGGCGCGGCCACCTACCTCGGCAACATCGCCCGCACCTTGCGTGCGGAGGCCGGTCCCACCTCGTTCGAACTGGGCACGCGGCGTTTCGGGCAGCTGATCGTCAAGATGACCTTGCTGCTGGTGCTCCTGATCGTGGTCGCTCACACGCTCGCGCACCGGCCGATCCACGAGACCGTTCTCTTCGCGGTTGCGCTCGCCGTGGGGCTGACCCCGGAGCTGCTGCCGATGATCGTGTCGGTCACGCTCGCGCGCGGGGCCTTGCGCATGGCCGAGCGCAAGGTCATCGTCAAACGGCTGGCGTCGATCCAGAACATGGGCAGCATGGACGTGCTGTGCACCGACAAGACGGGCACCCTCACCGAAGCGTCGATCAAGCTCGAGCGTCATGTGGACAGCCAGGGCCGCGACAGCGCGCGCGTGCTGCAGCTCGCCTACCTCAACAGCCTGCACGAGTCGGGCCTGCGCAGCCCGCTCGACGACGCGATCCTCGAGCACCGCGAAGTGGACGCCGGGGGCTGGGCCAAGATCGACGAGGTGCCCTTCGGCTTCGAGCGCCGCCGCGTCTCGGTGCTGCTCGAGCGCGAGGGCGAGCGGTTGCTCGTGGTGAAGGGCGCACCGGAAGACCTGCTCCGGTTGTGCGTCGAGGTCGAGGCCGGCATGTCCGGCGCGCTCCCCGAGGTGCGGGCGATGGACGAGGCGGCCCGCGCGCGCGCGTTGGCGCAGTTCGAGTCGCTCGGCCGCGACGGCTTCCGGGTGCTGGCCGTGGCCTGGCGGCACGTGCCGCCGGAGCACACGCATGCCGTGGTGGACGACGAGAGCCGGCTCGTGCTCTGCGGCTTCGCGGCCTTTCTCGATCCGCCGAAGGCGAGCGCCGCGGAGGCGCTGGCGCAGCTCAAGCGCAGCCATGTGCACGTGAAGCTGCTCACCGGCGACAACGAATGGGTCACGCGGCATGTCTGCGCGCAGGTCGGCCTGCCGACGGAGCATCTGCTCACCGGCGCCCAGGTCGAGCAGATGGACGACCATGCACTGGCCGCGCAGGCGCAGCGGAGCGACGTCTTCTGCCGCGTCACGCCGCAGCAGAAGAACCGCATCCTGCACGCCTTGCGCCGCCGCGGGCACGTGGTGGGTTTTCTCGGCGACGGCGTCAACGATGCGCCGTCGCTGCACGACGCCGACGTCGGTATCTCGGTGGACACCGCGGTGGACGTGGCCAAGGAGGCTGCCGACCTGATCCTGCTCGAGCACGACCTCGCAGTGCTGCACGACGGCGTGGTCGAAGGCCGGCGCACCTTCGCCAACGTGATGAAGTACATCATGATGGGGACGAGCTCGAACTTCGGCAACATGTTCAGCATGGCCGGCGCGTCGCTCGTGCTGCCCTTCCTGCCGATGCTGCCGACGCAGATCCTGCTGAACAACCTGCTGTACGACGTCTCCGAAGTGCCGATCCCGCGCGACCAGGTCGACCATCAGGAGCTGCGCCACCCGCACGACTGGGATCCGAACTTCATCCGCCGCTTCATGTGGACCCTGGGCCCGGTGAGCTCGGCTTTCGACTTCCTCACGTTCTACCTGCTGAGCGCGCTGTTCCACGCCGGCGAGGCGCTGTTTCGCACCGGCTGGTTCATCGAGTCGATGACCACGCAGGTGCTGGTGATCTTCGTCATCCGCACGCGTACGGCACCCTGGCGCAGCCGGCCCGACCCTTGGCTCGCGGCAACGGCGCTCGGCGTGGTGGCGGTGGCCGTGCTGCTGCCGTTCACGCCGCTGGCGGGCGTGCTCGGCTTCGTCGCACCACCGCTCGAGCTGCTGGTGCTGATCTTTGCGATGACACTCGTCTACCTCGCGTGTGCCGAGGCAGCCAAGCGCTGGTTCTATCGTTCGGCGCCGCGGCGCCGCACGCTAGCGCGTCACGCGTGACCGTGGTCCGCGGCCTCCCAGCTCCAGTACTACGCGAGCGGGTCGGTGCCGTTCACCCTGCGCTTGCGAGCGATGCTCTCTGGCGCGGCGCCGGCACCGCCGCGCGCCAGCCGAAGCGCTCCTCGATCGCGTCGCGCAGCGAGTGCGCAGCGAGCGGCTCGCCGTGCACCACCCACGTCGCGCGTGGCGGCCGCCGGAACCCGCCGAGCCAGCCGAGAAGCGCCTCCCGGTCGGCGTGCGCCGACAGCCCGCCGATCGTGTAGACCTTCGCGCGTACCGGATGCTCCTCGCCGAAGAAGCGCACCGTCGCCGCGCCGTCGACGATGCGGCGCCCGAGCGTGCCCTCGGCCTGGAAGCCGACGAACACGATCGCGCACTCCGGCCGCGAGAGGTTGTACCGCAGGTGGTGGCGGATCCGCCCGCCCTCGCACATCCCGCTCGCCGAGATGATGACCGCGCCGGAGCGGATCGAATTGATCTTCATCGAGTCCTCCAGCGTCTCGGTGAAGTGGACGCGCGGCTTCCCCTTGCCGCTCACCAGCCACTTCGTGAGCGTGGCGGCGTCGCGGTCGAGCACCTCCGGGTGCTCGAGCGTGACCCGCGTCGCGGCGAGCGCCATCGGCGAGTCCACGTACACTGCGAACGAGCCGATGCGACCCTGGCTGGCGAGCTCGGCGATGAAGTACAGGATCTCCTGCGTGCGTCCGACCGCGAACGCAGGGATGACGACGTTGCCCTTCCCGGTAGCGAGCGTTTCGTTCAGCGCGGCGGCGAACTCGTCGAGGGTGGCGGCGAGGCTCTTGTGGTTGCGATCGCCGTAGGTGGATTCGACCAGCAGCACGTCGGCCTCGGCGATCGGCGCCGGATCCCTGACGATCGGGCGGCCGGGCTGCCCGAGATCGCCGGAGAAAACGAGCTTGGTCTCGTTGCCGCCGGCGGCGGTGAGCCAGATCTCGAGGATCGCCGAGCCGAGGATGTGGCCCGCGTCCCGGAACACGCAGCGGACCGACGGGGCGAGGCGCACCGACTCATCGTACTCGACCGGCCGCAGCCGGGCGAGGCTCGCCACCGCATGCTCCACCGTGTAGAGCGGTGGCGCACCGCGATTCCGCCCGGAGTGGCCGGCTTCGGCGTGCTCGGCCTCCCGCTCCTGGAGGTGCGCGCTGTCCGGCAGCATGACCTGGAGGAGATCGGCGGTCGCGCGCGTCGCGTAGATGGCGCCGTCGAACCCGAGCGCGACGAGGCGCGGGAGGAGGCCCGAATGGTCGATGTGCGCGTGCGACAGCAGGACGAAGGCGATGTCGCGCGGATCGAAGGCGAACGACCGGTTCCTGCGGTCCGCCTCGCCGCCGCCCTGGAACATGCCGCAGTCGATGAGGAAGCGGATCTCGCCGGTGTCGACGAGATAGCACGAGCCGGTGACCTCGCCCGCCGCACCGAGGAAAGTGAGCTGCATCGTCCGTGCCCTCGCCGCAGGCCGTCAGAGCCGCTCCCGCGTCGCCGCGGTCATGGCGCGACGCCCCTCGGTAGCGTCTCGATCCCGGGGGCGGACCAGTAGAGGAAGATCTCGCGGCGGCCGGTCGCAGGAACGGTGAAGGTGCGGATCTCCCGCTTGCCGCCGTAGGTCGCGACGAGCGCATAGTCGCCCGGCGCGAGCCGGGCGAGCAGCCAGGGACCGTCGAGCGAGGTCTCGAGGACCGGCCGGCCGCTCGCGTCGCGCACAACGACCTCCACCGCGGACAGGAAGGCGCCCGACTTCTCCGCGGCGGTGAGGACCTTCAGGTTGTGATCGGGCAGCGCCATCACCATCTCATCGCGCTCGTCGGTGCCGACGCCGCCGCTCACCCAGTAGACGTCACGGTCGCGGTGAACGTCGACGGCGGCTGCCGGGAGAGCGGCAGCGCCCGCGAGCAGCGCGGCGGCGACGGCACCGAAGATTCGCATCATCCGGCGTCAGACCGCCAGCGGGAGCCGGGGTTCGCGAGGCTTGCGGCACTCACGGCAGCAGCACCACCGGGCACGCGACGTCCTCGAGCAACTCCAAGGTAGGCCGCTCCGCGTCCGTCCCCGACATCACCAACGCGCCTGCGCCTCGCGCACGCACGATTCGGGCGAGGGCCGCAGGATCGCCTGCTTCGAGCAGCGCGTAGCGCACGGCGGCGCTCCGCTCGGCGAGTCGCTCAGCGGCGCGGGTCCGGCCGGCGCGGAACGCCTC
>Ga0335084_10001461_pt1 | contig 22141 bp, 16 predicted proteins | sample Lox_Sample_44_FD_206721 | JGI IMG/M metagenome (GOLD analysis project Ga0335084, IMG submission 206721) | Soil microbial communities from Loxahatchee National Wildlife Refuge, Florida, United States - Lox_Sample_4.4 | ecosystem: Environmental > Terrestrial > Soil > Wetlands | place: USA...
GCGGCATGAATTCCATGGCGAAGCTGATGACGCCCTTGGCCGCATATTGCTGCACCTGGTCCTTGGCGCCGTGAGGCGAGAGGATGGCGACCAGCACGGCGCCGGATTTGAGCAGCGCCAACTCGTCGGGACCACCCTCGGCCGCCGTCAAAGGCCGCTGCACCTTCAGCACCAGATCGGCATCTTTCAGCGCCGAGGCCTCGTCCGGCGCGATCTCCGCGCCAGCCGCCTTGAAGGCCTCATCGGGAATATTGGCGCCCGCACCAGCACCCGTCTCGATCGCGACGCTGGCGCCTAGACCGACATATTTCTTCACGGTGTCGGGCGACACCGCCACGCGCGCCTCGTGAGGGCGCCGCTCCTTGGCTACGCCAATCTTCATAGAGACCTGTCCCGCTCGCTGCCCCCTGAATCGTCAGGGGCCCCCTGCCTCGGGCGACAACAATGCCGAAGCCGCCCGTGATTCACAAGCGGCGCAGTCTGGGCGGCGGCAGGATTCTGCACGATTATGATGCGGGTTATCTGGCTGGTGCGGGCTCCGTTCTTCGCCGCCGTGGAAGCCGGCCCAAGAACGCGACCGGCTGCTCGGCCAGCCGCATGGGGATTTCAGTCGATGCGCTCGCCGGTGGCGAGCCAACCTGCACAAGCCTCGCCCAGCTCCTGACGCGCGCGCTCTTCGTACGCATCGACGTCGGATTGCGTCAGCTGGTCGCGCCAGCGCCCGTTGGTGCCCCGATAGACGAAGGTTTCGGCCCCGCCGTCCCAGAAGGCGCCACCCAGCGGCACGCTCTTGGTCGCGTGTGCCTTCATGTAGTCGAAACCGCAATGCTCGAGAATCGCCGGCCAGCGTTCCTCGTCGACGGGAGTCTGGAGAAAGGTCGCGAGCCGGCGGATCTCGCCGCCCATATCCGCCTTGAGCCGCGCGTAATGCAACAGCATGACGTTGGGCAGCGAGCGGATCGCCCACCAGGAGCGGATATTTTCCCAGAAAGGCCAGAAGGGGTGGCCGTCGCGCGCCAGCCAGTCGAGGAAATATTGCCGGGTCGAGGCCGGCGGCTTGTCGATCGGCGGGCCGACGCGACCGGGCGTGTCGTTCAGGGCCTGGTACCAGAGCTCGCTCGCGTTGGCGTGGTGGTTGTACATGCTCCACACCACGTCCCGGCCGTCGCGACCGATATAGACGTACCTGGCCTTGGGCGAGAAGACCAGCGCATCGATCGGAAGATGGGTCTTGATGAAGCGCCGGTGCGTCTGAGCCTCGACCGCCGGCAGCTTGATCTCCTTCGGCGGCACGCGCAGATCGAGCCAAGGCGACATTTCGGCGACCTCGATGCCTTCGGCGCCGGCGAAAAGAAGCTGCGAGACGATCTGCTGCACCCAGGTGGTGCCGGACTTCGCATAAGTGGCGATGACGATATCGTCATCGCGGAAACGGAAATCGTTCCAGATGGTCGAATCGAAGTGATGATTCTGGAATTCGCGCCGCTTGACCGGCCATTCAACCCGCGCCATCGCCATAACCGCCCTCTGTTGCGATGGCCCCACAGTAAGATTGTTTTCCCGGTGAAGCCAACAGCCTTGGTTCGATCGCCGGGCGATGGCAGCTGCCGGCCTCTCGCGCAGACCGCTTCAATCGAGCCCCGCCGCCTTGAGCGCCCGGCTCTGCCGCTTGCCCAAGGTCTTCACGTCGAAATCCTCGATCAGCCCGTGGAACAGGCGGTGCCAATTGATCTCGGCCTTGAGATGCAGGAAGACCGAGCCGAGGCCCACGGCGGCGCGGTCCATCAGCAGGAACTCGCGCGGCGGTTTCACGGGGCCGAGGCGGCGCAGCTCGGCATGGACCTCCTGCGCCACATCGCGCCCATAGGTCCCGGAGCCGGCCTCCTGGATCAGCCGGCTGCGATCCTCGAGCAGCGGCCCATAGACGAAGGCCGCCCAGCGATTGAGCACATCGATGATCTCCGGTGTCAGTCCCTCGAAGCCCCAATTCTCGTAGGCCTCGACCGCGAGCTTGCGGTTGCCGGTTTCGAGCGCGCGATAGAGATCGATCACGCCGGCGACGAATTTCGGCGGGAAAACCCGGATGCAGCCGAAATCGAGCAGATTGACGCTGCCATCGGGCCTGACGGTGTAGTTGCCGAGATGCGGATCGCCATGGATGACGCCGAATCCATAGAATGGTGCGTACCAGGCGCGGAACATCGCGAGCGCCACTTTGTTGCGCATGGCGTTGTCGGGCTTGCCGGCAAGGAAAGTCTTGAGCGGCTTGCCGTCGAGCCAGCTCATGGTCAGGAGCCGCTCGGTCGAAAGCGCCGGCACCGGTACCGGCACATGGACGTGCTTCTCCCCGCCCAGCATCGCGCCATAGAGGAGCATATGCTTGGCCTCGCGCCGGTAATCCAGTTCCTCGCGCAACCGCGCCGCGATCTCGGCATGGATGTTGCCGGAATCGATGGCGCGGTCGTAGCGGCCATAGATCGCGAGGATCAGCTTGAGCTGGCGGATGTCGGCCTCGACCGCGCTCGGCATGTCGGGATATTGCAGCTTGCAGGCTAGACGCTGGCCATCCAACGAGACGGCACGATGGACCTGGCCCAGCGAGGCGGCGGCCGCGGCCTCCGGCTCGAAGCTCTTGAATCGCGATTGCCAATCGGGGCCGAGCTCGGCCGCCATGCGCCGTTTGACGAAATTCCAGCCCATCGAGGGCGCGTTCGACTGCAGCCCCGCCAGCTCCGCCGCATATTCCTCGGGCAGCGCGTCGGGGATGGTCGAGAGCAGCTGGGCCACCTTCATGAGCGGGCCCTTGAGCCCGCCCAGCGCCGCCTTGAGATCGGCCGCATGCTGGGCGCGGTCCAGCGGCAGCCCCAGAAACCGCTCGCCCGCGAGCCGCGCGGCGGCACCGCCGACCGCCGTGCCGACCTTGGCGTAACGGCGCATGCGGCCCGCCAGGCGATTGCGCTCGGCACTCTTGGTTTTGCGTTCAGCCATGCTCGCTTCGACCTGCCCTCTCGCGAATGAACGCCGATTCCGGCGCTTGCGGCAAGCCGCTTGTCGCCGCAAGGATGCCATGCCAGCCTGCGGCCGACTTCATTTCATTCTTGCCATGCGATGACCGAACCTTCCAACCACGCCATGCAGGCAGCCATGCCGGTTCCGGGCCAGCCCGTCCGAACCAAGGCCATCGACCTGCTCTGGATCCTGCTCGTCATCGTCGTCGGCCTGGTCATGGCCGGCGTCGCCTCGGTCCTGATCGGCCTCGCCGCGGGCACCGTCGCGCGTGTCCTGGCCATCGACGTCAGCAGCTTCCAGATCGATCTGATGCAGGGCGCGGTCGTGGCCAGCATCCTCGTCACCGCCGCCGTCTTCGGTTTCGGCGGCCTGTGGCTCGCGCGCCGGCGCGGCGTCGACGCCCGGGCGCTGGGATTTCGCGGCGCCCGCTGGCTCTGGTTCGCGGCGGCGCCGGTCTTGGCGGTGCTGTTCTATTTCGCCGATGGACTCGTTACCAAATGGATCGATCCCAGCGGTGAAGTCAGCCGCCAGATGACGGGGAGCTTTCTGCTGCTGCCCTCGCCGCTCTGGGTCGCACTCGTGGCCATCGCCATCGGCCCCGCCACAGCGACGGCCGAGGAGATCCTCTTTCGCGGCCTGCTCTATCGCTGGTTTCGCGAACGGATCGGCGTCCCGCCCGGCGCGCTCCTGAGCGCCGTCCTGTTCGCCGCGTCCCATCTCTATTTCGTGGTGCCGGGCGGCTTTCCCGGCGAAATCATGACGCTCGAGATCGTGGTCTTCGGCGTCATCGCGGCCGCTCTCTATCAGGCGAGCGGCTCGCTCTGGCCCTCGATCCTCTTTCACGCGCTCAACAATGCGAGCGTGGTCCTGACCGCGGTCCTGCCGCCGGGCGGCTGACGCCGCCTCACGCCTTCTCCAACTCGTCGATAAAGCCGGCGATCAGCCCAAGCCCCTTGCTCCAGAAGGCCGGATCGGCGGCGTCGAGCCCGAAGGGCGCCAGCAGCTCCCGATGGCGCTTGGTGCCGCCCGCCGCCAGCAGCTCCAGATATTTCTTGGCGAAGCCATCGGGGCGCTCGCGATAGACCGCATAAAGCGAATTCACCAGGCAATCGCCGAAGGCATAGGCATAGACATAGAAGGGCGAATGGATGAAATGCGGGATATAGGCCCAATAGACGCCATAGTCCGAATCGGGTCCGAGCTTGATGCCGGGGCCCAGCGCCTCGATCTGGGTGTCGAGCCAGATCTTGCCGATCTCGTCGGCGGTGAGCTCGCCCGCTTTGCGCGCGTCATGCAGCCGGCGCTCATATTCATGCATCGCGATCTGCCGCACCACCGTGTTGAGCATGTCCTCGACCTTGGCGGCGAGGAGGATCTGCCGGCGCTGCGCGTCGCTCTCGCGCTTCAAGAGCGCCTGGAAGGTCAGCATCTCGCCGAAGACCGAGGCGGTTTCGGCGAGCGTCAAAGGCGTGTCGGCGAGGAGATGGCCCTGCGGCCCCGCCAGCACCTGATGGACGCCATGGCCCAGCTCATGGGCGAGCGTCATCACATCGCGGGTGCGGCCGCGATAGTTCATCAGCAGATAGGGATGGGCCGAGGGCACAGTCGGATGGGCGAAGGCGCCGGGCGCCTTGCCGGGCCGAGGGCCGGCATCGATCCAGGGTCGCTCGAAGAAGCGCCGTCCCAAGGCGCCCAGCTCGGGCGAGAAGGCGCTGTAGGCCTCGAGCACCAGCGTCTCGGCATCGGGCCAGCCCACGCTGCGATCCTGGTCGTGCGGCAAGGGCGCGTTGCGGTCCCAGTAATCCAGCGCCGGCAGGCCGAACCATTTGGCCTTCAGCTTGTAGTAGCGATGGGACAGCTTCGGGTAGGCGTCCTTGACCGCCTGCACCAGCGCGTCGACGACCTCGTCCTCGACCTGGTTGGCGAGGTTGCGCGAGGAGACGGGGCGCGGAAATTTACGCCAGCGATCCTCGATCTCCTTGTCCTTGGCGAGCGTGTTGGTGACGAGCGAGAAGGTTTTGAGCCGCGAACGGAAACCCGCAGCCAAGCCATCCGCCGCAGCCTTGCGCTTCTTCGAATCACGATCGACCAGCAAGGCCAGCGCCGCCTCGGAGGTCAGCGCCGTGCCATCGACGGTGAAGCGCATCTCGGCGATGGTTTCATCGAACAGGCGATTCCACGCCGAGGCGCCGGTGATGCGCTTCTCATGCAGCAGCCGCTCGACCTCGTCGGAGAGCTGATGCGGCCGGAAGGAACGCACCACATCGAGCCAGGGCTTGTAGCGCGCCAGCGCCGGCGCCGCGAGCTGCCGGGCGAAGACCGCGTCCTCGATCTTGTTGATCTCGAGCGTCACGAACAGCAGCTCGGCCGAGATGTCGGTGGTGCGCTCGTCGATCGTCTGATGGAAGCGCGCGATCTCCGGATCGCTCATGTTGCCGGCATAGCGGAGCTGCGCATAGCTGGCGAGGCGGCCGAGCCGCTCCTGGATCGCCTCATACTCGATCACCACGGCCCCGAGCGCCGCGCCATCGAGGCTCGCGATCTTGCCCTCGAAGCGCCGATGCAGATCCTTGGCCTGTGTCGCGGCTTCCTCGAGATCCCGGGTCAGCGCCGGCGCATCGGGCGCGGGATAGAGATCCGCGAGGTCCCAGACCGGAAGGCTCCCCTTCTCGCCGATTTTCGCGCTGTCATCCGCCACAATCCGCCTCCGGTCTCGTCTTGTTGTCCGATCGGCCAGCCATCCGCCGCCCGCATCCTGCATTGGCCACTCGCGCTCGACCAACGGGGCCGGCTTGGCGAGGGCGGGCGCCTCGTGGGATATAAGGCGTCGACCGGGGCCCGCCAAGCACCACGTCGGATGATGGGGGGCCTGGTAACCCCATCGGGGAGGGGGATTTGACGGAATCACGGCTGGTGACCGCGCCCGGCGACTATGGTCGCTGGAACAACCTGCCGCAGATGTTCTTCGAACAGGCGCGGCGCACGCCCGGCACACCATTCCTATGGCGCAAGCAGGGGGGCGCCTGGGTCCCGACCCGGTATGGCGACGCCGCCACGCAGGTGCGCCGCCTGGCGCGCGGGCTCGCGGCCTTCGGGCTCAGGCCGGGCGAGCGCGTCGTGCTGCTGGCGGAAAGCCGGCCAGAATGGGCCATCGCCGACCTCGCCATCATGACCGCGGGCGGCATCACCGTGCCCGCCTACACCACCAACACCATCGCCGACCATCAGCATGTACTCACCCACAGCGGTGCCGCCGCGGCCATCCTCTCGACCAAGGCCCTCTCCACCCGCCTGCTGCCGGCCGCGATCGCGGCGCCCGAGCTGCGTTGGATCGTGGCGATGGAAGATCTGGGCCTGGCGCAGCGCCCGGCCAAGGCCGTGTTCGCCTGGGACCAGGTGATGACGACGGGCGACGCCGCCCCCGATCTGGTCGATGAGCGCGTCGCCGCCATCAAGCGCAGCGACACCGCCTGCTTCATCTACACCTCGGGCACCGGCGGCACGCCCAAGGGCGTGATGCTGAGCCACGGCGCTATCATCGCCAATTGCCGCGGCGCCTTCGGCGTGCTTTCGGAACTCAACCTGAATCACGAGCTGTTCCTCTCCTTCCTGCCGCTCTCGCATGCCTATGAGCATACGGCGGGGCTTTTTTTCCCGATCTCGATCGGGGCCGAGATCTACTACGCGGAGGGTGTCGAGAAGCTGACGGAGAACATCGCCGAGATCCGGCCGACCATCATGACCGCCGTGCCGCGCCTCTATGAGGTGATGCATCAGCGCATCCTGCGCGGGCTCGCCAAAGCCAAGCCCTCGCAGCGCCGCTGGGTGGAGCGCACCGTGGCGCTGGGGCGGCGCAAGGCGCTCGGCCTGGCGCCGCTCGGGTTCATCGAGCGGCTGCTCGACCGCGCCTGCGAGATCCTGGTGCGGCGCAAGATGCGCCAGCGCTTCGGCGGAAGGCTCAAGGCCTTCGTCTCCGGTGGGGCCGCGCTTAACCCCGATATCGGCGCCTTCTTCCTGGCCCTGGGCCTTCGCATCCTTCAGGGCTACGGCCAGACCGAGGCGGCGCCGGTCATCTCCGTGAACCGTCTGGGCCGCGTGCGGATCGACACAGTCGGCCCCGCCATCGACGGGATCGAGATCAGGATCGCCGAGGATGGCGAGATCCTGGTGCGGGGCGAGGCGGTGATGCAAGGCTATTGGCGCGACGAGGAAGCGACCGCCAAGACCGTGATCGATGGCTGGCTCCATACCGGCGATATCGGCACGCTCGACCCGGACGGCTATCTCAAGATCACCGACCGCAAGAAGGACCTGATCAAGCTCTCGGGCGGCGACAATGTCTCGCCGGCGCGGATCGAGGGCTTCCTGGTGGCACAGCCCGAGATCGGCCAGGCCATGGTGTCGGGCGACCGGCGGCCACATCTGGTGGCGCTGCTGGTGCCGGAGGCGGAGTTCCTCGCCGGCTGGGCGGAGCGCCGCCAGAAGCCCAACGAGCTGGCGCAGTTGCGCGAGAACGCGGAGCTGGCGAAGGCGCTGGGCGACGCGGTCGATCGCGTGAACGCCAATCTCTCGCCGGTCGAGCGCGTCCGGCGTTTCGCGCTGGCACCGGAAGCCTTCACCATCGAGAACGGCATGCTGACGCCCTCGCTCAAAATCCGGCGCCACAAGATCCGCGAGCGCTTTGGCGCGATCATCGATGGGCTCTATGAGCGCTGATCGGGCGCGGCGATCGGATCCAGGTTTCTGATCTCGAGCGGCACCATGGCGGCCAGACGCGCCGCCACTTCCGAGCGATGGCATTGCACGGGGTCGTGCTCATAGCAGAGCAGGCAGAGCCGGCCTTTCTTCGCCAGTGCGGCCGCCTCCGAAAGTGCCGCCTGCCCTTCCGCACTATCGAGCTGGCCAGCGAGAATCTTAGCGAAAGCAGCCCGGTCGCCGGCCTTGGCAGCATCGCGGCCGGTCTTGGGCGTGCCCAGCGCCTTGCGATGCAGATAGCCGATGCCGGCCTCGGCGAGCACCTCGCTCAGGCGCCCCTTGGCGAACTCGCGACGGCGTGACCAGGGCAGCTCGCGCACGTCCAGCACCGTATCGATATCCGCCGCCTTGAGCGCGGCAAGGAGGCGCTCCAGCGACGCGCCCTCATAACCAATGGTCGCCAGAAGCGGGCGATCCTGCGCTACAGAACGGAATACTTGTCGATGACCCATAGCCATGTGCCGTCCCCCTGCCGGCGGGCGACCTCGGAGGTCACGCTGCCATCGGGAAGGCGCGTTGAGGTCAATGCCAAATCGCCGCTCACAAGGGCCGGGCGCTGCTCGCCGAACTGGAACTTTCGACCCGCTGCGACCAGTTCGACATAGAATGCCCGAATTGCCTCCTTGCCTCGCTTCAACTGCCCATCACCGGTATCAATGACGGCATCGGGCTCAAACAGAGCCGTCATTCCGTCAACATCTCCCTCCCTCTGTCGCGAAACCAGCAGCCGCTCCAAGTCCTGAGGATCACGCGCCGGCTCGCGGTTTGCTCCATCAATCATAACGACACTCCTTTGACGGCAACTCGCCGGCATGGATGGAGAGAAGGCCGGCCCCTTGCGGGCTCATCTGATTGCGGCCGGGCCCGGACTCAAGGAACCGAAGGTTGTCGCGCTCGAGTGAAGGTCTCGCCGCGCGTCATTCCACGCCATTGTAACCCTTGTATCAGGCAATCGTTTCAGGATGCCTTCGCGATGGCTGCAGATGAGGGAGATAGGCTCAGAGCGCCGTCAGCGCGCGATCGAGCGCCTCGATGGCGATATCCGCATGCTCGGGGCCGAAGCAGAGCGGCGGCCGGATCTTCAGCACATTACGCCGCAGGCCCTCGGTGCCAATGAGAACCCCTTGCTCGCGCATGAGATTGGCGACACGCCGGGTCCAGTCCGGCGCCGGCTCTTGTGTCTTGCGGTCGCGCACCAGCTCCACGCCCATGACGAGGCCAGTGCCGCGCACGTCGCCAATCGCCGCGTGGCGGGCCATCAGTGCCGCGACTCCGTGGCGGAAATAGGTCCCGGTGCTCCGGGCGTTCTCCTGCAGGCCCTCGCGCTCCAGCACCTCGAGCACCGCGAGGCCCGCCGCGGCCGAGACCGGATTGCCGCCGAAGGTCGAGAAATAGTCGGTGCGGTCGGTGAAGGATTTGAGAATCTCCCGGCGGGTCACCACCACGCCGAGCGGGTGGCCATTGCCGACCGGCTTGCCCATCGTGACGATGTCGGGCACCGCACCCTGGAAATCGAAGCCCCAGAAATGGCTGCCCGAGCGGCCGAAGCCATACTGTACTTCGTCGGCGATGAAGAGCCCGCCCGCTGCCCGCACCTTCGCGACGACGGCTTCGAGATAGCCTTTCGGGACATCGAGAATGCCGTTGGAGATGAAGGCGGAATCGATCATCGCGGCCGCCGTCCGATGGCCCGCCGCCGCGAGCGACGCGATGGCACGGTCGGCGGCCTCGGCATAGCCGCGCGCGGCCATGGGATCGGCCCCGCGGAAACGGCCGCGATAGAGATCGGGGGCCTCCAGGGTGCGGACATGCGGCGCCACGGCGCTGGCCGCCGCATCGTAGGGCGAGAGGGCGGCAACGGCCTCGGTGCCGCCGTGATAAGCATTCTCCATCACCAGCGCACCCGTGGCTCCGGTATGGGCCTTGGCGATGCGCCAGGCGATGTCATTGGCCTCGCTGCCGCAATTGACGAAGGCGCAGACCTCGAGCCCGGCCGGCAGGCGGGCGCACAGGCGCTCGGCGTAGTCGAGCACGGTCTCGTGCAGATAGCGCGTGTTGGTGTTGAGCAACGCCGACTGGCGCGCGATCGCCTCCACCACATGCGGGTGGGCATGGCCCACATGAGGCACGTTGTTATAGGCATCGAGATAGCGCCGGCCATCGGCGTCCCAGAGCCAGACGCCTTCTCCGCGCAGCAGATGCACCGGGCGCTCATAGGACAGCTCCAGTCCCGATCCCAGCAGCCGGCGCCGGCGCACGATGAGAGTTTCCAGGGCAGCGCCCGGCGCCCGGACTGGCGGCTTCGGCAACGCGGCGAGGGACATGCCAGCGGACAAGCCCGCGGCCTTGCGAAAGGCGCGCTCGGCCGCTTCGGACCCGACCGAGAGAAGCTGGTCGAAAGCACGGAGCCCCGAATGCTCGTAGCGCTCGAGCTTGCCGGCGCCGTGCCGGTCGTGATGCTGCCGCCAGGCGAAGATCGCCAGGGTGACGGCAAGGCGCGCCGCCATGGCGTCATAGAGGACCGCGATCTCGTCCTCTTGCAGCGGAAGCACCGCCCCGTAGCCCGCGATCACCTCCTGCGCCGCATTGATCGGCCCCATCCCCTCGCCGGCCACGTCCGCAGCGGCGAGCGCCAGATCGAACATCAAAGGCCCATGGATCATGTCGCCGAAGTCGATGATACCGGCGATGCGGGGCGCACCCGCCGCATCCACCAGCACATTGCCGGGATTGCAGTCGTTATGGATGACCTGGCCCCGCAAGGCCGCAAAGGCCGGCAGGCGTTCGACCGTGCGCTCGAGCACGCGGCCCACCGCCGCCGCAAGGGCCGGATCGTCGATCAGCGACGCGAAGGGGCGCAGCTCGCCGGCACGGCGAATGTCCCAGGCGATCCTCTGTCCGGCTGCCGGATGAAAGAAGCCGCGCAGGGCCTTGTCGAGCCTCGCGACTGTGCGCCCGAAGTCGCGAAGCAGCGCCGCTTCCGGCTGCACCTCCTCGAGCAGCCTTCCCGGCAGGAAGGAGATCGCGCAGGCGATATGAGCGGCGTCACCGGGACCCTTGATCCGCGTCGAGCGCTCCCCCGCCCTCGTCGCGAGCAGGCGCGGCACCGGCAGGCCCGGGTCCTGCAAGGCCAGATGGCCGAGCACGCCGATCTGGAAATCGACGATGGCCGGATCCTCGAGCGCGTTATAGAGCTTGAGCACCACGCCGGGTCCCTGCGCCGGCCGCAGATGGAAGTTCTGATCGCGCTCGCCGAACAGGACCGTCGCGCGGCCCTCGATCCCGTAGAGCTCGCGGGCGATTCGCTCGGCGTCGACCGCGGAGAAACGCGGTGGGTTCGTCTGGAGCGCGGTCAGGCCACCGGCCGGCATGACATTCGACATGGTGAAGGTTCCGGATCTGAAAGCCGAGGAAACGTAGCAAATCCTGAACCCGATGGGCGCCTCATCTTCATCGATATTGCCTCGGTCCGCGTTTAGCTGCGCGTCAATGAGACCATGCCCTAATCAAGCCCGTGGTAGCGCTTGTACCAGGCGACCGTGCGCGGGATGCCCTGCTGGATCGTCGTGCGCGGCAGGAAGCCCAGATCGCACGTCGAGGCGCTGATGTCGGCATAGGTCACTTGCAGGCCGCCCGCGCCTGCTTCAATGCGGGATCGTAGAAGGGGAGAAAATTGTCGACGCCCACGACTCGCTCGCCGCGCCCGACCAGGGCCGAAACCAGGTGGAAGCCGATGAAGCCGGCGGCGCCGGTGACGAGAACGGTCATGAAATGTCCGCAAAACCGCTTCTGACGATAAGGATATAGCCGAGCCGGGCCAGGAAATCATCCAACGTTACCGACTCCGGGAAAGCCCGGATTCCTGCGCCCTTTCATTGCAGGCGGGCGGGCGCTCGGCTAGCTTCACGCCCAACGAAGAAGAATGCCCCGAAGGCGCCCACCCCGGTCCGGTGGCGCTCGGATCGGGCCTCGAACGGGAGAGACATGGCTCAGCCTGCGATCATCACCGTCGCCATCACCGGCAGCCAGCCGACCAAGGCGCAGAACCCGGCCGTGCCGGTGACCCCCGCCGAGCAAATCGAGAGCACGCATCAGGCCTTCGAAGCGGGCGCCGCCCTGGTCCATATCCATGTGCGCGACGAAGAGGGCCGCTCCTCCTCCGATCCCGATCGCTTCGCCCAGGTGCAAGAGGGCATTCGCCGCCATTGCCCCGGCATGATCATCCAGTTCTCGACCGGCGGGCGCGGCCGTGAGCCATCGGAGCGCGGCTCCGCGCTGAAGCACCGGCCGGACATGGCTTCGCTTGCCACCGGCTCGGTCAATTTCGCCAGCATCATCTATGAGAACCCGCCCCAGTTGATCGACGGGCTGGCGCGCTCGATGCTGGACTATGAGGTCAAGCCCGAGATCGAGATCTTCGATCTGGCCATGCTTTACAACGCCCGCGAGCTGGTCGACCGCGGCCTCCTCAAGCCACCGGTCCACGTCCAGTTCGTGATGGGCATTCCGGGCGCCTTGCCCGCCCGCGAGAAGGTGCTCGATTTCCTGATTTCCGAGCTCGCGGCGTTCCTGCCGGGGGCCACCTGGACCGCCGCTGCCACCGGCCGCCATCAGCTGGAGGCCAACCGCTGGGCACTGGCCAAGGGCGGTCACTTGCGCACAGGGCTTGAGGACAACATCTATTTCGAGAAGGGCCGGCTGGCCGCGAGCAATGCCGAGCTGGTTGCGCGCGCCGCCGCCCTCTGCGCCGAAATGGGCCGTCCGCCGGCAAGACCCGCCGAAGCGCGGAACCTTTTGGGCCTTAGACCCGCTTCATGAGGCTCCCATGAAACTCGCGACCGTCAGCCTGGACGACAAATACACGGCAGAAAGCGGTCGCGTCTTCCTGACAGGGACCCAGGCACTGGTGCGCCTGCCGATGATGCAGCGCCGGCGCGACGAGGCGGCGGGCCTCAACACGGCAGCCTTCGTCACCGGCTATCGCGGCTCGCCTCTAGGCGGGCTCGATCTCGCCATGAGCCAGGCGCAGAAATTCCTCGACCGCCATCATATCCGCTTCCAGGCGGGGGTGAACGAGGACCTGGCCGCGACCGCGATCTGGGGCACCCAGCAGCTCGATCTCTTCGGCGATTCCAATTATGACGGCGTCTTCGCCCTCTGGTACGGCAAGGGCCCCGGCGTCGACCGTTCGGGCGACGTGCTGCGCCATGCCAACCTCGCCGGCACCGCCAGGCATGGCGGCGTGCTGGCGCTCGCCGGCGACGATCACACCTGCAAATCCTCCACGACTGCGCATCAGACCGAATACGCCTTCGTCGATTCGCAGATCCCGGTGCTGAACCCGGCGGGGGTCCAGGAGTTCCTGGATCTCGGCCTCCACGGCATCGCGCTCTCGCGCTATTCCGGCTGCTGGGTGGCGCTCAAATGCGTCGCCGACACGGTCGAGAGCTCGGCCTCGGTCTCGGTCGATCCGCATCGCGTCCAGATCATGACGCCCGCGGATTTCGAAATGCCCGAAGGCGGCCTCAATATCCGCTTCCCCTCCTCGCCCTTCGCCTCGATCCAGGCGCTGGAGCAGGAGATGCGCCTCCATCGTTTCAAGCTCAAGGCGGTGTTGGCCTATGCCCGCGCCAACCGGCTCGATCGTGCGGTCATCGACGGGCCCAAGCGCCGGCTCGGCATCGTCACCACCGGCAAATCCTATCTCGACCTGCGCCAGGCGCTGGACGATCTCGGCATCGACGAGGCGCATGCCGCCGAGCTGGGTTTGAGCATCTACAAGGTGGGGCTGGTCTGGCCGCTCGAGCCCGAGAACTTGAAGACGTTCGCCGAGGGGCTGGAAGAGATCCTGGTGGTCGAGGAGAAGCGCCCACTGCTCGAGGATCAGATCAAGACGCTGCTCTATGACGCGCCGGCGAACCGACGGCCGCGCGTGATCGGCAAATATGACGAGAGCGGCGCGTGGATCCTGCCCTCGGCCGACGAGCTCACCCCCGCCATGATCGCGCGCGTGCTGGCCAAGCGGATCAAGCGCTTCTATGACAGCGCCCGCATCGAGGAACGGCTGGCCTTCCTCGAGGCCAAGGAGAAGGCGCTCGAGGGCTACAAGCCGGCCTTGCGGCGCGTCGCCTATTTCTGCTCCGGCTGCCCCCACAACACGTCGACCCGGGTCCCTGAGGGCAGCCGAGCGCTTGCCGGTATCGGCTGTCATTATATGGCGCAGTGGATGGATCGGCACACCGAGACCTTCACCCAGATGGGCGGCGAAGGTGCCACCTGGATCGGCCAGGCGCCGTTCTCGAAGACGCCGCATGTGTTCCAGAATCTGGGTGACGGCACTTATTTCCATTCGGGCTCGCTGGCGATCCGCGCCGCGGTCGGGGCCGGTGTCAACATCACCTACAAGATCCTCTATAACGATGCGGTCGCGATGACCGGCGGCCAGCATGTGGACGGGCCGCTCGACGTGCCGCGGGTGACGCGCCAGCTCGCGGCCGAAGGGGTCGGCCGGATCTGCCTCGTGACCGACCAGCCCGAGCTCTATGAGGGCGATTCCTCGCTCGCAGCCGGCACCGAGATCCACCACCGCGACCGGCTCGACGCCGTACAGCGCTCGCTGCGCGAGACGCCGGGCGTGACGGCGCTGGTCTATGCCCAGACCTGCGCCGCGGAGAAGCGGCGCCGGCGCAAGCGCGGCCTGATGGAGGATCCGCCCAAGCGCATCGTCATCAACGAGCGCGTCTGCGAGGGCTGCGGCGACTGCAGCCGGAAGTCGAACTGCCTCTCCGTCGTGCCGGTCGAGACCGAGTTCGGCCGCAAGCGCGCGATCGACCAGTCCTCCTGCAACAAGGACTATTCCTGCGTGAAGGGCTTCTGCCCGAGCTTCGTCACGGTCAAGGGCGGCTCGCTCCGGAAGCGGCGCGGCGCCGGCCGGACGGGTGCCAGCCCGCTGCCGCCTCTGCCCGAGCCGCAGCGTCCAGGAACGGCCGAGCCCTACGGTATCCTCGTGACCGGCGTCGGCGGCACCGGCGTGGTCACGGTCGGCGCCCTCCTCGGCATGGCGGCCCATATCGAGGGCAAGGGCTGCACCATCCTCGACATGACCGGCCTCGCGCAGAAGGGCGGGGCCGTCATCAGCCATCTGCGCATCGCCGACGATCCCGAGGCCATTCATGCCGTGCGCGTCGCCGCGGGCGGCGCGCGGCTGCTGCTGGGCTGCGACATGGTGGTCGCCGCCAGCTACGATGCGCTGGCGAAGCTCCAGAAAGGCATCAGCCGCGCCATCATCAATCTCGAGGAGAGCATCACCGGCGATTTCACCCGCGATCCCGACATGGCATTTCCGACCGCCGATCTGAAGCGCGCCGTCACCGATGCGGTCGGGCGCGAAGATGCGGAGTTCGTCGATGCCACGCGGCTCGCGACGGCACTTATGGGCGATTCCATCGCCAGCAACCTCTTCATGCTGGGCTATGCCTATCAGAAGGGCCTGATCCCGGTCTCGGGCGAGGCGATCGAGCAGGCAATCGAGCTCAATGCCGCCGCGGTCGAGCAGAACCGCCAGGCCTTCCGCTGGGGCCGGCGCGCGGCCCACGATCTGGCCTCGGTCGAGGTCGCGGCCCGCGCGGCTGACCCGGTCTCGGCACCGCGGCCGATCGCGACCACGCTCGACGAGATCGTGGCGCTGCGGGCGCAGGATCTCACCACCTATCAGAACGGGGCGCTGGCGCGCCGCTATCGTGACCTCGTCGCCGCCGTCGAGGTGGCCGAGGCGGAGCGCACGCCCGGCCGGCGCGGGCTGGCCGAGACGGTCGCGCGCAACTACTACAAGCTCCTCGCCTACAAGGACGAGTATGAGGTGGCGCGGCTCTTCTCCGATCCGGCCTTCCGACAGTCGCTGGAAAGCCAGTTCGAGGGCAACTGGACCCTCTCGCTCAATCTGGCGCCGCCCCTTCTCGCCAAGCGCGATCCCGACACCGGCCATCTCGTCAAGCGCGAGTTCGGCCCCTGGCTGTTGAAGCTCTTCCGGGTCCTGCCGCATTTCCGCTTCCTGCGCGGCACAGCCCTCGATCCCTTCGGGCGCACCGCGGAGCGCCGGCGCGAGCGGGCGCTGATCGGGGAGTATGAAAGCCTGCTGCGGGAGATCCTGGCCAAGCTCGACCATGAGAATCATCGCCTGGCCGTGGCGCTGGCCGATCTGCCGGAACAGATCCGCGGCTACGGCCATGTGAAAGACGCGTCGATCGAGCGGGCGAAAGCGCGCGAGGCCGAGCTCCTGGCCGATTTCCGCAGCGCCCGCGCGCCGGCGGTGGCGGCGGAGTAGGTGTACTCTCCTCTTTCCTCTCCGCCCGCGTAGCGGGAGGAGAGGGTTGCGAAGGCTTAGGTGAGACCGAAAGTCGAACCTTAGCCGAAGCTGGGAAAGGTGGGCTCTTCCTGCGCACACACCCTCTCCCAGCTCCGAGTAAGTCTCCGCTCCGCTCCGACTAACTCTTCGCAACCCTCCCCCCTCACTCCGTGAAGGGGAGGAAAGACAGATCTCACCGCCGCCGCGCGATCACCACGCCGGCCAAAATCATGATCGTGGCGGCGATCAGCACCGCGGTCGGGCGCTCGCCCAGCCAGAAGAAGGCGAGCACCAGCCCCGAGAGTGGCTGCAGGAACTGGATCGTGCCCATGCGCGCAATGCCGCCATGGCCCAGGGCCCAGTACCAGCCGATATAGCCCATGATCGAGGTAACCCAGGCGAGCGTCGCGATGGCGCCCCAGGCGACCCAGCTCGCCTCGGGCAGCATGGCGCCGCCCGTGACCAGCGGCAGGAAAGGCGCCACCGCGATTGAGGCCGCGGTCACGCCCCACAAGGTGGTGCCGAGGCTGGCATAGCCCGACTGGGTGAGGCGCGCGCCCGAGACATAGCCCATGGCCGCGAACAGGCTCGCGAACAGGATCAGGAGATCGCCCGCGACCGAGGCTTCACCCGCCGAGGCCGGCATGCGGCCGAGGATCAGCAGGATCTCGCCGGCGAAGGCGACCGCGCAGCCTGCCCACCAGACCGGGTTGGGCCGACGTCGCTCGAAGGCGGCGGCGTAGAGGCCGGTGAAGATCGGCAGGGCCGCCAGGATCAAGCCGCCATGCATGGCCGAGGTCATGCGCTGGCCGATGGTGTAGAGGATCGGAAAGGCGACGAAGCCGCAGAATCCCGAGAGCAGCAGCGGCCAAAGCTGGCGGCCCTGGCGCGGCGGGCGAAGGCGCAAGGTCAGTGCCAGCGGCGCTGCCGCCAAGCCGCCCAGCAGCGTGCGCATGATTCCGACCACCAGGGGATCGATCTCGCGGGCGGCAAGCTTCGTGAAGACCGGCGTCGCCCCCCACTGCACCACCACGGCAAGCGCCACCAGAACCGGGATCCAGCTTGTGCTCTTGGTCGTCATGCGGGGCGAGGCCATGGCGGTGGCGACATTTTTCAATTGTTGCGCGTTCGCCTAAAGCAACGACGCGATAACCGCAATGGGCATGATGCGAATGCGTGGATTGTTACCGAGACGATCGGATCGGGCCGGAACGCCCTGGCAACGATTTGGCGCAGGCCAAAGCCTCGTGACGGCTCGGGAATCATGCGCGATTCCGAAAGTCGCGACCAAGCCGATGTCACCAGGACATAAGCTTGAACGCCCGCGAATATTGAAGGACTATTCCGGTCACGAACCCGGGCCGACCTGAAAGGGCCTGCCGCGCATCGCCGTCTCTCGCGATCGCTTCCAAGGGCCGAGGCTCCGGGGCGTCAGGGAACAGGAGGAAACACATGATGCATCGGCGAACGACGTTGAAGCTGGCCGCTCTCGCGGTCGCGGCGCTGCTGGCGGGAACCGCGGTGGCACAGGCCGAGATGGTCCTGCGGCGCGGCAATGGCGCGGAACCGGAGACGATCGATCCGCACAAGTCCACTGGCGTGACCGAGAACGTGATCGAGAACGATCTGTTCGAGGGGCTGGTGACGCTTGCGGCCGACGGCAAGCAGATCCCGGGCGTCGCCAAGAGCTGGGACATCAGCGACGACGGCACGGTCTACACCTTCCATCTGCGCGACGACGCCAAATGGTCGAATGGCGAGCCCGTGACCTCGGCCGACTTCGTCTATTCCTTCCGGCGCGCGGTCGATCCGAAGACCGCCTCGGACTATGCGCCGATCCTTTCGCCGATCAAGAACGCGGACGACATCATCGCCGGCAAAATCACGGATCTTTCCCAGCTTGGCGTGGCCGCGCCCGACGCGAAGACGGTCGTCATCAGCCTCAACGCGCCAACGCCCTATCTGCTGGGTCTGTTGACCCACAACATCGCCATGCCCGTGCATCAGGCCACGGTCGAGAAGTTCGGCGACCAATGGACCAGGCCCGGCAACATGGTCTCGAACGGCGCCTTCATGCTGTCGGACTGGGTGCCGCAATCGCAGCTGACGGTGGTCAAGAACCCCAACTTCCATGACGCCGCCAACGTCAAGCTCGACAAGATCGTCTACTACCCGACCGAGGACATCGCCGAGGAGCTGAAGCGCTACCGCGCCGGCGAGCTCGATATCACCTACGAGGTGCCGTCCGACCAGGTGAAGTGGCTCGAAGCCAACATGAAGGACGAGTTCCAGAACAAACCCTATCTCGGCACCTACTACTACGTCATCAACCTGACCCGTGACACGCTCGGCAAGGCCAAGGAGATCCGCAAGGCGCTGGCGCTCGGCGTCGATCGCGAGATCCTCACCGACAAGATCACGCAAGCCGGCGAGATTCCGGCCTACAGCTGGGTTCCGCCCAATATCCCCGGCTATGAGCAGCAGTTCCTCGACTTCAAGAGCGAGGCCAAGGCGCAGCGCCTGGTGGAGGCCAAGAAGCTCCTGGCCGATGCCGGCTACGGGCCCGACCATCCGCTCAAGATCCAGCTCCTCTACAACACCAGCGAGAACCACAAGAAGATCGCGGTCGCGATCGCTTCGATGTGGAAGCCGCTGGGCGTCGATCTCGAGCTGGTGAACCAGGAATGGAAGGTCTATCTCGAGACCCGCGACAAGAAGGATTTCGACGTCGCGCGCGCGGCCTGGATCGGCGACTATGCCGACCCGATCAACTTCCTCGACATGTTCAAGTCGGACGCCGGCGAGCGCAACGACGCCGGCTACAATAACCCCAAATTCGACCAGCTCCTGACGACGGCGGCGTCGACCGTCGATCCGAAGAAGCGGCTCGAGATCCTGGCCCAGGCCGAGAAGATCTTTCTCGACGACTACGCCATGATCCCGATCTACCACTATGTCAGCCATCACATGCTGAGCCCGAAGCTGGTCGGATGGGAGTTCAATATCCTGGATATCCATCCCGGCCGCTTCCTGTCGCTGAAGTCCTGAGGACCGCGGCGCCGTGATCCGGCGGAGCGGAGGCCCTCTCTCTTTCCAAGAGTGACGGTTTCCCTCCGCCAGCGGCGTCCCCTTCGCGGCCAAGGCGGCCATGCTCAGCTATGCGATCAAGAGACTGATCGGCGCGGTTCCGACGCTGCTGCTGATCGTCGCCATCACCTTCTTCATGGTGCATCTGGCACCCGGCGGTCCCTTCGACAAGGAGCGCAAGCTCTCCGCCGAGGTCGAGGCCAACCTGCGCAAGGCCTATCACCTCGACGAGCCCATCCTCCAGCAGTTCGGTCGCTATGTCGGAAACCTGCTGGAAGGCGATTTCGGGCCGTCCTTCCAGTACAAGGATTACAGCGTCACCGAGCTGATCGTCGGCGGCTTTCCGACCTCGCTGACGCTCGGCGCCATCGCCATGACGGCGGCGATCGTGATCGGCATGGGCGCCGGCATGATCTCGGCCTTGCGCCAGAACAGCCTGCTCGACCATGCGCTGATGGGCGGCGCCGTTCTGGGCGTGGCCATCCCGAATTTCGTCGTGGCGCCGCTCTTGACGCTGGTGATCGGCTTGCAGCTCCGCCTGCTGCCGGTGGGCGGCTGGGGCGACGGCTTCTCGCTCAGGCACGCGATTCTGCCGGCGACGGCGCTGGCATTGCCGCAGATCGCGGCCATCGCCCGACTGATGCGCGGCAGCATGCTCGAGGTGTTGCGCACCAACTATATCCGCACCGCCCGTGCCAAGGGCCTGCCGGAGCGCGTCACGCTGCTGCGCCATGGCGTCAAGGCTGCGCTGCCGCCGATCGTCTCCTATCTGGGGCCGGCGATCGCCAACATCATCACCGGCTCGATCGTGATCGAGCAGATCTTCGGCATCCCCGGCATCGGCCGCTACTTCGTGCAGGCCGCGCTCAACCGCGACTACACCCTCGTGATGGGCGTGGTCGTGTTCTACGGCGCCCTCATCATTCTCCTGAACCTGCTGGCCGACCTCGCCTACGGTCTGCTCGACCCGCAGGTTCGCTATGACTGAGCCCTGATCCCATGACCGATCTCGCCCTCGGATCTGCCGAAACCCCTTCCCGTAGCCTCTGGGCCGACGCGCGCCGCCGGCTCCTGCGCAACAGGGCCGCGGTGCTCAGCCTGATCGCCCTGGCCATCGTCACCGTCGCCTGCATCCTGGCGCCGCTGCTCGCCCCGCATCCGATGGACGAGGTCAACTGGGACCGGATCATGGCCCCACCCGATTGGTCGCTCGGCTATTACTTCGGCACCGACGAAAACGGTCGCGATCTCTTCGCCCGCTCGCTCTATGGCGGCCGCGTCTCGCTTTCGATCGGCGCGGTGGCGACGCTGGTCAGCCTCGTCATTGGCGTGGCCTGGGGTGCCGTCGCGGGCTTCGTCGGGGGCCGAGCCGACGCGCTGATGATGCGCATCGTCGACATCCTCTACGCGCTGCCCTTCGTCTTCTTCGTGATCCTGCTGACGGTCGTGTTCGGGCGCGAGCTGTTCTTGATGTATATCGCGATCGGCGCCGTCTCCTGGCTTGACATGGCGCGCATCGTGCGCGGCCAGACCCTGAGCCTGAAGCGCAAGGAGTTCATCGAGGCGGCCCACGCCTCCGGCGTGGGCACCTTCGCCATCCTGCGTCGTCACATCGTGCCCAACACGCTGGGGCCGGTCATCATCTACACGACCCTCACGGTGCCGCAGGTCATCCTGATCGAATCCTTCGTCAGCTTCTTAGGATTGGGCGTGCAGGAGCCCAATGCGAGCTGGGGCACGATGGTGAACGAGGGGGCCCGCGTCATGGAGACGGCGCCCTGGATTCTGGTCTATCCCGCGACCCTGCTGGTGGTGACGCTGCTCTGCCTCAATTTCCTCGGCGACGGGCTGCGTGACGCGCTCGATCCGAAGGATCGCTGAGATGGCCGCCGCCGCCAGGGCCCGCCCGGCGCCTTCGACCGCCCCGATCTTCGAGGTCGAGGACCTGCGGGTTGGCTTTGCGCTTGAAGGGGGCGGTCGGATCGATGCCATCGATCGCGTCAGCTTCGCGATCGCGCCGGGCGAGACCGTCGGCATCGTCGGCGAATCGGGATCTGGCAAGACCCAGCTCTTCATGGCGGCCATGGGCCTGCTCGCGCGCAACGGCCATGCGAGCGGCCATGTGCGCTTCGACGGCGAGGAAATCCTGGGCCTGGCGCCGGCCGAGCTCAACCGGCTGCGCGGCGTGCGCTTCGCCATGGTGTTCCAGGACCCGATGACCTCGCTCAATCCCTATCTGACGGTCGAGCGCCAATTGACCGAGGTGCTGGAGACGCATCGCGGCTTCGACGCGAAGCAGGCGCGCGAGGCTGCGATCCGGATGCTGGAGCGGGTCCAGATCCCCGAGGCCGAGCGGCGCATCGGCATGTATCCGTTCGAGTTCTCGGGCGGCATGCGCCAGCGCGTGATGATCGCCATGGCGCTCCTCTGCGGGCCGGCCTTCCTGATCGCCGACGAGCCGACCACCGCCCTCGACGTGACGATCCAGGCGCAGATCCTGACGCTGCTGGCCGAGCTCAAGCGCGACACCGGCATGGCGCTGGCTCTGATCACCCATGATTTGGGCGTAGTGGCCGGGCTCTGCGATCGTGTGCTCGTCATGTATGCCGGCCGGATCGTCGAGGAAGGGAGCGTGCAGGAGCTCTTTCGCGATCCGCGCCACCCCTACACCGCCGGATTGCTGGCCTCCGTACCGCGCGCCGATCTCGCCGCGGGCGAGGAGGACGAGCCGCCGCTGATCGCAATTCCCGGCCAGCCTCCCAACCTCCAGCATCTGCCCTCGGGCTGCGCCTTTCGCACGCGCTGCCGCTTCGCGTTCGAAAGATGCGCCCAGGAAACGCCGTCGCTGCGCGGCGTCGGCACCGGCCGCGCCAAGGCCTGCCATCTCGAGAAACCACCGGCCGAGCTGGAGCCCGGCGCATGAACGCACCCTTCCGGCCCCTCTTC
>Ga0335084_10001462_pt1 | contig 22138 bp, 16 predicted proteins | sample Lox_Sample_44_FD_206721 | JGI IMG/M metagenome (GOLD analysis project Ga0335084, IMG submission 206721) | Soil microbial communities from Loxahatchee National Wildlife Refuge, Florida, United States - Lox_Sample_4.4 | ecosystem: Environmental > Terrestrial > Soil > Wetlands | place: USA...
CAGCGCGCGCGCCAGGAACGCGAAGCGCTCGCCCGAGCCAACGGCGACACGTTGCGGCGCGCGCGTCTGGCTCTGCACGATCGACTGGCGGAGCTCGAAGCCCTGCCCTATTCCGGACTGACGCCGCGTGCGTTCGTGCTCGAAGGCTGGGTGCCCGCGCCAGCCCGCACCACGCTGGAATCGCGGCTGGCGAGCGCGTTCGGAGAGGATCTCGTCATCGACGAGCTGTCGCAGGAAGAATGGGAGTCGGAGAGCGCGCCCGTCGTCCTCTCCAATCCGCGCCTGTTCCGTCCGTTCGAAACGCTGATCGGGCTGATGCCGTTGCCGAAATACGGAACCATCGACCCGACGCCGTTCGTGGCGGTGTTCTTCCCGGCGTTCTTCGGTTTGATGCTGGGCGACGTCGGTTACGGATTCGTCCTCGCGCTGCTGGGGCTGCTCCTGCATGCGCGATCCCGGCCCGGAACCCTGCTGCGCAACGTGTCGGAGATCATCGGGCCGTGTGCCGTGTTCTCGATCGTCGCGGGCTTCCTCTATGGCGAGCTGTTCGGCGATCTCGGAACGCGCCTGTTCGGCTTGCGGCCCCTCGTCTTCAACCGTGCGGAAGCGCTGATTCCCTTCCTGCTTCTCGCGATCGCCCTCGGCGTGGTCCACATCGTGCTCGGGCTGTGCCTCGGCATGATCTCGAACCTGCACCGTCACCCGAGACAAGCGCTCGGATCGGGCCTCTCGGCCGTGATGATCGTGTTGATTGTGCTGGCCCTCCTTGCCGCGCTCGACATTCTGCCACGCCGGATCTTCACGCCGGCCGTCGTGGCGCTGCTCGTGGCGTTCCCGGTGTTGATCGTACTCGAGGGCGTCGTCGCGCCGATTGAGCTGTTGTCGACCGTCGGCAATATCCTGAGCTACGCGCGTATCATGGCCTTGGGCGTCGCATCGGTCATGCTGGCGGTGGTCGCCAACCGCATGGTCGGGGCGATCGGGAGCGTGGCCGTCGGCATCGTCTTCGCGCTGCTGTTTCACCTCGTGAATTTCGCCATCGCGCTGTTCAGTCCCACGATTCACGCGCTGCGTCTCCATTACGTCGAGTTCTTCGGAAAATTCTATAGTCCGGGCGGCGTCAGATACGAGCCGTTCGGGCATTGGACGCGGAGGGCGGCATGAATCCGGCCCACACTCAAGCGGAGGAGCCCGCATGACCATCCTGTTTACTGTTCTCGCGGCCGCGCTCGCCATCGCGGTTCCCGCGCTGGCGACGGCGTGGGCCCAGTCGCGCATCGGCCCCGCCATCGCGGCGAGCATGGCGGAGAAGCCCGAACTCTCGACGACGGCGGTGCTCATGATCGCCATCCCCGAAACGATGGTGATCCTCGGGTTCGTCGTGGCCGTGCTCATCCTCTTCAGCAAGACCGCGTGAGCCTCGATCATCTGCTGGCCGGGCTCGAGCGGGACGCGACCGCGCAGGCCGACGGTGTGCTCGCCGCGGCGCGCGCGGAAGCCGCGCGCATCACGGCCGCGGCGGACGAACGGTCGCGCGTGCGGCAGACCGCCGCACTTGGTGCGCGGGAAACGGAGCTGCGCGCGCAATCCGAAGCCGTCCTCTCGGGTGCGCGGCTCGCCGGTCGCGCCGCCGTGCTGGAGCGGCGGCACGGATTGCTCGAGCGAGTCGTGCAAGCGGCCCGAGCGGAGTTCATGGCCGCGGTCGCTACCCCCGAATACCGCGCCGCCCTGGCGCAGCACGTGAATGAGGCGCTGTACGCGCTCGGTGAGGAAACGGCGGCGACGATCGTCTGCCCGCTCAGCCTCCACGACGCCGTTCGGGACATCGTGGCGCAACGCAAGCACGTGACGGTGCAGGCTGATCCTGACGCCGTTCCCGGCATTCGGGTCCGCAGCGCCGACGCCGTGATCGAGGTGGACAACACGCTCGACGGCCGGCTCGCCCGGCTGCGTCCCCGTCTCGAGCTCGAGCTCCTCGCCCGGCTGGACCACCCATGACGAAGCGGTGGGAGGACCTCAATGCCAGAGCGCGCGGGCTCTCCACCCATTTGCTTGGGCATGCCGCGCTGCTCGATTTGGCCGCCCAACCAGACATGCGCGCGCTCGCGGCCGCCCTTGCATCCGAGGGATTCCAGGTCGGCGCGGGAGCGAGCACCCCCGAAGCCCTGGAGCTCGCGGTCCGCCGATCGGGCGCAGAGCGGCTGCGCGTGCTGGCGCGCTGGTGCGGCCGGAGAGCCAGTGTGCTCGCGGTTATTTTCGAGGACGAAGATCGCCGCAGCCTCCGTGCGATGCTACGCGGCGCCGTCCAGCACGCGCCCGCCGAGGCGCGGCTCGCGGGATTGCTGCCGACCCCGCAGCTACCCGAACGCGCGCTCGGCGAGCTCGCGGCGCAACCCACTCCGGCGCGCGTCGCCGCGCTGCTCGCGGCATGGCACAATCCCTACGCGCCGAGCCTGGTCCCGGTGGCCGGCGCCGCCGAGCCTGACCTCCTGGATCTCGAGCTCGCGATCAACCGTACCTTCGCCGCGCGCGCGACGAGCGCCGCGCGCGGCACGCAGCTCCTCAGGGGCTTCGTGGCCGAGAGCATCGATGTGGAGAACGCCGTGACGGCGCTCGTCCTTGCCGGGCGCACAACCGACCTGGTGCCTCGAGAGACGTTCCTGCCCGGCGGCGCGCGGGTTTCGATCGTGGATTTCGAGCGCGCGGTGGAGCGCGGCAATGCCGCTGATGCCGGGATCATGCTGGCCGCGGCATTCGCCGCAACCGGGCTGGCGCGCGTGTTCGAGCGCGCGGGCGCCGATCTCGCAACCGTGGAAACCGCCGCGCTCGAGGCACGGATCAACGCCCTGAAGCACGTGGTACGGGTCCAGCCGCTGGGCCCCGCCCCCGTGTTGCTGTACGCCCTGCGGCTCCGGGCGGAGACGATGGACTTGCAGCGCATCATCTGGTCCGTCGCCCTCGGAGCGGGAACGGATCGCGTCCCTCCGCAGCTGGCGAGCGCCTGATGGCCCTCGAGCTCCGCGTCCTCTGCCGCCCGGAAGTCGGAACGGGATTTTCGCTCGCGGGTCTCGCGCCCACCGAGGCCTCGAGCAATGAATCGGGCGCCGCAGCCTTGCGCGAGCTCATGAGCGACAAGGAAACCGGAGTCGTGCTCGTGCAGGACGCGATGTACGACGCGCTCCCCGATGACGTGCGCCGTCAGCTGGGCCGTCGGCCGCTGCCGCTGGTCGTTCCCTTTCCAGGACCGGTCTGGACCAAGCGTCCCGAAGCAGCCGAGTCGTACATCATCGAGTTGCTCCGGCAGGTGATCGGATATCGAGTGAGGCTCAAATGAACGGGCCACGAATCCTCCGTGTGTCGGGATCGTTGGCGGAAGCGAGCCCGCTCCGGGACGCGGCACTCTACGAACTCGTGCGCGTGGGCGCGCGCGGCCTGCTGGGCGAAGTGGTTCGCGTCGTCGGTGAGCGTGCGACGGTACAGGTCTACGAGGACACGAGCGGACTTGCGGTTGGCGAACCGGTTCAGCCCACGGGCCACCCGCTCCGGCTCAAGCTCGGCCCCGGGCTGCTGGGCAGCGTGCTCGACGGCGTCGGCCGGCCGCTCGGGCGTATCGCGGAGCACACGGGCGACTTCATCGCACCGGGCGTGACCGCGCCGACCCTCGACGACACGCTGCGCTGGAGCTTCGCGCCCGCACTCGCCCCCGGCACGCTCGTGGAACCCGGCGATGTCCTCGGAACGGTGCTCGAGCGGGGGCACGTCGAGCATCGCGTGATGATTCCTCATGGCACGCGTGGCACGCTCACGCGACTTGCTGCCGGCGAGTTCACGGTGGCTGACGTCGTGGGGACGCTGTCCGACGGGACCCCGCTGTTCCTGGCTCACGAGTGGCCGGTGCGTGAGCCGCGTCCGTCCGCTCGGCGACTCGCCGCCGACGCGCCGTTCCTCACGGGACAGCGGGTGTTCGATTTCCTTTTCCCGGTGGCGGAAGGTGGCAGCGTGGCGGTTCCCGGAGGATTCGGGACGGGCAAAACGGTGATCGAGCAATCGCTCGCGAAATACGGCGCGGCCGACGTGATCGTGTACATCGGCTGCGGCGAGCGGGGCAACGAGATGGCCGAGGTGCTCGAGGAGTTCCCGCGCCTGACCGATCCCAGGACCGGGCGGTCGATGTTGGACCGCACGGTGCTCGTGGTCAACACGTCCAACATGCCCGTGGCCGCGAGAGAAGCATCGGTGTACGTCGGGATGACGATTGCCGAGTACTACCGCGACATGGGATACCGCGTGGCGGTGATGGCCGATAGTCTCTCACGCTGGGCCGAAGCGCTGCGCGAAATCGGCGCGCGGCTCCAGGAAATGCCGGGAGAGGAGGGGTACCCGACGTATCTGGGCAATCGACTCGGGAAATTCTACGAACGCGCGGGTCGCGTCGTCAGTCGAGGGCGGCCGGAGCGGACCGGCGCGGTGACGCTGATCAGCGCGATCTCGCCGCCGGGAGGCGACTTCTCGGAACCCGTAACGCAGGCGTCACTGCGCGTCGCGGGCGCCCTCTGGGCGTTGGATCCCGCGCTGGCGCACCAGCGCCAGTTCCCCGCGGTCGATTGGGAAACGAGCTACAGCCTGCATGCCGAGCGCCTGGCCGAGTGGTTTTCGCGAGCGGCGGGGCCCGACTGGCCGGAGATCCGGCGCGGGACCCTCGAGCTGATGCAGCGCGACCGCGAGCTGCGCGAGATCGCGAGCCTCATCGGGCCCGAGGCGCTCCAGGATCGTGATCGTCTGCTGCTCGATGCGGCGCGCATCATTCGCGAGACCGTGCTGGGTCAGAGCGCCTACGACCCGAACGACGCGTATTCCCCGCTCGAAAAAACCTATCGACTCGCCGGGCTGGCCTGGGCGCTGTATCGGGGTGGCATGGCCGCGCTCGAGCGCGGCGCGGCGATCGAGCACATCGATCTCGGGGCGGCGCAGCGCGCGCTGGCGGCGGCGCGGCGCGCGGCCCCCGACCAGCTCGAGGCGACGCTCAGCGAGGCCCAGGCTGCGGTCTCGCGGGTGGCGGAGGCTCACGCATGATTCCGGTCGCGCGAACGTATCACGGGGCCGAGCGGGCCACCGGGCCCCTGCTCTACGTGCGGCGCACGCCCACGGTGGCGCTCGGCGAATGGGTCACCATCGAATCGCAGGGCGAGCCGGTACGGCGCGGACAGGTGATCGATGCCGGGCACGACGTCAGCGTCATTCAAGTGCTCGAGGACACCATCGGCCTGCCGCCCGCACGCGCCGTGTTGAACCTGACAGGCGATGTCGGATCGGCCATCGTCGGCCGTGAGCTGCTCGGTCGCACGCTGAACGGGATGGGCGCGCCCGCCGATGGACTGCCCGCACCGGTGGGCGAAGCCCTCCGGCCGATCTGGGCCGCCCCCCTCAATCCCACGCGGCGCGCGCGGCCCCGCGATTTCATCGAAACCGGTATCTCGGCCATCGACGGGATGAACACGCTGGTGCGCGGGCAAAAGCTGCCGATCTTTTCGGGCCCAGGCCTGCCGGCATTGGATCTCGCCGCGCAGATCGTCGAGAGCGCGCGCGCCCCCCGCGACGAGCCGTTCGCGGTGATCTTCGTCGGGCTCGGCATTACCGCGCGTGAAACCGACGCGTTTCTCACACAGTTCGAGCGCAGCGGGGCACGCGAGCGCAGCGTGCTCTATCTCAACGAGACCCGCGATCCGACCATCGAGCGGCTCCTGGCGCCGCGCGTCGCGCTCGCCCAGGCGGAGTTTCTCGCATTCGACGCCGGCATGCACGTGCTCGTCGTGATTGCCGACATGACGCATTACTGCGAAGCGTTGCGCGAGATCGCGACCGCGCGGGACGAGATTCCCGGCCGTCGCGGCTATCCAGGATACATGTACACCGACCTGGCGAGCATCTACGAGCGCGCGGGCATTATTCCGGGCCGCCAGGGCTCTGTCACGCAGCTGCCGATCGTGACGATGCCGGACGACGACATCACGCACCCGATTCCGGATCTCACCGGCTACATCACCGAAGGGCAGCTGGTTCTGTCGCGCGAGCTGCATCGGCGCGGCGTGTTCCCGCCGATCGATGTTCTGCCGTCGCTTTCGCGTCTGATGAACGCCGGAATCGGCCAGGGCAAGACTGTTCCCGAGCACCGCGAGTGGTCCGATCAACTGTACGCTGTGTACACCCGGGGACGTGAGGCCCGCACCATGGCGGCGATCGTGGGCGAAGCGGGCCTGTCGGCCGCCGATCGTCGCGCGCTCGCTTTTGCGGATCGATTCGAGCGCGAGTTCGTGAACCAGGGCGCCTCGCGCCGGCGCATCGCGGAGACGATCGAGACCGGCTGGAGGCTGCTGGAAGGGATGCCGCGGGACGACCTCGTCCGCATCTCCGACGCGGCATGGGCGGCACGCGAAACACGAGGACCGACATGAGCACCACGCGTTTCGCTCCGACGCGAATGAATCTGATTCGCGCGTCCCGCCGCCTGGCGCAGGTCGGCAAGGGCGTCGAGCTGCTGCGGCGGAAGCGAGAGGCCCTGGTCGCCGAGCTCTTCAAGCTCGCCCGACCGGCGGCCGATGCACGCACACAGATCGAGGCGGCCACGATCGAGGCGTATCCCAGTCTGCTCGCCGCGCTCTCCGTGCACGGGTATACGGGATTGCGATCCCTCGGATGGCCGACCCGGAAGGTGCTGATCGAAGTCGAACCGGGCTCGATCTGGGGCATTCCCATCTCGACCATCGTCCGCCGTCCCGCACTGACCCGAACGGTGGCGGCGCGGGCCGCCGCGCCGGGCCTGACCGGCCCCGCCGCCAGCCAGGCCGCGACCACATTCGAGCGGCTGACCGAACTGCTGCTGGACGCCGCGCCGAGAGAAATGCTGATCCGCAGACTCGGCAATGCGCTTTCGCAGACGTCCCGCCAGGTCAATACGCTCGAGCGGCGGGTCGCCCCGGCGCTCCGTCGGGATATGACCCAGGTCCGGCGCACGCTCGATGAACGGGAACGCGAGGAGCGCTTCCGACTGAAGCACTCCCTCCGTTTCCCTAATGGGAAATAGCCCCTCACTAGGCCTTCACAGGACCTTCATGGTTAGGATCGGATCTTGATTCATGAAGCGCGCTGGTACGGGGACTTGGAAGTAGGCTATAATCGCATGCGCGCCTGAGTTTTTTCCCTAGGCGCCCCAAGAACGAAGGAGGGTCGGTTGCCACGCGTTCGCGCTGCTGCCCTTGCTATCGCACTTACCGGTCTCCTCGGCTGCCAGCAACCGGCGCCGAGCGCCAAGCAACAAGCGTCGGCGCCGCCACAGGGGCCGGGCCGTAATGAACAGCTGCTGTTGGCAGCGGCGATGATCGCGCTCCCGCCCGCGGGAATCCAGCCGGGGGATCTTCCCGATCCCAATTCGCAGGGCGCGAAGGCCGAGGCGCAGTATTGCTCGCAGTGCCATGCGCTGCCGTCGCCAACCATGCATGCGGCCACCGACTGGCCGATCGTCGTCCGGAGAATGTGGCTCCGGATGGAAGACTTGCCGGAATCGCTCGGCGTGAAAGTGCCGAGCGCGCCGGAGCGCTATGAGATCCTTCAGTACCTGACCGTCAATGCACTGAAAGAGAGCGGCGCGACGCTGCCTCCCGGTCCCGGACGCGACGCGTTCGGCACGGTGTGCAGCCGCTGCCATGCGCTCCCCGATCCGCGCAACCATTCGAAGAGTGACTGGCCGATCGTCTACGCACGGATGGAGCGGAACATGGAACGGATGAAGGTCGCACCGCCGACCCCGGAGCAGACACAAGCGATTCTGAATTACCTGCAGAACGCATCGGCTGAAAAGCCGGCTACACGGACCGGTGGCGAGTAAAATGGAAAAGAACGAAAGGCGGGGCATATGAGGACCAGAATTGCGGCACTTCTCGTCGCCGTCCTTCTCGCGGCGTGTTCGAGCAGCGAAGTAACGTACGTGACCCGCCCGCCGTTCAATCCCGGGCCCGATTCGGCGAACGGATTCCTCGGGTACTTTACCGCCAGCGCGAAGCAGACGAACTGCGGGAACTGCCACAGCGGTCAGCAAACGCTCTGGGTCGCGACCAAGCACGGCGGGGCCTGGGCGGATTTGCAGAGTTCAGGTCACGCCAACAATACCTGTTATGCCTGCCATGCGGTTTCGCATCTGGGGAATTCCATAGGAAAACCCGCGGGCTACGAAGTGCATGCGGATTCCGCCTATCAGGACGTCCAGTGTGAAAACTGTCACGGCCCGGGACAGGGGCACGCGACGAGTCCCTCCAATTCGAACCAGCCGCTCGCCTCGATTCACGTCGATACGGGCCTCGCGAATGGTTGCGGCGGGTGCCACACCGGAACGCATGAACCGTTCGTCGATCAATGGGTTCAGTCCGCGCACGGGTCGGGACCCGGGTTCTCACACGCCGTGGGCAATGCGACGTGCGAACCGTGTCACGAAGGCAAGTCGGCGATCAAGAACAAGTTCAACGTCGTGACCAACTACAAGGAAATGTCGGATACGTCACACCAGCGCATCGTCTGTGCCGTATGCCATGCCCCCCACGGTTCATCGTTCACCCATCAGTTACGGGCGCCGATCGACGTGCCGACAACGGACAACCTGTGCGTCCGGTGTCATTCCCGTACCGGTACGCCGCCCTGGGGGGCGGCGTCCGCGACCCGGGGCGCTGCGGGGCCCCATGGGGCTCAGGGCCTGCTCGTGATCGGCCAGAACGTGGGCTGGATTCCGCCGGGCTTCGACTACGACACGAACCAGATTGTGTCGAGTCACGGCACGGCCGCCAATCCGCAGCTCTGCGCGACGTGTCACGTCGTGCGCACGACCGTGACGGATGCGGAGACCGGCGCGTTCAAGTTCCAGAGCGTGGGGCACTTGTTCATCCCGATCCCCTGTCTCGACAACAATGGAATCCCCACGACAGCCACGAACTGCGCGCTCAACCAGCGCGACTTCTCGGGGTGCGTGTCGTCGGGATGTCATACATCCACTTCGACCGCCATGTCCGCGTACACCGCGAACATCTCGATCCTCGATAACCTGCTCGACCAGCTCTGGGTGGACTCGAACGGCAACGGAATTGTCGATGCCACTGATGGCGGTCTGCTCGCGCAGATGGTGGCGAGAGGGTTGCCGTCGGACTCGGCGGCTCTGAACTTCGGCTCCACCGGTGCCGGCGCGACTGTCACCAGCGTCGCGAAGGGAACGATCTGGAATGCCGCGCTGGCCGCCACTGACGACCGCCCGTACTGGCTGTCGGGCAAGGTGTTCAAGGCCGGCTGGGCCGCGCACGCCTCCGCGGGCAACGGAGTGCATAATCCCTTCCTGTTGCAAGCGCTGCTCACGGCGTCCATCCAGGTCATGCACTCGACCTACGCGCTCACGCTGCCGCCGAACTTCGATCCACGGATCACCGCCACTCCGCCGCCCGGACTGAGGCGGCTCTCGTCACGGTAACGGTCCCTCAACAAGTCACGGTCGGCCCTCCGCCCTTGCCGGGCGGAGTGGCCGCCGTGTTGCGTTTCCTGTTCAACCTCCCGTCGTGGTTTCAGATCGGCGGCTTTGTTGTCGGCGTCATCGTCGCCGTGCTGGTGCTCGCGCTCTTGTGGCGGCGGCGCACGGAGATCGTGTTCTGGTTCATTACACGCGCACGACAGGTGCGCATCGCGATCATTGCGGCGGCCGCCGTCGTCGTGCTCGTGTTCCTGGTGGTCGGGCTGTACGGCTATCACTACATGGAGCATAACAACGGGTTCTGTACCGGCTGCCACGTCATGAGCCGCCCGTTCCAACGCTTCGCAGGATCGAAGCACGACTCGCTCGAGTGCCACCAGTGCCACCAGCAGGGCATGTACGCCAACCTGCGGCAGCTCTACCTCTGGGTGGCGAACAAACCGACCTCGATCGGCAAACACGCCAAGGTGCCCACGCGGGTGTGCGCCAACTGTCATGTGCGCGGCGACGCGAAGGAAACGTGGCAGCGCATCGCTTCCACCGCCGGCCATCGCACGCATCTCCAATCGGATTCCTCCGCGCTCAAGAACGTGCAATGCGTGACGTGCCACGGCTACGAGGTCCACCGCTTCGTCCCGGTGGATTCGACGTGCGAGCAGGCGGGCTGCCACACCGTGCAGATCAAGCTCGCCAACATGCGGAATCAGTCGGATCTGCACTGCGTGCTGTGCCACCGCTTCACGGCCGAGGTGCCGCAGCTCGCGACGTACGACTCAGCCAAGGGCACCCTGGTCCCCGGCCGGCAGCAGTGCTTCAGCTGCCATCAGATGCAGGCGATGCTCGCGGAATTCGATCCCGCGCGTGACCCGCACCGCGGCCGGTGCGGCGACTGCCACAATCCGCACACGCAGACGGTTCCGGCCGAAGCCGCGCTGACATGCGCCTCGGCCAAATGCCACGCCGACTGGCGTTCCCAGCCGTTCCACGTGGGCGCGAATCACCGCAAGGTGAACCAGAACTGCACGCTGTGCCACGAGCCGCACCACGCCAAAGTGGACCCGAGCGATTGCGCCGGATGCCACGCGGCCGTCCGCGCCAAGAAGAGCGGCAAGCATCTCACTCCGCCGCTGCCGTTCGACACCACGAAGGCGCTCGAGCGCGTGTCGCTCCGCTTCCATGCGTCGCCCGATCCGCCGACCCGGGGGCACGGACCTTTTTTCGTTGAGCCGCCGCTCGGGATCGGGAGAGAGCGCGACAACCCGGACGGCGGACCGCGTGCGGCGGCCGACTCCTTCTCCCACACGACGCACCGCAAGCTGCACTGCATCACGTGTCACAAGCAGGGTTCGAATCAAATCCTGACGTTCGCGCGACCGCGTGGTTGCCAGATCTGCCATCACCAAGCCGCGCAAACCAGCAGCTGCGTGTCGTGTCATGCGGCGAGCGAATTGACGCGCGCCGAATCGGTCCAGGTCCGGGTGACCGTCGCCCCAGCTCCGCCGCATTTCAGTCCCGCGCGGTTCGACCACGCCCGGCACAGCACGCTACAGTGCGTCACCTGCCATACCACGCCCGTCACCCTCGAGCCCGATACGAACGCCGTCCACTGCGCCGCTTGTCACGACCAGCACCACGGTCCCGATAAACCGTGCAGCAGCTGTCACACGGATACCGCCGCCCCCGCGGTACGCGCCGCGCACGCACCGCCGGTGGATGCACATGTGGGCTGCGATCGCTGTCACACCCCGTCGATCGTCGCCCGACTCGCCCCCGATCGCGAGCTGTGCGTGACCTGCCACCAGGCCCAACACGATCACCAACCGGGACGTGAGTGCACGGTCTGTCACTTCGGAATGACGCCGGAAACATTCCGGGCCGAGCTGCGAAAGGCGGAATCGTGACCGGCCGTGTCCTAGCCGGTTTGATCTTCGTCGCGGCCGGGCCGCTGGCGGGCCAGGGATACCGCGTGCGGATCGACAACTGGGCGCAAGCCGTGTCGTACCGCGGGGTGCTGCAAGACAGCATTCCTCTGGCCGACACGCTCACCGGCTCAACCGGCGGTCCGGTCACGAGCGATGGATTCGCGGTGACGTGCCCCGAGGGGAGCGCCTATTGCATCTTCTTCCGCCCCGGACAGGAGCAGCGTGCCAAGCCGTTCTCGAGCACCGCCGCGCTCACCGCCTGGGGGTTTGGCCTCCCCGGCCTGTCGCTTCATGCGCAGGCGCGCGCCACGACCACGCTCGGCAGCTCGGCCACCTGGCCGGGCACCGAACCGTGGGGGCAGCTCGTCGAAGGGTATGCCCAGTACGTCCGGCAGGGGCTTACGATCGATGCCGGACGCCAAGCGATCACGTCGCGACTCGGGTACCTCGGATTCGATGGTGGACAGGTCATCCTGCGCGACGCCGCACACGGACTCGACCTGTCGGGTTACGGCGGTTGGGGGCTGTGGCGCGGATCGGTTCTGCCGGTGACGAGCCCCGAGTTGAATCCACTGGACGAATACCGGCCGCCGGAACGCATTGTCGTGGCCGGCGGCAGCGCGGGATGGGTGACCTCCCGGTTCGACATCCGCGCGACGTATCAGCGTGAAATCGATCCCAGCGTCAGCTATTTCGTCGCGGAGCGGGCGGGGGTCGACGCCGCGCTGCGGCCGTATCGCGGACTCTCCATTTCCGGCGGCGCCGATTACGACATGGCGCAGGGACTGTGGGGCAGCGCGGAAGTGAGTGTGCGCTATTTGACGCTCAAGGACCGGATCAACGCCGTGGTGGGCGCGAGACGCTATCGGCCGCATTTCGACCTGTGGACCATCTGGGGCGCGTTCTCGCCGGTGCCCTATGACGCGGTCAATGCCCGGATCGACGGCACCCTATTCAGGAGCCTGCAGCTCTACGTTGCGGGTGAAGCCTATCGGTACGACAACCCGGCCGTGCAAGCTCCGCTCGTCCAGATGGACACGAGCGGCTGGCGCTATACGTGGGGCGCCCGCTACACCGCGCCGATTCGGCTCACGATCGAGGGGAATTACCATTCCGAGTTCGGACCCGGCGCCGCCTCGCGCGGCTTCGCTGCAAATCTGCGCTACGCCTGGCGCCAGTTCCTGACCGTCGGTCTCGAGGCTTCCACGCTCGATCGACCCCTGGAATTCCGCTATGACGACGCGACGGCACATGTGTACGGCGGCTTCCTCTACTACGACCCCTCTCCAGGCGTCCACGTGGAGCTGGCCGCGGAGCGCTACCTCGAGGACCGTAACCGACCCGACGCCGCGGCATTCAGCTGGGATCAGACTCGGTTCAGCGCGCGCGTCGTCCTGACGTTCGCCCGGGGCGCGGATGTCTCGGGACTCCCACCCGCGGTCGCGCAGATGCCCACGGTGCAGACGCGGTGAGATCCGCGATGCTCGCCCTCAGCGCGATCGTCACGCTCGTCGGGAGTGGGACGGCACAGGACGTTGCCGCCCAACACTTCGATCACGGGCGACACGCGCGACTGTTTCCATCCTGCGCGACATGCCATCAGGCGCCCGCTACGGGTGAGGGGGCGTTTTATCCGGACCCGGCGCGTTGCGCAACCTGCCACGACGGGACCGTCGCAGCACGCGTGAGCTGGACGCCGCCCACCGCCATCCGGCGCACCAACCTGCGGTTCGATCACGCCCTCGTAGCGACGATGTTCGACGCCAATCATCCTGAGCCGCCGCAGTGCACCACTTGTCACGAAGCGCAGGGCAAGCCCTTCATGACCAGCGTCGAGCCCATCAACCAGGCGCGCTGCCTCACCTGTCACGGGGTGACGGGACCACACCTCGAAGCATCCGACACGATGTGCACGGTGTGCCACCTGGCGCTGCCCGAAGCGCAGCAGGTCACGCGGGAGGACATCGCGGCCTTTCCGATTCCACCCACGCACAAGGATCCCGCGTGGTCCACCGCGGCGGGGCACGGCCACGCCGCCGAAAGCGGGACGGGTGGGAAGGCTCCCGCCCGCTGCACCGTGTGTCACGCGCGGGAATTCTGCATGCAGTGCCACGTGGACGCCCCTGAGCGGCCGATCATTCAGTCGATCGCCAGCGACCCCCGGTCCACGGCGATCGTGGCGCGTCTCGCACCGCCGGCCTCGCACGCGGACCCCGACTTTTGGCGCCAGCACGGCGCGATCGCGAGGAACACGCCCGCGGCCTGCTCGACCTGCCACGCCCGGGAGAGTTGTCTCACCTGTCACGTGGGAACGCCTCGGGTGGCCGCGCAAATCCCGGCTCGCGGTCCGGGTCGTGGCACGGGAGCCGTCGTGGTGCGCCAGCGGCCGCTGTTTCACGGCCAGAATTTCGCGAACCAGCACGCGCAGATGGCCGCGCGCAGCGCGCGCACCTGCGCCGGGTGTCACGTGCGCGAGGATTGCATGACGTGCCACCGGCAGGAGCCCGCGGCGGCACGCGGCTATCATCCCGCCGATTTTCTCACGCGGCATCCCGCCGCGGCCTACGCCCGCGAGACCTCGTGCAGTGATTGCCACAACACGGCAGGGTTCTGCATGACGTGTCACGCCGCTTCAGGCCTGCATTCGACCGGAGTGTTGCGCGGGGGCTATCACGACGGCAATCAGTTCTTCATCTCGGGTCACGGCCAGGCCGCGCGCCAGAGCCTCGAGACCTGCGTCGCCTGTCACGTGGAGCGGGACTGCTTGACGTGCCATTCGGCAAACGGCGGTCGGCATTACAACCCGCACGGCCCCGGGTTCGACGCCACGCGGCTCAAGAGCAAGAATCCCCAGATGTGCACCGTGTGCCATGGCACCTCGATTCCCGGCTGAAACGAAGGAGGTACGCCTCACATGACGAGTGCGCCGGCACCGCTCGAAACCGGACGCCGCCGCTTCCTGCGCTGGGCCACGGCGATCGGAGGCTCATTTGCGCTGCTCGCGGCATTCGTACCGTCCCTCCGCGCGTTTCTCTCGCCCGCCTTCCGCCGCAAGCGCTCGGAAAAATGGATCCGCCTGGGCTCCGTCGATCAGTTCGACACGACACTCCCGACCAAGGTGGACTTCGTGGACACCGAGAACGATGCGTGGGTCGAGACCCGCAGGCTCAGAAACGTGTGGATCTACACCCCGGATGGGGAGCACTTCACCGTCTACAACGGCCGCTGCACGCATCTTGGCTGCAATTACGCGCTCGACAAGACCGCGAACGTGTTCCGCTGCCCCTGTCATACGGGCTACTTCGAGATCAAGACGGGCAATGTGCTCGGCGGCCCGCCGCCGCGTCCGCTCGATACGCTCGCCGTCAAAGTCGAAGACGGCGTGCTCTATGCCGATTACCAGGACTACCGCCTCGGCATCGCGCCGAAAGTGACCGCGTAGATGGCCTCGGTGTTTCGCTGGCTCGATGAGCGGGTCAACCTGCGCGGCGCAAAACGCGATCTCCTGGACCGCGAAGTCCCCGACCGTTTGACGTGGTGGCACACGCTCGGGAGCGCCACCCTCACGGTGTTCCTGGTGCAGCTCATCAGCGGCGTGACGCTCGCGACCTACTACTCGGGGTCGCCGGATCACGCCTTCGAGAGCATCCAGTTCATCAACCGTCAGGTGGCGAGCGGGATGCTGCTGCGCGGCATGCACCACTGGGGCGCGAGCGCGATGGTCGTGCTGATCATCGCGCACGTGATCCGCGTGTTCTCCGTGGGAGCCTACAAGTACCCGCGCGAGGTGAACTGGCTCGTCGGCGTGGGCCTGCTCGTCGTTGTCCTGGCATTCAGCTTTACGGGATACCTGCTGCCCTGGGATCAGAAAGCCTACTGGGCGACCGCGGTGGGCACGAACATCGCCGGCACCACGCCTCTCGTGGGCGGCGCGCTGGTGGCGCTGCTGCGCGGCGGCTCGGAGCTTGGCGCGGCTACCTTGGCGCGCTTCTACGCGTTCCATGCGCTCTGGCTGCCGCTCCTGCTCACCGCGTTCGTGGCCCTGCACATCATCATGGTGATACGCCAGGGCATCGCGGCGCGGCCCGGGGCGCTCGAACGAGGCGCACCGCACAGCACGGCCGATCCGGCATACCCTGCCTATTACAAGACCGCGTACGCTGCGACCAAGCGCGGGGGCCAACGCTTCTGGCCCGACGTACTCGGCAAGGACGCGATCGTCTCCGCCGTCGTGGTGATCGCGATCGTGGCCCTCGGGGCCGCGTTCGGGGCGCCGCTCGAAGCCCCCGCGGACCCGACGGACACGACCTACATCCCGCGTCCGGAGTGGTATTTCCTGCCGATCTACCAGTTGCTGAAGCTCGTGCCCGGTTCGTTCGAGAGCGTGATCGCGGTTGGCGTCCCAACGGCCCTGTTGCTCGCGCTCGTGTGCCTGCCGTTTTTCGATCGCGGCAGCACGCGTAACCTGCTGCACCGGCCCGTCGCGCTCGTGGCGCTCGTGTTCATTCTCGCTGGCTCGGGTCTTCTCATCGGAGCCGCGGGTCGCGCGCCGACCCAGACGAGCGACGCCACGGAGGCCCTCAATTCGGTGCAGCGCGCGGGACGCGCGCTGTACCAATCACAGCAGTGCGGCGGCTGCCATCGGATTGCGGGAGAAGGGGGAGACGTCGGGCCCGACCTCTCCGATGTCGGCGCCCGTCATTCGGCTGGATGGATCCACAGTTTCATTGAATTGCCGAGTCGCTTCCACGCCGAGTCGCGGATGCCGGCCTACGGGCCCCCGACGCTATCACATCAGGAAATCGAAGAGCTGGCCCAATACCTCTCGTCCCTGGAAGGCGCACCAGGGCGCCAGCCGCACTATTACGACTCGTTCCCGGCGCCGAAACAACCCTAAACGCATTCAAACCGTGGTCGTCATCCCCGCCAGCACACGCCGGCCCTTGACCGAGCCGCCGTAGATCTCGAAGTGGGCCTGATCGAAGATGTTCGTGCCGTAGGCGTGGATGCGCAGGTGGGGTGCCGCCGCGGCCGAGCTCGCGCGAGCGTGTAGCGGCCCGCGAGGGCGGCGCCGAGTCTGGTGAGCTGATCAGGCACGCCCTAACTCTCGAGGCCCATCTTGCGAAGCAGGGCTTGGAACCGTGGCTCGCCCCGGAGCGGGTCCAGGGCGGCATCGACCTTGATATAGCGAAGCTGGGCGGGTCGCACGTCGTAGGCGTGTTCCAGCAAAACCAGGGCGCTGTCCTTTTCCCCGAGCGCCAGGTAGAGAGCGGCGTACACGTCACCGCGGGCCCCGCGGACCGCCCGCACCTGGCCCAGGATCTGTGCCGCCTCGCTCCGCCGGCCCATCAAGGCGAGCACGGTGCCGATCCGCGCCAGGTCCCGCCCGCCAGACGGGTTGATTCGACGTCGAATCATTTGGAGCTGCGCTAGCGCCTCTTGGTACATCCCCTTCCCGAGATACGCCTCTGCGAGGTATCGGCGTGGGCCTTCCCAATCGGGCACGAGTTCAATGGCCTCTCGCAACTCGGCGATCGCCTGGTCATAGCGGCGCGCCCACATGAGGACAACCCCCAAATTGTTGTGTGTGTAGGGTGCCAGCGGATCCAACTCGACGGCCTTCCGGGCTTCGCGAATCGCGTCGTCGAACCTCCCGGCGGGCCCGAGCAGCCAATTTGCGAACCAGCTGTGCGCTTCGGCATACGCCGGATTTAACGCGATGGCGCGTCGGTAGAGGCGTTCCGCTTCGCCAACGTCCCACTCGTAGTTTGTGTACACGCGTGCCAGGGAGGCGTATGCCTCGGCGAGGCTCGAGTCCAGTGTGAGGGCCCGCACGGCAGCAGCCTTTGCCCGGGGGAATGCGACGTCGGGATCCACAAACGACACGTTCCCGGCCACCAGGTATGCGTCGGCGAGCCCGCTGTAGGCACGCGCGTAGGTCGGATCGCGCGCGATCGCGCGGCTGAAGTTCTCGATCGCCTTCTCGTCGTCGGATCGGCTACGCCGCGCCAGGAGGTAACGGCCCCGCAGGTAGAGATCGTACGCGTCCGGGTCGTCGGTAGAGCGGCTAACCAGGGATGTCGTGTCGCCGGCGCGCAAGCGGACCCGCAGCGCTCCGACGATCGCCCGCGTGATCGAATCCTGCATGGCGAAGATGTCGCGCGCGCCCGTCAGTGTGCGGTCGTAACGTTGGGACCAGAGATGATAACCGTCCGTCACGTCGATCAGCTGTGCCGTGACTCGCAGCGCGTTGCCGGAACGCCGCACGCTGCCCTCCACGACGTGCGTGACGTTCAGTTGCCGCGCAATCTCGCCGATAACGACGCTCTTGCCTTTGAAGGCGAAGGACGACGTGCGGGCAGGGACGCGGAGGCCGCTTACCTGCGTCAAGGCGTCAATTAGGTCCTCGGTCATGCCGTCCGAAAAGTATTCGCTGCTCGTGTCGCCGCTCATATTGACGAACGGCAACACCGCGACCGATTGGTCGGCGGGGGCGCGATGGACGTACCGCCAGGCGAGCGCCCCGAGGAGAATTGCTGCCGTTGCAATCGCATAAGCGTAGGCGCGCCGCCTGGATCTCTCGCTCCGTTCATTGAGCGCTTCCCAAAACGCGACCATGGATGGGAAACGATCCTGCGGCGTTTTCGCGAGGGCTTTCCGAACGGCCCGCTCGACGGCCACGGGCACATCCGGCCGCGCCGCCTTGAGACTCGGCACCGGATCGAGCGTGTGTCGGGCTAACACTTCCTGCGCCGTCTCACCAGGAAATGGTGGATGTCCGGCGAGCATCTCGTACACGACACACCCAACGCTGTACTGGTCGCTTCGGGCGTCGAGGACAGCCGCGCCCGTTGCCTGCTCGGGACTCATGTAGGCGGGGGTCCCCACCGCCACCCCGGTCTCGGTTACCGTCTGCCCACCGGCCACCGTCAGGGCGCGGGCGATCCCGAAATCCGTGACGATCGCTTCCCCGCCCTCCTCCAGCAGGATGTTCTCGGGCTTGATGTCGCGATGCACCACACCCCGCTCATGCGCATGGCTCAACGCCGCCGCGACGTCGCGCGTGATGCGGAGCGCCTCCTCCACCGGCAACTGTCTCTCGCGGTCCAATCGCGCCCGGAGCGATTCGCCCTTCACGTACGGCATGACGTAATACAGGAAGCCACCTGCTTCGCCCGAGTCGTGGAGCGGGAGGATGTGAGGGTGGGTGAGCTTGGCGGCGATCTGGATTTCGCGCAGGAACCGCTCGGTCCGCACCGACAGGGCCAGCTCGGGTAGGAGCACCTTGAGCGCGACCTTGCGGTCGTGCTTCAGGTCTTGGGCGAGGTAGACGACGCCGTTCCCGCCGCGACCGACCTCGCGCTCGAGGGTGTAGCGGCCGGCGAGGGATGCCCGCAGGATCTCTGGTGCGTCAGTCAGGGAACTGCCTTCCGTTCCAGAGGGGGGTCGGCACGGGAACGGTCACCCTCCAGACGTAGTTGAACGGGTCCACAGCGCCTGAGCCGTCAACCGTCACGGCTCGAGCCCCATCCGCTTCAGCAACCGAGCGAACCGCGGATCCGATCGAAAGACGTCGCCCGTTTGGCCCGGCAGCCCTCGTAGGTAGTACGAGTTGTACTGATACGCCCGCTCCAGCCAGGCGAACGCCCGATCCAGGTCCCCGAGCCGCGCGTAGATCGTCGCTATCTGTACCGCTGTGCTACCGGTGTCGCGTCGCTCGTGCCGCTGCAGCACCTCTCGAGCCCGGTCGCGCTCGCCCATCGCAGCGTAGGTGGCGCCGAGCCCGAAAGAGGAGCCCGTTCCCTGGAGATTGATCCCCGTCCGAAAAGCTTCGAGAGCCTCGCGATACAATCCCTTCCCGAGCAGCGCAGTGCCGAGTCGCTGGTAGCCCACGGGTGAACTCGGCTCCAATGTGATCGCGGTCCGCGCCTCCATGATTGCCTCGTCGTATCGACGAGCTGACCGGAGCGTATTGCTCAAATTGTGGTGCAATTGCGGAGAAAGAGGGTCGAGCTCCATGGCCAAGCGGGCTTCCCGCACCCCCTCGCCAAAGCGCCCGAGTGTGTACGCAAGCATGAAACCCAAACTGGCGTGAGCATCGGGATACCGCGGATTGAGGGCAATCGCCCGTCGAAACTCCGACTCCGCCCTTCGGAAGTCCCACCCGTATGAGTGCAGCACCAGCGCCATGGCCGTGTGGGCCTCGGCCAGCGTCGAATCGAGCACCAGGGCGCGCGCGGCCGCGGATTCAGCGGGGGAGCGCGTCTCGTCCAGAGAGGCATCACCAAACCGGTACCGTAGATTGTAGACTTGGGCGACCCCGGCCCAGGCGAGCGCGTAGTTCGAGTCCTTGGCGATCGCCGCCTGGTAATAGGCCAGCGCCTGCTGCAAAAAGCCGCGGGTCCGTCGGCTATACAGGGCCCGGCCCCTGAGATAGAGGTCGTACGCGTCCAGGTTCTCCGTAGGCCGCCGGAACGGCGATGCGGTCCCGGCGACGGCGAACTGGACGGCAAGCGCGCGCGCGATCGCCCGGGCGATCTCCTCCTGCACGGCGAACACGTCGCGCATCCGGCGTGGGTAGGTCTCTGCCCAGATCTGCGCGCCGTCCTCCGCGTTTATCAACCGGACGCTGATGCGCAGCGCGTCGGCTTCGCGCCGGACGGACCCGAGCAGCACCTTTCGGACCCGAAGCTCCGCCCCGATCTCCTGCGCCGACGTCCCCCGCCCCGCCACGTACCCCTCACTCACCGGCACCACACGGAGACCGGCCACCTGGGCCAACTGGTTCGTGATCTCCTCCGTCATTCCGCGGCTGAAGAAGCTCTGTGCAGTGTCAGACGACAAATTGGCGAATGGCACGACCGCCACGGACGCGGCGGCGGTACGGGACATCCGCTGCGAGGTCCAGAACCCGCCGCCCACAAGGGCCCCCACAATCAACGCAGCCGTCCACGCCGCCCGCCGCGAGACCGGCGCGCGCTGCGTCTCCGGCGCGGCAAGCGCTTCGATGAAGCGGGATGCGGTCGCAAACCGGTCGGCGGGCTGCTTGCCCAGCGCCTGGGCGAGCGCCCGTTCCACGCCGGGCGGCACGCCGCTCCGGGCGGCCTTGAGGCTGGGCACCGGATCGAGCGCGTGGCGCGCCATAACCTCCTGTGGCGTCTCTCCCCCGAACGGCGGATGCCCCGCGAGCATCTCATACAACACGCAGCCGAGACTGTAGATGTCGCTGCGTTGATCGACCGTCGCGCTCGCCGCTGCCTGCTCGGGACTCATGTACTCCGGCGTCCCCACCGCCACGCCGGACTCCGTGACTCCTGAGTCCGTCGCTACAGTCAGCGCGCGCGCGATCCCGAAATCCGCAACCATGGCCTCTCCACTCTCATCGAGCAGGATGTTCTCCGGCTTGATGTCGCGATGCACTACGCCCTGGTTGTGGGCATGGCTCAATGCGGCCGCCACATCCCGCGTAATACGCAGCGACTCGTCCACCGGCAGCTGTCTCTCGCGGTCCAATCGCGCTCGCAGCGATTCGCCCTTCACGTACGGCATCACGTAATACAGGAAGCCACCTGCTTCGCCCGAGTCGTGGAGCGGGAGGATGTGAGGGTGGGTGAGCTTCGCCGCGATCTGGATTTCGCCCAGGAACCGCTCGGTCCGGACCGATTGGGCGAGTTCGGAGACAATGACTTTGATTGCGACTCGGCGATCGTGCCGGAGATCACGGGCGAGGTAAACGACAGCATTCCCGCCGCGGCCGAGCTCCCGCTCGATGGTGTAACGGCCGGCAAGGGTCTGGCGCAGGAGGTCCGAGGCGTCAGCCGTCACGGCTCGAATCCCATTCGCTTCAAAAATTGAGCGAACCGTGGATCCGAACGGAAATCATCTCCCCAGCCTCCGCCCATTGCTCGCAGGTCGAATGCATTGCGCTGATACCCCCGCTCCAGCCAAGTGAACGCCCGATCCATGTCCCCGAGTCTCGCATAGATCCGCGCGATCGTCACAGCGGTGCTGCCGGTGTCGGCTCGCGCCTCGAGCTGGCGCAGCACTTCTGCCGCTCGATCCCGCTCACCTAGCGCGGCGTACGCGGAGCCGAGTCCATTGAGATGCCGAACGTTTCCCGGATTAAGGCTCTCTGCCCTCTGGTACGCGGCGAGCGCCTCGCGATTTCGTCCTTTTGCTATTAGCGCAGCGCCAAGTCGGAGGTAGGACACGGAAGAACTCGGCTCCAACGCGATGACCCTGTGCGCCTCCGCGATCGCTTCGTCGTACCGACGCGACGTCCGCAACACGTTGCTCAAGTTCTGGCCCATCTGCGGCGAGAGCGGGTCGAGCTCCACGGCCAACCGGGCTTCCCGCACCCCTTCGTCAAGACGTCCGAGTGTCCACGCGAGGAGCCAGCCCAAACTGGCGTGGGCATCGGGATACCGGGGATTGAGCGCGATGGCCCGCCGAAACTCCCGCTCCGCCCTCCCAAAGTCCCAGCCATACGAGTGCAGCACCAGCGCCATGGCCGTATGGGCCTCCGCCAGGGTCGAATCCAGGGCGAGCGCGCGCGCGGCCGCAGCCTCGGCGCGAGACCGCGTCTCGACTTCAGCACCATCAGCATTCCGGTACCGTTGATTGTAGACTTGGGCGACCCCGGCCCAGGCGAGCGCGTAGTTCGAGTCCTTGGCGATCGCCGCCTGGTAATAGGCCAGCGCCTGCTGCAAAAAGCCGC
>Ga0335084_10001463_pt1 | contig 22134 bp, 11 predicted proteins | sample Lox_Sample_44_FD_206721 | JGI IMG/M metagenome (GOLD analysis project Ga0335084, IMG submission 206721) | Soil microbial communities from Loxahatchee National Wildlife Refuge, Florida, United States - Lox_Sample_4.4 | ecosystem: Environmental > Terrestrial > Soil > Wetlands | place: USA...
CCTCGACGGCCATCCCGTATACCCGGGCGCACGCGCCGTGTTCTTCCCGTCCTTCACCCCGGACAGCCAGCACCTGTTCTGGGCGGCGGACGAGCCGGCGAAGGTGCAGGGACAGCCGCCCTCGATCGTCGTGTACGTGGACGGCCAGGAGGCCGTGCGCGCCAACGGCTACTTTTTCCAGCAGAATCCGGGCACGTTCGACATGGACCGGAACGGCGTGGTGACATATCTGGCCGCGGACGGCGACGTGGCGAAGCGCTACCGCATCACCGCTCCGGCGGAAACGAGCGTGGCGACGCTCATCACCGACGCGACCGCCGCCCAAGCCAAGGCGTTGGCCGAAGCCCAGGCCGCGAAGGACAAGGCGCTCGCCGACGCCAAAGCGGCACAAGAAGCGAAGGCCGCCGCCGCCGCGAAAGCCAAGGCCGACGCTTTGGCCGCCGCCGCCGCCAGACAGAAGGCGCAACAGGACGCCATCGTGGCCCGGGCCAGGGCGGCTGCCGAAAAAAACTGGAAGGCGGAGAACGCCCGGCGGGCCAAGTTGGGCCTGCCGCCGCTGCCCCCGCCCGCGGACGATTAGCCTCCCGGCAATGCCCCTGCCAGCGATCGATCCTGCCGCCGCCGCGAAGCCCGCGCCGCTCCCGATCCGACCGGCAACTCTCGGCATCCACAACAACCGCCCGAATTATCCTCCCCTCCTTCTCGCGAAACCGGAAGAGCTCGTTATGATTGACCTGCCATGCCCTTCCGCCTCCCCGCCACGCGCATCAACTGGGTCAACAGCTCGTTCCTCACCGGCTCGGCCCTGGTCACCATCACGGCCGTTCCCCTGTATCTCTGGCGCTGCGGGCTCGACGGCTTCCAGATCGCGGTTTTCCTCGCGTTCTTCACCGCGACGGGCCTGAGCATCACCCTCGGCTACCACCGCTTGTTTGCCCACCTGGCTTTTCAGGCCCGGTGGCCGGTGCGCCTGTTGACACTGATTTTCGGCGCGGCCGCCTTCGAGAACAGTGCGCTGGAGTGGGTCTCCGACCACCGGCGCCACCACCAGCATACCGATCACGACGATGATCCCTACGACATTACCAAAGGATTCTGGCACGCGCACATCGGCTGGATTCTCTTCCAGCTGAACGCCGAGCCGCCCCGGGACAATGTGCGCGACCTCGAGAAGGACCCGCTCCTCCGCTGGCAGGATCGCTTCTATCTGCCGATCGCGATCGGTGTGGGCTTCGCGCTGCCCGCCCTGCTCGGCGGGTGGCACGGCGGCTGGCTCGGCGCGCTCGGTGGATTCCTGCTCGCGGGCGTGGCGCGCATCACGGCGGTGCAGCATATGACCTTTTGCATCAATTCGCTCTGCCACACCATCGGGCGCCGGCCGTATACGACGAGATGCACCGCCCGCGACAGCTGGATCATGGCGCTCTTCACCTTCGGCGAGGGTTACCACAACTACCACCACGAGTTTCAGCATGACTACCGGAACGGCGTGAAGTGGTGGCAGTGGGATCCGACCAAGTGGTCTATCCGGGTGCTTGCGTTTCTTCGTCTCGTGCGCGGGCTGCGCCGCGTGCCCGACCATCGCATTCTTCTCGCGCAACTGGCCGAGACGCGCCGGCAACTCGGGGAGCGGCTCGCCTGCCAACGCCGTCCGCTGCCCGACCGCCTGCGCCCACTGCTGCAAGCCTCGGAGGCGAAGCTGGACGAACTCGCGGCGCGCTGGGCCGCCTTCAAGGTCGATTGCGCCGGCAAAGCCGACCGGAAGATCCGGAATATGCGCGCCTCGTTGGCCGAACTGCGCCGCGAACTGCGCCAGGCCGTTGACTTGCTCGAACTGGCCGGCGTGCCGGCATGAGGCAGGATGGCTTCGGCCGGCTCCGCGCGGGCCGGCGGCCGAATCCATTGCTTCCGCCTCGGCTTTCCCTATGCTGGGCGCCGATTCGTCTTCGACCCATGAGAAGCTTCTCGGCGTTCATTGGAACAATTGTCATTGCGATCGCCGGAGGCGTTGCCGCGGCGGCGCCCGGCGCCCAGCCCGCGGCGGCCACCGTGCGGCTGGCGGACGTGCGGATGCGCGATGCCTGCATCCTCCCGGTGGCCGCGACCAAGACCTACTATCTGGTGGCGTCAGCCTTTGGCGCGGCGGTGCGCGCATATACCAGCAAGGATCTGGTGACCTGGGAGGGGCCGCAGATCATCTTTCAGGCTCCGAACGGCTTCTGGGGCGGCGCACACATCCGCAGCATCTGGGCGCCGGAACTGCACGCCTACGTGGGCAAGTATTACCTCTTCCTCACGTTCGACACCGCGGACAAGTTCCCGGAGCAGTGGCGCAACTGGCTGCCGCGGGTGACGCGAGGCTCCCAGGTCCTCTGGGCCGACGCGCCGCTCGGACCCTACCACGCGTTCGCCGACCATGCGACGCTGCCCGCCGACATGATGACGCTCGACGGCACGCTCTGGGTCGAGGACGGGCTGCCCTACATGGTCTTCTGCCACGAATGGGTGCAGATCGTCGACGGCACGGTGGAAATGATCCGGCTGACGGATGATCTGTCCGCGACGATGGGCGAACCGACCCGGCTGTTCTTTGGCAGCGACGCGCCGTGGTCAAAGCAGTCGCAGCAGTACGGCTGCTGGGTCACCGACGGCCCGTATCTCTACCGCAGCACTTCCGGCAAGCTCTTCATGATCTGGTCGAGCGGCGGCGCGACCGGATACGCGTGCGGGGTTGCAGTCTCCGAATCCGGCAAGTTGGCGGGCCCTTGGGTGCAGCGCCCGGAGCCCCTGTTCGCGAACGACGGCGGGCACGGCATGATCTTCCGCACGTTCGAGGGAAAACTGATGCTGGCCCTGCACCAGCCAAACGTCGCCCCGAAGGAGCGCATCCATCTCTTCGAGCTCGAGGACACCGGCGACACGCTCCGCATCGCCCGCGAGTTCGGCGGCCCGCCGTAGAAACAGCCGGTCGCGGTGGCCTGACCCGTGGTCGGTCCGGCCTTGGTGCCAGCGGCTGCCCGACCCGCACGCACCGAGGACTGTGGCGACCCACACAGTGCCCAGCTGGACGGCGGCACATTCTCGTCAATCGTCAGTCCACGGCTCGGTCCGCTGCGCCTCTCATTCGAACGTGAGGTTCACCGGGCTTTTCGGCAGGCCCTGTGTCCTGTTCGAATTCATGTTGGTCGATGGCACCTCCAGGCCGACTTCCTCGATTCGGGCATCGCTGACCCACGCCTGGCCCGTCCCGGAGATGAAGAAGCCATAAGCAAGGGCGATCGCGTTCGCCGGAATGTCCAGGACGATCGAATACTCCTGCCAATCTGCGGTGCCTTTCACCGGGCGACTGTCCATATTATCGAATTGCAGAATGGCATTTCGCTCCGCGCCGTCGACGCGGAACCACAAATGCGCGCCGCCGTCGTTCGCGTCCGCTGTCTTCATCCACGCGCGGAGCCGCAGGCGCTTCCCGCGGTAATTCTCCGCGGAACACATCTGCATCATGCCGCCGAACCCAACGATCGCCGGCTCGATCGATTTCACATAGGCGCTCGGCAAAGCCCCATGGGTTTTGACCCGGTCGACGCCCACGACGTAGGCCGCCGGTTTGCTGCCGTTCTTCCACCATCCTGCTGGAGCGGTGGTGGTCACTCCCGCCGCAGCCGGCGCCGGGCTCTCCTCGGCTCGCGCGGGACCGGGCAGGCTCAATCCGGTGATCAGGGCGAGCGCGGCCGCATTGATGCGCGTGCGGGTACGGGTGGCTGATCTGAATGCGATGTTCATCTGGATTCTCCGTTTGATTTGCTGAGTCGATTCGAGAAAGGCGAGCGCAACCGGCGTGTGGCGGGGCCGGCGCATCGTCGCGATGCATGTGCAAAAGCGTGGCATTGCCAGGCGGCAATTGGTTGGTCCTCGAGTGGAGCGAGGGGATGGGGTCAGGCCGCGCATTCGTCATTCGCCATGACGCACTTTGCAGACCTCACCAGCAAATCAGAGATCCAAGATCCGGATCCCGTGGGCCGGTAGTTGCACCGTCCGTGTGCTGCGGTCGTCCAGGGTGACGGTTGTCTCCTCGTCTGAGCCGGCGTTGTTGATCACGACGAGCTTCCGCTTCTTCGGGAACCAGGCGCACTCGGTGCGGAGGTTCGAGCAGGACCACACCGGCCATTGCCTCTCCTGGGCCGCGGCCCAGAACAGCGCGCGGTGCAGCAGGCGGGTGTTCTCGTGCGTGAATCTGAAGCCGGAGAGATAGACGCTGCGGCCCCGGCCAAACGGATTCACCGCGAGGCGCGGCGATCCCTCTCGGTCCGCCAGCACCTGCGTGCTTGCGGATAGGACATATAGGTCGGAGAGGTCCTTGCCGAAGTCCGGCGCTCCGCCGAGATCCGCCGTGAGGAAGTGCGGTGCGATTGGCGCCGGCGACACGGCATACTGGTACCGGCCGTTCGCGATCCGCTCACCGCGATCCCGGTCGAGGCCCAGCACGGGCGCCAGTTTGAAACACCGGCCCGGCTCCGGCCAGGCGGACGGCTCGGCCACCCCGAGGAATCCCCCGCCCCTCCGCACCCACTCGATCAGCGTCGCGCTGACGTCCGGGTCCGCCCATTCCGGACCGCCGCTCCAGGCGCTGCCCGCGCGCCCGCAGTTGATGATCACCTTCACTCCCTTCGGCACACCGCGCCGCCGGAGATCGTCGAAACCGATGAACTCCACGTCGAGCGGCAACCCGGCCAGCGACTCCAGGAGTTCGTTGAGCTCGAGGCCGTGCGTGAAGTGGCCGGAGCAGATCCACGCGCGCAGGTCGCCCCACGCCGTAAGCACCGCGACTTTGAACGGCGCGGTGAAGGGTCTGTCGCCATCGTGAAACGATTTCAGCAGGCGGAACTCCCGCGCGAGCTCCTCGATGTAGGCGACGAACTCGGGATACGGCTCGACCAGCGACAGGTAGCCGCCGAGGCCGATGCGGTCGATGGGGGCGCGGACCAAGCCGCGGCGCGCATCGATCCAGAAGTTCTTGGCATCGAGCGTCGGGTTGCCGCCTGCCTTGAACGTCGGCTCGCCCTTGAGCCCCGTTGGAAACAGGTATGGATGCAGGCGCAGTTCGTGGGTCCCGACCCCGCGCGCGTGCGCGCAAAGGCGGACCTCGAAGGCGTTGAAGACGCACTTGATCAGGCCGTCGAAGCCGAACTCGGCGAAACGCGGGCTGTTCGGCTCCACTCCGATCCAGTGGTCGTCGTAGAACACAAACGCCCTCTTGCCGTGGCGGTGGACCAAGTCGACGCATTGGCGGCCAAACCGGATCACGAAATCATGGATGAACTCCATGTAGTCGCGGTAGCGCCGCGCGGGCGGATTATGCGTCGAATTGTAGAGGCCGCCGTTGACAAAGTCCTCCGAAGTCAGCCGATAGCCGTAGCGCTTGGCGAAGAGCGTGAGGGCGCGCGGGCTCACCGTCATGGCGTAGTCGCCCCAGTCGGAGTAGACGTAGCGCAGGTTCGGATCGTCGCCCCAGAACCACGTGAAGTTGTAGAACATCGACGTGAAGCGGACCACGGTGGTATCGGGGTGGCCTCGCAGCCACTGTTCCAGGTAGGCCAGCAGCACCGCCTGGGTCTCGGGATGCATCGGATCCACCGCCGCGAGGTGCTCGCGGTCGCCCCAGTGGTTGGTGATGTGGTTGTACATCGAGATCTCCTCCCAGATGCGGTAGGTGAGGAAATTCACCGTGTACGCGTGGCCGGGTGTCGTGCCGCGGATCGTCACCGTGCCGCGCCGCGGGGCGCAGGTCCACTGCCGCCTCGGGACTTCCTTTCCCGTGGTGCGGTCGAAGACCTGCCACCAACGCTGCGGGTTGTCCCGGAAGTTCACGACGAACTGTTCGCGGAAGAAGCCCTTGAGCAGCTCGATCGTGACCGCGCGGCCGGTCGCCACGACCGGAAAGCTCATCAGGAAGTTCTGCTGGAGCTTGTCCGGGTGCTGCCTGGCCCAGGCGTTGACCGAGCGCACCAGGCAGATCGTCGAATAGATGTTGTAGCCGGCCCGGGTGATCTCCGGAGACAACTGCGTGCCATCGCTGTCGCGGATCGTGTCGGCGCCCCAGGTACGGGCGAGGCGGAGCGTGAGATCCTCGTGGCCGGCTTCGCCGGGCAGAGTGAAGTCACCTTTGGTCAGGTCGGGCGTGCTCATCGGGAATGGCTTCTACCACCACGGCGGATATCGATGCACACCGATTTTGGGTGTCCGCGCCAAGCCTGCGAAGTTCTGACAGTCCGGCCGGAACGACAAACCAACCACGGAGGCACCGAGGTCACAGAGGATACAATCAAGGCAGTCATCCGCCCCCCTACTTCTTTCAAGCTCACAGCAATCAACGGCCTCAGTGCTCTCCGTGTCTCGGTGGTTCAATTCGATTCCTTGACCGGCGACACGCGGTACAGCCCGGCGCCGTGCCACGGAAGCTCGGGGGCAAACCCGCCCTCCTTGATCTCGCCGAGCTCCTGCCTCTGCCAGAGATCGCGGATGTGGCCGACTCCGGAGATACCGAGCGACGCGAGGTCGACGGCGACGGGCAGGCCGGGCCGGCTGGCCTCCGGGCCCGGCGTCAGGGCGTACACAAGAAACTGGATCGTGCCGCCCCGGGGCTGGTTCAGCGCCCCGTCATCGAGCGCCCCAATCGCCCGGAATCGTACGTAGCCTCCGGGAAGATCGTATTCGATCACCGACTTGGCGTGGGTGCCGATGCCGAAAAGGACCCGCTTGCCCTCCACGGACATCGGCTGGCCGCCCGCCGCCTTTTCCGTTGAAACCTCGCCCCACCCCGCTGTTGCGTTGACCCACGGAAGACCGGTCAGTCTGAGTTCGTGACCGTCTGCGGCCACGAGGCGCGGCTCGACCCACAACGCATGGTCCCAGCCGGTCCCATCACCACCATCGTCAACCACCAGGAAGAGCTTGGTGGCGCCCGCCACGGCCGCCTCAATCGCCACGCTATGACCCGGCGTGGTGCGGGTCACGATGGCACTGCGGAAGGCGGCCCGCGCCGGATCGAGCGGGATGCGATCGCGCGCATTGAACAAAGCGACGTATTTGTCCGCCGTTCCAGGCACGTCAGCGGCCCAGCCAATCAAGTTGTCGCGATTAAAGAGTTGGTGCCCGCCCGTGCTGCGTTGGTTTACGGCCAGCACCTCATCGTTGGTCAGCAGCGCCAGCGTGAAGTCGTCCAGCTTCGTGAGATCTCCGCCCATGACCAGCGGGGAACGGGCGACCGACCACAGCGTCATCACGGTCCTCTGTTCATCGCGGGTGAAATGGGTGGTGCGCCGGCCGAGGTCGAGCACGCCGAACGGCAGCATGTCGGCGTCGGGCCAGTGACCCGGACCACAGAAGGGTGTCCACTGGCGCAGGCGCTCGAATTGCTCGGCCAGCGCCGGCCAATTGTCCCAGAAATCGTCGCTGATGCGCCACATGTTGGCATGGCCTTGCACATGCTCCGCCGCGCTGAGCGCGGTCTCTCCCGGTGACAGGCTCAGCACCATCGGCCGGCCCGCGTGGTCGATGGCCGTGCGCACCGCCTCCACCTCCGCCTGGTTGGCGGGGTACGGCCGGCTCATGTCGTCCACCTTGACGAAATCCACGCCCCACTCCGCGAACAGCGCGAAGACCGAATCGTAGTAGGCCTGCGCGCCCGGCTTGGTCATGTCGACGCCGTACATGTCCGTGTTCCATTCACAGACACTCCGCGGGTTCGCGATATCCGCCGCATGATAGGGCGTGCCCTTGACCGGGGTGTTCGCCGCCACGGCCTGCCGCGGGATGCCGCGCATCAGGTGCACGCCGAATTTGAGCCCCTTGGCGTGAACGTAGTCGGCGAGCGGCTTGAAGCCCGCGCCTCCGGCCGCGGAGGGAAACCGGTTTATCGCCGGCAGCAGGCGTCCCCACTCATCCATGGCGAGCTTCGCGCCCGCGCGATAGTCGTATCCGGTGGCGGCCGGCTCGTACCATTGAATGTCGACGGTGAGGTACTGCCAGCCGTGACGCTCAAGCTGTGCGGCCATCACGTCGGCCTGCGCCTTGACCTGCACCTCGGTGATCGTTGTGGCAAAACTGTCCCAACTGTTCCAGCCCATGGGCGGCGTCGGCGCCCACTGGAGAAAAGCCGGCTCTCCCCCGCCGGCCGCCACGAGCGAACCACTGTCCGCCGCACCCAACACCGCCGCCAGCCCCAGGACCGCACGTGATGATTGCATGCCCGCAAGTCTGCCGCACTCCCTGCCCGTCTCAACGGGGAAAACTGGGCGGCTCGAGCGTCGTCCGGGTGCGCCCGCCGATCTCCTCCATCCATCGGTCCTCTGCAAACCCACGCGCTCATCCGGTCTTCCCTCCCGATCGAACCAACTCTAGGTTCCGGTGTCCGCCCATTGCCCATGGCTCCATCCGCCGCCGCCTCTGCCGCTGCTCCGGCGCCGTCCGGCCGGGACAGGCTTTTCGTTTTCGCGATCTTCGCTGCCGTGCTGCTCGCCTACCAGCCGGTGTGGCGGGCGGGATTCATCTGGGACGACGACTCCCACCTGACCAACAATCCCTGCATCGTCGGCGCGCTCGGGTTCAAGGAAATCTGGACGAGCCCCGCCGGCTACCATTTTCCGCTCGTCACCACCAGCTTCCGGCTGCTGCACGCGCTGTGGGGTCTCGACCCGCTGCCGTATCATCTGGTCAACGTGCTGCTGCACGCGGCGAGCGCCGCGCTGCTGTGGCAAGTCCTGCGCCGCCTGCGCGTGCCGGGAGCCTGGTTGGGCGCCCTGCTCTGGGCGCTGCACCCGGTGCAGGTGGAGTCGGTGGCGTGGATCTCGGAGCTGAAGAACACCCAATCGGCCCTGTTCTATCTGCTCGCGATCGGGTGCTTCCTGCGCTGGGTGGGACCCACCCGGTCAATCGAAGAGCGCGGTTCCATCGGCCACTACCTCTTGGCGCTGCTGGGCGCGGCGGCGGCGATTCTCAGCAAATCCTCCACCGTGATGCTGCCGGTGGTGCTGGGGCTGTGCTGGTGGTGGACCAAGGATCAGTGGCGCTGGCGCCAGGTGCTTTGGCTGGCGCCTTTCCTGGCCATCTCGGCCGCCGCCGGTGCCTGGACCATCTGGGAGCAGAAGTTTCATTCCGGGGCGCTGGGCCCGGACTGGAATCAGAGCGGGCCGGAGCGCCTGATCATCGCCGGCCGGGCGGTCTGGTTCTATCTGGGCAAACTGGCCTGGCCGCATCCGCTGGTCTTCATCTATCCGCGGTGGACGCCTGACGCGGCACGAGTCGCCTCCTACCTACCCGCGGCAGCCGCGGCCGCCGGCCTGGCGTTCCTCTGGTGGCGGCGCCGCCGGCTCGGGGCGGCCTTCTTCGCCGCCGCCTGTTTCAGCGTCTCGCTGTTTCCCGTACTGGGCTTCTTCAACGTGTACTTCTACCGGTACTCGTTTGTCAGCGATCACTTTCAATACCTGGCGAGCATGGCCGCGCTGGCGCTGGCCGGCGCGGGCGTTGCCACCGCCGGGGCGAAGCTCGGGAAGCGCGGCGCCATGGTGCGGCCCGCGGTGTGCGCCCTGCTCCTGGTGACGCCGGGTGGCATGACCTGGCGGCAGAGCCAGGTCTACGCCGACGAAGGCGCCCTCTGGCAGGACACCCTCGCCGATAACCCGGCGTGCTGGATCGCGCACACCAACTTGGGCGGGCTGCTGGTGAAAGCCGGCCGGTTCGCCGACGCCATCAATCATCTCCAGGAGGCGTTGCGGTTGCACCCCGGCATCGACCAAGCGGAATACAATCTCGGATTGGGCCTCTTCAAAGCGGGCCGGCCGGCCGAAGCCATCCCCCACTACGAGGAGTCGCTGCGCCTGCGGCCGAACGATGCCAACACCTTCAGCCGGATCGGCGACGCCCTCGTCAAGCTGGGCCGCCTGCCCGACGCGGCCGACCGTTACGAGGCCTCGCTGCGCCTGAATCCCGCGGACCCTCTCGCCCAAAACAACCTCGGGGTGGCCCTGCTGCAGATGGGCCGGCCCGCGGAAGCGCTGCCCCATTTCCGGGAAGCCGTGCGGCTCAAGCCGGGCTACGCCGAGGCGCAGAACAATCTGGGCAACGTGCTGGTCGAGTCGGGCCGCACGATCGAAGGCCTCGGCCATCTGCGGGCGGCGACGAAGGCGGAGCCCAACTTCGCCGACGCGCACTACAATCTCGCGGTGGCGCTGCTGGGCGCGGGCCGGACGGAGGAGGGGATCGCGCACCTCCGGCAGGTCGTGCGCCTCACGCCCAACGATGCCGGGGCGCGTGCGCTCCTGGGCAATGCCCTGCTGCGTCTCGGGCGGGTGTCGGAGGCGATTCCCCAGCTGGAGGAGGCCCTGCAGCTCGATCCGAGCCTGACCCAGGCCCGCGCGGATCTCGCCGCCGCGCTCCGGCAACTGATCGCACCTGGCAGCGGACGCTAGCCACAGCCGCAACCAACGGGTGGCGGAACTCCGGTCGCGCCGACTGCGGCACCGCATCCCGCGGCGCCGATCCCGGCCCGGCTTTGCCGCGGTGTCACGCGTGGATCCGGAGCCGCCGCCCAGGCGCCAGCGCCAGCAGCGCCAGGCTGAGCGCAAACCACCAGGGCATCGCGCCACCACCGCCGCCCCCACCCCCGCCTCCGCCGCCCGACGAACCTCCGCCCGCCGCCGTGACCGTCAGCGTCGCCCGGGCGCTGGTCACACTGCCGGAACCATTTGTGATCGTCACCGTGTAGTCGCCGGCATTGGCGGATTGCGCGTTCGCCAGAGCGTACGAACTGGCGGTGGCGCCGCTGATCGCGGTCCCGTTGAAATTCCATTGATAGACGGGCGCCGGACGGCCCGTGGCGGTCACTGAGAACTGGACGCTGGCGCCGGCGGTGACGGTCTGGCTCTGCGGCTGCGCCGTGATGCTGGGCGGGACCGGCGGCAGCACCGCGCGAATCACGTGATTGTTCGTGTCAGCCACATAGACGTTCCCCGCATTGTCGGCCGCGATGCCCGCGGGAAAATAGAAACGGGCAGCGCCATCCACACCGTCGGCGCTGCCGTTGGTCCCCACCTGTCCGGCGAGTGTCGTGACCCCGCCTGCTGCGGTCATTTCGCGGACCGTGCTGTTGTCCGTGTCGGCGACAAACACATTGCCCGCGGTGTCGACGGCCACCCCGGACGGAAAGAAGAAACGCGCCGCGCCGCCCGCGCCATCGGCGCTGCCGTTGACGCCGGCTTGGCCCGCCGGGGTCGTCACCGCGCCGGTGGCCAGGACGATCTTGCGGATCGTGCTGTTGTTGGTGTCGGCCACGTAGAGATTGCCCGCGCTGTCGAGCGCCAATCCCTGCGGCCCGTGAAAACGCGCGGCGGAGCCAACGCCATCCGCGCTGCCGCTCACCCCCGCTGCGCCCGCAAAGATGCTGGCCGCGCCGGCGGCTGTAACCTTTTGGATCGTGTTGCTCAGGGTATCCGCGACGTACAGGTTGGCCGCGGCGTCGACGGCGATACCGGATGGCCCATCAAAGCCGGTGGCGACGGTCGAAACCGCGCCGGCGGCGCTGATCTTCCGGATCTGATTGTTGTTGGTGTCGGCGACGTAGAGATTGCCGGATCCGTCGACGGCGATGCCGGCGGGACGATTGAAGCCGGCGGCGGCGGTTGTGACCACGCCTGCCGGAGTGATCTTGCGGACGGAATTGTTGAACGTATCGGCCACGTAGAGATTGCCCGCGGCGTCGGCCGCGAGATCCGCCGGCGAACGGAAACGGGCGCCGGAGCCGGTGCCGTCGGTGCTTCCCTCGCTCCCGGCCTGCCCCGCCACGGTGCTGACCGTCACCCCCGGACCCGTCAGCGTGGGCCAGTTGCTCGAATCCCAGAACAGGTCGCTGATCTGGAGCGTGGGCGCGCCGCTGTTGCTGGCATCGTAGGCGTGATAGGCGAGCACCCACGCGCTGCCGTTCGGAACGACGCTTTGGCCGCCCGGACCCTTCCACCGGCTGTCGCCCGCGGTGAGCACCGTGGCGCCGCCCCCGAGCATGGCGACATTGCCCTGGTCGATGTAGGGACCCGTGAGGTTCTGGGCGCGGCCGAATGCGATCTTATAGGTGCTGTTGACCCCGAGGCAGCAGCGGTCGATCGAGACAAACAGATAGTAGTAGCCGTTGGCGTAGACGATATTGGCGCCCTCGATTCCGTTGGTTCGCTGCGCAATCGACGTGATGGCGCCCGCCGGCTTCATCGTGGCGGGGTTGAGCTGAACGATGTGAATGCCGTCAAAATACGAGCCGAACACGAGCCACGGCTGGCCGGCGGCGTCGACGACCAGGCTGGGATCGATGGCGTTGAAGGCATCGGTGCCGCTCCGGGAGCTGATGACCAGGCCTTCATCCCGCCAGTCGCCCGCCAGGATGCTGGAGCAGGACAGGAGTCCGATCGCCGAGTTGTTCGTGCCGAACGTCGAAACGCAGTAATAGCACCACACGCGGCCGCCGAACGCGTGGACGTCCGGCGCCCAGACGTCGAGCGGGCCCATGTTCGGGGAGTAGGTGCGCCACCAGGGGAGTTCCGTGGTGAAAAGCGGCGTCACCTGCTGCCAGGTCAATCCATCGGACGAGGATTTCACGGGCAGGCCCGCACCGGTGGCGAAGCACCACCACGTGCTGCCCTCGCGGACGATGCTCGGGTCGTGCGCGCCCAGGGCGCCCCCGAGCGGCCAGCTCGCCGCGATTCCGGCGGGCGCGACGAGCGCGAGCAACAGCGGCCACCGGCGAAGACGGCGGCATCCAGCCGGGATCAGCTCGTGGAGAGATTGCACGTCGGTCGGCTCGAAAAACGGATCGATTGATTCAATCGGCCAGCGCGGGGCTGCCGAACACCGGCATGCCGGCGGAGTCCCATTGCAGCGGCTTCACATAGGTGTGGCGGTTGGGATCCCACAGCGGATCGCCGACGATCTTGGTGTAGGTGCGCGCGTGGTAGACCAACAGGTCCGTGACGCCGTCTTCCGCCACGGTGAAGCTGTTGTGCCCCGGTCCGTAGACCTGGTGCTCAAAGTCCGAGCACAGCACCGGCTTGGGCGATTTCGTCCAGCTCCGCGGATCGAGCAGGTCCGCATCCTCGGGCGCATGCAGGAGGCCCATGGCATAGTTCTCGTCGGTGGCGCTGGCCGAATAGCTGAGGAACACGCGGCCGTGGCGGATCAACACGGACGGACCTTCATTGACCCAGAAGCCGCGGATCTCCCACTCGAATTCCGGCACCGAGAGGCGCACGGGCGGCGTGGCGAGGCCGGTGGCCGAGGCCATCCGCGCGAGGTAGAGGTTGGAGTTGCCGCGGATGGCCGGATCCTTCTGCGCCCACACGAAGTAGGTGCGGCCGCGGTGGGTGAAGGCGGTGGCGTCGAGGCTGAAGCTGTCGAGCCCGGTTTCCATGCGGACCGGCACCGACCACGCGCCCGCAAGCGGATTCGCCGCCGCCGTCGAAATGACGTAGATGCGATGCTGGAACAGGTCGTCCTTGATCTCCCGCGACGGAGCGGCCGCAAAGTAGACATGCCAGGCGCCGAAAAGCTGATGGATTTCCGGCGCCCAAATCAGCTCGCTGAACGGCCCGGTGGCGGGCTTGCGCCAGACGTCGACCGGCGCGGCGCCAGCGAGCCCGGCAATCGTGCGCGCGCGGCGCAGCTCGATGCGATCATACTGCGGCACGGACGCGGTGAAGTAGTACCAGCCGTCGCGGTCCCGGCGGATGCACGGATCGGCGCGCTGGCGAATGAGGGGCTGAAGGACGTTGGCCACGGGGAGTTCCCTTCAGCGGGTGGTCGTGTCGCTGGAGCCGGCGAAGACCAGTTTCCCCTGCGCAGCCAGCTGGTCCTTGATCTCGATATAGACGCGGTCGGTGATGCGGTACTTGTACATCAGCAGGCCCATCCCGAGGTGAAAGACGCCGGGGATGACGGTGAGCAACAGGGCGATGCCCCGCAGCGTGAACGCGCTTTGCACCTTGTCGGCCTCGTACTGGAAGTAGGTGAGCAGCCAGCCCACCATGCCGGCGGCCAGGCTCATGCCCATCTTCTGGGCGAAAGAGATTCCGCCGAAGGCCATGCCGGCCACGCGTCTCCCGCTCTCGACCTGGCCGTAGTCGACGGCCTCCGAGATGATGGACCAAAACACCGGCCCCTGCAGATCGACGATGAAGTTGATGAGAAAATACAAGACGAACGCCGTCACAATGCTGCTGGGAGCCACCGCCAGGAACATGATCACGCTCAAGGCGAAGGTGATCAATTGCGACCAGCGGAAGAGCTGGATCTTGCAGAATTTTTTCGTGATCCAGGTGGAGGCGACCATGGCAAGGATATTGCCGACGATGCCGGTGGTGACGAAGCCGGCCTGCATCCGGGCATCGCCGCCGAGGTAGTATTTGGCGTAGTAGAACGCCGCCGAACCGCGGATGACGTAACCGATCGTGCCGATCAGGCATACCCAGAACAGCACCATCCATTGATCGTTCTTCCAGAGCAGACCCAGTTGCTGGCCCAGCGGCTTGCGGTCGCTCTGGTGCACCACGCGCTCGGTCGTGGTGAAGAAACAGAAGATGAACAGCAGCGTGGCCATCCCGGCCATCACCGCCATCGAGATCTGATAACCCTTTGCCAGGTGTTCCTGCCCCCAACGGGCCGCAAAGATCGGAACAAATGTGTTGACCAGCAACGAGGCCCCCTTGGCGAAAAACAGCCGATACCCGTTGGCCGAAAGACGCTCCTGCGGATCGGCCGTCAACACCCCGGGCAGGGAGATGTAGGGGATGACGATGGCCGTGAAGACGAGCATCATCGAAATGTAGGTCGTGTAGGCCCAGATCAGTTTGCCGGTGTAGGAGAGGTCCGGCGTCGTGAACACCAGCATGACGGCAATCCCGAACGGGACCGCGAAGATCAGGAAATAGGGGCGATACCGGCCCCAGCGCGTCGTGTGGCTGTCGGTGTACATGCCCATCGCCACGTCGGCGAACGCGTCGATCAGCCGCGGGATTAGTCCCAGCATGGCGATGTGGGCGACATTCAGCCGGTAGACGTCGGTGTAGAAGAACGTGATGATGATCGCCAGGGCCGACCAGACGACGTTCACCGCGGCGTCGCCGCCGCCGAAGCCAATCTTCTCCAGGACCGTGAGCCTCGCTGTCTTCATGAATGGGGTTGCTGGATTCCAACCTGATCAACCGCGCGGCGCATTGCCATCGCGAATGCCCGCCGTCAGGGAACGAGCACGCTCGTGTACGTTTGCAGCACCTTGGGATCGACCACGGGCCACCCGTCCGCGTCCCAGGTCAATTCCGCGATCTTCAGTTTCTGCAGCCCGTTGTCGGCCGTCTCGTAGGCGTGGAAAACGAGGTAATCTTTTCCGTCGAACGTGTACGTGCCGCTGTGCCCCACCCCGGGCCAATCCGGGTTGCCGGCGAGCAGGAGGCTGCCGCCGCCGTCGGTCAGCCGGCGGCCCGCCCGGTCGACGTACGGGCCGCGCACGTCCTTCGAGCGCCCGATCATCATCTTGTAGGTGCTGTCCTTGCCCCGGCAGCACAGGCCCCAGGAGGTGAACAGATAATAGTAAGCGCCCTTCCTGAAGACGAACGGGGCCTCGATCTGGGCGGGCCCCGGATCCTGGTCGTCGATCAGCACTGAGCGCTCGCGTTTCGCGATGGCGTACCATTCCTGCGGCTCCGCCAGCGCCGTCCAGCTCGGGGCCAGCTTGACGAGTTTGATGCCCGACCAGAACGAACCGAAAGTCATCCACGGCGTGCCGGTTTCGTCCACGATGACGTTCGGGTCGATGGCGTTCCAGAGATCGCGGTTGGGAATCGAGCGAAGCACGATCCCCTGATCTTCCCATTTGTAGTCGGGGGATTCGGGATTGAGCGTCTTGTTGATGGTTACACCGATGGCCGACGTGATCTTCCCCCCGGCGGACACGGCGTAATACAGGTAGTACTTTCCGTCATGGCGGGCGATATCCGGCGCCCAGATGTGCCCATTGAAGTTGGGAACAACTTGTCGCGCCCAAGACGGCTCGCCCGGAAACACGCGGCCCAGCCGCCGCCAAGCCTTCAGGTCCTTGGAGGCGTAGAACGTGATCCCCGGTCCCGTGCTGAAAAGATAATAGGTGTCGCCCTCCTTCGCCATGACCGGATCGTGGATGCTGACTTGGTGCGGCGGATCCGCATACCCGCAGCCGGCCGCCAGAGTCAAACCGAGCACAAGGCAAGGAAGTGATAGGGAGGCGGAATGCATCGGACCAACGGACGGAAAACGGGCCGGGGCTACTCACCACTGCGGAAAGACTCCCGGCGACCTCCGCGCCCCCCACCCAGAGGAAGCTCGGAAGTCCGCCCCCTGCCAGGTCCCCTGCCCAATCAGGGGCAGCCGTGCGATCCCTGCAGGATTTCGGGGCGCGGAAGGTCGATGGGATTCTCTCCTCCGGGCCGTCCCGGCGGCCGGCGTAGCTGGGCCACCAGGAAGGCCCTCGTAGGATGGTGGCCTCAGAACCGGCATCTCAGGCCAATCTCATACGTCGTATCGTAGCTGCGGACGTCGCGCGGGAACATCGGCAGGTTGCCAAAGTTGTCGTGGTATTTGGTCTTGGTGATGTTGGTGGCGTCGAAGGTGATCGTGAAGTTTTTGGTCACCGCATAGCCCGCGGAGAAATCGAGCTGGCCGCGGGGCTGCACCCAGACGGTGGTTGGCTGGATGCCGCTCTGGTTGAAGCTGTCGATGTAGCGCCCGCGCCACACGTAGGCCAGGCGGCCCGAGATGGGACCGTGCTCGTAGATCAGAATCAGGTTGTAGTTGGTCTTGGAAACCTGCGCGATATCCTGCTTCTCGCTCGTAAGCGGATTCTCCGTCTCGCCCTTGATGTAGGTGTAATTGGCCTGCATGCCGAGGCCCTTCCATGGCCCCGTGAGGAAATCGAAGAAGTACTGGTAGGCGATCTCGGCGCCCTCCAGGTATCCGTTGTGCGTGCTGCGCGGACGGGTGACCGTGTAGAAGCTGCCATTGATCGTCTCCGCCGAGCCGTAGCTCTGGATGTAGCCGTCCAGCGTCCGGTAGAAACCGGCGACGGAGGCCATGCTCGATTTCGACGGGTAGTATTCGAGCGACAGGTCGTAGTTGGTGGATCGGATCGGCTCCAGGTCCGGATTGCCGCCGGAACCCTGGCCGGGCAGCGTCGGCCCCGGCGAGGTCAGCGACAGGGCGGGGTTCAGCGCGTCGAAGTTCGGCCGCGTCATGGTCTTGGTGAAGGAGGCACGGAGGTACAGGTCGTCCTGCAGCTTCAGCCGGCCGTTCGCGGTGGGCAGCGCCGACCACCGCGACCGGCTGACCGTCGTCAACAGGTAGTCGCCGGTAGTGTTCCCGTTGACCACCTGCCGTTGGTAGCCGCCCAAACTGTCATCGGTGTGCGCGAAGCGGACTCCGATCACGCCATCCAGCGGTGTCTCCCCGAGCTTGGTCGAATAGTTGGCCAGGGCGTAGACGGTCGTCGTCTTTTCCTTGTCGATGAACGTCCGCGAAGGATCGGGAATCGGCGCGCCGAGGGGATGGCCGAAGATCTGGCGGATCACGTCCGCGCTGTTCAGGAGGAAATTCGGATCCGCCGACCACCACTGTCGGACGTTGATCTGGCCGGGGCCGACGAACAGGTTGGTCGGGGAGAGATGCCCCAGGCCGGTGACGCTCGTGGCGGGCGCCCGCATCCACTCGAAATCGCCGCCGCCGTTCGCCGACTTGTAGTTCACGTCGCGGTCGGAATAGCGCACGCCGAACTGCAGGGATTTGAAGACGTCGCTCCGCAGGCGGTAGAGCAGGTCGCCGCGGATGGCGTATTGCACGCTGTGGGCGCGCTGCCACTGGTCGAACAACTGCGTCAGATAGAAGTTGGCGGGATCGGCGTAGTTGATGCCGGTGGCGTTGACCGTCGACGCGTCGTTGTCGTTGTAGGTGATGCTGAACGAGGGGGTGATCGTCTGGGTGTCGAGGATGACGCCCCGCGGCCGGAAGGTGCTGAAGTTATAGCTCAGCTCGCCGGCGACCTTGACCGTGCCATTGTCCCACTTGCCGCCGAAGGCGCCCTGATAGGTGTCGGTTTTGTCGTGGAACGCCTGCGTGCTGGTCAGGGTGTTCGTGTAGTGGGCGGTCAGGCTGCGGACGAAGCGGGCCGGCGTGGCCGCGCTGTCGTATTTCTCCGGCACATTGTAGCCGTCGTAGCCCGCGGGGTAGAGCGTGACGTTGTCGATGAAGAAGCCGGTATTGGCCCAGCTGGGGATGCCGATGAAGAAGTCGACGCTGTGCAGGTTGTCGTAGTGGGTGTACAGGTTGTCCCAGTACAGCTCGGCCTCGGCGCAGGGCTTCCACTGCAGCATGGCCGTGACGCCGACGCGCTTGCGATCGCCCGGATTCATCTGAATGCCGAAATTGTCGGCGTAATATCCCCGGGTGCCGGTGGAATCGGCGGCGAGGTCGAACTGTTCACCGTTGGCGCCGAAGTGCACGTAATTGTCCACGATCTGATCCATGAACTGCGAGCGGGCAAAGGAGAGGTCGAACAGCGCGCCGAATTCACCTGAGGAGAGCTTCCAGCGGTTGCTCACCAGTCCGCTGATGTTATAGCTGTTCTTCTCCGCCTGGGTGGCATAACTGCCTCGCGCGGTCACCGCGGCGGCGGCGCCGGTGAAATCGAACGGGCGCCGGAGGCGCACGTCGATCAGGCCGGCCACGCCGCCCTCGATCTTGTCCGGGCCGATGGACTTGTAGACGTCCAGCCCGGACACCAATTCCGCCGGGATATCCTGCAGTGCGACGCCGCGGCCCGTGCCAGTGAACACCTCGTAACCATTCAGGGTGGTCTCGATATTGGGCAGGCCGCGGATCACGACCGAACTCACTTCACCGAGCGAGCGGCCGACCTGGATGCCCGGCACGCGCTGGAGCGCCTCGGCCACGGTGATGTCCGGGAACTTGCCGATGTCCTCGGCGACGATGGAATCGACGAATTCGGGGGCGTTGAGTTTGATTTCTTCCGCGCTGATCAAGCTGGCGCGCAAGCCGGTCACATAGACCGGTGCCATTTCCACCGGCGTCTCCTTGGCCGCCGGCTGTGCGGGCGCTGGTGCGCCGGCGGGCGCCGGCTGGGCGGCAGGCGTTTCCTCGGCGCGCGCGGAACCGATTCCGAAGGCGAGAGCCAGGGTCAGGGAGGAGCAGAACGCAGCGATCACACCGCTACGTTGCGACAATCTCCCGAGCGAATGACGGCATGGGGGCGTATTGGTAGTCATATGGTAGCTAGGGTTCGAGGAAGGGGGCGAACGGCGCGACGGCACGCCTGCTAGCGCACCTCGCGGTGCGATAGGCGCGTGGGAAGGACTGGGGTCTGGACGGAAGAACCAGGCATTCTTTTCGGCCAAGATGGTTCCGCCCCTACATGCGCCATCTGCCGCTCAAACCCGACACTTGCTCGCGTTCTCGTCAGCGACGGTTCCGCGGCGCATCGGCGAGACAGGACCCTCCGTCCTGCAAGGCAGTGGCATCAGGCACTGACCGTATGAGCCGCAGCCGCTGGGTATCGGGATGGGGTTGCGCGCAAGTCATCATCAACCGCCCGACCGATTCCGCCACCTCTGTGCAATCCGCCTCGGCGAAAGAAGGCGGGAGTCGCCGACCGTCGGAAGGACGCACTTCGCTGGACACGCCCGAAACCTATTTGCGCAATGGCCCTAACTGGCAAGGAGCGGACAGTGGGCCAGGTCCAGGGCCACCACCGGGCGCGAATGGCAGGCCTTACTTGGCGCCGGCGCCCGTCTCAATCAGCGCCGTGGCTTCGCGGAGCAGGATCCGGGCAAAGGCCCAGTCGAACCAGAAGCCTTGGACGGGAGTGCCGCGATCCAGACCGCTGCGAAACTTGCTTTCGATGATCTCGCGGCTGGCCAGCAGTTCGGAACGGGCCTCATCCGTCCGGGCCAGGTGGTGGTCCGACATGGCCAGGATCGCCCGGGCCGTCGCCGCGCGCGGTGCGTTGTACTGCGGGCACGCCAAACACCGGCGGCACCACTCCGCCGCCCCGGTATAGTTCCCGCGGCGATACTCCAGGAGCGCCAGCGACACCGACCGCCAGGCCGCCGAAAAGACATCCCCACTGGCATCGGCCTCCGTCTCCGATTTCGCCGTGGACTCGGCGAGCGGGGTCAGGGACTCGAGGATCCGGCTGCTCGCCGGCAGCAGCAGGCTGATCTTGACAATCCGGTCGGCGAAGGGACCCGGCGACGCGGCAAAGCGGGCGATCGCCTCCTGCCGGAACTGCCCGTAGGCGTTGGTATCGCCGAGTTCGATGAGCGCGGGGCCGCGCTCAAGGTAATCCAGGGTGGCTACGTCCACGCCGTCGAGCTGGTTGACGAGCAGCAGTTGCGCAAACCGGTCGGCAGCCTGCTGCCAGCGGTGATGGAGCGCGTGCCACTCCCCTACTGAACGGAACACAGCCGCGCCTTCCACGGTCGGCTGGAAGAGCGTGATGTCCTTCAGCAGGTTGTCGGCGCTGTCGAATCGCTCCTGGCTCACAAACAGCGCCGCCTGCGTGATTTTCTCCCGAATTTCGGCATCCCGGCGCAGCCGTGATTCCTGCTGTTCGGCGGCGACGGCCCGGTGTCGCGCCTCCCGTTCCTTGATGAAAAGCCAGGTGGACACGCCCAGGCCGACGACCAGGGCGAGGGCCACGGCGCCACCGGCGGCGAAAACCACCCGGTTGCGGCGCACGAGCTTCCGGAAGCGGTACAGGCGGCTGGGTGGACGCGCCATGACGGGCTCGTTGCTGAGATAGCGCAGGATGTCCATCGCCAGACCGTTGGCCGTTTCGTAGCGGCGCCGGCGATCCTTCTCCAGCGCCCGCATGACGATCCAATCGAGGTCGCCCCGCAGCATCCAGATCAGCCGGGCGGGGTCGGCCTGGCGGCATTCGGCCACCTTGCTGAACTCCGACCGCGGGAGGGCGCTGAGCCGGGCGGACGGCCGGGGCGGTTCCTTCTCCCGCAGCGTTCGCCGCATCTCGTCGAGGCCGGAATTGAGGAGCTCCTTCGCGTCGAACGGGGTCTTGCCCGTCAGGAGTTCATAGAGCAGCACTCCCAAGCTGTAGATGTCGCTGCGCGTATCAATATCCAGGCCGCTCATCGCCGCCTGTTCCGGGCTCATGAAGGCGGGGGTGCCGATCAGCTGCGCATCGGCGGTGACCAGGGGGCGATCCGCCAGCCGCGCCTCGGTCGCCTTTGCGATGCCGAAGTCGATCACCTTGGGCACCGGCACGCCGTCCTGGGTGGCGATCATGATGTTCGAGGGCTTGATGTCCCGGTGGATCACGCCCTTCTGGTGCGCGTGCTGGATGGCGTGGCAGATCTGGGTGAACAGATCGAGGCGCTGGCGGACGCTGAGGCGATGCTGGTCGCAGAACTCGGTGATGCGGACTCCGCGGACCAGTTCCATGACGAAATACGGCGACCCCCGCTCCGTGGCGCCGGCGTCAAACACCCGGGCGATGTTGGGATGATCCATCAGGGCGAGGGCCTGGCGCTCGGCCTCAAAGCGGGCGATGACGCTCTTCGTCTCCATGCCGAGTTTGATGATCTTGAGCGCCACCCGGCGGCGCACCGGCTCCTCCTGTTCCGCCATGTAGACCACGCCGCATCCCCCCTCCCCGATGCGCTCGAGCAATTTGTACCGGCCGATCCTCGTGCCGATCGGCTCCTCCGTGGGCAGGTCGGTCCGGGGCGCGCCGCCGCCAGCCCGCGTCCCCGCGGGAAAAGGCAGGGAATCCGTCGGGAGATTCAGGGCGGACGCGCCTTCGGTGAAGAACCGCTCGGCCTCGGCCTCCGCCGCCAACAGTCCTTCGACCCGGGTGCGCAACGCGGGGTCGCCTCCGCAGGCCTGATCCAGCAACGCCTGGCGCTCCGCCGGGCTCGCCACCTTCCGGGCAGTGTCAAACAACTCCTCTTCGCGTTGCGTCGCGGTTTTCATGTTTCGCTGCGGACCCGTTTCCGTCATGCGCGCTTCGCCGGCAAAACCCGACAGCGGCCGGGCCGGCGGCGC